>TARA_R110001592_G_scaffold10110_2_pt1 | contig 45284 bp, 48 predicted proteins | sample TARA_R110001592 | Tara Oceans TARA_R110001592 (sample SAMEA4398387) | marine metagenome | biome: Polar Biome; feature: [SRF] surface water layer (ENVO:00010504); material: water (ENVO:00002006), including particulate matter (ENVO:01000060) such as... | depth 5 m | reverse complement strand
AACACCGAGCATCTCCTTCGCACGCTCATAATGCGCCGGCATCTCCGTATGCCAATCTGAAATCCCCGCCCAACTACCTTCCGCCCACACACTTGTTGGTGGAATCAACAGAGTCTGAGCGTAAGTGATAGATCCGCCGCCAACCGCATTGCCATGCAAAATCATGACATGGCGAAAAAGCCGCAAGCTAAGAAAGCCACTCAGGCCAAGTACGGGCTGCCAGAGATAGTCCCAGAACTTCCAATTCGTTGAGGGCAGGTTTTCTGGTGTCCAGCGCCGACCTTGCTCCAAAACACACACACGATAGCCTTTCTCGGCTAGCCGAAGTGCTGACACGCTGCCTCCAAAGCCAGAGCCGATGATCAGGTAATCGTAATCAAGTTGATCTGCTTCGTTCATATCTAGCTCTTGGTGTTCTGTAACTACAATGAGTGTCGCTGTTTAAAATTACCAATTCTCAGTATTAGCACTGCACTCTGAATCAGCTGAACTGATGCTGCAGCGAACGCGCTTGATGATCTTCAGGCCAGGCTTGTCATAGATGCCCTGCTCAGCAATCGCAATTCGTGAGTCGCGCAGCATAATGGTGTACTTGACCATATTCTCCGGAGTTAAATCACCCCATGTCGCGGCAGGAATATCTTTTTCTGCCTTGTTGATAAGCGACATTGCGCGATTGAATTGACCCAACCAATACTGGCGTGACTTCAGACCAAACCCCTCAGGAAACTTCGTCTCATTGATAATGATTTGATAAGTCAAAATAAGAATCGGGAAGCGCTGAATAGCACCTTTAGTACCGATACCGCGATATAGCTCTAATGGGCGATAAGCCATGGCGGGGGCGGCGATAAAGTCCACGGAACCATTATTAAACTTACCTGCAAAGTTGGTGATATCGGCTGAGACAGGCTGGGCGCCAATTTTCTGAATCATGATGGCCTGCGCTTTATCGTAATCAAACGAGGCAATACGTTTGCCTGCTAGCGCTTCTACCGTGTTGATCTTGCGATCATTAACAACAGGATATGCCGTGCCAAACGGGATGATGCCGGCGACTTCATATCTCTCATTAATCATTAACTTGCTAGCAGCCGGCGAAGCAAAGGTTTGAATGGTTTTTCGCACCGTTTCATAACTGGCTGGCATATCAACTTTGCCATTACGAATAATGGTAGAGACACCTAAAGAATCGAGCGCACCCGCTGTTGGGTTGAATTGGCGAGTTCGAAAGCCAGTGGCCATCACTGCGTCGCACTCACCTGCTTTCAAATCTTCTGTGGCTACGCGCTCATCGGTGTAGGCTTTGATAGTAATTTTAGCGCCCATGGATTGAGCGGCTACGGCGTAATCTTTGGCAATATTGACCATATCGCCAGCGCCGCCAAGTAGATCATAAACGCAGAGCCTTTGATTGGCTTGAACTGCTGGCGTTATTAAGGCGGAAATTAAAAAAGCTGGTACTATTAATTTTTTCATATATTTTCTCTTTTTATAGTGTGATTATTCACGTTAAAACATCAATCTGTATGAGCTGTTATTTCTATTGGATTCCTATTAAAAACTCCAATTACCGGGGCATCATGAGCTCGAAGTGCTGGCTCAATTATTCTAAAAACAGCGTGATACCGATAAAATGGAATTCGTGGAAAAGCATGATGAATAGAGTGTAAGTTCTGCCCTAGCCAAAACCACTCTAGTGGCTTCATCCAGCGTGGCATAATTAAGCTGCTTGTATTTTTATAACGAGCTACTTCTTGATATGGATGGTGCGGGCGATAGGCAAACCAATAAGACGTAAATACGACAGATATAACATAGGCCATTACAACTAAAAGCATAGCACTTGATACTGGAAGCAGCATAAATAGAGCAGCTCGCCAAACTACTGCTACACTAAGCTCAGCAGTATAGATAAGCTTTCCGCTTAAAGGCATTTCTCCCCAATGATTATGAAGAGGGTAAGTTATTTGATTCCAAAGAAACTTAGAGATTGCTATTATTGAAAATAGTCCACCACGCATAACACCGCTAATAATGTAATCTGGATCTTTATTTGGCTGATTAGTGTACCTATGATGCGTGAAGTGCTCTATTTTATGTGCAGAATAAGGAATTATAAGTAGTTGTGCACACAAGTAGCCACAAGCATCATTCAACCACTGTAGCCCAGTATTATCCCCGTTAATATTATTATGTACTGCTTCATGGACTGGCGTATAAGCCATGTACGTTGTTATGCATACCGCTATAAATGCCAGCCAAACTGGCATAACATTAATTGCAACCAGATAAAAGCTAACGACATATAGCAGCAACACGGCGACGGAAAGCGCAACCGTACCCCAAGCAACATGCCCCATATGTACCTTGGCCACAGAAATAGCGTACCTATTATGCTCAGTCAGTGTGCGCTCCATGATGCTTTCCCTATTTATTCTTCGATGGACATACAATCGAAGCTTAGTTTGAGAAGTCACGCTTTAAGAGAGCAGATCTGGCCTATCTACTTGCATTTGTGGCCAGGTGTCTAGATATTGTCGATGCCAAATGAGATGTACTAGGAGTCCAAATGTCCACTGAGCCTGTATTGCACAGCCTCGCTATCAGTCAGGTCATTTTGAACTATGCAAACGCGCAAGGAGCCAGCAATGACGCCTGCTTGCTTGGCACAGAAATCACACAAGCCCTATTAGAAAACCCTGAAGCACTGATAACGCCTCAGCAAGAAATGCGTCTTATCGAAAACATTATGGCATCACTCTCGCACATCCCAGCTCTAGGGTTTGAGCTCGGCATGCAATACAACGTATCAACATTCGGAACATGGGGCTTTGCACTACGAACCAGCAGAAACGTTCGAGAAGCACTCGAATGTGCTATCCGATACTTACCACTAAGTACGGCCTACTGCTCCTTTAAAATCGCCGCCGTGCTAGATGAATTAATTATTTATGCTGATCCTAGCGATATTCCAACTCATCTTCAGCAGTTTTTGCTAGAGCGAGATATTGGCACCACAATTAATCTCATTCATGAGCTTAGCTTCAACGGGCGCCCTATTAAACGTCTAGAGCTTGCCGGTCCGCCCCTGCCATATGTCCATCGTATAGCTGAGCTATCAGGGCTAACTGTGCATAGCCATGCCCAGCGCACAGCAATCATAGTTAATCTTCATGACGCAAATAGACCACTGCCAACATTTGACCCACACCTAATACGTTTGCTTGAGGATCAATGCCGCCACTTGCTGACCAACCGCAAAATAGGCGGCATAGCAGGTCAAGTTCGTCAGCAATTGTTAAGTACACAGGGTTTGTTGGCGTCTTTGGATGATATTGCTAGAGCACTTAATACCTCCACTCGTCAGCTACGCAGGAAGCTAGAGGCTGAAGGCACGAGCTTTAGAATAATTATTGAGGAGACTAGGCAACAATTAGCGACTCAGCTACTCGATATGACCAATATGAAGTTAGATGAAGTTGCCGTGTATTTGGGCTATGCCGATACAGCAAGCTTTTCGCGAGCGTTCAGACGCTGGGAGAATGTCTCTCCAGGGCAGTACCGCTTAAAAATCGGTATAGTATCAACAAGTTAGCTTTTGAGGTCAGCAATAGTTGCCCTTCACATCGCTATGCGACCATCAGAACATGTCTATAAAGCAGATAAAGTTCAGTCAGTATCGCCTACTCACTTGGCTTATTAAACCGCCGAATTGGCTATAAAATGAACATCATTATCACGCCTGACTGCCCAAGGCTTACAGTCATTCATCCACTGAGTTATCAACAGATAATGTGGATAACTCTCGCCGTAAACTCCTCACGGCTTCAAAGGCAACGGGGCTTGCCTACTAAAGCAGAGAAAGCCCAGTGCCTCCAAAACACAGTCGTTCTATACAAGCGAGGTGTCGCTCAAGCCTCTAGCATCCTTTTGTACTGACAAGTTAACTTTTAAGCTTAGCAAGAATTTACCCTACCACCTTTACGCAACCACCGATCTCCACGTTGCGAACGCAGCCTTCCTGCTGCGTCGATAATGGCTTGCTGAAATTAGATGTCTGCCTAAATTGAATTGATTAGATACTGCTGCATGATTCGTTAGGAATAGCTTAGCCTGGCTCTGCGACTTGCAACGCCTCATGCCTCGCTCTTGAAATCGCGTCAGCTCATGCGACTGCTCTGCCCTATTATTGGCATACTTACTCGTGTCGTGATGAGCGGAAGGCATTAACTCACGCTTAGAAACCCTATAACTCGCCAACTTATCAGTGACTATTGTTCGTGGTTCGCCGCCATTGCTGCGCAATAAGCGCCTAAAGAACTGCCGTGTCGCCGCACCATTACGGCGACTCTGAACATAGACATCGACTACTTCGTCATCCTGATCCACGGCTCGCCACAAGTAGTGCTGCTTTCCATTTATCTTGATAAATACCTCATCAAGATAAAACGTATCGCCAAATCCGCGATGTCTTTGCTTAAGCTTACGAGCATAGCTAGGTCCGAATTTGATACACCACAATCGGATCGATTCATAACTGACAGGGCACTGCCTGCTCAGCCTTATTGAGCAGCGCGCATTGCTGCCAATAGATCGCTTGCAGGCAGAACTGGCAGTAATAGTCGCGATGGAGCATCGCCACCGACAGACACAACGTTTAATCCGGGCACTGGCAGCATATACGTGGCAGCGCCGGTTAAATACACGCGTAGTCGATGGCCTGCTTGAAAGCGATTGCCGATAGGCCAAAACTCTACGTGATACTTTCTATTTTGCATCGGTAGCGCGTAAGACTTCTTACTGAAATCTGCATATGGCTGCACGACTTCGCCAGAACTATCGCGCACAGTGCGCTCCTCAACAAGCTTAGGATAGCCGGCTCGCAGGCGACCAACAGCTACCGGATGAGCGCTGCCATCTGGCCATACATCAGCGATTACCGCTTGAATATCACCGTCGGGCAACAGCATGGATAAGTACACTTCTAGGCTAGCGGGGCCCACCACATCGACATCCTTAGTCAATACTGGCGTGGTGTAGGTCAGCGATAGCGGCTCCATCAGCGCCAGCTCGGTCAGAAATGGCAGCGCGATAAATAGGGGAGCGCCGGCACCATAAATTGTCGCCGTGGTGTTGGGATCGGTAGCGGTCGGCAATGATGTGAGCGCAGGATAAGGCTGCAATGCTTTCTTTTTTATTGGCGCCGGAGCTAACTTTCCGTCGTTGATAGACTTTGCGCCACCGCCGCGACTGGCATCGAAATACAGCGACTGCCAACGTGTGCCGGGCACCGGCCAATCTGTTGCATCGATTTTTGTAAATTGGCCATCTAGCGATGCTTTATAGCTACCGTGGCCAACCAGCATCTGCACCTTCGGCTCTTTATCGATACCGTTTTCAATGCCTAGCAAATAGCGATCAAACCAGCGCTTATATTCTACGAATGGGTCAGGCCCATTTTTCGGAAAGCCATCGTGTGCGCCAAAGACTCGCAAATGAACGGGCACGCCAAGATCACGCAGCATCTTATAGCTTTCGAATGGCCCGCGTGATTCGACATCATAAAACCCGGTGTCCGCCAGCACAGGAAATACATTTGGCCCAGGCCGTTGTGTGCGTGCCTGCCAGTAGGCATCCTCAGATTGGTGCAGCAAAAGTGCATTTGGCAAGAGGTCGAGCAAGAAGCCTAAGCCAGACTCTAGCAAGTCAATTGGCACTGGATTTGCCATCATTCGATCGGGCAGACTCGCTAATAATGGCGCGCCGACACCAAAACCAACAGCAATCGCGGGCAATATGTTTTGCATACCGCCAGGGAAAAGCAGATCTCGATACAGATCGTTAGTGCCAGCCATGAGCGCAGCGGCATCTACGCACGCTAGCGGCAAATGCATGGAGTTATAGACAGCTATAGCGCTAGCCGAAAAACCATACAAACCAATGTGGCCATTACTCCAAGGCTGATCGCAGGCCCACTCGAGAAACTCGGCAACATCTAATTGATCGCGCGGGCCAACGGCGCTCCAAACGCCTTGGCTGGAGCCTGTGCCTCGAGCATTAACAAACACATGATTGTATGCGGGGCCGAAGTCGGGCACGGCCGAGCCTGAGCCGTAGGGGCTGAACTCAATAATAAGTGGACGCGGCTTTAGCTCATCAGCAGCGGTGATAATTGCTTGAAGTTTTTTACCGTCGCTGGCCTTAAACGTTACCGTTTTCTTAACTTGCGTCGATGGAACTTCTGGCTCGGGATCTGTGACGGGATCTGTGACGGGATCTGTGATTGCGGCTAGTGGCGCTTTTGGCGTGGAGGACTCACCACCACAACCTACTAAAAAAAGCGCAACTGTACCGGCCAAAGCCCACCGTAAAATTTGCATATAGCCTCCAGACACTTTTATCGGGAAAGCCCGTAGTTTGTGTTTCAGCATATGCCTAACCGCCTTTTCCGCAGGGCTTGAAACGAGACAGAAATGATATCTAATTCGGACACCGATCATCGTTTCCACCTAGATGGAATTATCATAAGCCATTATAAAATTAAAGTTTTTTGTTAAACTGCAAGCCCAATATATGCGCATGACTGTCGTAGAAACGACCACGAAAAGTACCACCATCGGCAGTACATTCACTCGCCCCCTGTGCCGCCGAGCCTTCGTAGTAGGTGCCAGTGCAGCGTTCGTGATAATTCGAGATGCCGGGCATGATGTACATATAGCTATAGGCGAAATCGATGGAGGTATTTTTATCGACTTCGTAACCAAGGCCTACCGAGGTCATCCAGCGATCATTATCCGCAAGGCCGGGATGGCGACCCGTTGGTCCAGAAATAGGCGTTTGGTCAAATTGAAGGCCGGTACGCAGCGTGAGCTTGTCGTTCCAGTGATAGTTAAAACCTACCGCCGCCGTAAACGAGTCGCGCCAGTTTTGCGCAAGCACGACCGGCCCTTGCTTAGTGTCGGTTGTTTGATTGATAAGCTCGACGCTCAAACTTTCAACCACCGAAGACTTATTAAACGTGTAGCTCATCATCATGTCTAAGCGATCGTTTAGCTCGGTAAAAAAGCCAATATTGAGCTTAGATGGGATGGTGAAAACCAACCTTGCATCGACATCCGGACGATAGTATTCACTGAGGAATGCGGGCAAATCTCCGGTCACCACATTGCCCAGTTCACTAGCTCGAAGATCAGAGAAATCCCAATCTAGCTCGCCATTCATGCGCACATCCGATGCCGAGCGATAGGAAACACTGAGTCGTGATTTATCGCTCATCTGGTACATATAGCCCAAGTTCCAGCCATAGCCCAAGCCGTAAACCTCGACGGTTGCGGATGACGTACTCGTTGGATCAGTAAGGCTGACGTTATTAAGAGCAGGAATTAAAACATCATTAAATTGCCCCAGAGTTGGCACGCCACCACCCGCAAACAAAGGAATAAGCAAATCCTTCACTCCTGCCGGCACAAATTGAGCAATGCCTTCCAATAATGGAGCTAGCTCATCAACGGGCAGCGGACTGCCTAGGTCGCCATTTAGTTTTTCAATTAAACCTTTATTGTTATTAATAATGGACTTAAACAAATATGGCGCAATTTTATTAACATCGATAGGTTTTTTGAATTTCGCATGACCAAGGATTGCTGATACGCCGAAGCCGATGCTGTGCTTATCATCAAAGCGAATAGACATCGATGGGTTAATATTGATCGTCTCAATCGCGACGCTGTCAATGAAATATCGGCCAAACCAATCACTCTTGTAGTTCAAGTTTCCGCCGCCTGGCGAAAAAACACCAATGCCTAAGCTAATGCTGTCGTTGTACGGCGTCGTAGCAAAAAGAGCACCTACTGGCAGCACGGCAGGAAAAATACCGCTGGGCTGAGGGCCAACAGCAGGCATTGCGGGCTTGGGATTAGCAGCACTCATGCAATCGTATTTACTGCAGTCTGCCGTAGGCCCGGTATCTGGCGCCTGCCCCATATCTTGAGCGCGCGTGGTGCCCTTATTTTCCACCTTGGTTGATGCCGCAATTAGCGCAAATGGCTGAGACACGTTGGTGCCACGCAGGCGCGCCATGCCAGCAGGGTTATAAAACAACACCGATGCGTCATTTGCCTCGGCAGAGTTCGCATTCGACGTACCTTGGCTGCTGATTGCAATGACTGGGACTTCAGCACCCGCAGACCATACGAATGATGAAGCACCTAAAGCTAGTGGCAAAAATAGCCCACTAAGTACGCGATAATGAGTACTCACTTTGCTCACCTCTTATTTTATTTTTATTGTTGAGCTTTGTTAATTAGCCGTGCTTTTCAGCAAGCAAGCGCACTTGGCGATTCAGCAAACGCATCACTAACTCATAAGGCAGTGCAAACTTGCACTGGAACCAATACCCCACCCGAATATCTGGCGAAGTGAAAACCATATAGCGGTTATCTTTAATGCCTTTCAAAATAGCCTGTGCCGCCTTTTCTGGCGTTACTGCATGGCGCTGGAAGCGCTTCACGGTCGCCTGAACTTCAAGGTTATTGCGATCAACACCCACAATATTGACGGAGCCAACCAACGGCGTGTTGACCGCGCCAGGGCAAACCAAACTCACGCCAATGCCATGCTTAGCTAGGTCAAAACGCAGCACCTCAGAAATGCCGCGCACGCCAAATTTGCTAGCGCTATATGCCGCATGCCACGGCAAGCCAAACAGCCCCGCCGCCGATGACACATTGACGATATGACCGCCGCGTCCGGCCTCAATCATTTTCGGCACAAAGCTTTCTAAGACATGAATCGGGCCCATCAAGTTGATCTCGATGACTTGGCGCCAGTGCTCATGCTGTAGGCGGTCGATGCTGCCCCAAATGGAAATGCCGGCAATATTCATCAGCACGTCCATGCTGCCGTGTACGCTGTGAATATCACGCGCAAAAGCACAAACCGCGTCATAATCAGCAATATCAAATGCCTGATATAACGCCACCTGCCCGCCTTTGGCACGAATCTCGGCAACCACTGCTTCTAGTCCATCGGCTTGTACATCGGTCAGATAAAGCTCGGCACCCTCGCCGGCGGCGACCACAGCGGTAGCTCTGCCGATGCCGCTAGCAGCGCCAGTGATTAAGCATTTTTTACCTTGCAGACTAGACAGCTTCATGGCCGATAACTTCCTACTGACAACAAACAATTGCCAATTATCTTGCCCGTGCTAGCGTCATTTGCACGTAGCTTATTCGGCCAAAAAATGCACCTATATAAGCCAGCACCATTTTCTCCCTCGGCTTATGGCAAGATCAGGCACAAGAGTCAGCAAGCGCTAAAACTAATGGAGCAACGGCATGTCCAATGCGCTAGAAGAACCGACCCAAGGCTGGATATCCGCTCGCCACGTTCAACATCTCGTGGCCTCGGGCGATAACACCGGACTACCCATCGACCTATTGCTCGAAGAGGCTGGTTTATCGCGTAAAGACTTTGCCAATGTCGACGACCACGTCTCGGTGGCGTCACTTGAGCGCTTATTAGAGGTGTCGTCGCATTACTTCTCCGATCCCATTCTTGGTCTGCATGTTGCGCAAGAAATTCAACCCGCCACCTTCGGCTTGCTCGGCTATATCGCTCAGGCTTGCCCACGCTTTTCCGACGTGCTTGCTGCTGTGACACGCTATAACGGCCTGCTCAGCGACATCGGCGACTCCTCCATCAGCTTTGCCCCAGGCGCCGTGCATTTGCAGTGGGAATGCCTTGCAGGTGGACCACTATTTCGCCGTCATGTCAGCGAATATATTTTGGGCGCATTCGTGGTGCTGACTCGCCTACTCATTCCAGAGCAGAAGTCATTATTTTCAGCAATCCATTTTCGTCATGAAGCGCCAGCACAAGCTCGCCTGCTATTGGACTACCAAACATTTTTTCAATGCCCGGTGTATTTCAGCGCACCACGCTCAGCTGTCGTCATGCCGGCTTCGATTTTGAAAGTTCCGCTGCGCCATGGCGATGCCTTCATGAAGGAGATGCTCGAGCGCCATGCCTTGCAGCAGCTTGAGCAGCGCAGCAAAGAGCACTCGATCGAAGAGGCTGTCTGCCAACTTATGCTCGCCATGTTGCACGACCGCTTGCCAGATAAAGAGCAAATTGCCGCACAGTTGGGCATGAGCAGTCGCAGCCTGCATCGCAAGCTGCAAAAAGCTGGCACCACTTATAGCGAGCTGCTCGATCGCGTCAGGCTCAAAGTGGCACACGAGCATCTCGATGCAGGAAAAATACCGCTAACCGAAGTGGCCGAGGCTCTAGGCTTTAGTACACGCCAGGCATTTATGCGTTGGTTTAAAGGCCAAACGGGAGAGACCACAAGCAGCTATCGCGAGCGCCAACAAACGCCAATTACGGAGTAGCCTTCATGACTAATGATTTTCTGCAGCCACCACAAGGTTGGCTAACACCCTCATCGGCGCGCCTGCAAGTACCAGCGCCAGCCCAGCGTGGCTTAGTATTTCGCACGATCTCTAAGGTTTCAGCACTTTTTGGCCGCCAGCAAGTGCCTGATATTTTCACCGTGATGCACATAAACCCAAGTTTGTTTTGGCCTTGGCTACTGTTTGCATCGCGCCTGATGCCTTTTGGTCGCTTAAGTGGGCGTGAGCGCGAAATGGTCATTCTACGCACGGCATGGAACTGTCGCAGCCGCTATGAATGGGGTCAGCACGTTGAACTCGCCTTGCGTGCCGGCGTTAGTGGCGATGACATTGTGCAACTCACAGGTGAGCCAAGCTCCGTCAGTGATCGCTGCATACAAGCACTTATACAGGCCTGCAATGAGCTGTGTGAAAGCAGCCACCTTTCCGATGGCACTTGGGGCTTACTCGCCGAGCACTATGATGAGAAACGGCTAATTGAAATCATTCTGCTAATTGGCCACTACCGTATGATTGCCGGCTTTCTAAATGCTAGCGGCCTTACTTTAGAGCCCAATATTGAAGCGACTCTGCAGGATTTTTATGCGCGATTAAAAAGGTACTAACAAGTTAACGTTCAGACTCAACAATAGTGGTCTTTTACACCTCACTGTGGCGAACATTTTTGCCAAAGTTGGTGTCCTAAATCATTAGATCACTACACGGGCTACTCTATAACGGGAACTCAGTATGAGAGTGTCTCTGCTGTCCATAGGATAGCCACTACGGCTCGCCAACCCCCTGACTTCTTTAGACATTCCAGAAAGAAAAAACCCCTGATTTCTTTTAGAAGTCAGGGGTTTATCATTTGGCGGTGACAGAGGGGTTCACTATAAGTTAAAAAACAATGACCTACATGACTATATAGTAAATATACCAACATAAATGCCTACAAGGCTACGAGCATGCTCATTCATAAGTTTTTGCGCTTCATGTAGCTTTCTCCATTTCCGCTCAAACAAAATGGCTTGTCTACTTCTGAGCCCCGTTAAAAATGAGGGGATTACAGTGGGCTATGACTAAAGCCAAATTGAGCACCGAGACTCGATCTAATGCACGCATGCCATGTTGCCTCAAGGGGTCTAACGACCAAATTCAGCCGCCGGCGCAGCCGGTCGGCTGCAATAAATTGTTAGGCCCGGTCCACTGAGCCAGATGTAGCAGCACGCCTGAAGGGTCCCAAACGTAGGTGACCAACGCGCCGTAAGGCTCGTCTCTTGGCGGAGCCACCCGCATGCTCGGAAAGCGGCCAGAGTCTACGAGCTCCGTGAGCTTGCTGAAGCAGCCTGTGGCATCCTGCACAGACACATGGAGCATGCAGTTCTCAGCCCACTCCTTCGCGTAGTAGCGCTGCAGGTAGAACCTGCGGCCCGCGAGAGCGAACAATGCAAGATTCTCGTCAGACCACTCCAGCTCGCAACCCAACGCCAAGTAAAAGTCTTTGGACATACCAAAGTCTTGGGAAGGGATGAAGGTGCGGAAATCACTTGCTTGAAGGTCAATCACCATACTCTCCCACAGGGACCTAACGCTTCAATAACCAGCGCAGCTTTGCTGCGTCCGGCGTCTGAAAGGCGCGTAGTTGATTTCATACTCATTGACATCAAAAGATTCTACTAGCGAAAATGAATCATTTTCTGGGCCTGAATTTCTGAATTCATCCAATGGTCCACGTGCAATCCATTTCTCGAAAATACTCACCCTGCTCTCATCAATAGAATCTGGCGACACAGAAAAATCTTCGCACCCATCTAGCTCTCTTGCTTGCGATATAGCCTCAAGCGACTTTTCGATAAATTCATCCCGCGAACCAGGCTTTAACTTTAATTTTCCTGCAACGATTATTGTCATGCAACTACTCTCTGATACGGACCTAGCTTCCTAGACAGTCAGCACTCATTTGACAGCGCAATTTTGCGAGTTCAGCGTCAAAGCTTCGATAACCGACCTATGGTTAACGTGAGTCGTGAAAAGTTATTGCGCTGCCGGCACAGTTATGACGAATGGTACAGTTCGCACTTGGCCATCACCCTTGAACTGGATCCATAGCGCGTACTGACCCGCACGAGGGGGCGTAGCGTGAAGCATCAACTTGGCTGGGATAGTAGACTTCGAGTAGTCGTGCGGTCCGTGCGAGGAGTGGCTGCCTTTCGGAGCATCCATTGCCATAGCGTGTGCGTGAACATAATCCAGATCATCGGTGTTCACGAACACAGCATGGGCCGGTACTCCAAGATAGAGCCCAAGATCCATTGCCAGCTTGCCGTCCTTTAGGACCATCAACGTCATCATGCTCTCGATCCCGACTCGAAGAGACGAGGCATCCAACTCGACTGAATAAGGACCATCGAACCCTGTTTTTATATCGTCGACCGCTCGTTCCCTCACGGCCGAGTCCACTGCAACATCAACAGCTACTTCGAATCGAATAACCTGCTGGCCAAGCCCCTTAGGCATAACGTCGGCATAGACATAATAGGTCCCAGCTTTCGGAAAATGCATAGTGACGCTGAAGCGTCCATCTGGCCCATTTTTGCCCACATGCTCGTGTATAAAGCTCGAGAAATTACTGTCGGTCGCCAGCACATGAAGCTCCTGCGTCAGCTCCTCCTCGTAGTCTGTTATTAGCCGACCCGTCGCCTTGTCGGTGAAAGAGATCAGCAACTCGCGCGTTAGCAGCCCAGTCTCCCGGGCAATAAGCTCGCCAGTGACTTTCTCGTTCATGCCAGGAAGGGCAAAGACACCCCTGTGAGTAATCTCGGCGGCGAATGACGGCTGCGATACAGTGCTTATAATCGCCACTCCTATCGCTAAAATCTGCTTGATTTGCATATGATTCACTCTCTAGTCAGTTGGCTACTGCTTTGTTTCACTGTTTATCCGGATAGCCGGCTTCGCTAAGCACTGCGAGGAAGGCATCCTCGTCCAAGGCGCTATCGACTCGAACTTCACGAGCTGGCGGATCGGCCTCGATGAGAGCTTGAGGATCGACGCTCAACAGAGCGGCGGTGACGGATTTGGCGCAACCTGCGCAGGTCATGTTTGGAATATAAAAACGTAGCATCTTGATCTCCTAGTTAACTACTGTGTCCGATTAATATGCAGCTAGACAGCGTGTTAAGGTCAAACGTTTTTTACGTGTTTTTATTTTGACTTCAAAAGTTGGATTCTTGACATCGCGTTTGAGCAATATCAAGAACAGGTGACCACTTAAGAGCATTAATTTCGATTGAGTAAGTCCGAGAGAAACGTAAGGGCTAACCACAGTTCACGAATCACTCCCGGTGGCGGCGCGTTCGCGTAATGAAGCAGGCTTATCGCCCCCAAATCGGGGCGCCCTGTGCGGAAGCAGTTTCACGGTAGTGCTAGGCTCAGCCAAATCTGCAAGGATGGGGCAGTCTGGTCGATCATTGCCATGACAATGATTCGCGAGGTGCTCGAGCGCTTGCGTCATCGCTTGCAATTCCGCAATCTTCGCCTTCAATCCCGTGACATGAGAGAGCGCCATTGCCTTGACATCAGCACTTGCGCGGTCACGGTCATGCCACAGGACCAGTAATGCCGAGATCTGCTCAACTGAAAATCCAAGGTCACGTGCGCGACGGATAAAACGAAGGCTATGCACTTCCGACAAGCTATACTGCCGGTAGCCAACATCAGAGCGAGAAGCTTTCGGGGTCAATCCAATCTCTTCGTAGTAGCGAATCATCTTCGCTGAGACGCCGGAAAACTTAGCCGCTTGACCAATATTCATTTTTTTATCCTCTTAGAGAGCTAACCAAATGCCGCCCGAATAATCAGGGGCATACATTCACACCAATGCTTCTGTGGGCGTAAAGAACACATCAGCATGCAGATCCTCAGAGCGCAGCCCGCGTGCCATACAGACCTGAAAAGCCGCTTCGACCATCGGTGGTGGCCCAGCGACATAGACCTTCCATCCCTCGAGCTCCTGCAAGTCTTGAGCAATGGCATCCGTTACGAAGCCGGTGCGCCAGCGCACCCTCGACGATGTATCGGAGAGAACGGGCGTAAAGTTTAAATTGGAGTGCCGTTGCGCCAGAAACTCGAAATGATCAAGGAGATAGAGATCGCACTCGCTGCGCGCGCCGAAATAGACATAGATCGGCTGCTTCATGCCACGAGCAATAGCCGCATCGACGATCCCTTTGATTGGCGCAAGGCCTGAGCCACCAGCGACGCATAGAATCGGCCCAGCATGCTGCTCACGCAGATAAGAAGAGCCGAACGGCCCTTCAATTAATACCTCATCACCAAGTCTCAGTAGCGCGTGAATGCGCTGGGTAGCGACCCCACCCGGCACTCTACGGATGTGAAATTCTAACTCTCGCTTGCCAGGCGAGCTGGCCATTGAATAGTCCCGAGTGGGAGCGCCCGGAAACGTGATCCGAGCGTATTGGCCTGCCGTAAAAGCAAGCGGATCGGTCCCACTGATCAGGAGCTTGATCTGCATAATGTCATGTGTTGCGTCTTCGATTGCTGTCACACGACAACTTAGGCGGCGCCGCGGATGAGATGGAATCTGCTCATCGCCACCAAGCCAGGCAACGATCGCATCCGTTGTCGGGATCGCGCAACAAGCGAGGACCAACCCTTGCGCCTTCTCTTCATCAGAAAGCGCGAAGCGACTATGATCGAGAAGATCGACCTCCCCGCAGATGAGGCGCGACTTACAAGACCCGCACCGCCCGGAGCGACAACCATGGGGATAGTTGATGCCGCTGGCGAGTGCCGCTTCAAGGATCGTAATGCCTTCCCGCACCACGAGAGTGCGCCCGGCTTGGAGCACATCGACATGATTCGTCACGGCGCAACTTCCATGGCGGTATTGAGTAGACCGAGCGCTGCAGCTAGACCCGGCTTTTGTGTCGAGAAAGTGCCGTAGAAAATTTTCTCACCAACCACCGTGATCGGAGCAACACGCACACCGGTGCGCGCTCGGGCTTCCTCCATGACCTTGGGGTCTAAGAGATCGAGCTCTTCGAATGCGACCCCCTCTCTCTCAAGCCAAGCCTTCAACGCCCAACAGTCAGAGCAAGTCGGCGTCGTGTAGATAATGACTGGGGGGTGAAATGCGCTAGCCATGATGGCCTCCTAAACTTTTTAAGGGCTCTACTGGTCTAGATCAGTGACCACTCACTTGGTTTACTTTAAGCGATGCGATCCCGACATCCGACGTTTTGCTACGAGCTTCGACAGACATGGGGGCCTGGAAACGCTTGAGCCGCAGCGCGTTGCCGAGCACAAAGACACTGGAGAAGGCCATCGCGGCCGCGGCGAAGATCGGAGATAGTAAAGTGCCGTTCACTGGATAGAACGCACCCGCCGCAACCGGGATCAGCACGGCGTTGTAGGCGAAGGCCCAGAACAGGTTCTGCTTGATGTTGCGGATCGTTGCATGACTGAGTGCAATGGCATTAGGTACACCACGCAGATCGCCCGACATCAGCACCACATCAGCCGCTTCGATAGCCACATCAGTTCCTGTACCAATGGCGAGCCCGACGTCCGCTTCCGCGAGCGCCGGCGCATCATTGATACCGTCGCCCACGAAAGCAACCCGGGCGCCATTGATTCGGAACTTTTTCAGCGCCGCGACCTTGCCATCGGGCAGGACCTCGGCTGCGACTTCGTCAATGCCCAACTGCCTAGCGATCGCCGCGGCTGTCGCCGCATTGTCGCCGGTGATCATCGCAACCTTGAGTCCGAGCGCGTGCAAAGCCTTAATTGCCTCGGGTGTTGTTTCCTTGATCGGATCAGCAACTGCAATCACTGCCGCCAAGCGACCATCGATCGCGGCATAAAGCGGGCTCTTGCCTTGCTCACCCAAACGTTGGGCAGTTGGTAGGAAGCTCGCCACATCAAGACCAAGCTTCGTCATGAATCGATCCGCGCCGACGGCGATGTTACGACCGGAAACTTTGGCCGACACACCAAAGCCCGGAGTTGCGTCGAAGTCTTCGATGGGTGCGAGCGTTAGGCTCAGCTGCTTGGCGGCGGCGACAATCGACTCAGCGATCGGGTGCTCAGAGCGAGTCTCGACAGCCGCAACGAGAGCTAGCACTTCGTTATACTCGAAGCCCTCAGCAGGAACGAGATCAGTCAGTTCGGGGCGTCCTTTAGTCAACGTGCCGGTCTTGTCGAGCGCGATAACGCTAACATCGCGCAGTGCCTGCAAAGCTTCACCTTTGCGAAAAAGCACGCCGAGCTCGGCCCCGCGACCCGTACCAACCATAATCGAGGTCGGTGTGGCCAATCCCATGGCGCATGGACAGGCTATAATGAGAACTGCGACCGCATTAACGAGCGCAAAAGTTAATGCTGGGGCCGGACCTAAAATCAGCCAGACGAGGAAGGTCAATGTGGCCGCTACCATCACCGCCGGGACGAACCACATGGTCACCTTATCGACCAACGCTTGGATCGGCAGCTTGGAGCCCTGCGCTTGCTCGACCAAGCGAATGATCTGCGCGAGCACCGTGTTCGCGCCAATCTTGGTAACTCGGTAACTGAAAGCACCCGTCTTGTTGATCGTACCACCGACGACTTCGGCACCCACCCCCTTCGACACAGGTACCGGTTCGCCGGTAATCATGCTCTCGTCAACATAAGAGACGCCTTCGACGACTTCACCATCGACCGGAACTTTCTCACCCGGACGAACAAGCACGACATCACCGATCGTCACCTGATCAAGTGCAATCTCGACTGTATTGCCGTTGCGCTGGACGCGCGCTGTCTTAGCCTGAAGGCCAACGAGCCGCTTAATAGCCTGCGAAGTTCGCCCTTTGGCACGCGCCTCCAGTGTTCGTCCGAGTAGGATCAGTGTCACGATGACCGCGGCAGCTTCGAAATAGACATTAGCGGTGCCTGGCGGCAGCACGTCGGGGACCAAGGTTGCGACGACCGAATAACCGTAAGCCGCCGCCGTGCCGACAGAGACCAGCGAGTTCATGTCGGGAGTGCCGCGAAGCAACGCCGGTACGCCTTTTTGAAAGAAGCGCAGACCCGGGCCAAACAGAACCATAGTGGTGAGCGCGAACTGTATATACCAGCTCGTCTGCTGGCCCAGAACTCCCATCACCCAATGATGCATGGAGGGAATAAGATGCGAGCCCATCTCGAGGATGAAGACTGGCAAGGTAAGGATAGCTGCAATGAGCATTGAGCGCCGCAGCGCCCGCGCCTCGTTCTCACGACGTTCGATGTCTTGATCGCCCGCATTCGCCGTTTCGGCGGACAAGCGTAAGGACTTATAACCTGCCTGACTAATCGCTGCTTCAAGGTCGGCTATGGATACAATTCCTGCAAGATGGCGCACTCGCGCGCGCTCTGTCGCTAGATTAACATTGGCCTCGAGCACGCCCGGGATGTGGGAGAGCGCCCTCTCAACCCGGCCCACACATGACGCGCAAGTCATGTCCTCGATCGCGAGCTCGATGGTCTCCTCACGCACAGTGTAGCCAGCACTTTCGATGGCACGGACCACAGCCTGCGAATCGGCCAAGCCAATAAAGGTAATATCAGCGCGCTCAGTTGCCAAATTGACCACGGCCGACTGCACGCCAGGGACCGCTTTCAGCGCGCGCTCGACACGACCCACACACGACGCACAGGTCATACCTTCGACCGGCAGACTCAGATGATTGCCTAAGGACATGGATGAGTCGGAGCTTTGTTGGAGAGTAACGGAAGCCATTAAACTACCCCTTGAATGTTTGTGTTGAAGCAAAATTTAGACCCTCCCATCGTGGAAAGGTCAAGGCCTATCGATGATTTTTTTTGCAGCACGCGAGTTCAACGTACCGTCGGCTCCACCGCAATCGTAATCCGCCTGTGCGCAAACCTCCCAGCCACCACCCAACGCCTTGTAAATGCTGACCACGGCAAGCCGCTGATTGGTGCGAGCTACTGTCAGCGCGCGCTGACTTGTAAAATCGGCCCGTTCGGCGTCAAGCACATCTAGGTAGATGCCTTCACCTTGCGAAAACTGCGCCCGGGCAAGGCGCACCGCCTCACGATTTGCCGTTGACTCAAGCAGACGCAGCTCAAGCGTTCTGTTTGCGGCACCATAGGCTTTGAAAGCATTGTCGGTTTCCTGTAGGGCACGCAACACGGCTTGGTCGTAGGCGATTAACGCCCTCCTTGTACTTGCCTCACTGGCGGCGATACGCGCCCGCACGCGCCCGATATCGAGAAAAGACCACCGAATGACCGGAGCAATAACGCCCGACAAGGCTCCTGCCCCATTCAATGCGCCAAGGCTGCCGGCGACGAACCCGATCGAACCTTCCACTTGAATGTCAGGGTAGAGGCCGCTCGTCTCGACTCCAATACGTGCAGTCGCAGCAGCGAGGGACCGTTCGGCCACCGCAATATCAGCACGCCGAGAAATAAGTGATGATGGATCGCCAACGGCGATCACACGAACTTCAAGTGCTTCATGCATAAAGGTGTCTGGAGGTAACCTGAACGTCTGAGGTGCTTCGCCAACAAGGATAGCCAGCGCATTGAAGGCGATCGCGCGGCGGCGCTCCAGCTCAGGTGCGACCACCTCAATATTACGCAATAACGCTTCGGCGCGGAGCCGGTCGAATTCGCTCGCTGAACCTGCGCTAACCAAACGCTCAACTAGAGTAAGGCTTTCGCGCTGACTTTGAGTGATGCCAGCAACAACGGCTATTTCGACTTCATGTCCACGCAGCTCGAACCAAGTCGCGGCCACCTCGGCAGCAATACCCGCCTGTATATTGCGCAGCAGCGCTTCGCTGGATCCAGCTTGCGCTCGAGCAGCCTCAACGGATCGCCTCACTCGACCAAAAAGGTCGATTTCCCAAGATGCGTCGACTGCGCTGCGGTAGGTTTCGCTATCGCGCGACTGGCCAGTAAGTGTTGCGACTTCACTCCTGCGGCGGTCCTCGTAGCCAAGCGCGGCACTACCTCGTGGCAGGTATCCCTGACGATTCTCACGTAGCAGGGCTTTAGCCTCGTCAAGCCGTGCGGCGGCGATTCCAATATCATGATTTGCTGCCAGCGCGCGCTTAATCAAAGTGACTAGAACTGGATCTTCAAAAGCTTGCCACCAAGTAACATCGACGGCCCCGGCAGCAAGCCCTGCCGGTGTCTCGCCAAAGCCTGTAGGAAACTGCGACGAAGGTAGCAAAGGTAGAGCTGGTGAAGAGTAGTTTGGGCCCACCGCACAGCCAATCAAAAGAACTAACGCACTAAGTGGGAGCAGCAATTTTTTAATGGGGCGCTTCATGATTTGCTCTCCTCCACGCGCGATGTTGAACGTGTTCCGCGCCGTTCAAAGCGAGCCGACAAGCCTCGCATAACCACATAAAATACCGGTGTCAGGAAAAGTCCGAATAGTGTCACGCCGAGCATGCCTGCAAAAACGGCTACCCCCATGGCATGACGCATTTCGGCCCCAGCACCGCTTGCCAATATCAACGGTACGACACCAGCAATAAATGCCAGAGAGGTCATCACGATTGGCCGCAACCTCAATCGACAAGCCTCAATGACTGCATCAAGCGCGTTCGACCCTGCAGCCTCAAGGCTACGTGCGAACTCAACGATCAAAATCGCGTTCTTGGCCGCTAAACCGACGAGCACAATAAGCCCAATCTGGACAAAGACATTGTTGTCACCGCCTACCAGCCAAACGCCTATAATCGCGCTCAGCAAGCACATTGGCACGATCAGCAGGACCGCCAAGGGCAGCAGCCAGCTATTATATTGTGCGGCGAGGATGAGATAGGCGAGCAGCACGCAAAGCGGAAAAATGAACAGCGCCGAGTCGCCAGCCAACTTTTGCTGGTAAGTAAGGTCAGTCCATTCGAAGCTCATGCCTTCTGGCAAAACCTCCTTAGCCAGTCGCTCCATGACCGCAACTGCTTGCCCTGAGCTGACGCCAGCCATTGCACCGCCGGAAATGTCGGCCGTGGGGTAGCCATTGTAGTGCATCACACGATCTGGGCCGGAGCTCGGAGTCACAGTAACAAACGAAGACAACGGCAGCATATCTCCGGCTGCGTTGCGCACCTGCAGACGGCCGATGGATTCGGCTTGCATGCGGTAGTCTGCATCTGCTTGGGCCGTCACTTTATAGGTGCGACCGAAGCGATTGAAATCGTTGATATATAGAGAACCGAGATAAACTTGAAGCGCTTCGAATACATCTGCTAGCTGAACCCCTTGGCTCTTGACTTTTGTGCGATCGATGGTGACATCAAGCTGTGGCGCGTTGATGTCCAAACTAGTCATCAACCCGACCACTTCGCCAGACCCAAGAGCTTTTGTCATCAGGATCTGGGTCTGCTGCACTAAAGCGGCGAGCCCAGCACCGCTGCGATCCTCAACCTGCATCTTGAATCCGCCTGTCGCGCCAAGGCCAGGCACCGGTGGAGGCGGGAATACACCGAGGAAGCCATCAGGGATGCTAGCGAATTGAGCTTGCAAGCGCCCCGCAATCGCAGCAGCGCTGAGGTCTGGTGTCGTACGATCTTTAAATGGGTCGAGCATGATGAACATGACCGCAGCATTTGGCACATTGACGAAACCATTGATAGAGAGGCCGGGGAATGCAACGACGCTTTCGACACCTGGTTCGGCCAGCGCAATTTTCGACATCTGTTTGGCGACGGAATCGGTGCGATCCAATGATGAGGCGTTCGGAAGCTGAGCGATTGCGACAAGATAATATTTATCCTGCATGGGCACGAAACCTGGCGGGACGACCTTAAACCCAAAGAAGGTCAACACGAGCAAGCCGCCGTAAACTAGAAGCGCCAAGCCGCTGACTCGTACGATCTTGCGAACCGTGTTGCCATAAGCATCCGGCGCACGCTGGAACGGCCGGCTAATCGCCTGAAAAAATCGATCGGCGCGGCCGCGTAAACTGCGCGGATCACTCGCGATTTTTGCTTGGCGCGGGCGCAACAATAATCCTGCTAGTGCCGGACTGAGCGTGAGCGAATTCACAGCAGAGAGGATAGTCGAAATCGCGATCGTTAGCGCAAACTGTTGATAGAACTCACCCTGTAGACCGCTCAGAAAAGCAGTCGGAATAAAAACAGCAGCGAGTACCGAGGTAATAGCAATGATTGGACCAGTGACCTCGTCCATGGCAAGCCGTGCGGCTTGCATGGGCTTCTCGCCATTTTCGATGTGACGCTCGACATTCTCGACCACCACGATCGCATCATCGACCACTATCCCGATTGAAAGTACCAGCCCAAACAACGACAAAGTGTTGAGTGAGAAGCCCATCAGATGCATGACAGCAAAGGTGCCAATCAGAGACACCGGTACTGCCATGAGAGGTATGAGAGAGGCCCGCCAGTTGCGCAAGAAAAGCACCACCACGATAACAACGAGAAGAATCGCCTCCAGCAAGGTGGTTACCACCGACTCCAGCGAGGCACGGACAAAGACTGTTGGATCATAAGCGATGCGAGAACTGAGTCCTTCTGGAAAGCTGCCTTCAAGCCGCTGCATAGTTGCTCGCACCGCTCCCGAGACGTCGAGTGCGTTAGCGCCAGGGCTTTGAATGATCTGCAGCGCGACGGCAGGCTCGCCGTCAAGCATGCTGCGCAATGCGTAGGTATCAGCTCCCATTTCGACACGGGCGACATCACGCAGACGCGTCACTTGACCAGCGTCGCCAGTGCGAATAATGATATCGCCGAACTGGTCCTCGTCGGTCAGTCGCCCAAGCGTGTTTACCGTCACCTGAAATGCAGCATTGGAATTGGGGGTCTGGCCGACGGAGCCGGCTGCCACCTGCACGTTCTGCTCGCGCACCGCGGCAATCACGTCGCCAGCCGTCAGCCCGCGCGCAGCGATCAGGTTCGGGTCGAGCCACAGTCGCATGCTGTATTCGCCAGCACCCCACACTTGGACCTCACTGACTCCCGGAATGCGGGATAGCTCGTCGCGCACCTGGAGGTAAGCGTAATTTGAAATATAAAGAGGACTGTAGCGCTTGTCAGGCGATAGTAGGTGAACCACCATCAAAATATCTGGCGAGGTCTTTTGCGTGACGACGCCCTGGCGCTGAACCTCTTCAGGCAAACGAGGTAGCGCGCGCGAAACCCGGTTTTGCACTTGGATCTGTGCTATATCGGCATTCGTCCCCTGCGCGAAAGTAACCGTCAAAGTCATTCGGCCATCGGTAGACGACTGCGACGACATGTACTGCATGCCGTCGACCCCGGTGATCGCCTGCTCGAGTGGTGCCGCCACCGTTTCAGCAATTACCTTGGGATTGGCGCCTGGGTAGGAGGCGGTCACTTGTACTGTCGGCGGCGTCACCGCCGGATACTCACTTAGCGGCAATTGGAAGAAGGCAGCGATGCCTGCGATCACCATCAGAACCGAAAGGACTATGGCAAAGATTGGGCGCTCGATAAAAAAACGTGGGAACGTCATTGTGCAGCTCCCGAAGTTTGCGGCGCCGCAATGGGCCGGCCATCAATCGCAACTGATTGCGGCGTCACCTGCATCCCCGGGCCTACCAGCCCTTTGACGACAATGCGTTCGCCCTGCTGCAAACCCTGCTCGATGACGCGTAAATCGTCGACCACCGAGCCAAGCTCTACTGGTCGATACTCCGTCTTGCCATCTTTGCCAACAACGAGCACATAGCGACTGCCCTGGTCGGTTCGTATCGATTGATCAGAGACCAAAACCTTGGCTTTCGGCGCTCCGGTCTCGAGTTTAACCCTAGCAAATAGACCGGGCGTCAATTGTCCATCGAGGTTATCGACAACCGCACGGATACGCACCGTTCCAGTGCCACGATCGGCGGTATTGGAAACGAAATCGACTCGCCCCAGCCGCGAATAAGTCTTGTCGCCTAACAGTGCCACCATAACCTTATTCGATACTGCCTCTTGCAAGTCGCCTTTCGCCTGGTTGGCTGAGAGTGATCGCAAATACGTGCGTTCGTCGATATCAAAATAGACATGGAGTGGATCTATCGAGACGATTGTCGTTAAGAGCGTTACGCCGCTGGCGACGTAGTTGCCTTTGGTGACGAGAGTTTGACCGATGCGTCCACTGATAGGTGCAGTGACGCGCGTGAAACTCAGATCCAATTGCGCCGCGTCCAGCACTGCCTGGGCGGCGTCAACCTTAGCTTTGCCAGCCCTCAGTGTGGCCGTTGCAATATCGAGACGAGCACGAGCGACAATCTTCTGAGCGAATAGCTGTTCGGCTCGTGCATGCTCCGTCTGGGCAAGCACCAATGCCGCTTCAGCTTCTTGCAAGCTCGCCGTCGCAGCGTTCACTGCGGCTTGAAATACCCGCGAGTCAATTCGGTAGAGCGTAGTGCCCTTTTTAACGAAGCGTCCTTCAGGCACGCTAACGTCCTGAAGATAACCCGCTACACGCGGACGTAACTCAACTCGATCAATTGCGGCCAGCGAACCGGTTAATTCGACAAATGGCGTCACCGGGCGAACGATTACCTCGGCCACTGGAACTTCAGGTGGCTTTATAGAAGAGGCAGAAGGCTCTTCCTCCTTACATCCGGTGATAGTGAGCGCGACACCTATCGCCGCAGAGATCCAGATTACACGTTTGTCTTTCATAATTTTGCCTTTCGCGACTAAATTCGACTTGGTTTTGCTGAGCTAAAGCAGGCCTAATTGCCACTATTCGACTTATCACGCTTGGAAGGTCAAGCGGTTTTTTTCAATTTTTCCTCGTTGCGGAAAGCTGTTGACCAGCCCGCTACTGGATGCCAATACACTTCATCGCACGAGCGAGATGGCCTGGTTCCTAGTGGCAGGAGTCGCCACGAAAAATTTAGTGCAGTTCTTTGCCTTTTATTGCCCGTGAGGAGATGTATCGGATGGGATCTGACCCAATAACAAGGCTTACACTTCGGCTAGGCAGCTCGATGCCATGACTTATACCCGTCAGCACTAAAATCAGGCATAAGCCGAGGCTTGGAATCATTGCGGCAAATCTCATCGCAACCACTTGATTATCGCAATAGCGCACAAAGCGAGGCATCTCCCGCGACTCCACAATGGGGCCGGCATCGAATGCCGGCCCCATTGTATTGCGGGCATCAACCCACCGACGCCTCCCTCTGCGGATCGATAGATCTAACAAATATTAGCGTGACGAGTGCAGCTAAGCCGGCGGCTACGCTCGCTCCTAGGAATGCAACCTGAAAACCCGCAAACATGCCTTCAGTGGTCTGGCCGGTGTCGTAGCCGGAGTTGGAGGTCGAGAAAGCAACCATAATGGCGAGACCTACGGCAGAGCCGATCTGATAGGTCGTATTGATCAGACCCGAGGCTAGACCGGTTTCCTCAGGCTTCGCACCAGCCATGCCAGTCATCGTGATTGGAATATATGCTAGGGCCATACCTAAGGCGGCAAGGAGGGAGGCCGGTAGAACGTTCGCCACAAATGAACCGTCCAGCGGTAAGTTCGCGAACATCAGAAGCGCGCCACACATCAGTAGCAGCCCGAGAACAAGGATAGGCTTAACGCCAAATCGGCCGATAAGCTTACCCGCGAAGCCCACCATAACGATCATGATCGTGATTGTCATAGGCAGGAGTGCCAAGCCACTGGCTAACGCCGAGAGGCCCATTATTTCCTGAAGGTAGAGGTTAAGGAAGAACCAAAGTGGTATCCAAGCAGCTCCAAGCAGTGCCATGACCAGATTGCCCGGCGCCAAGTTTGGCGCCTTGAAAATGCCTAAAGGAAGCAGCGGCTCACGTCGCACAGACTGGCCAATCAGAAATGCAATGAACAGAGCGGCCGATACCCCCAGCAACGCCAGAGCTTGCGAAGAGCCAACTCCAGTCGGTTCGATCGTGACGATGGCGTAGACAAGACTGACAAGTGCACCCGTCACACTAATCGCCCCAAACCAATCGACGGTTCCGATACTACGTGGAGACTTGCGGAGCACGGCCGGAATCAGTGCTAGCACGAGCAAGCCGAGAGGCACGTTAATCAGAAAGGTCCAAGGCCACGTCATCCATTCAGTGATGACGCCACCCAGAAACACACCCGCCGAGCCGCCGGCGGCAGCTGCTGCGCCCCAGAAGCCGAATGCCTTGCCGAGCTCAGCACCGTCATGTCCGAAAAGGCGCATGACAATCGTCAGTGCGGCCGGTGCGATCAGTGCGGCACCAACGCCCTGCAATGCGCGGCCGGTAAGCAGCACTTCCTGGCTTTGCGCCAACCCTGCCAACAGCGATGCAGAGGTAAGTATGGCGAATCCGATTGTAAAAATGCGGCGAGCACCAAGTAAGTCACCTAACCGTCCACCCAGCAACAGTAGGCCACCAAAGGCGATGACATAGGCATTGAAAATCCAGCTTAGCCCGCTGGCGCTGAAGCCAAGGTCAGTCTGTATAGCGGGTAGGGCCACGCCAATGATAGACGTATCAAGGATAACTATGAACTGGGCGGCGCAAAGCAAAGCTAGAGCGGCCCACCTTTTCGGGTCAGGTATGAGTTGTTGCATTGGAGCTCCATAAAATCAGTTTCTCGCTTATTGCGATTGATATTGAGTCTCGGGCTTACAACGCTGGACTGGTCAATAGTGCAAATTAAACTTTGGAAACGCTGATTTATTCACGGCAGTAGGAAAGCCGAACAGCTCCGAGTCTTTAAAATAGCGCACTGAGTTCATACATATTTATATGTACACGTATTCATACGTTATATATGATTTCACAACCACCTACTCCAACTTAAGGTCTCCCAATGTCGCATTCGCACAAACACAACGGCCACGACCACGACCACGACCATTCGCATACCCCACCTGTGACCAGCGCCAACGAGCGCAAGGTTCTACTTTCATTCGTATTGATCTTCGTCTTCATGGTGGTGGAGACGGTTGGTGGTGTCATATCAGGATCACTGGCCCTACTGGCAGATGCTGGGCACATGTTGACGGATGCCGCCGCACTGGCACTGGCTTTTGCCGCCTTTCGTTTCGGTCGGCGCGCTGCAGACAGCAAACGCACTTATGGATATCTGCGACTAGAGGTAATTGCAGGCTTTATCAATGCGGTGACGCTGTTCGCCATCGTGGGATGGATTGGCTATGAGGCATGGGAGCGCCTCTCCGAGCCACAAGAGATCCTAGCCGGGCCGATGATACTTGTGGCAATCATTGGCTTGCTGGTCAATTTACTTGTGCTATGGATCATGACTCGCGGCGAGACCGATCACGTCAACGTCAAGGGCGCAATACTGCACGTAATGGGAGACTTGCTAGGCTCGGTGGGCGCTATCGTCGCGGCCATGATAGTCTACTACACTGGCTGGACCCCGATCGATCCGATTTTGTCCGTGGTCGTGGCTTTACTGATTGTGCGCAGTGCCTGGAAACTCATGTCCAAGTCGATCCACATCCTCTTGGAGGGTGCGCCGGACGATGTCTCTCCCGTCGAGATAGAGCGCGGATTGTTGAGTATTGTTCCGGGGCTTGCGGCTATCAGTCACGTCCATGTGTGGCAGCTAACCTCCGGGCGAACGATGGCGACGCTGCATGTTCGTGCGCAGGACGATGCGCTGGTAAAGTCCGTGGCCGAGCAAGTTGAAATGGAGCTCAAGGCTCGATTCAACATTGAGCACCCAACTATCGCGATTGACTGGAACTCCGATGGGCACGCAAGTGGCTGCAGTTTTGCTCTGCCTAGCAACTGCCACGATCACGGCCATTCCACAGCCTAAGGCGCTGCCAAATTCGCACTAAACGAATACTCTCACTATCGCGTAGGGATCGAATCAGCACTACTTTGAGCCCATACCGTAGAAGCCTGTTGACCACCCAGATAGAGCAAGCCGCCAGTACAGGAGCCAACACCATGACTACTCACAACTTGCTCAATCACGACATTCCCGATATTTGCACGGCGGTGGCTGATGTAACCCTCCCTATCTCAGCGCAACTCTCGCCGCACGATATTTCCATTCTGGCGGAGACATTCCGTCTGCTGGGAGATCCGTCGCGATTGAAGATCTTATTGCAATGCATGCACGGCCCGGTGTCCGTCGGCGACTTGGCTGAGAGCGTGGACCTGTCTCAGTCTCTAGTCAGTCATCATTTACGGCTGTTGCGCGCCGCGCGCCTTGTGCGTGGCGAGCGCCGCGCTAAATACATCTTTTACGAGATCGCAGACCATCATGTAAGCCATGTACTTCACGACATGGCTATCCATATCGCTGAAGTTAATCATGAGGACTGAAAAAGTGCTTTGGCTTAGGACGCGTCAATCGATCGACGGAGGCTCATGTGCTGCTCAACACCCAGCTCTGCGGACAATTTGAGTACAGAGCAAATTGATCCGCTGCAGCTGACTTCATAAGTAATTTACTCGATACTTTACTTGAATGAAGTCATTCGCAAAGGCAGTTGCTTCAGAGTCGGACAACTTTATTTGGTTGTCGAGCTTTCCAAAGAGAGAGATGCCATTTCCTAATAAAACTGGCGCCCTAGTTATAGTCATTTCATCAATGAGGCGGAGGTTAAGAAATGAAGTAATTGTGGCACCACCGTCAATATAGGCGTGATCAAACCCTTTTCCTTCCAACTTCTCTATCAAATCAGTGACTTCACCAGAGAACATTTCTACTTTACCTGTAAGGTTTTCAGGTGGTGATTTTACTGTACTGCTCAGAACAACAATATGAGTGTCACCATAAGGCCATTGTTCGGGAGACAAATTCATACTTGAGATCATTTCCATACATTTGCGCCCCATAATCATGCAATCTACCGACGCCATAAATTCGCTAAAACCCATATCAGGATTGTCATCCATATCTGCTTTTGAGTTACCAGAATTATAGAGCCAGTCAACACCACCGTCGGGAGTCGCTATATAGCCATCTGCGCTTGTTGCAATATATACCGAGCATTTCATTCTATATTCCTATCACTAAAATTAAGATTACTTATAACGCCGCGTTCATCGGCTTGTCCGGTGCAACGTTTTTTTAGAGCTCTTCTTTTTTGGCGGCATACCCGCGCCGTCGCTACTTATCACTCCATATGCAGCTAATCCGAGTAGGTGACGAAACTTGGGGCATTCCATATGGCTCGGCGCAGAACAAACGGCCGCATGCCTAAGGCCATCGCGCATCGCAATCAGCCTTTGAATAGACCTATCAAGTTCATCTGCCTTACTTACCAATAACTCTCTATTAATTACTGGATCTCCTTTAGCACCCAGCATGCAACCGATTTCATTCAATGAAAATCCTACAGCACGCCCTAAGGCAATAAGCGCCAATCTCTCTAATATATTGGCACTGAAAACTCGGCGCAGCCCTTGCCTGCCAATAGAGCTAATTAACCCTTTCTCCTCATAGAAGCGCAGCGTTGAAGCCGGCACACCAGTGCGTTTGGCTACTTCAGCAATATCCATAATTATCTCCTTGACCTCAAGTCGACTTGAGGTATTACGCTATCACCATCAGAAATCAAGACAAGCATAGGAAAAATCATGAACAATCTACTATTTGTACTATTCATCGGCATTGGAGCCACTGCAGTGATGGACTTGTGGAGCCTTTTGCGAAAACTACTGCTAGGCATCTCTCCCCCAAACTATGGAATGGTGGGGCGATGGATAGCCCACATGACTCATGGGCAATTTCGTCATGACTCTATTGCAGCATCTTTCCCCGTATGCGGAGAACGCATCCTAGGATGGATAGCCCATTACTTGATAGGCATCGCTTTCGCGGCCTTATTGATCGCTATTTGGGGGGACTCATGGATTCAAAACCCAACGATTGGTCCCGCACTCACAGTTGGCATAGGTACCGTTGCAGCGCCCTTTCTTCTGATGCAGCCAGGTATGGGAGCTGGTATTGCTGCCTCCCGAACGCAAAGGCCAGCCTCTGCTCGACTGCAGAGCCTTATAACGCACACAGTCTTTGGCCTCGGCTTATACGCATCAGGCTGGGCAGCGCAACTTATTTACTCAATATAAAAAATCAAGCCTAGCTAACTATACAGAGGAGACTAAAATATGTATTTCAGCTCATTATGTTCCAATCTTATTCACGATACTGACAAGTTAACTTATAGACTCAATAATAGTTGGCTTTCGCAACCACCGCTCTCCAAGTTGCGACGGCCGGATCGGAAGTGGCTCTTACCGCGACATACTGGGCATCAGCGTCACCTAGTCTCTAGAAACCCTTGAACATCGCGCCACTTGGCTTCGAGCAAACTGCGGTTTTCCGGCTTACGATTAATAAACATGGGGCTTGGGTGTGGGCTGGAGAAAATGGTCAATTGAGGCGCTATTTTAATCACGTGGCATTCAGCCTTTTTAGCCTTATCGCCAACCAAGACAATCGCTCGTAGCTTCGGTAGAAGCTGTAGGAGCTCAGCCAACGACTCAATACCTTGCGCAATGTCAGTAGCGCCTGCGGGGCGGATCCGTGTGCCAGAGCCGATATACCAAGGAACAACATTCCAAAGAATCGTCAACTTTCGATCAAGGCCCACATCTCGGCTTATCTCAAAGAAATTCTTCGCCGTTTCATCAGGATTATTTCGTGAGATGAAACCAGAGTTTCGAGCTTTGGGGCCTGGCGCCTCGAGAAGAAAGAGCACCTCTGCTTCAACCCCGCCATCCCATGGGTCGAAAAATGGAATGGCGGCAGCTCCCCCATTTCTATACGAAGCCTTTCGACAAACTTCGTGAGCTCTAGCATGTGAGGTAGCTTGAGCTGAGCGACTCTCTCCTCAACAGCCTTTGCATCTCTCAACAACTTCGGCTTATCCATGCGCTTCCTCAGGCCGAACGTTAAGGCCTAGCCCGACCCTCATAAAGGCTAGTGGCAGTGAACACTCCCTGCCTTGTTATCCATATGGCAACATTGCCCTGGGAGCGAGCTTTTGCGGCAGCCACCACCATGCGCTAACGCAACGCTACTAGACACGATAAGTGCTAATGCCACGATCATTGTTTTCATATCACTCTCCCTTACTAACAGAGACATCCTGCTCTGCCGCAAGTCTTTAATATCATGAAAGCTAGGTTAAATCGGTAATAGATCCAAACTGCGCAGCTGATGCTACTGGGGTGAAAGCGCTGCCGCCTATATATGCTCATAAGCAAGCTATCTCAACCAGCGAGTTAACTTGTCAGTACCCATAATCACCACGTAAAAAAGAATCCGTACGAGGCAATCTTTATTCACACAACCCCTTAATGGATCCGGGATCACGCCCCGTCCCTTCTACAAATATAGGCGTGCCTTGGTAGTACTTATGATTAAGCTTAATTCTGCACCCTATGGTTGATTGGATGTAGTTTTGCTCATTCTTTCCACAAAACTCACTAGCTTTGCTATACGCCCCTCTCCATGACTTTGGAAATACAGAGTTGGTACGAAACCGCTCATTGTACTTATCAATAGCAGTGCTAGCATTTACGATAGATATCGCCCTAGACCTATAATCATAGTTAGTTTCAGAGTCCTTCAATCCATTAAAGGCAGTCACCTCGCCACCCTTACCGAGCTCAAGCTCTTGATCAAAAATCATTGATATTTGCACTTTACTTAAACCTAAGTCTGCTGCGCTAACAGCATGAGCAACGTCCCAAGCAAACCGCCTACACTCCGAGTTTCGCTCGACCATTTCATGGTCGACCATGAAAGCATTGGCATTACCTGCACAAAAGGCAAGCAGAGTTAGTGCTTTACGCATATCGATATTCATCCTTGATTACTCATATGTTAAAAACTACAACTACACTATTCTAAGAAGGACTTCCATTGAGAGTTAGTAGCCTATAGTTAACGAAAATCCCGGCACTCTGTATTGCCTCATGCCGGTACTGACAGGTTTGCTTTCAGACTCTGCAAGAGCTGGTGCTTTCGCCTCTATGCGACTACCGCTCTCCAAGTTTTGAACGGAGCTGTCCTGCTGCATCGATAATGGCTTGCTGAAATTAAATGTTTTCCAAGATTGAATAGGTTAGATACTGCAGCATGGTTCGTTAAAAATAGTTGTGCCCGGCTCGCTCTCGAAATCGGATCGATTCATAACTAATAGAGATGCCCTTTTCTGCCAGTAAATCTTCGATGTCACGGAAGCTCAGGTTAAATCGATAATAGATCCTGACGCACATCATCACGCCGCAGTGGATCGATTCGGTCGGCCTCAGCAAGAGCCCAATTCGCCCATGCTAGGGAGGCTTCAGAAGATATGGCTCGCTTGGCATGTTCCGCCTGTACTGCAGCGACATAGCTACGGATCTCTGCGGCCTGTCTCCATGCAGCAGCCTCATCAGTCAGTGCCTTGAGTTGCTCAGCCTGAATACGCTCTATGCGCTCGCGCCCCAATCTGGCCTGCTCAGCCCGCTTCTTACGAACCTCATCGATAGCCTTATGGCGTCGCTCAACATCCCACTTGTAGCCTCGCAGGCAACCACTACGATAAGACAGCTCGCCTCCAACGATGACTGCCAAAACGATCTCTTTGAGCCGCTCCTCTAGTGGAAGGTCATCCTGGTCCTCCCAGACATCATTCGTGGCTCCCTGATTCGTGCTTACCGGTAACGTCAGACGCATAGGCTCTTGAGGGTTCTCAGTCGTTGCGGTGGCAGTCTTTTTTCGCGGCGAGGCTGGCTTGACCGGCTCTATCGTGATCGATAACCGCTGTGTGCCGATGCCTACAGAGAACCGCCCTTCTTTGCCTTCAACGCGAGGGCTTGTTCTCGCCTCCGTCAGCACCATACACAAAGCGCTCATCAACCGCAGGCGACGCCGCTCAAAAGGTGAATCAAAAAGTGGTTTATCCCAAACAAAGTATGGAGATGTACGCTCCTTCTCTTTTCGTACTGCATCCTCAGCTAGCAGACGTGAGACCTGTGGATGCAGATTTGTCATTGTCTTCGAGGCACGAACAGTCTTGGGTATACGTTTGCGAACGCGCTCTGTCAGCTCTTCAATAGATTCTGAAAAAACTGGAGGCTGAATCTCCGGTACTGACTCAGGATCTACCTGCAACTGTGATGTCAGGGCCGAGCCGTAGTAGTGCCGATGCCCGCCAATCCTCAGAATGTCAGGCATCCCCGGCTCACGTAACGGCAGCCGAGCCTTAATGGTTGGCTTGCCTGCCTTCAGCTTTGTCCAGTAGCCACGGTCCGGCGTAGGGATACCGTTTTGGCGACATACTTTGGCAAGCCCACTGCCAGAGATGCCCAGACGCTCTGCAATGCCTCGCAACGGCTCTGCCCAGGCCAAATCATAGAGCTCTTGGCGCGTGAGATCATGTATCTGCGGATCAGCTACTAGTCCTGTCATACTCAACCTAATTAATCGCATGCCTCATGCAAATACTACCTAACAGACGGTACAGACAAATTATCGCAACCAGCGAGTTAACTTGTCAGTACCGATCGGCTAGCGTAGCAGCATAAAAATACTGCCCAAATGAACAGATAAAGATCACTATATGAGCTACCCAAAGTGCAGGCTTTGCTCTAAGGCCTACCTTGGAGCATATACATGCGATATGAACTTAAGCTTGATCGCCAACGACTTAGTGCCAGCATCATTGTGCGCTGTCATCTCAATCGATACAGCTGGGACTTAGTACTGAAGAGCCATGACTTCTCCATCCGCTTTGGCACGCCACGATTGTATAAGCACAGCGAAGTTGCTTTGTATGACGCACTTAAATACGCCAAGCAGCACGTACTTAAGTTTAGCGATCAACACCAACAACTGCTTATCTTATGGCTACGGCAGGTATTTGATAACGCTTGGTTACCAGTACCTATGGCTCAACGACTGGTACTTTTAGAGGATGATCGCGTTAGACCTACGCCTTGCTTTTTACGTCAAATTGCCACTCATCAGGCTCAATCTGCGAGCCAGCAATCAGACATACTGGCACCAATGGATAACGCAGGGATACGGACAAGGATGTGTCCCTCTCTACCCTTTATGGCTGCAGATGTAGGTCAACCGACAAGCAACCTTGCTTTAGCTTTTGCCTCATGAAAAGCTCAGCCAATGATCTTCCACGGATGTGAAGTCTCCTATGTCGCGCGCGCTCCGAGTTCACCAAATCGATAACCTATTGCACAACAGTGCTGTCGTATCGCTGCAAACGTTTTTAGACACCCTGGAAGTCTCACTGCCAACCTTTAAACGTGATCTCGAGTTCATGCGTAACCAACTTAATGCACCGATCTCATTCGATCGAGCGCTGAATGGCTATCGCTTTGATAAAGCCGGTGTTGGCCCTCGCTATGAGCTGCCAGGCCTTTGGCTTAACGGCTCTGAAGCTTATGCGCTGATCACAGCCAATCACTTGCTTGAGAACATTGAGCCCGGCTTGTTGTCTCAGCATGTCGCACCCCTGAAGTCTCGGTTACTGGCCCTACTTGCCAGTGAAGGCGTAAACCCTGAAGCAGTCAGCAGCAAAATCACACTGGTTCAAAAGATGCGTCGGCAAATGCCGCTAAAGCATTTCCAACAGATTGCTCGCGGGACGCTTGATAATAAACGGTTGACCATCGTGCACTTCAACCGTCACACCGGCGAGAAAACCGAACGCGAAGTGAGCCCACAGCGTCTCATGCACTATCGTGAAAACTGGTACTTAGATGCTTGGTGCCACACGCGAAAGGCTATTAGGTCATTTGCTGTCGATGCCATTGAAGGTGTCGTAATCTTGCCGGCTAAAGCCAAAGTCATTAGCAAGATTAAGCTCGATGAAGAACTAGGAAGTGACTACGGGATCTTCCATGGCGCTCAACGCGAAACGGCTGAGCTCGTGTTTTCACCCAATAGGGCTCAGTGGGTCAGTCGATTAGTTTGGCATCCAAAACAGCATAGCGAATGGTTGGCCAATGGCTGGTTCAAGGTTAGTTTTCCGTATACCGATGATCGAGAGTTGATTAGCGATATCTTGTCACTAGTGCCTGATGTGAAGGTATTATCACCGGCGTCGTTGAGATGTAAATTCATCGAGGTGATGCAACAAGCCATTGCTGGCTCGTGCTGAATACTATAATCGAAGCCTCACACTACATGACTGCTACAGATTACGTCGATTTCATCCGCTACCATCTAATATATAGAGAGAGCGAATATATAAGCGCGATTCAGCCTACTGCTGGATCATAGCCATCACTTATAAGGATTGTAAAAATGTCTTCAGCGCTACCAAGGCTACTAGTACTAATAACGCTCATTGCACTTTCTGGGTGTGTCACTAAATTCAAGAGCTCGGACTCCCCAGACCAGTTTTATTCAACGAGTACAGCTATAACAAGCCTAACTTATCAAATAAGAAGTACCCCTGTTTTCACAGCAAAAGCAGACTTAAAATCCATTGATAAGTCGCTCAAGAATAGTAAGCTATTTACTAGCACCGAGCGATATTACGACGAGCTGCCTCCACGAAAAGGTATATATATTAATATAGAGGCTATATATAACCCTCCAACCGTTCCAGCTCTCGTTTTTGGTTACTTGTCTGTTTCTACCTTGACGTTTCTTCCCGCGTGGAGCAACCATGACGGGCACAAAACAACGTATAGTATTTATAATAACGGCGAGTTAGTTAAAACATTTGAATATGATCGGGAGCGATTCATTGCACTGTGGCTTCCAATATTACCATTTGCATGGATAGACCTACTCACAGATGGCAGTTATGAATCATTTGCATCGATGACAAATCAGTTTTTAACTGATGCAGCACCGTTGATAGCGAAGCTTGCCAAAGAACCATCCTTATAGGGGTACTGACAAGTTAACTCGCCGATTGAGATAGCTTGTCAGTACCAGTCAGACAACCCTAGCTATTCCAAGATTCTAGGGCTCTAATTTTTTCGTCCGAAAAACCTTCCACCTCCTTAAGCCAACGATTGGATAGCTCTTTAGCTCTATCATCAAGCTCCTTATCGCTAGCCTCACTGCTAAGCTGGCTGCGTGCCACTAGCCTCGTAAAGTCCGCCGTAGATATTACAACAAGCGGGTCCTCAATTTTCTCATTCAAATTCGATAAGAAAAACCCACTGAATCCAAAAATCTGGTGAAAGTCAGAAAATGGCTCCATATTCGCCGGGACAATTTCGTTCTGCCTTTTACCAAAGTTTTCCCATGCCATAGTGCCTCCAAGTTGGAATGCCAAAAACAACAAACCGCCTACTACGACTACAATAAATATTTCCATATAAACCTCTCTGTCTAAAGTTTAGTTAAGGGGCCAGCTTTAATCGACCACGAATTATCTCAACCAGCGAGCCAACTTGTCGGTACCCTTTTCTCGACTGCCGAGCTATGTGTTCTCTTTGAATAACTGGTGATTGTCATCGTCACTCTCGAGAGACTCGATTCTGGTGAAGATGATTCGTGGTCGACGAGCATCCAAACGCCCCTTTTCATCCTCCCTACTTACTCGGCCATAAACTTTGCAACGCAGAAATAAGCTGAGCTTGAACCGAACAATACTTCCCACCTCAGGGACTCCGGTGAGAATATGTCCTTGGTAACCAATGCCAACAGTATTCGACATTTCGTTGCCGCGAGTTAGCTCTCCCTCAAGAATCACGGTCTGTCCATGTGCAAGCTCAGGAAAAAGGACTTCTCCTGGCTCTTCTACCTCGTTAGTAAATATTTGACGGTGCCTGCGGGTCACGGTTTCTTCAACTACAGCGTTACCTTCATAAATGCCAACGGATAGAGAGCGTTCTTCTTCTACAACCTCGGTTATTTTCTTCAGAAGATTAGGGCTAGCTGAAGCATAAAACTCTAAAAATTCTTTAGGTACATATAGGAACTCGCCTTGCGAGTTCCTAATTCCGATCAATGCATTGTTATCCTTGAATTTAACGTTTTCGAACTTTTTTATGGTTAAATCACCCATGTGCTTTCCGATACGGATCATCCACTGGATAGCACTTAGAGCCTTTCTGAATACATCTTTAAGGCCGATATCCTTAAAATCATTATCGGCCATCTTCTGAGCGGCTTTTGCGCCATACGCAAGAAGTATTCCGCCAATGACAATTTCCCAAGAACCCTTTTTAACCTTTACAGGAAATTCAAAATCTGTGGTTCTTAGCTCTGGAGCTTGTTGAAACACGAAGAAGCGGACTGCTTCATCCACCCCTAAAAGTGCTTGGGCCGACTTGCGAGCATCGAGATATCCATCCCTAACCAGTTCGCCCGAATATTTGACGTAACCGAGCTGCCCCTCTTCTTGCTCCATAACTTTCTCTTTGGCTATTGGTGGAAACTACAAAACATATAACGCCTTTTAATAACCGACGCGATCGCAGGCCGTGTCCGGAGCCGCCTGGGCGTAGTTAATTTATTTACTATAATGCTTTTCAGAATTCACATCTTTTGCGCTAATGACTCGGTTACATAACTCGAAGAACTTCGGAATTAACGCATCATGACAATTAACCACAAACTCTATCGCTCCTTGCTGTGGCACTGTAATTTTAAGATACGAGATCTTATCATTTTCTTCTACAACCGGCTGCAAATAAGTAAACTCTTCAAAATCAAGCTTGGCAAACGTATTTACAATTCGAATTAGATGTTTGTGCTTTGAGGTGTTTACATATCCCTTAACCATATTAAACGTCTGATCTGTAAGGAAGTCTCTTAGCTCATCATAAAAAATGCAATCGGAGTACTTTCGAACAAAATCGCTCCCCCACCGGATACTCTTTGAATCTGAGCTCATAAATTTCGGAATGAACAAATTCAAGAGATACGGAAATGAATCCAACAGCGCATGCAAGCTGTTCAAAAAACCAATAATGTTAGCTTCGTATACATATCTTACCGTGACATTTTCACCCTTTCGTCGATAGTGAGACACTCTATCCATAGCTAAATCAACTGCTTCAGTCGATTTTACAAGATTGAAGTAATGATACTGGCAATATTGAAGCCAACGATGTATTGATTGGCTTGCACGTTCAATGTTCTCAGTAATTTCGTTAGCCCCAGGCCCAAGTTCCTGCCGTCTAAGGCTGACAAACTTTCCTATGTCAATTGTATTGGTCATATTTCTAAGCTACGAGTAACGGCGCGCTATAACGCTTAAATTAACTGGAAAAAATGCGAAGCAGTTGCTGCGGTAAAGGCGGTGTCGTTTGTAAGGTCTCATCGACAAATTACCTCAACCCGCAAGTGAACTGGTCAGTTTCCGATTTATACCACTACCTTTATTCGTGACTCGTGGCCGATTTCATTCATCAGTCTCTTGAGCTTGGACACTGAAATTGGACGTTGCCAATTTTTCTGCATTTTCCCGGCAGCGGCCCACGCATTAGAAACGGGACCGCTCTCACCAATACTTCCTTCAAGGTGGCCGTCGGGCGTAAATCGCCGCCCGGGAAACAGTGTTTCTAATTTTTCGACGAGCCGATAAATATCTTCCAAAATTTTCGGGACGGACTCGACTGATATTGACGTATCCCTCATAGGCAGCTAGCGCCTGAGTTCAGCGGTGTTTGAGGCGCCACCTGCAGCTATTTGTTAGGCATCTTTCATACTCCACTTTTGTAAGATCGTATGAATTTTTAAATAGGCAACGACAACTTGAGCTTTATGTTTGATGATTTCGTCTGGGGTTATATTAGCTAGCTCGTGTCCTGTCTTTGAATGGTAAAGCGATGGTCGCTCAACGCTGCTTAAGTGTTCCTCACTCAGCTCTACATTTATGTATGTAGGGTTGTGCGCAAGCTGATTACGGATCGATGCTAACGGGAATGTACTTTCTAGCAACTGAATGAGCTGGCTCGTTTCTGGCCATTTGGCGGAGCGGAGCAACGCCTGCAAGAACCTAACTCGATCATGGTAGTCACGCAGCTGACACGCGTGTTTAGTTAATCTGTCTTGTGGAAGCAAAGTGAGTGCTTTATAGACGGCTTGCTCAATCAATGCGAACTGCGTAATGTATTGCCCAATTACGAGCGACCAGCTTTCTAGGGGGTCGTCAGCCATAGAGATGTCTAACGCAGAGCTAAGGGACGCGGCGATTTTGCCGAGTCCCGCTTGAGAATTGAGCTAGACCTATGCGCTACTTGGCTGGAGTAGACCACGGGTCGTCTTTCGCAATGGCAGAGAAGCTCAGGCTCCAAACCTGGGACATTTGCTCACGTGCAACGTTGGCAAAACGGGGCGCACTCATACTTGCAGAGAAGCTCTCGCAAGAAATATTGACGGGCTCCCGAACTTTGATAACGCACCCCGCAACATATTCAGCGGGAAAATCTAGAGCCTGAAACATCTTTGAATCGAGGAAGGCGCGGCCTTTCCCGTGATAGATGATCCAGAACTTCGCAGCCGCCGACTTTCTTTCATCATCGGTTTTCGCAGCGTCCATTTCTGCTAGGACGTCAAAGACCTCGGTTATAACTTCAAGCTGTTTTTTGAAGAACACCTTCTTGAACTCGCGCTCCTGAGCATAATGGTACTGCCAGAGCGCAAAGGAACCAGAGATGATGACAAAGGCAAGACCGATGATTTTTACGGCGGCATCTAGGCGGGCGGAAAATTGTGGGTTCATAGGTTTAACGCCCAAGGTAAGCGGTACCGGAGCCGAAGGCGGAGAGCACCAGAACTGGCCATAAAATTGGCAAAGCCGAGGCCGGTGTTGGCGTCCGCTTGATCGACCAGTTAAGCAAATTTATCACAGCCATGCTATGTAGACCTAAAAGGAATTCCAGAGGCAACGACCCGATCTGCTAAGTCAGGCTGCCCAATGTTCCTAAGCATTTGCCGTAATGAATTAGCCGCTAGTGCGCTAGAGACGGATGGGCCGAGTATTATTCTATTAACCAAGATTCCCAATGAGATATTTTCTGTTTTTAACTCAAGTATTGGATTGATAGGAAGCTTGAGTTTTGGCTCAATTCCTCGATTCGTAGCTAGGTGGCCAAAGTACTTCTTTAAAGACTGCTGCCGGTCTTTTTCGCTCATGTACACGACTCGCCACTCTCGTTCTTCATGAAATCCATGATGTTTTGTAAAAAGAGCGAACGACGTCAGGCGATGTAGCCAAGCCCAAGCAGCATCGAAGAAGTCGTCTTTCACTTTTGCGTGGACGGAAATCACATCGGCTAAGCTGATTAGCTTTTCATTGATCCATTTTTTCCGTTCGGCCTTCGAGGCGTAATGCACCTTGCCAACGATCAGCGGTGATTCTGGGTTTTCGTTGATTTTTGAAGTATCGATTACAAGTGCAGCCCCTGAGCCTGAGTTGCCATACCCTCGCCACATGGATAGCAAGCCGTCATTATCTTCAGGGGCATGCTCTGAAAAGCACAGTATGTACGTGTTCAATACGTGCTTTGAATCAAAGTCGTTAAACAGGTAGTCGAAGCTTTGCAGTAAATGTTTGTGGTTCTCCGGCGTTCCGCATGCATGGCGAATTGCTTCGCTTTGGTGTAGCTCGTTCGCTCCTTCGTTCATCCCGAACTGCAGCTCTTCGAGATCGTTCATAAAGAGTGGGTTGGAAAACCAAAACTGCTCTTTGGTGACGATCTGTTCAAAAGTCTGGATGGATGTGTAATGAGCAAGCAGGGGACGTGAAGAGGGGAAAGATAATTCCTCTTGAAAGTCTATCCAGAGCTTTTCTGAAGCTCGATCAAGTAAGGTCGGTTCGCTCATATGTGTCGAGTTTCCTAACGTGGAGTTCAGCGACCGCCGAAGGCGGGCCGAAATTGTTAGCCGTCAACAACCAGCGCATAGCAGTGTTAACCATCAAAGAATTCTTCCATAATCTGAAATGAAAGTTGAACTTGTGTTCTTTCAGGGGTGAGAAGCAGCGAGACTTCTTCATCGAAGAGCTTCTTCGTGTCCTTTAGCTCCTCATCCGTGTAGATCAGACACATGACGGAGTGCTCCTTGAAGTAGGCGCGATGCTTCTTCATTTCCTTTGCAAAATTTTCTGCCGCCATCTCGTTGATCTTCTTCTGAGTCAATTCTTTGACTTTCGAGAGATATCCGTGCGTAGACCACGGCGAAAGCTCAAATCCAATCTTGTCCAACGTGTACGGATTTATCACAAGAAAATCAAGGCGGTACAAATGCTTTTTCTCTAATCCCGCATATCTGAACTCGGGGATCAAGAGGGGCACTTGGTTCGGATCGGATTGCATTCGAACATAGTCGCAATAGTGGCCAGCAATCTCGTATTCATACTTCGACCCAGAATTTCTGACCAGGGTGTCCTGGAAGAACAAAAGGTATTGCTCGACATCACGAAACTTGAAAATCTTGTCCTTGCCCGGAATAACTAGCCCTGTGGCCATCACGTGTCCAATGGTCCAGTACGCCTTGGCAAAAGCTCTAATCTCGCTCTTGTCGTTCTCCCAAGCTCCATTCCTAAACCGCGGGCTGATGAGAAGGCCGTAGTTCGCGTTTTCTTGGCCGATCCATAATTCTGCATCCTCAACCTCTGGGCGATGCTTAGATAGCTCATCGAAATGCTTGAGATAGGATCGCTTTAGAAACAGAACCGTATACTCTCGGAATTTCTTGTACTTTTTTAGGCAGGCCCAAATCGAGAGATGTGCTGCAACGCCGTCTTCCAAAGCACTGGTCTTTAAGCCTTCTAGCCATCGGGAGACAAACTCCTCTTGACTGTGAATCACATCATTTTTGAGATCAAAGAACTCATCGTGCTTGCTGCCGATTGTTGCGTTTAGGGATTGTTCATTATCAAAGCCAGTTTCCTTAAGAACATCCGGCAACATCTCTCGCAGTTTGAGTTTAATGGCCTCAATCATCCTGTTCCGAGCCGTCTTGTTTGGATCTCGGCGTGCCAAAGATTCTCTCCTATTGAAGGCTAACGCCCGGCTCACCGAGCAAATTTTTGATGGCGGCTTTTGTGCGATGCAGCCGTTTGTTAGCTTACTTGAAGACCCTGCCAACTTCAGCATTAAGGGCTTCCTTAGCACCTGATTCAAGTTGCAGACCATGTGCAGCAACAATAGAATCAAAATTGAGAGCCAGCAGTTTATCGAAGTCTGCTTTCATGGAACTACCTTTAGGTGTTACACGTTTAATCCAAGAAGGGCCAATATTGATACCTACTTTGAACCCCATGAGCTTAAAAACTAACTTCGTAAACCAAGTAAAATAGCTCCAATCTGCATGGTATTGCACGCTGTCGGTCGTTATCAGAAGTTGATGCTCTTTGAGCAACAATGCCGCTTCAGGATACTTGGCAGTTTCGAATATAAAGAACTCGGAATTTGGAAATGGGCTTTCAGAATCGGTAGATATTAATTTGGTAGGCTGTGGGAATTTGTATGTGTCTTGACCATCTTGGGCCCAGAATTCACACTTATATCTATCAAGGTAGAAAGAATCATCAAGACCATGAAAATCACCCAACCTTAATATGTTTTTAACGCTACCCAGTTGATCTAATCTGGAAAGGCCTTCCTCACTCATACGGACAGGATTTACCAATGTCAACTCCCTTCCATTATTGAGAATGAGCATATTTCGATTCATTCGCATTCCAGGCCCCATTTTTATACTTCCATGCAAAAGATAAACATTGGGGTAAAGGCTTTTTATTTCATCATGCGGGCACGATGGTGGGTACATAACTCCTCCTTAAATAAGCTAACACCTAAGTTAAGCCGAAACGCGCAGTGGAGCCAAACACATGGCAAGCTTTTTCTGCCATGTGTTTGGTGAAACTAAGCGGTTTCGGCTTGAACGCATTGTTAGGGCTCACTCGCGTTGTTTGCTGCTTGATTATGCCGCTCAAACTCAATGCCGAGCATCTTGAACTTGGCGGCGAACGGAAGAATGAGCAGCGCACCAGAGATAGCCGCAAGTGTGAGTTGCTTGACGGAAAGCTGAAGGATGTTAAATACATCTAGGCCAAACAGAATAGCGGCTGCGATTGAAAGGGCAATGCAGGTTACCTTGAAAGAATCGAAGGTGGTTCGAACAGCCGCGGCTCTTGCGGCCTTCTTGTTTGATCTGTCGATCGAGACAAGTGCGTCATAAGAGGGGAACTCATCCGGATAGATCTCCTTGATTTCACCATCAGGAAGAATCTGAGAGATGTCGAACTTCTTTCCGCTACCCTCAAGTGGTGGGAAGAACAAGTACAAGGGCGTGTAGGGTTTATTCAGTACTCGCCGGTACTGCATCAATTGACCGACTGCGAGTCGAAGCGAGCGGTGCTCCCTAGACTTCTTGGCCTCAATGAGGCAAATGATCTCATTTCGCTTTGAATCAAGGATCGCTAGATCGGCCCTATAACGATCACCTGCGGCGCCTGCCCCGATTACAGCCTCCATCTGGATATCTGCGTGAGGGAAGGCCTTCTCGAACACGAGGAAGTCAAAAACAGTTGCTTCAAAATTGCGCTCTTGCACGAACTTCCCCTGTGAGCCCTAACGCTCGCGTAATAGGCGCGAGCTTGCGAGCGTCCTAATTGACGCGTTTGTTAACTGCTTACTGATGAAGCGTATCTATTTTACCATCTACATTCTTTTTTCTGAGATCATTAAGAAAGAAATAGTTTGCCAAAATAACCCTAAATACCGCGTAAAGTTGCGATATGGTAAGCATAAAAACAAGAAAAAATGCGAAGTGCTTTATCGATTTAATCCACATCTCAATTTGGATGGCCTTCAAAATAGGAACAACAAACTGAATTGCTAAAACTATCATCAACACAATTGCAGAGACCATAACAATTTCTACAAGCTCACTTAAATAATCTGCATCGGTGTCTGCATCTTTGATCGATTTATCTGTAACTGATTTCGCTTTAAAAGCCCTACCAATTGCTCGGGGGTATATTATGGCAATCCAAGCTCCGATAATTGCAAATATAATAGAAGAAATGTTCAAAAGTGCTGACAATGTTTCTTTGTAAGCAGAATAAGAAAGTAAAATTATGTTATCTCTTAAAAAGTAAGTTGATAACCCTGCTATAGTTGCCAATACAAAATATTTAATCATGACAGAATGGCCTCTTCTATTTCAAAAGCAGGCTGATCCAATGGTCTCAACAAATCTTGCCTTTGCACTGTAATAGCGGAAAGTAAAGCTTGAGGTGTAATAATTTGATTGTCATCCCTTCGAGCATTAATCTCCGCAGAAAATGCAACACTTACGCCACTAAGCATAATTCTTTTTCCATTGTTATAGACAAAGCCAGCGTTCCTAATTGAGCTTGCTGAGTTAAGCTCAGCATAGTTAGAAATGATTTGCCGGAGTTGAGGTTCGCTTGGTTCAAACTGTAATTCATGAAGGATACTTCGCGGCTGATTAAATGTAGGTGTGTTACCCAACAATCCTGAAAACACTCTTTCAAGTGACTTCCTATCATCTTCAACCGTGTATGAAAGAGTTTCCTTCTTTACAATTTTTCTAATTTTATGGATATTGGTAAGTAACTCAGCCTCAAGTTCCTCTTGCTTTCTTCCTAAAGCATAAAATTTTGAATGAGTTCTAGCTGAGTTCTGATTTGGCCTCCCATCAGGTGAATAACCGATTACCTCAGCTTCATTATTCAATACTCTATAAGGCGATTTATTAGCTAAAAACCCGTTCAAATAATGATCTAAATTGCTCTTACCTTGCACTGAATGTGAAAATCTAATAGTTGCAAAAACATTTTTTTCAGGGATAAACCAAAAGTAACTTGGAAATCCAGGTATAGCGGGAGTATCACCAAACCCTGTTGTTAACATCGCAGTATTGCCAGGCTGATCCATAGGTGCCATACCGTAAATGACACCATTATCGTTTGGCACCTCATTCCAAAGAATGAGTAAGCTGTCACCATTTATCTCATTTTTGTGCCAATCACAAAAGTAAGTATTTCTTAGATCATTATCAGGATCAGCTTCATATGAAGATGTGTTGACGAATTCACGACCATCTCTTGCCCACAAAGCTAATTTATGAAGAGAGTCATTTAAATTACTTACTACAGGGCTATCATTTCCACGAAGATAATATCCACATTTCTTAATATCGAAAAACTTAACTTTAGCTTCTAGCATTAAACATTCCTTATAAATGTGGAGTTTTCTCAGCACTACAATGGCAGTTAACTTAGTTTATACCGCAGGGTTGCGGCGTAATAATTTTGATCTGCTGCATAAGACGGGGTAGCGTGGGGAAAGTTCAAAGACATCAAAGCCTTGGAAACTTGAACACAGCACTCCTTGCCATCAAATACCGCACATTCTATGTCCTAAAGCATGCCATGCCGTTTTGTAGGCAACAATCTCGCTGCATAACAAAATTGACTGGCGAAACTAGGAAACCGTGACTAGCTTTAACGATTCCACAAGGAAGCGGAAAGTCATGTCATCAGCAGCCCCAGAAAACGACCGCATCCCTGCCCCACCATCATTGCTAGAGCAAGTGCGCCGCCGCGTGCGCGCCAAACATTTGAGTCGGCGTACTGAGCAGGCGTACACGCACTGGATCAAGCGCTACATCCTCTTTCATCAGAAGCGACATCCGAGCGACATGGCCGCCGCCGAAGTTGAAGCATTCTTATCTTAGCTAGCGACAGATCGCGAAGTGTCGGCCTCGACACAAAATCAACCGCTTGCCGCACTGCTATTTCTCTACAAGGAAGTACTGGGATTAACGCTACCTTGGCTAGACAAGGTCACCCGCGCTAAACCGCGTGTACGACGACCTGTTGTGCTATCGCATCAGGAAGTGAGCGCCTTACTGACAGCACTCCATGGGGTCACAGGCCTCATGGCTCGTTTAATCTATGGCACTGGCATGCGCCTCATGGAGTGCTGT
>TARA_R110001592_G_scaffold103298_2_pt1 | contig 45287 bp, 45 predicted proteins | sample TARA_R110001592 | Tara Oceans TARA_R110001592 (sample SAMEA4398387) | marine metagenome | biome: Polar Biome; feature: [SRF] surface water layer (ENVO:00010504); material: water (ENVO:00002006), including particulate matter (ENVO:01000060) such as... | depth 5 m | reverse complement strand
CATCTGCAAAGTATGCCTCAGTTTAATTTTGAGCAGGCAGGTATTGGGCGTGATCAAAAACATATTCTAAATAACTTTGTGAGAACTGATGCAATTTGCTGGATTAATGGCGAATCAGAAGCAGGTATAAAGTGGCTTGAATGGAATGCTAAGTTGCAGAAGTATTTGAATCGCCGTTTATTCTTAGGTTTGTTCTCTTTCGAAAGTCATTTTGCGCATTATTCACCTGGTGACTTTTACAAGCGGCATTATGATGCTTTCCGTGGAGAAGCAAACCGTGTTTTGTCAGTCGTGGTTTATTTAAATCACGCTTGGCAACCAAATGAAGGTGGCGAATTAGTACTTTATGTCGACGATAAAGATCAAGAGGGAATTAAAGTTACACCAAGTTTTGGAAGTATCGCGGTATTTTTAAGTGAAGAATTTCCTCATGAAGTCTTGCCAGCAATGAGGGATCGATATTCTATTGCTGGTTGGTATCGTGTGAATACATCGACAGCAAATCGAGTTGATCCACCATTATAAGAAGCATAATTAGTTTGTAGTTAGTTCAACTTTATACACGCTTGAGAAGCAGATTAAGACCTCCGTTTGCTGCTTTTATGATCATTTTTCCGCTGAATTTTTTTTCGTATATGTGGATTTTGTGTCTTCTCCATCGTTGGCACATCTCGGTGCATAGCTGCTTTCGCCATCATATATGCGGATACTGGCGCAGTAATAAACAGGAACATGCTGATGACTAACTCTTGAATATTGATGCCTCTATCATTCACAAGATGCAGCAGCATCGACGCAATCAGAATTGAGCCAATTCCCAAGGTCGTTGCTTTAGTCGGAGCATGAAGCCGAGTGTAAAAATCGGGAAGTTTTACTAAGCCAATGGCACCGATCAAAATAAATACCGATCCTAAAATCAGAAGAGCAATGGCTAAATATTCAACTATTTGAGTCATGATTGTTTCCATTCTTATTCAATGATATCGCCGCGAAGCAGGTATTTACATAATGCTGCTGTGCCAACGAAACCTAGCATGGCAATGAGTAAAGCGGCTTCAAAATACAATGAGCTTTTAAAAAATAAACCAAGCAAGACGATCAAGGCAATACTGTTTATATAGAGGGTATCGAGCGCTAATATGCGATCTGTGGTCGATGGTCCGATTAATAAGCGCCAACCATTCAAGACTAGTGCAAATCCCAAGATGACCGAAACGCCAAGCAAAACAGTATTTAACATCCGAAAATCTCCTTCAGGGGGGCTTCATATCTATTCTTTAATTCAGCGATCAGTGCTTTCTCATCTTCAAGATTAAGGACATGAATATAGAGAACTTTCATGTCATCTGAAAAGTCGGCACTGACCGTACCCGGAGTTAAGGATATGGTACTTGCTAAAACGGCTAGTGGAAAAGGTTCGTCCATATCTAGAGGCATAGCGATAAATCCTGGCTTAAGCTTGCTATTAGATTGAAGTACTTGTTTTGCAACAATAAAGTTAGATATCACGATATCCTTTAATACTTTCCCTATATACATACATGCAAGTAATGGTTTTTTGATGCTTGGGTGTGGATCACTTAGCGGCGCCGTTAGCCATGTGATTCCGATAGCCAATATTGCACCAAGCACCATATGACCGGGTGTGAAATCGTTGAGTAATAGCCAGACGAGCCATAGCAAAAGGGCATGAATAGGAAGGGGAGAAATTTTTCTAAGCATCGACTTTCTCCAGAGAATTAACAATATGGCCAAGGTTGAAAATATTATCTGCGGCCTGAGCACTTATTTCACTTAAGGGGCCACCGAAAATCACCATGGCAACTAAGGCCAAACCAAGAAGGCTAATGGCAAGTAATTGAGAAAAATGAACTTGATGGCTTTCTAACGCTTCGCCTTTTGCTCGCCAGAAGATAGAGCTTCCGGCACGAGTAAGGATGGTCATCGCGGCTAAGCTGGAAATAAGTACAGGAGGCCAAACCCATAGAGCCATAGAAGCATCCAGAGAAGCTTTTAACATAAATGCCTTACCGATAAATCCAGATAAAGGTGGCATGCCGATTAATAATAAGGCGGCAAAAAAGTATAGAAGACTCAGTAATTTTGCTTGAGAAACGGGTCTGGAGATCACAAAGCGGTCTTCAGCTTTGCCTCTTTGCTTAATAATTAAATCAGCAAGCAAGAACATCAGTGCGCATGCCAAGGTGCTGTGAATTAAATAATAAATACCTGCCGTGGCCGACATCTCAGTATTTACGGCTATCATCAGAAGTAAGCTGCCGACTGAAACAATGACTAAGTTGGCGGTTAATGATCTTAAACTTTGACTAGCAAGTACGGCAATTGTTCCTGCTATCACGGTTAGCCAGGCTAACGGCCCTAGCCAATCTTGAGCAATATTCGCTAAGCTGCCTGCCTCATTTCCAAATACCCCTGTATGTATCCGCCAAAAACTATAGATACCGACTTTTGTCATGATGGCAAAAAGTGCGGCGACTGAAGCAGGTGCCGCAGAATAAGTTCGGGCAAGCCAGAAATGGAGAGGTAATAGCGCCGACTTCAAACCAAAGACGGCAATCAATAATAACCCGCCGGCCTTGGCCAGAATCGCTTGGTCTTGATCAAGGCTCGAGGCTTTCGCTTGCATATCGACCATATTCAAGCTGCCAAAGGTGCCGTAGAGAATGCCCAAAGCAAAGAGGAATAGCGCAGATCCGGCTAAATTGAGGATCACGTAATGTAAGTTTGCATGGGTTTTTTGTTTGCCTCCACCATGAATAACTAGCGCGTAGGAAGCAATTAACAAGACTTCAAAGAATACAAATAAATTGAAAATATCACCTGTCAGAAACGCACCGATAATGCCCATTGCCTGGAACATCAGCAAAGGGTGGTAGTACTGGCCGTTGGTATCTTCTCCGGCAAAAGAAAACAGTTGAACGCAAAGCAAGAGAAAAGCAGTGAGTAAACACAGTAAGCTTGAAAAGACATCGACATAAAGGGTGATGCCGTACGGTGCTTGCCAGTTACCGAGGGCATACACAAAAATACCATCAGACTGAACTAATAAAAAAAGCATTATAGTCGCTGCAAGTAATAATGAACTGAAGAGCAGGCTAAAGACTCTGACTCTAACAGTATTTTTACTGATCAATGGAAATAGCAGAACGATTCCCGCTAGAAGTGGAATAAGAATCGGCGATACGGGCAAGTGGTTGAGCATTTACACTTGCTCCTTGTGATGCTTAATGACCTTTTCAGGTTGATGGTTTTCGACTTCTTCACCGTCAACCTGGTCATTCGATAAATCAGCTCTGGCGCGCATAGCGAGAATCAAAGCAAATGCTGTCATAGCGAATCCAATGACGATCGCAGTGAGAACAAGCGCTTGGGGTAGTGGGTCTGCATAGCGTTCGGCATTACTATTTAATATTGTTGCAGAGTTAATGACTAAACGACCACTGGCAAATAGAAATAAATTCACGGCATAAGATAGCAGGGTCAAACCCAAAATAACCGGAAAGGTTTGAGCTCGCAGCATAAGAAAAATACCGGCGGTACTTAGCGCTCCAACGCAAATAGCATAAGTCAGTTCCATTAATCGTTCTCCACAGGTCGCTCACTGGTAGTGAGTTTACCTAAATTCGCCAAAATCAGCAGGGTAGAACCAACAACGGTTAAATAAACACCCAGATCAAAAAGCATGGCGCTGGCGAGTTCAAACTCACCAACCCAAGGTAGATGGAAATGATCAAACCACGTTGTCATAAAGGGCCGATCAAACATGAAACTACCCAATCCAGTACACGTAGCTATCAATAAACCAGAAGCAATAAGAAGTTGATAGTTGATTCTCAGTCGGCTTGTCATCCACTCAACACCATGTGCAATGTATTGCTGTAAAAATGCCACAGCGGTAATTAAACCAGCGATAAAACCACCTCCTGGCATGTTGTGCCCACGAATAAAGATAAATGCAGAAACCAATATAGCTAGAGGAAGTAGGCTTTGTGATACTAAGGAAAGTAAAATCGGATTCTTATCTGTTGCCCATAAGCGGCCCGTATGGTCTGCATTAGGAAGAAATAAGGGGATTTTTGCGAGAAGCTTGAAAATGCCTAAGGCAGCAATACCTAATACAGTAATTTCACCTAAGGTATCAAAGCCTCTGAAATCAACAAGTATCACATTGACGACGTTGGTACCGCCACCACCAGTTAAGCTATTTTCTAAGAAGAAATCAGAAATGCTATCTAGTGGCCGAGTTAATAAGGCGTAGCAAATTGTGCCGATGACACTACCAAATAGAAGCGCGATGATAAAATCTCTCACCATTATTGAGAGAGGGCTGTCGATAATCGGACTTTCTTGAGGTAGAAAAAATAAGGCTAATAGAAAAAGAATGATTGTTGCGACTTCCACCGATAATTGTGTGAGAGCCAGGTCCGGTGCCGAGAAGTAGGCAAAGGTTATTGAAACAATTAAACCGACGACAGACAGCGCTAATAATGCTTTAAGACGCTGATGGCTCCAGACAACGGTCAAGATTGTGGAAACAACTAAAATGGCGGCACAGAAAGAGGCTAACCAACTGATACTAAGGCGTGGTCCATCTCCACCGGCATCTAATAGTTCCAATAAAGGGCTGGCAACTAAGAGCAAAGCAAAAACAACTAAACATAAAACGTAGCGTTGTAATGAGTCATTATCGATTAATTTATGGATCTGGGTGGCTTTACTGATTAAGCTTTGAATGCGATGTTCGAAGACATATTTCGCATCTTCAGAATGAAATTGTTCTTTAAATTCAAATAAAACTTCACGTTTGAAATAGAGAATAGCGCCGCCAATAATCGCGATCGAACTCATAAGTAATGGGAAATTAAAACCGTGCCAGATGGCTAAATCGAATTCCGGTAGAGGCTCTTGAAGTACAGCTGAGGATGCGGCATCAAGTAAATCACCCACAATAAACTGAGGAAATAATCCAATTAAAATACATAGAACAACCAAAATTTCGACTGGAACCCGCATATAGCGAGGAGGTTCATGAGGCGTTCTTGGTAAATTAATGGGTTCACCATTAAAGAATACGTCGTGAATGAAACGAAAAGAATAAGCAACGGCTAACATACCCGCTAGTGTCGATAACAAAGGAATAAACCAAGATAATGCGCCTAAAGTATCTTGGCTAAGTGTTTCAGCAAAAAGCATTTCTTTTGATAAAAAACCGTTAAATAAAGGCACGCCAGCCATTGAGGAAGCAGCGACCATAGCGAGCGTAGCGGTGAAGGGCATGTATTTCCATAAACCATTTAATTTACGCATATCGCGAGTGCCTGATTCATGATCAATGATTCCGGCGGCCATGAATAAAGATGCTTTGAATACGGCATGGTTAATAATATGAAACACGCCTGCAATCGCAGCTAACTGTGTATCTAAGCCAAATAATAAAGTAATTAAGCCTAAGTGGCTTATGGTTGAGTAAGCCAGCAGGCCTTTTAAGTCATGCTTAAACAGGGCGATATATGCACCAAGAAGCATGGTTACCATGCCTGTTAGGGTAACTATGATGAACCACTGCTCGGTACCGGCCATCACCGGATAAAAACGAGCCATTAAAAATACGCCAGCTTTTACCATTGTGGCGCTGTGTAAGTAAGCGCTTACAGGGGTGGGGGCCGACATGGCATGTGGAAGCCAGAAATGGAATGGAAATTGAGCAGATTTAGTGAATGCACCTAGAAGAAATAAGATTAAGGTGGGCGTATATAAATCGCTTGAGCGAATTAAGTCGCCTTGTTGAAGTACCTCGTTTAGTTCATAGGTTCCCGTAATTTGGCCAATAAGTAGAAGTGCACCAAGTAAGGCTAGACCGCCGGCACCTGTGACGGTTAAGGCCATACGTGCGCCTTTTCTTGCTTCCGTTTTATGAGACCAGAAGCTGATTAATAAGAAAGAACTGATGCTGGTCAGTTCCCAGAATAACCATAGTTGAATGAGGTTGTTCGATAAGACAACGCCTAGCATGGCAACCATAAACATCATAAGAAAGCAGTAAAACTTCCCCATATTGTCTTTAGCTGAAAGGTAATATCGTGCATATAAAATGACGAGTAGGCCGATCCCCAGAATCAATAAGCAGAACAGATATGCTAAGCCATCAAGATGAAAAGAAAGCGAGAGACCTAATGATGGAATCCACTCCATAAAAAAGACCAGCTCTTTACCCAGAAAAACCTCGGTAGTGTAATTAAGTAATATGTAAAAAGAGATGGCTGGCAGCACAGCGGTCATTACTGCACAAAGTGATCGATTAAGAGACTGACACAAAAGCGGGATAAAAATACCCATAATGGGAAGAAGTATCAGCCATAGAATTGACATGTAATTTTTGTCCTAATTATGTTGTGCTATTTGTTGGCGTGGTTTTAATAAAAGACTTATGTTTCAAACATATAGTTGGATCAGTTAACTATATGTTGGTATAAGATGCCCTGAATGATAATCAAACTCAAGCATGTTTTCTCTATTTAATTAGTGATACACCAGATTTAAACTCGCAAAGTTTCATATACGGTTTAAAATTAGACCACCTGTAATACGGAATTTGTCCTCTTGAAGTTTATTACTTTAATGAATGTAGAGATTTACCTCTTTTATATGCACTGTTTTTTTTAAGTATTTCTTTATTTAGAAATTGAGTGTTTGCTGTATGTTTTGAAGATATATTGACCCTAGGAAAAGAATAATGACTAAAACCCTTCCACAAGCCTTTTTTAAAAACTTTATGGGCAATTCTCCCATTTGGTATAAACAAGCCATTATTGCGTTTTTAATTATTAATCCAATACTATTTAATATTGCACCTTTTATTTCTGGCTGGGTGCTGATTATTGAATTTATTTTTACCCTGGCAATGGCATTAAAATGTTATCCACTACAGCCTGGCGGATTATTAGCCATAGAGGCAGTAATCATTGGTATGGTGTCACCGGAAGTGGTGATGCATGAAGTAGAAAATAACCTGGAAGTGATTTTGTTACTTATTTTCATGGTTGCTGGCATCTATTTCATGAAAACCTTGTTGTTGTTTTTATTCACTAAAATCATTTTAGGGATTAAGTCAAAAGTACTGCTCTCTTTAGTTTTCTGTTTCGCTTCAGCAGTTCTTTCAGCCTTTCTTGATGCGCTTACAGTTACAGCCGTCATTATCACTGTCAGTGTCGGTTTTTATTCGGTCTATCATAAAGTTGCATCGGGTAAATCGTTTCAAACAGATCACGATCATGGGCATGACAAAGATCTACATGAACATCATCATGAATATCTGGCTCAGTTCAGAGCATTCCTAAGAAGTTTGATGATGCATGGCGCTATCGGTACTGCTTTAGGCGGTGTTTGCACACAAGTTGGCGAGCCTCAAAATCTACTTATCTCTGAGAAAATGGGCTGGGACTTCATTGAGTTTTTCGTGCAAATGGCGCCAATTACCATGCCGGTTTTATTCTTTGGTTTACTGACGTGTATTTTCTTAGAAAAGACAAAAATTCTGGATTATGGCGCAGAAATACCAGAAACCGTTCGTCACATTCTTGAAGACTTCCAAGAGCATGAAAAGCAATATATGACATTAGAGTTCAAGGCGAGTCTTGTGATGCAGGGCTTGGTGGCTATTCTTCTGTGTGTTGCCTTAGCACTTCATTTAGCCGCTGTTGGGCTTATCGGTTTAACCGTTATTGTTTTAATTACAGTGTTTACCGGCGTTACTGAAGAGCATCAAATCGGCAAGGCCTTTGAAGAGGCGTTGCCATTCACCGCCTTGTTAGTGGTTTTCTTTACGATTGTGGGTGTGATTCACGAATTGCATTTATTTTCAGGCATTATTAATGCGGTATTGGCAATGGATAAAGATGTTCAGCCAGGCATGATCTTCATTGCCAATGGTGTGCTCTCAATGATTAGTGATAACGTCTTTGTGGCAACGGTTTATATTGATGAAGTTAAAGCTGCGTTTGATGCAGGTCTTATTGATAGAGCGCACCTTGAGAAGCTTGCGATTGCTATTAATACTGGTACTAACTTGCCTAGTGTTGCAACGCCTAATGGTCAGGCTGCATTTCTATTCTTGTTAACGTCTGCTGTCGCGCCTTTGGTTAGGTTGTCTTACGGTAAAATGGTGATTATGGCTCTGCCTTATACCATTGTATTGAGCCTTGTTGGTTACGCTTGTATTAAGATCATCCTCTAACTATAAGCTTCGAACTGTTTCTATAGGCCTTCTCTTGCATATTGAGCATGAGAAGGCTTTTAGCTCACTCAGAATATCTTTGACATAAGGCCATCCAATTTTGAATGCCCGCACTGCGATATTTGTTCTTGTGAAGTATTAAATAAAACTGGCGATGAAAGTCTCTTTGGGGAATATTCAAAGGGATTAAACTACCTCTTTTAAAGGCGTCTTGAAGGGTAATTCTGGATAAGCAGCCAATCCCCATTCCAGACTCAACTGCACGTTTAATTGCTTCGGTGTGTTGTAACTCAAGTTCCACAGTTAATTGGCTCAAAATGCCATGCATAGCAAAGTCAAAGGCTTGTCGCGTTCCTGAGCCAGATTCTCTTAGTATCCATTGTGCCTTGATCAAATCTTTATCGCTGAGTGACTTTTGTTGTGCAAAGGGATGAGACGGTGCACAAAAGACTACAAGTTCATCTTCTCTCCACGGAATAACGTTTAACTCTGAGTGAGTTATTTCACCTTCAATCAAACCAATGTCTAATTCGAAATTGGCAACCTTATCACTAATTTTGGTGGTATTTGCGACTTCCAAAAGCGCGTTAGCTTGAGGATACAGGCGTTTAAAGTCAGATAAAATATGAATCGCTAAATAGTTGCCGATAGATAAAGTTGCCCCAACTTTCAATTCACCCACTTGCTCATGTTTCGATAATGCTTGTTCTAAAGCTTGAGCTTGAGCCAGAAAAGATTCTGCCTGCTTGCGGATGATTTTGCCAAAGTCATTGAGCTGTAAGCGTTTTCCAACTCTGTCAAAGAGCTGAATATCAAATTGATTCTCCAATGATTTAAGAGACTCGCTGGCAGCCGATTGCGACATAGATAAACGCTCGGCTGCCTGAGTAATATTGAGTGTGTGAGCCGTTTCCAGAAAAACTTCTATTTGCTTGAGTGAATATTTCATATCGATAAAACCGATTAAGTATATAAAAAATATTTGTTTTACAGATATACTAACTGTCCGTACACTAAGCCTCAAGTTAATTGATTGCCCAGATGCGTTGATTTCAAAAATTCTATTTTTTTACATGTATAGCTAGGAGTTTGTATGGCGGGTTTTATGAAAGAAACAGTGACTAGCGTGACTCATTGGAACGATACTTTGTTTAGCTTTACCACAAGTCGTGACCCTTCTTTTCGTTTTAAAAATGGCCACTTCATCATGATGGGTTTAGAGCATGAAGGTAAGCCCTTGATGCGTGCATATAGCATTGCCAGTGCGAACTATGAAGAAGAATTAGAGTTCTTTAGTATCAAGGTCCAAGATGGTCCATTGACTTCAAAGCTACAGAAAATTCAAGTTGGTGATCAAATACTACTAAGCAAAAAACCGACGGGTACCTTGGTATTAGATAACTTACTCCCTGGTAAAAACTTATATTTGATCTCGACAGGAACAGGCTTGGCGCCTTTCTTGAGTATTATTAAAGACCCTGAAACTTATGAGCAATTCGATAAGGTAATTCTGACGCATGGCACACGCTTTACATCAGAACTAGCGTATAAAGATATAATTAAGCATGAACTGCCTCAAAATGAATATTTTGGTGACTTAATCAGAAATAAATTGATTTACTATCCAACGGTGACGCGGGATGAATTCGAAACTCAGGGGCGAATTACCGATGCGCTGGAAACAGGAAAGCTAACGCAAAGCATCGGCTTGCCTGATTTAAGTTTAGAGGACGATAGATTTATGATTTGCGGAAGCCCAAGTATGCTCAAAGATACCTGCAAGATTTTAGATGCAAAAGGCTTTAACGAAGCTCGACATGGTAATGCCGGGCATTATGTTATCGAGCGTGCTTTTGTAGAGAGTTGATCTTATTTGGGGGTGATATATAAACTACTCAAATCTATATCGTTTAAATCTACTTCGGTCTCTCGTGCAGGACAATGGTATTCAGCAATCTGTTTGCCATTGTCTTCACTGATTAAATGCACATCAAAGCCCCAGAGTCGGTGAATATGCTTTAATACTTCATCTGTGCTATCGCCAAGGGGTATTCTATCTCGCACATTGTGCTTTAGAGTAAGTGAGCGATCGCCGCGTAAATCGACATTCCAAATTTGAATATCGGGTTCTCTCATGCTGAGATTGTATTGCTGGGAAAGTTTTTCTCTTACATAGCGATAGCCATTGTCATCATGAATGCCTGTTATGGAATAATTCTCAGCTTGATCGTCATCCTTAATCGAAAAGAGCTTTAGATCTCTAATGACCTTTGGTGATAAATATTGAAGAATAAAACTTTCATCTTTGAAGTTGCGCATCGCAAAATCGAGGGTTGTTAGCCAGTCGGTTCCAGCTACATCGGGGAACCATTCATAGTCTTCTTTACTTGGTTTTTCGCACATTCTGCGAAGATCGGTAAACATTGCGAAACCCAGAGTGTAAGGGTTGATTCCGCTATACCATTTGCTATCAAAAGATGGCTGGAAAACCACAGCCGTATGAGAGCTCAGAAACTCCATAATAAAGCCTTCATCAACCAAACCTTTATCGTAAAGACGATTCATGATGGTGTAATGCCAAAAGCTGGCCCAGCCTTCATTCATCACCTGGGTTTGCCGTTGAGGGTAAAAGTATTGGGCTATTTTTCGGATGATACGAATAACTTCTCTTTGCCAGGGCGCTAATACCGGCGCATTTTTTTCAAAGAAATAAAGTAGGTTTTCTTGTGGCTCTTCAGGGAAACGTTTCTTTAGTGTTTCTTCCTCTTTGTCTTGATTAATGGGAATCGTTCGCCAAAGTTCATTTACTTGTTGTTGAAGGTGATGCTCTCGTTCATCTTGGCGTTTCTGCTCTTCTTCAGCAGAAATTGGCGAAGGGCGTTTATATCTGTCGACACCATAATTCATGATGGCATGACAAGAATCCAAAAAACTTTCTACTTCATTAATACCATGGCGTTGCTCGCATTTGGCGATGTAGTTTTTGGCAAATAGAAGGTAGTCAATAATGGAGCCAGCATCTGTCCAGGTTCTGAAAAGATAATTGCCTTTGAAGAAAGAGTTATGACCATAAGCTGCATGAGCGATAACCAAGGCCTGCATCATCATGGTGTTTTCTTCCATGAGATAAGCAATGCATGGGTTTGAGTTGATGACTATTTCGTAGGCAAGACCCATTTGGCCACGTTTATAACCTTTTTCATTTTGCAGAAATTGTTTGCCATAAGACCAATGGCTGTAACCAAGCGGCATACCCACTGAAGAATAGGCGTCGAGCATTTGTTCTGAACTGATAATTTCAATCTGATTAGGATAGGTATCCAGTTTGAATTCACGCGCAATTTCTGCGATTGCAGTTTCGTAGGCTTCAATTAACGCAAACGACCATTCTGACCCTGAGGAAATAAACTTGCGTTTGTCCTCGGAAGAATCAACCTTGGCTTCTCGTTTTTTGGTGCGTTTCTCTTGTGTTTCTTTCGGGCTATTGGTCATACAGACCTCCGTTGAAACAATTCACGAAATACCGGATATATATCGCTTTCACTTTGAATATGCTGCATAGAAAAACAGTCATCAAATTGTTCTTTAACTTTAGCGTAGTGTTCCCACAAACTTTGGTGTTGGCCTTGGGTAATTTCGATATAGGCATAGTATTGAAGTTGAGGCAGAATTTTATCGATCAATATTTTGCTACATACTGGCGAATCATCATTCCAGTTGTCGCCATCGGAAGCTTGTGCTGCATAAATATTCCAGTCAGAAGCAGGGTAGCGTTTATTGATGATTTCCTGAGTTAAATGTAAGGCGCTGGAGACAATTGTGCCGCCAGTTTCACGTGAATAGAAAAACTCTTCTTCATCGACTTCCTTGGCGCTGGTGTGATGACGGATAAAGACGACATCAATTTTTTGATAATTTCGTTTTAAGAAGAGATAGAGCAAGACGTAAAAACGTTTTGCGATATCTTTGTGCATTTGTGTCATAGAGCCGGAGACATCCATCAAGCAAAACATAACGGCACTGGTACTCGGCACAGATTGTTTGATGTGTTGGTTGTAGCGTAAATCGAATTCATCAATCCAGGGAATGTTATGAATGCGTTTTTTTAGCCGTGCAAGTTCTGTTTCTAAATCGGCATGCTGTTTAGCTTGGATAGGATCATCAAGATCCAGGGTTTTGATTTCATTTTCTAATGCTTGAATTTTGTCTCGAGTTTTACCCGTTAAAGCAATACGCCGACCATAGGCTTTTTTCAAAGAACGAACAATATTGATTTTGGAAGGGTTACCTTGGCTGCTATAGCCAGCACGAAGATATTTATAGGATTTAGTGTCTTTGAGTTGTTTCTTGATTAAATTCGGCAGAGCCAAATCTTCGAACATAAAGTCTAGAAATTCTTCTTGGGAGATCTGAAAAGCAAACTCATCCATGCCCTCGCCGGAATCACTTGCTTTACCTTCACCACTGCCACCTCCGCCTTGTCCTCCGGGTGGTCTGGGAAGTTGGTCACCACTGGTAAATTCTCGATTCCCAGGGTTAACGGCTTCTCTTACGCCACCTTTGCCGCTATGAAATACTGGTTCATCTAAGTCTTTACTGGGAATGCTGATGCTTTGGCCGCGGTCCATGTCGGTGATGCTGCGTTTGCCAACAGCTTCTGTGACCGCTTTTTTGATATGCGCACGGTAGCGCCGCAGAAATCGATCCCGATTAACTGCGCTTTTGTTTTTGCCGTTTAGACGGCGGTCTATGATGTGGCTAATCCCCATACAGATTCCTAATGCTAGAAAATACCTGTTTCATACTTTCACGTTCTTATTTCAAGTAACTAATACAAGAGCTTACTGTGATTTGCGAACTCGTAAGTACCATTCTGCTAGTAATCTAACTTGTTTCTGGGTGTAACCTCGATCCATCATGCGATCGACGAATTGCTGGTGCTTCTGCTTGTCCTCGTTTGAACTTTTTGCGTTAAACGAAATAACCGGGAGTAAGTCTTCGGTATTCGAAAACATTTTCTTTTCAATCACACTTCGTAGTTTTTCATAGCTCATCCACGAAGGATTTTGGCCATTATTGTTGGCTCTGGCACGTAACATGAAATTGACGATTTCATTTCTGAAGTCTTTCGGATTACTAATGCCGGCTGGTTTTTCTATTTTTTCTAATTCTTCATTAATCGCTGCGCGATTGAAGCTTTCACCTGTTTCCGGGTCACGATATTCTTGGTCTTGAATCCAGAAATCAGCATAGGTGACATAACGATCAAAAATATTCTGGCCATATTCCGAGTAAGATTCGAGATAAGCTGTTTGAATTTCTTTGCCGATAAATTCAACATAATGTGGTGCTAAAAACTCTTTAATAAAACGTAGATAACGGTCAGCAGTTTCTTGCGGGAACTGTTCCTGCTCTATCTGTTTTTCAAGTATATAAAGTAGGTGAACCGGGTTGGCTGCAATTTCAGACGTGTCAAAGTTAAATACTTTAGACAGAATTTTGAATGAAAAACGGGTAGATAAGCCATCCATGCCTTCATTGACACCGGCATTGTCTTTATATTCCTGAATCGATTTTGCTTTCGGGTCGGTGTCTTTAATGTTTTGTCCGTCATAGACTTTCATTTTAGAGCCGATATTCGAATTTTCTGGCTCATGTAAGCGGGATAAAACAGAAAACTGAGCAAGCATATTCAAAGTGTCTGGTGCGCAAGGTGCTTCAGATAAGGAGCTGTTTTCGAGAAGTTTTTTGTAGATCAATACTTCTTCAGTGACTTTCAAACAATACGGTACTTTCACGATAGAAATACGATCTAAGAAAGCTTCATTGTTTTTGTTATTTCTAAATGTTTGCCACTCAGACTCATTTGAGTGGGCGAGAATAATGCCTTCAAATGGAATCGCACTCATGCCTTCTGTTGAATTGTAATTGCCTTCTTGAGTGGCGGTAAGTAATGGGTGAAGCACTTTGATCGGCGCTTTGAACATTTCGACAAACTCTAAAATACCTTGGTTGGCTAAACACAAGCCGCCACTAAAGCTGTAGGCATCTGGGTCGTCTTGTGAATAATCTTCTAACATGCGGATATTAACTTTACCGACTAGAGCAGAAATATCCTGATTGTTTTCATCGCCTGGTTCGGTTTTGGCAATCGCAGTTTGATCAAGTATGGACGGCCAGAGTTTAACAATTTTGAACTTGCTAATATCGCCACCGAATTCATGCAAGCGTTTAACAGCCCAAGGCGACATAATGCTGGTCAAGTAGCGTTTATCAATTCCGTATTCCTGTTTTAGAATGTCTGCATCTTCACTTGGGTCAAACAAACATAAAGGGCTTTCATTTACAGGGGAGCCTTTGATGGCATAGAACGGTGCTTTTTGCATTAAGGCTTTTAGTTTTTCAGCTAGAGAAGATTTACCGCCACCAACAGGCCCAAGTAAATATAAAATTTGCTTCTTTTCTTCTAAGCCTTGTGCCGCATGTTTGAAGAAAGAAACAATTTGTTCGACACATTCTTCCATGCCAAAGAAATTACTGAACTCAGCATAACGTTTGATAACTTTGTTGGAAAAAATACGGCTAAGGCGAGGATCTTTTGCAGTGTCTATTAATTCAGGTTCACCAATTGCAATGAGTATTCTTTCAGCAGCAGTTGCATAAGCACTGGGATCGTTTTTACAGAGTTTCAAATATTCTTCTAAGGTAAACTCCTCTTGCTGAGTGAGCTCATACCTGGATTGGTAATGACTAAAAATACTCATAAGGCCCCCTGAAGGTCTGTAAAATTCAAATTATGTTACATGTGACGCTGAACCTGTATCAAACAAAATTGGTGAAAATACATTCGTTTTGATTAAAAACCATACTGTCAGTCTAGCGCAAAGATTTTCATTTTGCTTTCCGCATGGGCAAAAATAAAATTAACTTCACAAATCGTGACATACAGTTTTTCGAAAGAAATATGTTTGATGCTACTTAGCTTTTAATTTGGAAGACCCTTCGACGGGGCTCAGGGAGCGTTTCCGAACTTAATTCTGTGGAGGATGCTTTTCATCCCACTTACGTTGTTGGTCTTCGTTAATAAAATCAGGAAACCACTTCACGCCCGGAAAGAATATCACTCTCACTAAACCTATCAGCATCCAGACATAACAAACCGTGAACGCCAAGCCACATCCCCAAGTAATATATTCAAAGTTTGCTGAAACAAATTTCATTCCCCACCAAGAAATAATATCGGTTAATGACGCAATTAAGCCAATAGGGAATATCCATTGATAGACCTTTAAGCGGCTAAAATGGAGTGAGAAGGGAATGCCGACAATAAAAAAGCTGGTAGTGAACCCGAATAAATGTGCATGGGTAAAGGCAATGAGTTTCCCCATGCCCATCTGCTGAAAATAAGCATGAGCATCACCATGAAGTGATACCTGATAATGCGCTTCCCATCCACCAAAAAATAACGCAATACCATAAAGTACTACGGCTATTCCGATGCCTCGTTGTGCGGCAATGGGTAGGTCGTGAAGGTTGAACGTTAGGCCGGTTTGCTTGAATGGGATAAGCCAGCGAACTAGCCAACAAGCGATAAGGAAAAAACAGACTAAAGCGATAGGCCCGCCGATTGTCATCCAAGCGGGTTTATCTGGGGGCACAATGATAAGAGATTCTTCTGCGATAGGCTTATCACTGAAAAAATCGAAACCCTCGTCAGCCGCTAAAGTGTCTGGACTGAATGAAAAACAAAGCAGCACTAACAGACTGATCGACAGTAAACGCCAATGATGTATTAGTTTGTTTACGTACATATCAGGCACCCTTCAATCTTAGATAAACTAATACGCCTGCTTTCTTAACTGCTTGGCTGATACTACCCGCTAAGGAGTTTTCCGCTTTACTATTCAGGTTTTGAATTGGTTGGCCAAGCCAGCTTTCAAATAAAACATCTTTAGGTAAGGAAGGCGCTTTGCCAACCTGGATAATACTCACTTCTGAAAAATTAAGTAGTCGGTCCGAGGTCATTAATAAGAAGAACGTTTTGCCTTCATGTTCAGCAGGGAAGATGATGGCGGTGCCTATGGGTCGTCTATCGGCAACTGGAATGTAGATGGTATTTTCATCATCGGCGCTCAGTGTTACGCCCATTGATTGTGCTTTTTCGATATCTTTTTCAGTCAGAATAGCATCTAAGGGTTTCCATGCTGTTGCATCGGGAAAACGCGCTTGAACCTCTTTAGGTATTAGACTCGACAAATCTAACCACTGGCCTTTGTTGGACGGGGTCGATTGTTTATCACCGGGGTTTGACTGAGCTAAAGCCTCGGCCTCGTTTGTGGTTCCATCTTGGTCGCTATCTAGTTGAGCTATTTTTTTGAAAGCAGAAAGATTTTTTCCTTGGGCTTTAAAATCTTCACCATAAGCATTTAGCTTGGTGCCGCCGCCTTCAGAATGACATGCTTGGCAAGATGGGCTAAAACCGTATTGTTGTTTGAACTGGCGAGCATAGTTCGGTTGAGCTGATGCAGAAACGCAGGCCATGCTGAATATCAGGAATAACGTTATTTTTGTTATCAGTCGTTTATGCATTTTATTAACCTAATCATTTAATTATTCTCTTAATAAGAGAAGGACGTATTAAAAACTAAACATGCTCGGAACAGTGTCGCGCATTTTTTTACGGGTTTCTTCTTCAGCTTGTTTCAAGTTTTTGTACTGTATTGAATCTGATGGCGGCATTAAGGTGGATGCTTTATCTGTATTTTGATAGCGCTCCCAATCTAAGGCATCGCGTATCTCGACTTTAGCTTGAATATTTTCAAGTACCGCTTGTTCGTTCTCACCCGCCATAAAGTTTAATCGTTTAGAGGGGTTACCGCGATGGCAGGTAAAACAATAATCTCTAAATGCCTCTAGTTCTAGGTGTTCTTTTATTTCTATATCAGGTAGTCCTGACACCTGAGGAGGAGACATTTCAGAGGTATCTAAGCAGCAATACTCCTGATGTGTGTCTAACAAGGCACTCATCATGACTTGTCTTGAAAAAGGTCTGGCATCAAATAGTTCACTAGGAAGTGATGAGATTTTTTGGCTTAGCATCTCAAAATCATAGTGAACACTTTTGCTTAAGGTCTTAATGTCATCATCACTGAAAAATCGTGCTATACCAAATATGCCATCGACATCTTCTTTATAAAGTACTTTCTTGGGCTTTCTTGTGGTTAAAGGGTCAAGAGATGGTGAGAGTGGAGGTAGTTTTTCAAAGGCACTTAAATCTTCATTGTCTTTTGCGCCATCCCCAAATGAAATGTCGGGTGTGAATGTTTCGTATAGCCAGTCTGTAAAATTATTGGTTTTACCGGAAGGGTCGCGATTATTCAGATTAGACTCGGGTACTAGAATGCCTTCTGCAGGAAAGCTATTCGCCCATAATTTTTTTAGTTTTTTAACATTCTGGCTTTCTAGATTAAATTGCCCGGGCTGGTCTGCATAGCGCAAGGCGAGTGAGAGTAATTGTCTTCGACACTCATTTCCTGCTTCACCGCAGCCATCTAACCAAACGCGCTGCGAGGCGACAAAGAAATTACCAATGTCTGTCAGCTCATCAAAGCGTTCTGGTGCGGCGAGTGTTTGTTGAATCGGTGCGCCCCAATAATGGCTTTCATTATTACGAGCATTTTTTATTGCATGTGCAATGGCCAGCTGACCATTGGTTTCATTCCAGGGGCGCTGAGAAAAAACCGGTGTGCCGCCCTGGTGGCAGGTTAAACAAATCGCACGTTTTGCATAAACGATTTTTGGTATGCAGCCTTCGCAATAGTCTTGAACTAATTGATATTCAAAACGTCCGGCGGCTTCGTTATAACTGATTACTTCTATTTCGTCGGCGGCTTCAACATAGGCGATAAAAAGTTGTCCGGCAGTGACTTTTCCCAAACCAGTAAGGGTGTTTTCTTCTTGGAAGTCGGGCGCTATTAATATTCTTGGCAAGTGCTGATTCGCTTGGCCTTTTAGCAAAGAACGTCCATCTGGAATCATCAACATCAGAGGTTTTTTATTATCAGGGTGTAAGTCTGTCAGTAGGCTGATGAAGTTATTAAAAGGAAAAGGCAGGCCGTTGTTTTGGGCTATGAGGTGATCAAATAAAGAACGAGTGCCTTCTGGCGGTAAGTCGGAGTCTGGAATGATTAAGCTAGATAGGCTGCTACTTTTGTCTGTTGTCGTTTCCGCGAGAAGGTTTTCTGATAGTTCAGAAATAGAATTAACCTTGTTGTAATTGATTGTCCAAAACGCATAAAGCCCGCTAACAATAAGCAGGCTAATGAATACTAAACTTAATTTTTTAAAGGTCATTATTGGAATCCGGTGAAGTCAGTGCGCTATGTATAATCCAGTATTGACAATAAAATACAACACAAGGCACTGACTCAAAAGCTGCTTACATTAACTTCAAGAATTCTCTTAGTGCGAGTTTTTCTTCAGCCGGTAAGTCTATACCAAATTGGTGACCTTTATTTTCTACCAAATCACCACACTTCATAAACAAAGCGTCGTGCGGGTTAGACGAGGCAATCGCAGCGACTTCTGTTCCAGCCGGAATAGTGAGTCTGATTAAACCTTCAGCTTCGCCACTCGGTGTGATTTTTAAGTCATGCTGAAAAGTAGAGATTTTTTGTGGTCGTGCATTTTCTGCTAATGGATCATCAGAGCGCATCAGCTCATCAAAGGCCATTTCGAACTGCTCAATACGACCTTTTACCGTGTAATCGGGTGAACCATCTTCCAAGAAGGTCACTTCACCAATCGCGTTATTATGTAAGAACGGTGCCGTTGCCCATGCAGATAATAATGAGAAGTTTCTTAGGTAACCTGGGCCACCTTCAATTTTCTTTTCACCTGCTGCCACGCCACCGACTATCGGTGCTAGTTTGTTTATGCGCTTGGGAACGCTGCCAGGTGATTCGCTGTTCTTGTAGGTCTCTGAAGAGAACTCTTCAAAAATATTGCCTTCATTATGATTATCATGCAGAGCACGACAATAATTAGTGCCGATAATATTGAAAGGGATTCGCTCGTCATTAGATAACCAGTCTTGGCCGAAGACACCATCCTTAGCAAACTGCGTAGGGCGAACATTACCTTGTTCATCTTTCGTTAGGTACTTAGCCATAAACTCAGGCGAATTTCTTTCAGCTTCTGTGAATTCATATTGCCAGTAATCTTCTTTGCCAAATACATGGCCTTCATAGAACTTGGCTAAGGCATTTTTGTCGGCACGAATATTTTCAGGTGCAACTTTAGAACTGTGGCAACTTGCACACTCCTTGGCAAAGACATCGTGGCCTTGAGCTACTTTATCAAGATCAATGTAGTCTTTACCTTCTTTGTCATCCAGGTCTTTTGAAGCAAGAAGATAAGTAGGGCCGCCGGTAATCAAGAAGGCTGCCAAATCATCCATTTTTGCATCGGCATAGTTCCATGCATCACACTCATTAGCGCATTGCATAATACGCATTGGGCTTTGTTTCGTACCTTGGCCTGCTAAGCGTCCCGGGTAAGGGAAGTTAGGCACCCAACACTCTTCAGTACACATACCAATATTGATATACACACGAATCAAGGCTAAATGTTCGCCGACGCTATCTTCACCGCCTTTTAGTACGTGACGAGTATTGGCTGTTGAAATTTCACCGGTCACGGGGTCTTTTATTTCATGTTTGAATACCCGCTTATTATGGAAGTCCATAATATTGTTTTGGGTGCCCGGGTTGTGCATCCAGTCTGAAGCAACGATTGAGGTATCAATCGTGCCTAAGCGGCCGCCCATTAATATCTGATTCACTAAATGTTCTTCAGGAGCGCCTTGAAAGAAAGCCATTGGTTGGCGAGTATGCTGATTACCAATCGTGGCGTTCAAGTTATGCCATTCTGGTTCATTCGGGTCTTTTGGTGGATTGGTTGGATCAAAAGCAACATGGCATTGAACACAAGGGTGACCAATCACAAAACGTTTGTTTTCTTTGATCTCGGTATGTTCGTAAGGTGCTGTCATCGGGTTATAAACTACATTGCCAGCCTTATCCTTAAGGACTTCATTATAGTATTTACGATAACCTAGGACGCCAGAAGAATGAGAGTCCTGGCACTTGTCATACCAGTTGGTTGATGCATCACCTTGCTCACAATCTGGGTCGTTAATTAAGCCCCACTTGGTGAAACGATGTGGGCGAGTGCGCGTATCTAACCAAGGGTAATTCATGTTTTCTTTACCGGTGATGCGAGCCTGATGAATCATATTTTCATCTTGGTTGCCAAAGGTACCTTTGAACCAAACATCACGACCACGACGAGCTTGCTCTCTCATGGCTTTGGCTTTTTCAGGATCAACTGCTTCGACATCTTTAAAAAGCGCCATCACGTAACGACAACCTTCAGCATCGTAGCCGGTAGGTTGAGCTTGGTCGCAAGGTGGTGGCGTGTATTGAGCGATAGGTTCGATCGCCCAAGTCACTGGGTCGCCGCGGTCATGGGAATCGGCAGATTTTCCTTCCGGCCAAACTTTACGTGCCGCTAAGGTGTTGTAGTAGTTTTCTTCAAACCAATCTTTACGTTCTAGCCAATAAGGTGTGCCTTTATAAACGCCTGTCATCAAGTCACGTTCAACTAAATCTGGTATGCCAACACTTCGGAAGGTGGCACGATAAGGTTCATCTGAAACTTCAATCTGGCCTATTGGTATATCGTAAGCAGTTAAGGCTGGAATTTCGGGAACAGGGATGTTTTCAGGAACAGGTGGAACAGCTGGAGGGGAAGGTGGCAAGGTTGCAAAATGAAAAAGCGCGGCGGTTCCAATAACAGAAATGCCGGCAAGGCCCCAAAACTTCTTACTCATACCTACTGTCCTTATTTAGAGTGATTAACCGAATAAACCAAACACTAGATGCTGATAAATAGCAGTATCTATCTATATGAATTCGCCATATATGTAAAAAGTTTAGTTCTGCTATTACAAAAGTGGTAATAGGTCAGGGGTGGGATTGTCCTGTATGTGGGCTAACTCTTCAATGTTTTCAGGGAAAAAAAAGCAATCGCTTATCTCTAATGCATAAATAGCATAAAAAGGAAGGTTCTTAGGTTTTTTGGGGTGAATGTTGCTAAGAGCAAGTGTAATGTCCTTGTCTACGGTGGAATGATTTATGGCGTATTACCAACTGACCCAAAAATATCCTTTGAAGCACATTTGTTTGGCGTACTATCTGGAATGGTGTTCGCTTTTTTGTATTCAATTTATGTTAAATGGTCTAAAGAGTTTTTTTCGGGAAAACGAATTTAATGATGAATATTTTCAAAAGCTTTATAGAAAAAATTAAAGGCCTTGTGGCGCAGAAAAAGGTGATGCCCAGCATTGATTGGCAGTCAGAGTGGTCAGTATTTCTCAATGAGACGGTCATTTTTTATCAGACACTGAGCCAAGCAGATAAAAAAATATTTGAAGAGCGGGTGAAACTTTTTTTGGAAACAACCCCAGTTGAAGCAGGCCATGTTGAGGTAAATGATCAAGATAAATTGCTGGTTGCAGCCAGCGCGATTATTCCTGTTTGGGCTTTTCCCGATTGGCATTATTTTAATGTGAGCAAGGTATATTTATTGCCAGCATCATTTAATGAAAATTTTGAATGCGGTCAAGCAGACTCTGTTTTTACAGGTATGGTGGGCACTGGGCCTATGACGGGAAAATTAGCCTTAAGTAAGCCCGCCTTGCATCAAGGCTTTTCCAATTCATATGACAAGCACAATGTAGGCATCCATGAATTTGTTCATTTACTTGATTTGGCCGATGGTGAGTGTGACGGTTTTCCAGAAAGGCTAAAACAATATGCGTTTTCAATTCCCTGGTTTGAACTCATCGAAAAGAAAATTACCGGTATAGAAAATAAGCAGAGCAATATTCGAGATTATGGCGCCACCAACAAAGCCGAATTTTTAGCCGTGACTTCAGAATACTTTTTCGAACGACCAAGAATGATGAAAGCAAAACACCCCAAACTTTATCAGGCACTTTCTGACTTATATCAACAAGATGTGCTGCGAATTGCAGAAGACCTTAAACCAAGAAAGAAAGCGCCTTGCCCTTGTGGCAGTGGTAAACGTTATAAACACTGCTGTATGCCAGAGCACTAATTACTTTGAATTATTGGAAGAAAAGCTTATGAAATGTCCTCAATGTAAAGGTTATGAACTTGAGCCAAAAGAGCTAGAACCTGGTTTGATAGTTGGTTCGTGCTCGAAATGCAATGGCACACTAGTTTCATTATTGAATTACCGTTTCTGGGCGGATCAACAAAAGCATGACACTACAGAGTCTTCGGATGAAATTGTTGAAACGGAAGATAACAGTAAGGCGCAAGTATGCCCAAAATGTTCTAAGTTGATGACCAAATTTCAAATTGGCTCAGAAGCGTCAAATCGCTTAGATCTTTGTACGGGTTGTGATGAAGCATGGTTAGATAAAGGTGAGTGGAAACTGTTAAAGCAACTTGATCTAGCAGACAAACTACCCAAAATATTTACCGATGCCTGGCAGCGAAATATTCGATTACAGCGACAAGAAAAACTCCACAAACAGCGCTATGAAAATCTATTAGGCGCTGACGACTTCTCTAAACTGGATAACTTTAAGCAATGGCTGGATCAGCATCCAGATAAAGCACAAATCAAACAATATTTAATAACTAACTTAGATTAATACTCATAAAAGGAGAGCTTAAATGAGCGAGAAAAGAGACTACCTAGAAATGACATTTCACTCTATCAACTGTTTCGCTAATGACGGAACTTTAGATGTCAAAGAACTAAAGCAAATTGTCGCAATCGCCTTGAAAGACGGTGTAGTCGATGACAATGAAAAGCGTGTACTATCGAATATCATAGGGCGTTTAAATGAAGCAGAACTAGAAGGTGAATTGTTAGCCAAAGTTGAAGAGATCAAGAAAACTTATCTTAACTAATGACTTGTGAAATCTTTGTATGATTGAACTACGCGAGTGGATTTCCGTAATCATTTTCTTTGTGGGTTTGACGGGAGTATATACGCTTTTTACAGCTGCCTTTGAGTGGTCAATCTTATTTGCAACAGTCTTTTGTTTTGCTTTGGCTTATTTAATTTGGCCGAGTAAACGAAAAGGGCAAAGGGATGAAGGTGGCTGGATCGCGGATATTTTTGAACTTTTGATCGAACTTCCAGTTGATGTGTTTTCATGGATAGCCAAGCTATTTGGTAGATTGCTAGGAGGGAAGGGTGATGGTATTGATATCGATTTCGACGTTTAAGGGCGTACTATATGTCTGACTATACAAGGATAGGAAAGCATCTTGCTGAATCATTTCAAGACTGCAAACTATCTCAGGATGAAAAGTATTCACTTCGAGGCTTATTAGAAAACCTTTCAGATAAAAATGAGATGCTCGCTTATGCCCGAAACAAAGCATTTGATATTTATCGAGAGAAAAAGTTAGTTGAGGAAGATGGCTTTCTTAAGGGAATAAATTGGTTAGAAAAAGTCATCAAAACGATTGATGGAGTTCGAAGTAGTATCACTTCGACTCAGCCAAAATCATATTTTAGCCCAGGAGATAGTTGCGCGAACCAGATTATCGATTGTATTCAAAACGCCAGAAAGACCATCGATATTTGTGTGTTCACGATCTCTGATAACAATATCAGCGAAGCAATTTTTTCAGCCTATGAAAAAGGCATAAAGGTCAGGGTACTCAGTGACAATTTTAAAGCGGAAGACCGGGGCAGTGATGTATTTTCTTTGTCTGAAAAAGGTGTTGCCGTTAAATTGGATAAAAGCCCAAATCACATGCACCATAAGTTTGCGATATTTGATCAAAGCATTTTAGTGAATGGCAGCTTTAACTGGACTAGAAGTGCCTCAACGGTTAACGAAGAAAACATCACCGTTTTGTATGATACGAGTTTAATATCTTCTTTTTCGGCAAAATTTGAATCATTATGGCAAAAGTCAGAAGGAGTTTGATCTTGTTTAATTTATATATAGGTCTGAGTGTCTTGTTAATCGTCATGCTAGCCATGAATATTTCAAGGCTCCGAATGAAGCATAAAGTTGCAAATGGTGATGGCGACAACAAAGTAATAGTAAAAGCTATACGTGCTCACATGAACTCATTAGAGCACATTTTGCCATTCAGTCTTTTGTTATATGCTCTTCAATCTCAATCTATCTCTGAAATTCTTTTTGCTGTTTTAGCATTTGGTTTCTTGGGTATCAGGTTGTTTCATAGCTACAGTATGTTGAGTTCAAAATTCAAATTACGTCAAATTACGGCGGCTTCAACGTACTTTTTTGAATTGTCTGCGTGTGTTTTAGTCTTACTAAATTCAGTTATTTAATCGAGAGCATATGAATAAAATAAACCCGAAGAAATTACTGAATAGTAAATGGACTGCAGTCACGCCGAGGAATAAAGAAAAACACTTCATAATTTCTGAAATTGAGTTTGATGAAGAATCAATAGTCGTTTCATGTTGCATAGAAGCCGTGATGTCAAAGCGCTCTGCAGCCATAAACTGGCATGATTTAAAAGATGAGCGTATTTGGATTCACGGTTGGCAATAATCATACAAGAAGAAAATTTTAATCAACAATAATAGGATTCATATCAGCAGATTTTGAGAACTATTTTATATGCTCGATCTTTCTTACTCTAGGCACTTAGAAAATGAAAAAAGCCGCTACTCTCATAATATTATCGTTATTTAGTTTACAGGGTTGTATGGTTTTTCCTCTTGAAAAAGCTGATCTAGACCAATCTTTATATTGGTGTCCTCCTTTGCTTAATTGCGCTTCGACAGAAAGCGTAACTTTTGTACATAGTATTGAACCTTTTGAGTTACTCATGTCACTAGATGATGCTTGGCCGCTAATTCGAGAATCTATTATTGAGTTAGGCAACACAAACATAGAACATGAATTTTCAGGATACATATACGCTAAAAGTTATACCCCTGTTTTCCACTTCCTTGATTATTTTGAAGTGCTTGCGGTTCCTGATGAAAATCGCCTTAATGTTCGCTCTTCTTCACTACTGGGTTTGACAGATTTTTTTATGAACTACTTTAGAACAAGCCGATTTCGTGAGTCTTTAAGGGAAAAAGGCGTTATTGGATCGAATTGAGGTCAAATGTTATTGAATGATAAGCGTAAATAAAATTTTCGCTAATTCAAACTTGGTCTATACGGTGATTGAATGACATTAGGGCAGGGCTTGATTGATTTCACTAACTTAACAGGGCAAAAATACGCTAAAGTAGCGGGCTATTAACTTAGCTTTGAGCCCTTTATATTAATGACCACTGTCACAATGCCAGCCAACTTTGCAGAACTAAACCTTATTCCTCCCTTGTTAGCTCGATTAACTGAACTGGAATATCAGCAGCCAACGCCCATTCAAGCGCAAGCTATTCCAAGTGTTTTAGCGGGGCGTGACTTAATTGCAGGGGCAAATACCGGTTCGGGTAAAACAGCCACTTTTGCACTGCCTATCTTGCAGCAAATTTTTCAGCAACTACACGCAGAAAAATCCTTGAGTAGCAAAAGCACTAGTCATAACAATAAGGGTAACTATGTTACTGGGCTGATTTTAGTGCCGACCCGTGAACTAGCCAAGCAAGTTGCTGACAGCATTAAATCTTATGCAGTGCATTTGAACGGTGCGATTAAAACCCTTGCAGTTTTTGGTGGCGTATCAGTCAATACTCAAATGCTCGCCTTACGCGGTGGCACTGATATTTTGGTGGCAACGCCTGGTCGCTTGCTCGATTTGATTTCAAGTAATGCCATTAAGCTTGATAGGGTTAAAACCTTGGTGCTCGATGAAGCCGATAGGATGTTAAGCCTAGGCTTTACCGACGAGTTAGCAGCACTGTTGGCCTTACTGCCAAAGAAAAAACAAATATTATTGTTTTCAGCAACATTTCCCGAGCAAGTACAGGCTTTAACCCAAGAATTACTGAACGATCCGGTTGAGATACAAGTACAAAGCGCTGATGCAAGCACCTTAGTACAGCGTGTTTTTACCGTTAATAAGGGGCAAAAGACAGCCCTTTTAGCGCATTTGATCAAGCAGCATCAATGGCGACAAGCGCTTATTTTCGTCAATGCTAAAAACAGCTGTAATCACTTAGCTGAAAAACTCTCTAAGCGAGGTATTAGTGCAGAAGTGTTCCATGGCGATAAAGGTCAGGGCGCGCGAAGTCGCGTGCTTGAGGCATTTAAAGCCGGTGAAATTGAAGTATTAATTGCAACTGATATAGCTGCCCGCGGTCTAGATATCGAAAAACTGCCCGTGGTTATTAATTTCGACTTACCAAGAAGTCCATCAGACTACATGCATCGTATTGGTCGAAGTGGCCGTGCGGGTGAAGTGGGCTTAGCCTTATCTCTCATCGACCATGAAGATTATCATCATTTCAAAGTCATCGAAAAAAAGAACAAAATCCGGCTTGAACGTGAGCAAGTAGCAGGTTTTGAAGCTGATGAAGTTATAAACGATACACTTTCAAAAGCGGATAAACCAATGGCAAATCCTGAAGGCAGTGGTAAGAAAAAACGTAAAAATAAAGCACCAGTGAATACAGATATCTGGTCGGGATATTCTGAATCGGAATGAAAACCAAGCCATGCACAAATCTAAAGCAGGGCTTGAACATATCTCGGCTTTATCGGATATCTGCCTTATAAAAATGTGCAGCTAAATGTAAGGCCGTAATAGGAAAAATTGAGTCTTTTAGAGGATGGCAATAGTATTCACTACAAAGCAATGAGGTTTATTCGATATGAGTAGTTAAAGAGTCACCTTATTGCATAATTGCTTGTTATTGAATGTATAGCGTTTAAAATTAGAGCACACTCATACACACTATTGGTCACCAAATGAATCGCAAGAAAAAGACAGAGTCTATTCTTAAAAAAAGACGCAAGAAAGCTAACGCAAAGTTAGCGCCTAAAAACAAATCGGCTTATATCTCAAAAGCCGATCGAGAAGCGCTTAGCCAAGAGGAACAAGCCTCTCCGGATCAGCCAGAGTAATTAAAGCGAAGTTTCGACTTGTGTGGGACTTTCTTTTTTATAATCTTCAATAGGTATGATTCGATAAGCATCAGCAATCTCTTTTAACGTCGCCCCCTAGCTTGCCAACTTGTTTCATACAGTAAGCGCAAGCGACGAAAAGCCCAATCGTTATAACGACAAATATATAAGCGTTTAATTAAACGCTTAAGAATCAAAGCAAAGTTAAATGCCCAAAGCAAAGTACTGAATAATAAGACGGGAATCATTACATCACCCAGATTTGCTGCAGATAAGCGAGTAATCGTCGCTAAAGCAATGAGAGAGGTTGATATGTAAAAGATTTTATTTTCTGGGTTTTTCCTACTTGGTGTTGTTTTCAAAATAATAGATGAAGAGAGTGTGCCAAGTGCTCCAATCGTAATGCAATGAAAGCCCGTAATAAGTGATGCTTGATTGATTAGACTGAGCCCTAAACTTGCCAAGCCTATGGCTAACCAGCCATAACCTATCACCATACTCCAAACATCAGCATGATTAAGTTTCAGCCGGTATACCTGCCATCGAAATAGTCTGATGATGACTAGGGATGAGGTGGCTATAAGTGCAATACCCGTTATGTATCCTGCATCTTGTAATGTGCTTAATAGGAAAGTAGTAAATAGTAAGATAATGACCGCACCTTCTAACTTGGCTTGAACATTAATTGAAGAGTTTAGGCCTTGAGTTGATAGTGCTCGGTGAATGGCTGGCGATAAGTATCTTCCAGCCATAAAAAACATCAGGCAAGAAATTAAGCTAATAAAGCTAAGCCATGAAAACTGGAAAATACTTACATTGAATGACAAAAAGAAAAGCGCAAAAGGAAAGCTGGCGATTAAACAAAGAAGCGGCATGATCGAACGATTTCGCCACTTCTTGGCATTTTTGAACTTTGGGACGATTAAACAAATGATGACAAAGCCGTAGGCTAGATAAAGACAATATGTTAGCCAGTGTTCACCCAAAATAATTTCACAAATACGCCCGATTACCCAGATAGTAATAATGAAATAAGCCAAGGCTGACTTTTGTTTTCCACCCAAGTACCCTGTTATCAGAGCGCTGATAAACCCAAAGAGCATGCTTGTTGCATGTGTTTGAGGTGAAATTGAAATGCTTGGTAGTGCGCCGCTTAATGATGCTAAGAACAAGGCGGGGCCGACTATGGCAAGTACACAAGCACTAATAAAAAATGCAGGTTGAATGAATACTTTTTGCTTCTTCAATTCCTTATTCATAAAAAAGTATAAAAATTCTCTGTTGAATTAGATCATGCTTATTGGTCAATGCGTTTTTTAATCAGAATCGGAATATACAATATAACAAAGCAGAAATAAGCGACGGCCCATAATGCGGCTGAACTTAGGATCACTAAGATATAATTATCCGTAAAAAACTGTCCAAATATACGTATTAGCGCGGCAAAAAATAAGGTAATAAATGCACATGTCATTGTTTTACCCACTTGAATTTTTCGCCCAGTATGGCCGAGTGAAACTCTGGATATCATAGATAAAATTATCATGCCGATTGCGCCAACAGTAATGGTATGAATGGCTTGAGAGGTGCTGATCGCATCACTAAGATGGCTTATCCCGAAAAGAACTAATCCGGTCGGAATAAATGAATAGCTTAAATGCAGAGACCAAACCAAAGGTGTACTCAAGGTCACCCAAAAACGCCAGCGAATGACACGGATAAAATGAAACGTAGCCGCAGTGAATAGCAGCAGAGCGTTGACGATGCTGGGTAGGGTGATTAAGCCACTATTAAAAACAATCACTAGAAGTAAAGACCCTAAAGCGCTCTTTTCTAACCAGTTAAGCTCAGTGACTTTTTTGGTGCCGGTGCCATTTGCTGTGAACATCGGAATAACTCTGCCTCCCATGATAGAGATGATCATGGCGATAAGCAGAACGGCTGTCTTACTCGCAGGTAAGATAATGCTTAAATCTTCAGCATAAACTGAATAATGCATAGCGGCATTCGCCAAGGTTAAGGCGGCTAGTAAGGGTAAGAAGATAAGGTTACGCCAAAGTTTTACTTTAATAATTGGGCGTATAAAAAAGAATGCAGCAATGGGTAAAAATGAAATATCTAATAAACTAATAAACCATGATGGTAATAAAGAAGGGAAGAGCAGAGCTAATCTCCCGCTTAACCATAGTAAGACCAACGCTAGAAGAGGGCGATGACTAATGCTTTTCTGCGAAGTCCAATTCTGAACAGCGGTTAATAGAAAGCCCATAATAATGGCGCAAACAAAGCCAAATAACATTTCATGGGTATGCCACCAAAGCCCGCCACCAAAGACTTCTAACTGTAAATGACCAGAGAATAAGCCAGCCCAAATAAGAATCGCGCATAGAGAAAATAAACTACCACCTAGAAACAAAGGCCTGAAAGCGATATCAAATAATGCAAAGTTTTGAACTTTTGTTGTCTGTTCATTGGTTTTGGTATTCATGTTTTTGTCCGGCTTGAGCTTTTTAAAGATGCAAATAGTTTACATCTTTAAAAAGCTCAAGTAAACTTGCTTAAAGCTAAAGATGTAAAACTTATGAATCTTTATATTTTATATATAAAACCAGATTTTAATGAATCGCTTTGTTGAATATAAAGCGATAAACAGTAATAAACAGCGCGGAGAGAATGATGGAAAACCAAACAAATACTGAAATCAATAAAGAAGCAAAGCTCGATCAACAAACGCAGCATAATGTTGAAGCTACTCCGGCAGAGAAAACGGAAAATAATGAAGGCGTTACAGCTACAGAATTTGACCCTAAAGAAGCTAAACATGGTGTTGATTTTTGTTGTGGTTCTTGTGGTGGCTAATTTTCTATAAGTATGGGGGCTCTGAACCCCATAGCGTTATTTTTACAATCATGAGGTGTTCTATGTTAAATAGTCTAGAGGATACAAACAGGCATTTTAGTGACGAGCAAAGAAAGCAGATTGAAGAACATAGAGCTAAGTGGCGAGCAGTAAATTATGGAGAAACAGATACAAACATAGCAAAGTATAATCGACAAGTAGATAGTTATGGGCGTATTAGATATTGGTAGTGGCTCCTTGATATAAGTAGCTCTATAAAGTTCGACAAGCTTCAGGAAAGTTAAGAAAACCGTTTGGGGAATGTGTGTATGACAATTGAATTTAATACCGAATTAATACAAAAGTACGACACATTCGGGCCGCGTTATACTTCTTACCCCACGGCGGTGCAGTTTGGAAATTCATTTGAAGAGTCTGATTATTTACGTGAAATTGAATTTGGTAATAGTGCACAAAATCCACTTTCACTTTATTTTCATATTCCATTTTGTAAATCACTGTGTTTTTACTGTGCCTGTGCCAAAATTATTACGCATAAACAAGAGCGTTCTGTTCCTTATCTAGAACGTTTAAATACTGAAATTGCCAAGCAAGCTGCTTTATTTAATCATGATCGTGAAGTCACTCAGCTTCATTTTGGTGGTGGTACACCCACATTTCTAACGGATGGTCAGTTTTCGAATTTACTTGCTGCAATTAATTCTAATTTTAATCTTGCTCCACCAGAGCGCAGAGAATTTTCTATAGAGATTGATCCAAGAGCAGTTCGAGAGTCAACCATCCCTTTATTAAGAGAATTAGGTTTCGACCGAATCAGTTTAGGCGTGCAAGATTTTGACCCTAAGGTTCAAAAAGCCGTAAATCGAATACAGTCTATCGAGCAAACATTTGCAGTGTTAGATTCGGCACGAAGCTTAGGCTTTCAGTCTACAAATCTTGACCTGATTTATGGCTTACCCTTTCAAACAGTCGAAACTTTCAGCAAAACACTGGATATCATTTTGGCAAAAAGGCCAGAGCGTTTGGCCGTATATAGTTATGCGCACATTCCAGCCAAAGTGAAATCTCAAAGCCTTATCAATACAGAAGATTTACCCTCGCCTAGAGAAAAACTAGCGATCTTGGAAATGACTGTCGAGCGTTTGCGCTCAGAAGGTTATGTCTATTTAGGTATGGATCATTTTGCATTACCTGATGATCAATTAGCTTTAGCAAAAGTAAATGGTACATTACAACGAAATTTCCAAGGTTACTCTACGCATGCAGATACCGACCTGATTGGAATGGGCATGACTGCGATTGGCAAAGTGAATGATTGTTTTGTTCAAAATGTACATGATGAAAATGATTATTTTTCACGAATAGATTCAGGGAAACTCGCTTTGAAAAGAGGCTATATACTGAATGATGACGATAAAATTCGTCGGGATATTATTCAATCTTTAATGTGTCAGACCTCACTGAATTATGCTGGTATCGAGACAAAATATCAGATCGATTTCAAAGATTATTTTAGAGATGAATTACAGCGCCTTGAACCTCTAGCTATGGATAATTTAATTAAGCTTGATGCAAAGAGCATTGAAGTAACGAACGCTGGGCAATTTTTATTGCGGAACATTGCGATGGTATTCGATGCCTACTTAATTGTTGCTCAATCAGGTAAACATTTCTCTAAGGCTATTTAATTTGAGTTAGACGTGAACTCCTTCACACTCATCTTTTACACCAATGCTTCACATTTCTGAGTATTAGCTATACTTGTTGTTAGAATCAGGGAATACGATTTCAAAAATGCTTGATTGACGTCGTATATAGAGACTTGCCTAATAAGAAAAAGGTGAATCAATGAGTAATTCTACGACGAAAAATAGTGTTAAAAATGAAACAGATACAGCACCTCAAACAATGGATCCTCAGGCGCAATTAAGAGAAATTCAGCAGCTTTTATTTGGTCAGCAAGTTGCTGAAGTTCGCCAAACCATAGAAGCCTTGAGTACACATAATGAACGCCAATTTGCTGAAATGCATAAGCAAATAACACATTCCATTAAAGAACTTAAAACGCAATTTAATCATCAGTTAGATGACTTAACATCTCATGTAAATAAGCTAAGCGAGGAATCGCAAACTAGAGACGCCTTAATTGAAGGCGAAGCGTCCACCCTGCAGCAAGACTTAGATACATTTCAGAAGCAAACTATTGCCGCACAAGATTCGCTTGAAAGCCAGCTATTCGCAGAGGCAGAAAAATTGGCTTCTGATATCGATGGTAAATATAAAGACGTACTCGAAAAACTAGGTAGTGCCTCTGGTGATTTGTCTGAAAGCAAAACAGATAGAAAAGCTTTGGCGGCTTTATTTGTGAATATGGCCAATAGCTTGGACGGTGAATCTAGCTAAAATGCAACATTCTGGAGGGAAAACTAAAGGAAATACGCCTTTAGACGAGTCTTTAGAAAAACCAGAAAGTCTTGTTTCAAATAACAAGGTCGAAGATACCTTTATGGGTAATGATTTCTTAAAACTCCGGAAATTATTATTAGGCGATGATTACTCTGAAGCGATACAGCGTTATATAAACAAAGAAAAAGAGGTTGAAAGAATCGTCGAAGACTTGCCTGCGGCGCTTAAAAAAAGTTCGCAGGACGATTTAAGTGAAACCTTGGCCCCGGTTTTAGATCAGGCTTTTGAAAAATCCATCGAACAAAACCCTTCCCGTATTACCAATATTATTTTCCCTATCATGGGGCCTGCCATTCGAAAATCTGTGGCCTCTGCATTAGCAGAAATGGTTCAGTCTTTAAATACCTTGCTTGAGCAAAGTTTGACGCTAGGTTCGCTTGGGTGGCGATTTCGAGCTTGGCGATCGGGCATGCCTTATGCAAATTATGTGCTGTTACAGACACTTGAATATCGTGTCGAGCAAGTTTTGTTGGTGCATAAAGAAACCGGCTTACTCTTACATTCAGTGACAGCTGCCGAGGTTCAAGCCCAAGCCCAAGACCCAGAATTAGTATCGAGCATGCTGACGGCGATCAGTGACTTTGTTTCAGACTCTTTTTCAGATGGCAGCGAAACGCTTGAACGAATCAGATTTGGCGATCTAGAGCTACATTTAAATGTCGGCCCGCAAGCTATTTTAGCGATCGCGGTAAGAGGATCTGCATCTGATGAAGTATTTTTAAAAGCACAAACAACAATAGAAACTATACATTCTCACTATGCTAATCAGTTGAACCACTTTGAAGGTGATAGAACAAGTTTTGAAGATACAGGCCCCATTCTATCTGAATGCCTTTTAACTCAAAAAAACACCCAGAAGACTAAGAGCAAGCCATGGCTAGCTTGTATTCTTATATTGGGTTTATGCATATATCTAGTTTATCAAGGCATAGAATCGTTTCAGCGCGACAAGCAATATAAGCAACTAGAAAATTTCATTAATAATGAACCTGGTTATGTCGTTATCTCTTCACAAAGAAAAGAAAATCACCTTTTTGTTAAAGCGCTTCGAAGTTCTGAATCACGTTTACCAATCGATTTTCAATTAGACCTGACAAAAGATAAAAGTATAGATTTAGTGTTAGATGCTAAAGAAGTGCATTTTGGTCCTTTACCGCTCCCTATTGTTCCTGAGATTAAAGAAAAGTCTGCTAATGAAGAGATACAGGATTTGGTCGATGATATACAAAATACAACTTTCTATTTCGAAGCGGGAGAAATAAATTTATCAGAAATAGAGTTATTAAAAATACCAAGTTTAATAAAAAATATTTCAGAATTAGAACGTTTAATAGACGAAAATCAGCTTGAATCTCTTCAGGTTATATTAATGGGCTTTGCCGATAGCTCAGGCTCATCAAGTATAAATAATAAGATTAGTTTGAAACGAGCGAATGAGCTTAAATCCTTACTTAGTGCAAATAAAATAAGCTCAGATATTATTGTGGCCTGGGGTGCAGGTAATATTGATAGAGCTACTGTTTCAAATAAAGTTCAAAGAAGAGTGACTGTTCAGGTTTTATTTACGCGTCAAAACCTCCAAGATGATAAAGTATCTTCGTCAAAGAATTCTGCTGACAAAGGAATGGATAAGGACGTAAATCAAGGAGCAATTTTGTGAGTAAAATTATCGCCAAAAAAATCTGTATGATCGGTCCCTTTGCTGTCGGTAAAACCAGCTTAGTAAGGCGCTATGTCGAAAGCATTTTTAGTGATAATTATTTGACGACAATCGGAGTAAAAATATCTAAAAAAATTGTGGAAATCAAAGATCATCAAGTAAATTTGATGATTTGGGATATTGAAGGTGTTGACGTTTTTACAGAGCTTAAACCTAGTAATTTGAGAGGTTCCTCTGGCGTATTACTCGTTTTGGATGGTACAAGGCCTAAAAATATAGAAGTGCTTGGTGACTTACATAAAATTTTAAGCAAGCAGTTACCCGATATTCCCATCGTCTGTTTATTAAATAAAAGTGATTTAACCTTTGATTGGAAATTAGACGCAGCTGACCTTAATGTAATAGAAGTATTAGGTATTCCAATTATTTATACCAGTGCAAAAACCGGTGAGAATGTTGAACTTGCTTTCGACACAATAGTTAAAAAAATAATTTTGGGTTCAGGAATCCCTGAATCATCATGAATATTCTACAAGGTGTTATTGAAGAGCTTGGCGTAGTCGCCTTAGCCAAACAAGAAAATGGTGTATTTGAACTACTTAACTCTGAATGTGCATGGTTTCGTAACCTTGTAGCTTCATTAGGTAATCCACTATCGACAGAAATTTCCTCTATTGAATATGATGCTTTGTGCAGTGCCTTCCCCTTTATTGAAAATTTTTTGATAGATGCAGAAGACGCTTGGAAAGGCTGTGGTAAAATTAGTACTAATAACGTTTCACGTTCAGGTATCTGGACAGAGCAAGACCATAAAGGTGAAGAATATCAGCTAGAAGCGAGAGCCTGCCTGATAAATGATCAGCCTGTTTTGTTGATAGAAAATCATACGCCAAGGTTTTCAAAATATCAGGGTGTATATCAAAAGGCACGAGATATAGCGCTCTTGAATGAAAAACTAGTCTCGGAATTAAATCAACGACAGCGACAGCTTCAAAGTGAAATAGAAAGACACATTATACAAAATAATTCCATTCAGCAGGTGGCTGATCGAATTCACGGGCATACTTCTGCCGTTATGATTTGTCAGGCTAATGGCGATGTTGAAGTGATCAACAAAGCCCTCGTTGATATCTATCAATTTGAAAATGATGTTGATCTAAAAAGGGTTTCTTTGTTAGATCAATGGATTGGTGAAGCAGAGAAAATTTACCCTGAACTAAAGCGTGTTATCGAAAGTGGCTCGTATTGGGAAGGCGAATTTGAGAGCCAGAATGCTTCGGGCATCAATCGCTGGGTTCGTCTTACCATTGGCCCAATTAAAGAAGCAGATGGTAAAGTTTCTCATTATGTTTGTGTTGCAAATGATATTAGTGAACTCAGAGGAATGGATTCAGATAGCGCTTCGCAGAGCAGTTATGATTTTACGACGCATCTACCTAATCGACGTCATTTCTGGCGACATATTAATAATTTAGTAGAGTCGTCTCGTTCAGATGAGTATGGCATTGGACTGATGTATATCGATCTGGATTATTTCAAACGGGTGAATGATGATTTAGGTCATCAAGCGGGTGATTTTTTACTGAGCACTATCGCAGCTAGAATTTCACGTTGCGTTAAATATCATGATTTTGTTGCGCACCTTGGCGGTGATGAATTTGTTGTGGTCATGCAATATGTTGAAGGTTTGGAGCCGTTGACTATTGTTGCCGACCGAATATTGCTAGCAGTAAAAGAACCGTTATTCGTCAATGATCAATCGATTATAATGACCGCCAGCATAGGTATTGCGGCTCATTTTGAATCAGAATTCGAGCCTACAATACTTCTTAGACAGGCAGATCTTGCCATGTATGCAGCGAAAGAGTTAGGTAAAGGTCAGTCACGGTTTTATTCCCCTGAAATGGAACAAAATATTCCTCATAAGTTACAGCGTGAAAGAGAGCTTGTTGATGCGATTGAACGGCAAGAATTTGTTCTACATCTTCAGCCACAAATCAGCATCTCTGGGAAAGAGGAAATTAGAGTAGAAGCTTTGATACGTTGGCAGCATCCTGTTCATGGCTTGCTACCACCAGCAGACTTTATTGCGATTGCCGAAAACTCAGGACTTATTATTCCAATAGGAACTTGGGTTCTCGCACAATCTTGTCGAATAGGCGCAGAGTTGTTGAAGTGTGGTCAGAAAATGAGCGTGGCGATAAATATTTCAGCGAAACAGCTAAAGCATCCTGAGTTTTATAACACCCTGACACACTGTCTGTCTGAGTCCGAATTTCCTGCATCACTGGTTGAATTAGAAATTACTGAAAGTTGTTTTCTTGAAGATATGACTATGGTTATATCGTTATTAAACAGAATCCGTCAGTTAGGTGTGACAATCGCTTTAGATGATTTCGGAACAGGTTTTTCATCTCTAAATTATCTTCGTAAACTTCCCGTCGATTTCTTAAAGATAGACCGTTCCTTTATTCAAGAATTACAATTAGATCATGAAAGCCAAGCTATCACTGCGTCGGTTATTAGACTAGCGCAAGAGTTGAATATACGTGTCGTTGCTGAAGGGGTTGAGACAGTTGAACAATTCAATTTTCTACGAAAGAGAAAAGTTAATTTTGTTCAAGGGTTTTTATTCTATAAACCTCTTTCTTTTGAAGTACTTCAAAAGTCATATGCTCAAATTAAAAGCTTAAATGACGAAAATAAACTAGCTGGATAAGCTCGGACTATTTATAAAAGTCTTATACAAACTCATGCTTACGACGATACTTATGCGCTGGGTACGATCCAAGTAAACGAATATTTTTCCCGAAAAAATCAAGTTCTTCCAAGGCCATTTTCACGGCTTTCTGTTGATGGTGCCCAGCAATATCGATATGAAAATGGCTGGCTTCCATCGTGCCGCCATCCATATAGCTTTCTAGTTTAATCATGTTAATGCTATTCGTGGCAAAACCACCCAAGGCTTTATAAAGTGCAGCTGGTATATTTTTCACAGAGAAAAGTATACTGGTAATATATTTTTGTGTGGTGTCGTAGTCTTCTGTTAAAGCAAGTTTTGCGAGCACAATAAAACGAGTTGTGTTGCCGACCACATCCTGAAAATTTTCTGCAATAACATCCAAACCGTAAAGTTCTGCCGCCAAGGTTGAGGCAATAGCGCCATGGCTTCCATAAAGTGAAATAGCGTTTTTCTTGCCCGCTAAATCTTTAGCGGAAAGAGCGGTGTCCATAGCAACCAAAGGGGTAATGTTTAAATCATCCAATCGATGGAAGCACTGGGCCAGAGCTTGTGGGTGAGAAGACACTGTCTTTATTTGCTCAAGCTTGATACCGGGAAGCGCTAATAAACAATGATTGACGGGTTCGAAATGCTCGCCAACGATTTTGAGATGGGTCTTCGGCAGCAAGCGATAAATTTCCTCAACCCGCCCGGCAGTTGAATTCTCAAGCGGTATCATCGCGAAATCTGCTTTGCCTTTCTCAACCAATTGGATAGCCGTTTGAAAATTCTCACAAGCAAGTGTTTGATAATCTGGAAACACGGTTTTACAGGCAAGGTGAGAATAGGCGCCATCAATGCCTTGGTAGGCGACAATGTTTGCTTGTTTCGTTTCTTGATTCATGGGTGTATGTCTTATGAGGTAAGCAGAAAACTTATTATACTGACCGGTTTTATTAATAAATACTGCTTATTGTAGAATTAGGTGATAGAACGGTTATAAGTTTTTAGCTCGAAACTTTAAGGTGCAATAATGTTGAATTGGTTACTTGTAGTGCAATGATTCCTGTTTAGGGATTTCCAAATTGGCATTACCTTAATGTGGACAAACTATTCTTATTTCCCGCATCCTTAATGAAAAATTTGAATGTGCTCAAGTTGACTCAGTATTTAAAAGTATGGTGAGTGCCGGTCCTCTGACTGGAAAGTCAGCTTTCAGTAAGCCCGCGTTGCATCATGGTTTTGCAAACACATATGATAAACATAATGTGGGTATTCATGAAACTGTTCACTTAATTGATTTGACTGATGGTGATGGTTTTCCTGAAAGGCTATAAAACTATGTGTATTCTATTCCTTGGTTCGAGTTAATAGAGAAAAAATATCACGGTTTTGTAAGATGCGACTTAAGTTGTTTTATGTTTGGAATATTATGACACAAGTCACAAGTTCTTTAGATGAGGAATCAATGAAATGAAATATCAATTTTTAGTACTGAGTTTTTTAGCAATTTTCATGTCAGGTTGCGATAAAGTAAACAATGCAAGTCGAACGATAGATACCATGTTAGGCGGTGACTACAAGGTTATAGTTCAAGGAATTGAAGAACCCTTCTATGTTAAGAACGATAAAGTGACCTCAGTTTCCGAGAAAGGCTACTATGTTTTCTATCCCATTATTGATGGGAAGGAACGCTTGGTCCAGTCACCCATACAACTAACGACCATCATTAAAATGGACTAGATGAGCTGTCTAAACCTCTTTTGAAAGGTGAAACTCTATTTCACCTTATTCTTTGTATCCTTTGGATTAAGCACTACTTAAATAGCCATATTTGAATTTAAATAGTCTTGGTTAGAATTTAATTATTTCACCTAATATGCCCAAAGGATTAAATCGAAGACCTCATCTTCATTTACTTCCTTGAGTACAACATAAGTTAATCTAAGCCATCATCCTCTGTCTCAATCTCAGGGAATAATATTTTTTGTGCCGAATAGAATATGTCTATCTCTGCATGTGTCAGCCCGGCGACCGTAATGAGGTGGTTTAGTTTCCTCATGAACTCTAGGCGTAAGTGAGGGTTGTGTTTCAAATGCTGATCGATAATTTTTAAGTCGCTTGAAACCGTCGTGTTAACCTTTTTTACGTGAGAGTAGAGCTCAGCTACTTGCTGATCATTAAGGTTAAACTGTTCTTTCAGAATGCTTGCAAATTCATGCTTTTCTTTTCTGCTTTTTGTATGATCCGCCGATATGACATGGTAAAGCAGTGAAGCTAGCGCTACATGTACCTCTTTGTCATCAGGGTGGTCAAACAGATTACTGTTATGCCCAAAAGCCGAATCTTTTTTTGTCATGAAATTAAACACTTATGAACTCCTTAATTTATTGCTTATGGGCGTCTAAAAAATACTTTTCAAAAGTGTGAGTAAGCTTTATCGAATATAACTGGGCATGCAAAGCACGTTATAAATATTTTGTTAGTTTAACCCAAAAAATTGTTACCTAGCTACTTTAAATTCTTCGCACTAAGCACTGAGTCTATGATGCTTTGTTGACAAAGCGCTGTGTATCGACAGGTCTACTAAAAGACAATAATTGAATTATTTACACCAATTTAAGTTTGTGGGGTGATTGCCATGAATACTGTTCTTTCGATTTAAGCAGTGTGCTGTATGAAGGTCGCCAGGCTATCCAGATGCTGTAAGAATAATCAAACATTTGCTTAAGGGAAATTCTAAGCCTTCGCTTTATCACCAATACCGCTAGCAAGACCAAACATCAAATTCTAAGTTATGGTGAATTGACTTGAATCCAGGCTGGAGTTGTTGCTGGCGCTGCCTCTGGCATCTCTAGACTATAGGCAATGGTATTAATGAAAATGGAGACTAATAAAAGAGTGAAGGCCGAATAAAATCTATGCAGGTTTTTCATGAAGCTACCTAGATCAATAAATACGATGAAAATAATTAAGGGTATGGACTAGTGGTCTTGAAAGAGACTCAAGCAGCCAACAATAGTCGGGGCTTTATAATGTAAAGTAGCTACTACCTGATTGATGAAAGTAACATTTACTATTGTTAAGCCGCAATAGAAAGTGAGCGCTTTTCGAGTATTTCAGTTTTTTGAAGAAAGATATTCAGTATATAAAACATCGTTTTTATTCATTGATTTGACTTTATAAAGCATGGAGTCGGCCAAATCGAGAGCCTCCCCCAATTTTGCCTCTTCTTTTATACTAGGTTTACAGATGCACACACCCATAGAGATGGTTATAGAAGTGGATTTTTGTTCTGTAATTGGGTAGCTCAAGCTACGTACTTTTTTAAATAGCCTGTTACAAAAGGTTTGTAAATGCTCAAGGTTGTCCGTCAATATGGCAAAAGCAAATTCTTCACCGCCATAACGGCAAAACGCATCTTCTTGTCGAAACAAGCTTTGTATATTTTTGGCCAGGGTCTGTAAAATCATATCGCCGGCTGAGTGGCCATATTGATCATTGATTTTTTTAAAGTTATCAATGTCAATCAAACCTGTCGCCAAAATGCAATCTTGTCTACGATAGTAACTAATTAAGCGTTCAGCCTGCTCCATAAAATATCTGCGATTAGGTACCTCTGTTAGGTGGTCATAGAAGGCCATTTGGCGCAATTTATCGTTTAAATCACGCAAATTATTCGTTCTTTCTTCAACCAGCTTTTCCAGATTCTCTTTGATGGCTTTCAAGTCTTGATTACGTTTTTCTAATTGACCCTGATAGAAACGTTGTTTGGTAACATCGCGTTCAATTGCCGCAAAATGGGTTACTTCTCCATAACGGTTAATCAGTGGGAATATATTCATTTCCAGCCAGTAAGGTATGCCCTTTTTTGTATAGTTGAGGACGGTTTCGGTAATCGATTCTTTGCTTTTCAATGCTTCACGAATGCGGTTCAGCGCGTTTTTATCGGTCATCTCACCCTGTAAAATTCTAGGTGTTTCGCCAATGATCTCATTGATTGAATAGCCAGTGAGGTTTTCAAAGGCAGAGTTAGCATAAACAATTTTGGGGCCAAGTGGCGAGTCGATATTATCCGCTTCTGTTACGATCACAATATCTTGGGTGTTCTCTAATAATTGATGAAATGAAAATTGTTTTTTTTCTTCTGATATGTCGTTGAAGGTAACTACAATAAAGCCGTCTTCATTATCTAGTTCAAATTCTTTGTAGGCATTGACCATCAACCAAGTAATTTTTGGCGAAGAACTGTCTACCAAACCAATTACTTCACTTCTGAGTGCTAGAGGACTATTTTTGGATTTGTTGACGGGATATTCATCAACTTGCAAACGTCGATGCGCTTCATTGATGAAGTTCCATTGAGGGTCTTTTGCATCTTTACCAATGATTTGTTTATAGCTTAGGCGCAAAAGCGCTAGGGCAGTAGGATTGGCATACACTATGGAGGTATCCCAGCGATGTATCACAATGCCAATGTAGGCGGAATCTAGTAACTTAACTAAATTGAGATCATTGATTTCTCGTATAATATAGAAATCCAAAGCAATTGTGTTATCAAGAATAGACTATTTTTTTTAAAGGATACCAAGGATAATAAAGAAAGGGAATGCAGGGTAAGCGTATATCGATGACAGAGCTTAGTGGATTCTTTATTGTCTGCAGCGAACCGCTTTTAATTGTCTTTGTACTTAGAGATTATCTAATAAACTTAAATCAATTCCATTCCTGTTAGTCCCCTTTCACCTTGTATTGTTATTTAGTTAATGAAGAAGGGTAATCAGGTATGGTATATAAACCGCTACCTGCAAAACTTGCGCCTATTATCTGCTTTGGGGGGACGTTTGTTTGACGAACAAGTTTATTTAAAATGCTAAGATTATCGGCATACTTTAAATAAAATTTGTTTACTAATGATAATGGGCTTAATCGAAAATAGCTTAAGTTGCTGGCAGGACATCCTTTCGCTTCGAGAGATTGAGACGATACGCCCTTGGATGAAGCTCGCATAATTTCAGCCGTTCGATCAATAATCGCGCCCCAAATAGGCAGTTCCTGTCTAAAATCCTCTAGATTGAGTTCCAGGTCATCCCCAAAAATTTCAAATAGGCCGCCGTGGGCCATTTCAAAAGTAACCGTTTCGGTGACCTTCGGATGCTTTAATCTGAGCTCTTCAAATTCAGAAACATAAACCAAGGGCATTAGAGAATGAGGGCTATAGCGATAAAACCGCTTACTCTTATATAGTGGAGACAGGGCTGAATAAAACAGGCTTTTGGCAGGAATTACGTTGGCATTTGGATTAGGAAGCTTTCCCACAATAGGGTTTAGGATTTCGCCTTGATAACCTCTTTTGTAGCCACAGAGTTCTTGCTTCAATGCTGCTTGGACCGATTTTTTATCTCTTACTAAATAATAGTAAGCCGCGTTCAGTAGCCAAAATATTCGTTCAGAATAGCTGTGTGCCTCTTCGTGACTTTCCCACTAGGTATGAGGCAAGAGCATCCAGCGGCCGACCCGTTTACCATTTTCTTTAGCGTCGTAAAAAGATTTCAGTTCCTGAGCAAGATAGTAAACATGCTCCATTGAAAGAGAATTTATTTCAGGCAAATGGATAAAACGTGCGAGCCCAGGAGCATAGGGACAAACGCTTTCTTTTTTTGAAATCCATGCTCGTATAGCAAATTCCTTTTGCATCTGCTCAGACTCACTCGAAAATGATAAGTTATGGTTAGTCTCGGTCGCTTGGGTATTGTTCATGATACTGCTCATTCACTTTTCAATGTGATTCAAACAGAGGTAGCCGGAGCAGCTCCGCAAGTTAATGGAATGAGTACATTATGAAATTGATGCGTCTTAGAAAAAAACGAATAAATAGAAAATGAATTGTGATATTAATTCATGAATGGCTACGTTATGAGTTTAAAAAGGAAAGTAAGGTTTAACAGGCATACCAAACAAGTTGTCATGGAAGATTACTAACACATAATAAAGGGTGACGGCGCCGGCGAACACAGCAAGGTCATATTTTATAGGGGTGGTAGGTCTTTCTATGGGCGCACTTTGCCGATTTCTAGCGATTACCGCCAGGACAGCAAAGATAAATATGCTGATGAATAGAATTATGGATCGTAAATCGCCATTGGCCAATAAATGCCCTAGAGCCCATAATTTCATACCTGTTAGCATAGGATGTCGGATAAAACGCTTGAGATTATTGGGGACTTCAGCGATGACCCAAAGATAGACAACCGGAAACATAAGAACTAAATGTATACGTTTGAGTAATAAGCTTGGTTCGTAAAAATAAATATTCTCGAACTGAGACCAGCCCGTAATACCTAAAAAAATGATGCTAACTACGATTATGCGAAATACTAGTTTATATGGTTTTTCACCCATGCGTTTTGTCAGTTTTTGTCTTAAATTTGGTTTGAAAGGGAGGGTATGGATCATAAAAAACAAGACAAGCGCACTAATGTAAAGCATATTGGAGACTCCAACTTAAGTGCTTTTAGTATAGGGAGAGAGAAAAAAAAGCGAGTCACGCAGCCGAACCGCGCGAGACTCACTTGAAAACTTCAAGGACCGCACTATTATAGTGTTTGCATGGTATGTGATTAAAGCGCAAAAAATGCACATCACTTTTGAATTAAATTCATAAATAGGTTAATACATAAATAAACACTTATGAACTCATACGATATATTTGTTGAAGTGGTTAAACTCAAGAGTTTTTCAGCAGTGGCGAAGAAATTCCATCGTTCGCCGTCTGCGATTAGTAAGCATATTAGTCAGCTAGAGCAAAAGATGAATGTGCAACTTGTAGATCGCACCACTCGATCACTTTCTGTTACCGAGGCTGGAAAGCTTTTTTATGAGCGTTGCCAAGATATATCTTCTCGTATGCAAGATGCAGAAACCGAACTGAAAGAGCTGTCAGATGAGCCTAGCGGCACGATTAATATAACCTGGCCTACGGCAATCTCTTATTCGAGGGTTGTTGATGTCTTGGGTGAATTTACAACAAAGTATCCTGGCATCAAGGTGAATTTAAATGTGAGTCTCAATGTCTTGAATCTGACGGAAGACAACATTGATATTGCTTTCCGGTCTGGCCCATTAAATGACTCACCTATGATCGCGACGACAATATTTTCAATGCAACCTATTTTTTGTGCTTCACCAATAGCTGTTGAACGCTTTGGGTTTCCTCAAACAGTCAAAGAACTCACTAAATTTCCCATGATTGTGCAGAGCAATATAAATATTTTAAAAAAAGCACGAGCTTCATTTCCTGACTTTAAAGAAATTGCCTTGGTCGAACAGCATAAAGCCAATGATTTGGTCGCAAATATGCAAATGGCCAAAAAAGGTATGGGAGTGACATTTTTATTTCGACATATGGTAGACAAAGAGCTAGCGGAGGGGAGTTTAGTGCAGTTAATTCCTGACATCCCATTACCGCCAGTTCCTGTGCACCTTATGTATCAAAAACTAAACTATATGCCCAAGAAAATCCGCTACTTTATTGATTTCTTCAAAGAGGCTTTTGGCACTATTTTATGAATCAGTCTCCGTAATATCTATCTCCAAAATTAGAGACCTCATCGTTTCTTACCTTATTTTAGTACTAAGAAAGGCTCAATGGGCCTGGGGCTCTATATCTGCAAGATGATTTTAGAGCAGTATTTAAAGAGTCAAATTACAGTTGAAAAATTGGCGGTTGGAAGCCTTTTTGTTATTACGCTTTGAACTGTCCGTTTATTCCAATCTTGAGTCATTGTGATATAACCCGCCTTTATTCAGACTGAGAAATGATTAGAGATCAGGTCTAGCATTTTGCATGTATTTAACTGCCTTATAAAAAAGACGAGCGCATAAAGCAAGACCCGACCCAATTTCTGAAATTTCTTCCATAAAAAATAAAAAAAATAGGCTTACTTTGATCTAGGCCAATGCGTTCATCCTTTAAGTTGCTAGTCTAATTGCTTCTACCGCTTTATCTCTGGGGATCAATTATGTCTGAAATATTAAAAAATAAAGGATGGACGGTCGCTTTTGCCGGAACAGGAATAAACCTTGCTCTGGGTGTGTTGTATACCTGGAGTATCTATCAAGCAATCATCGTTGAATCTATCGAAGCAGGCGGTGCCGGCGGCTTTGATTGGGACAGAGCATCTGTTGGTGATCCCTACGCTGTTTGCTGCC
>TARA_R110001592_G_scaffold363389_2_pt1 | contig 45414 bp, 45 predicted proteins | sample TARA_R110001592 | Tara Oceans TARA_R110001592 (sample SAMEA4398387) | marine metagenome | biome: Polar Biome; feature: [SRF] surface water layer (ENVO:00010504); material: water (ENVO:00002006), including particulate matter (ENVO:01000060) such as... | depth 5 m | reverse complement strand
GCCACCATATCCGTACAAAGCCTTTATTTGATATGTGCCTTATTCAAAAGAATTAAATTACATACTAGATAATGATGGCCTTGAAATGTTGGTATCAAATTGCGATGGGTACAGCCCGTTAAAAATCAAATAATCTTTACTCTTTTAAAAGATAGGTGGCCTCAAATATTTATTTTAGATTTGTGGTCTTACAAAGATGAGTTTCCACATGCATAGTGAAAAAATAAACCAGATTAAAGCTGAATTAGCAGCAGCCAAAGCCGATTCTCCAGAAGAATTAGAAGCATTTAGAATGAGGTTTATAAGTAAAAAGAGTGTAATAGGTGCTCTTTTTGCCGAAATGAGGAACATTCCAAATGAACATAAAAAAGCATTTGGCCAGGAAGTCAATGAAGTAAAACAACTTGCTGAAGAAAAATTTCAGGACCTCATTGCTCAATCTGAAAGCGGAAATCAAAAAAAGGCAAGTCTTGATCAGGACCTTACCCTACCTCCTACAGCATGGCCTGTTGGTGGCATACATCCTTTAACTGCAGTCCGTCAACGTATCGTCACCATTTTTGAACGAATTGGTTTCAACCTTTCCGAAGGGCCAGAAATTGAAGACGATTGGCATAACTTTACTGCTTTAAATTTTCCGGAAAACCATCCGGCACGTGAAATGCAGGATACTTTTTTTATAGAGAAGCATCCTGACATTGCCTTAAGAACACATACTTCTTCAGTACAAGTAAGGGTAATGGAAAATGAGGCCCCTCCTATCCGGACCCTTTCTCCAGGTAGGGTTTTTAGAAACGAAGCCATCTCTGCCAGAGCCCATTGTATTTTTCACCAGGTGGAAGGGCTTTACGTAGATGAAAATGTGAGTTTTGCGGATTTGAAACAGACGCTTTTCCATTTTGCCAAGGAGATGTTTGGGAAAGACACCAAAGTAAGGTTTAGGCCTTCCTTTTTCCCCTTTACGGAGCCAAGTGCTGAGATAGATATTTCTTGCCAACTTTGCGGAGGCAAAGGCTGCAACATTTGTAAAGGCAGTGGCTGGGTAGAAATAGGTGGATCAGGAATGGTAGATCCAAATGTCCTTAAAAATTGCGGCATTGATCCTGAAAAATATACTGGATTCGCCTTCGGTATGGGCATTGAACGAATCGCCATGCTAAAATATCAAATCAACGACCTTAGGCTTTTTACAGAAAATGACATAAGGTTCCTTAGTCAATTTAGAGGTTTGTTATAAATAATCCTGACATACTAACTGACTTCGCAATTTTTGCCTGTTTTGCAAATTTGCAAAACAGGCAAATTTTAATATCTTTGATTGATGCACAAAAAACTATCAATTGTTTCCCTCAAGCGGAAATTACAAGGAAAATGGAAAGCTTTTCGTTTCGATTTAAGTGCATCAAATAATCCTGCCTTTATTGGGTTTTACAAATACTTCTACAATCCGAAAGCGGGAAGTTTGAGTGATTTTTTGAGTCTTTATTCTCTTTCCAAAAAAGGTGATTTTACAGTTATTCAGATCGGTGCCAATGATGGCATAACGCATGACCCCATCCATAAATTTATAAAAAGGGACAATTGGAAAGGTGTATTGCTAGAACCCCTTCCCGGTGTATTTCATCAATACCTCAAAAAGATTTATGTTAAGAATAAAGGTATAACAACAATCTGCGCCGCTATAGGTGAAGAGGATGGTACACAAGCCATGTATAAAATTGGTTTTTCTGACATGCGCTGGGCAACTGGCCTCACTTCCTTTTCTAAAGAAAAGGTTTTAAAGGCCTTTGAAGATGGGATAGTAGCTTCTAATTGTTCAAAATTTGGTGTTGATATCCCTGAGGACAAAGAGAAGTGGGTTGCGAATGAAGAAGTTGAGGTAATCTCTCCGAAAAGCCTAATTAAAAAATACGAATTAAATAAAATAGACCTGCTACAAATTGATGCAGAAGGTTACGATTTAGAGGTCATCCGCATTTTTGACATCTCACAAACTAAACCTGAAGCCATAATCTTTGAGAATGTAGGCCTTAATGCTCAGGATTACGATTCATGCCTACTTTTATTGGAAGAAAACCAATATGCTACACGGAAATTCGGCCCCAATACCCTGGCACTTAAAATGCCTATAGACAGTGCTTTTCAAAAATTCTTTGACTAATGAATAAGGCACTGGTGTCCATAGTAATCCCCTGCTACAATCAGGGCAATTATCTTAACGAAACCGTTCAATCCGTTCTAGCCTCTACTTACAGGCCCATTGAGCTAATAATCGTCAATGATGGATCCAAGGACGATTCTTTAAAAATTGCCCATCAACTGCAAGACAAACACCCAGAGATAACAGCATTGGACCAACCTAACAGTGGGGTGGCCAAAGCGCGAAATTCTGGGGTTAAGGCCGCAACAGGTACCTACATTCTACCCTTAGATGGAGACGATCTTATTTCTCCTGAATACATAGAAAAAAGTATAGAAATTCTAGCGCAGCAGCCAAAGGTAAAGGTCGTCTACTGTCAAGCCGTAAAATTCAATTCCAGCATGCAAAAACCCTGGAAACTTAAGGATTTCAGTCGAAATAAGCTGGCCAGAGACAATATGATCTTTGTAGCAGCCCTGTTTAGAAAATCGGATTTTGTTGATGTAGGAGGGTTCTCCGAAGACATGACCATGGGTCGTGAGGATTGGGAATTTTGGATCAAGATGTTGAAAGATGGAGGAGAGGTAATCCAGCTTCCATTTATTGGATTTTATTATAGGCTGACCCAGCAAAGCAAAAGAAAAAAAACAGGAACCAGCCAAAAAAAGAGAGAAAGAATCGCTTATTTGAATGCGCATCATTTGCCTTTCTTTGAAAGGGAGTTAAATGGCCCCCTAAGATTCCAACGTACCTGGTCAAAGCCTTATAATACCTTATTAAAATGGTTGGGTAAGTTATAGTAAAAGACCATACAGCCGAATAAATATCACTACTACTGGAAAAACAAGCATTGCGCTGTTAGCCTTTCCACCATAGCCCCTTAGTCAGACCAAGTTAATTCCTCAGGGTTAATCACTTATAGGAACAGACGAATATTTGGTACTTTTAAAAACACACGAATCATTAAATTGCTATATATGGGTTTGCAATTATGTCATTAGATTTTTTTTGGTTTCAAGGGAAATAATCCTATATTCATAATCATAATATTCTCATTAATATGAAAGAAAAAATCAATTTTAGCCTTCACAGTCTAAGTTTAGTAGTAGTCCTGGGACTTCTTGCCTGGTATTTTGTAAGCACTGGATTAACAACAGCTACCGTATTCACCTACATGATCGTAGTGTTGATAATTGTAGAAATCACCAGCCTAACCTTAATAAGTGGCATATACCCAGAGAGCCACACTTCATTTAAAATTGGGATCATCGCCTCTCTTTTTATACTCTTGGGCATTAAAATCATGATGCCTACCTTTTTTGTCCCGATATCAGTTACCTTAATCTCGGTCAACTTTTTATATAACTTCTACTCCAATAATAAAAGAAGGAAAGGTGCTTTTAGAAGAAGGAAAAAGAAAGCTTCTCGATTTTAAGCGCTACTCTATATACACTATACCGCTTCATGTATAGAATTTGCCTCAAAAGGCAAATTCTTTCATTTCAATCATAGGATAAGCTAAAAGCAATCACTAATAGAAGAAATGGAGGTATACCAATTCGGAATAGCATTGCTTGACAAGCAAACTAGAGATTTTACCCGCCACAAGTGGATCATTCCCTGAGCAAACAAGCGTACCATTGCCCGTTTTTAAAACAAGACCTGTTCATTTTCGACCATTAAAAAATACTTAGCACTCAGACCTACAACTACTTATGAAATTTTTAGTGAAAATTTAAAATAGTATATATTTTAGCCCTCCCACCAAAAACCTACTTTTACTGTTCAGAAAAATAACAAACAGCTGTACAGTTGTTCGGTTATGAGGCACTTTTGTCTCCCTTACCTTCTTTTTAAGGTTGCACCTCTATCCAAAATAATCCCTATAGGTTTTCAAAAATGATTTCTAAAATGATTTGGTATGTACTTGGCAATAACTTCTGCAAATAAAGTCAACGCCAAACATTATCAAATCATGAAAACATTAGCAACATTATTACTCGCAATCGGCTTATCATTTTCAAGCTTCGCACTGGACAAACGCTTGATGGAGGTTTCCTCTATTGAGATTCAAGAACAAAGATTCGCAATAAAATTGAGTGAGGCCATAGGAAAGGTTAGGGTTACTATCTTCAATCCAAAAGGGCACATTATAAACAGGACATTCTTTGAGATAACTTCCCCTCAAAATATCCCTTTTAATTTAAGTGATATACCTGAAGGCCTGTACAAAGTAAAACTTGACACTAAAGACGATTCTCAAACTTTCGATGTTAAAAGTTATCGAAAAGTTGAAACGAAACTGATGGCTTACGCAAAAGCAGTTGATAAAAATACTTTCAATCTAAAAGTACTTGGCGTATCGGACCCAGGTACCATGGTCACCATTTTCAGTAACAACCATAAAGTACTTATGAAAGATGAAATTCAAGAAACTGGTGGGTTTTCAAAAAATTATCACTTAAAACATTTAATATTGGGTCAGGTCTATCTTAAAGTGGAGGATGCCAAAGGGAAAAGCAAGTATTTGTATTTCAATTGATCTATAGTTTAATCCTAAATCAAGCTTACACCCAAAACTCATTATTTATGCTTTCACAAAACCTATTTGACGAATCGGTTTAAAAAGGCCTCCTTGAATTTGGGAGGCCTTTTCAATGTTCCTATTGGTACGCTTCAATAAGCGCTTTAAGCTTTTCTTCACTTATTTGGCCTGTATGGAAATGCCTTTTACCCGTTGAAGTAACAAATAAAGTGGCTGGAATGGCTCCCGACCAATCTTCTTCCAATTTTTGTTTCCAATCCTTTTGTTCTTTTTCGCTAAGCAACCATATTGGAGAACTAAACCCCTTTTTCTCCACAAAGGCTTCCACCCTTTCAGGTCTTCTGTCATCGTCCAAAGACACAAATACCAATTGAGTGCCTTTGGTATCCTCAACGACCGATTCAAAATAAGGCATCTCATGTATGCAAGGCGCGCACCATGTAGCCCAAAAATTGTAGATTCTCAGGTCTTCAGATGGTGTTTCAATTTCGCTCTTGAAGCCCTCAAAATCCAAGGTGATCATGGGATCAGGTTGGATAAAGCCAAGACTCAAGAAGAGAAATAAAAATTTAATTTTTAACATCATATACATTCAATTTTATGCAATTTGCACTATTTATGCAATACCTGATTAATAAAATATACTGATTGAGGTATCCGAGTCACTGACTTGGAAGGTTTCTCTTCAATGATGACACAAACTGTACCTCTCTTTTTAGCTTACGCGACAATCTTTTTGATGGTGGAGACAAATGAAAAAGTCATCACCAAGGCAATGACTATATAACGCAAGCATTTTTCATGGGGTTTTTCGTTAAGGAGTAAAATAACGAAATCCCAGCATACTATCAAAAAAATAAACCCTAAAGGATTTGGTTTAAGTACTACTTGAAATTACTCTTCTTTAAATTTATCAAGAACATATAAAAAAACATTCGAAGAGAGTGTAGATGCTTCTTCCCTTACAGCTGCAATTTTAGGCAAAGCAGTAACGCTATCGCTACGCAAAACTTCTTTAGGTTTTGAGAATTTTGAGTTTATGCCATTTGAATAGCCAATAAAACGATTCTTTTTATCTACTGAATTTTCACCTTGGATTACATCCGCCTTTGCCAGTTCCCCTTTTTGCTGAACAAAATTGGAAACGTTACCGGAATTATCTTGAGAAAAAGTTTTCCCGGATAAAAGACATAAAAACAAAACCCCAAGAAAACATGGAATATTGTATATAATCCGAATATTATTTTGAAAGCTCATGACTTTATTGGTTAAAACAAGAACTAATCCAATTATTAGCGATTAGTTAACCAATTATACATAATTATTTAATCTTTTACAAATTCAAGATCGCTTATCCTAGCGATTATTTACGAGCATTTTATCACAAAATTTTTAATTCCTGCCAAAAAATAATAGCTATGAATATAAGTTATAAATTTGTTTTAACTCCAATTGCTTAACCTATTCAAAAAATGATGCAAGCCATCAATTTCCTTTTATTTGCTTCAAAATTTACAAAGCATTTTACCAACAACTCGGATAAAATTATGCTCTTGAACGTGGTCATCGATTCAAGAAAAATTCAATCCGGAAACGACACCCTATTTGTAGCCCTTGATGGGTCCAGGAATGCGGGTTGGGAGTTTGCTTCAGATGCTTATGAAAAAGGGGTTAGAAATTTTATTCTTCCAGTCAATTCCCCTTCTTCTCTTATAAAAGGTCTGGAGAACAGCAATATTCTTTTATCCCCTTCTCCATTAAAAGACTTGCAGCAATTGGCGCAGCTAAACCGTGAAAATTTTAAAGGCCCCGTAATCGGCATTACCGGCAGCAATGGAAAAACCATCGTGAAAGAATGGCTTGCTCAGGTACTTTCTGCGAAGTATAATTTATGGAAAAACCCTAAAAGCTACAATAGCCAGATAGGTGTTGCCCTATCTGCATTGGGAATTAGCCAACAACACCAAGTTGCCCTACTAGAGGCAGGGATTTCAGCACCTGATGAGATGGACGCTTTGACGCAAATCATCCAACCCCAATTGGGTATTTTCACCAATATCGGAAGTGCCCATGATGAGCATTTTAAAGACACCAAAGCTAAAATTGAAGAAAAATGCGCGCTCTTCCAAGGTGCCAAATTCCTTATCTATAGAAAAGACCAAACTCAGGTAAGTCATTATTTGGAGGAAAATTTTAATCCTTCTGTTCTCATTAGTTGGTCTGATAAGGCAGGAGCAGATTATATCTTGTCCGTAAAACGGCATAACATTGGCTCGAAGATTTATTTGATAGGCAAGGACTTTCAAACGCATACTTTTTTTACTTCCTTCAGGGATCAGGCTTCCCTTGAAAACATCAGGCATGTGATCACCGCGGCTTTAAGCCTGGGGATGAAGCCTGAAATTATTCAGCAAGGACTTAAACTACTTCATGCTGTGGACATGAGGCTCACCCTAAAATCAGGTAGCAAAGGCTGTAAACTCATAGATGACAGCTACAACAATGACCTCGCAGGGCTGGAACTTGCGCTTGAATTCATGAGCCAGCAAATCACGGCAGGTGGTAGAAAGATTCTCATTTTGTCGGAAATGCAACAAGAGGGAGACGATGAAGTGGTTTTCCAAAAGGTTGCTTGGCTTTTGAAGCACTACAACATCGACCTTTTTGTAGGTATAGGAAAGGGCTTTGGTGGCTTTAAAAATTTATTTTCTGGGGACAGTAAATTTTTTGAATCCACAGAAATACTTATAAATAATTTAAATGCTTTAGCGCTCTCAAATGACCTTGTCCTCATCAAAGGGGCAAGAGCCTTTGGTTTTGAAAGTGTTGTTCAAAAATTGGAGGCACTCGCTCATGAAACCATTTTAGAGATTAACCTCAATGCCCTACGCCACAATTTCATCCATTACCGCCAAAAAGTTAAACCTGGGACCAAAATAATGGTCATGGTTAAGGCTTTTGCTTATGGAGGTGGAGCTGCTGAAATCGCAAACTATTTGCAGGAAATTGGCGCTGAATATCTATCCGTAGCCTATACGGATGAGGGGGTTTTCTTAAGGAACAATGGAATCACATTGCCTATAATGGTGATGAATCCGGGAAGTTATCACTTGGAGCTGCTACAGGAACATGCCTTGGAACCTGTGGTATATAACCTGAATCAATTAAAATCATTGTCGAATGCATTGAATAGTAATTCGGGGTTATTGTCTGTTCATTTAGAATTGGACACTGGCATGAGGAGACTTGGGATGTCCGATCGAGAGCTGGATGAGGCCATTTCAATTCTTCAACAGTGCAGCAATTTAAAAGTTGCGGGCATCTTTACGCACTTGGCTGGTGCAGATGAGGCAATACACAAGGATTATACTTTATCACAAATCAGCTCATTCGTAAGCTCAAGTAACAAGATTATTCAGGAGACCGGATGTGAACCGATTAGGCACTGCTTGAATTCGGCAGGGATCATCCGCTATCCTGAGTTTGCCTTTGACATGGTCCGCTTAGGCATTGGCTTGTATGGCATAGAAGTCAATCAGCTCGAACAGGACAAACTCCAACCTGCCATGACCTTAAAAACGGTGGTATCGCAGGTTAGGAGGCTACAAAAAGGAGAAACCGTTGGGTACGGAAGAAAAGGAGAAATGACGGTAGATGGGGAAGTGGCCACTTTGGCCATAGGCTATGCGGACGGTTATGACCGTCGTTTTAGCAATGGCCAGGCATTGATTTTAATAAAGGGTCAATTGGTACCTATTATTGGCAATGTCTGCATGGACATGTGCATGGCAGATGTTACCGGGCTCAATGTATGCGAGGGGGACGAAGTCATACTCTTTGGCTCCAATCCCTCAATTGTGGACCTGGCAGCAAACATAGGAACAATTCCATATGAATTGCTAACAGGAATAGGACCAAGGGTCAAACGCCAATATATACTGGATTGAGGCTAAAGGCAAAATCAAGATAAACCCACCTTTATGTGAATAATATTTTGTTTATTTGTCATTTATTTTGAAGGTGCTTTATCCTATATTTAATGACCCATATCTCATTGAAATCACCCTTTCTGTTTTTTCTAGCGCTATTTAGCTTTTCTTGTGAAAATGCGCTCGAAGAAGAAATCATGATATATAACAACGATTTCTCCACAGCAGATCTTAATTTCATAGAAAACGGTAGACTATTCGAATTCAATGGAGACACTGTTTTAGGCTTTTACAATGATGAGGAAGTAGTTTTGAACCTGGGGTCTTTACCTGATCACAATGCCATCAAGGTCACCATAGACCTTCTGCTTCATGACAGTTGGGATGGCAATCCTGAAAATGTTGGAGGCCCAGATTTCTGGTATTTAGAATTGGATGGTGAATCCGTTCTCAACACAACATTTTCAAATTCGCCTTGCGAATCCACATTCTGCCTCTACCAGTCTTATCCAGCGAACTACCCTAGGTTTAACGACCCAAAAACCGAAGCTTTGAGCACTGATCTTCCAGGTAGGTGCCAACATAAAAACAGTAATGGCTGGACGAGCCTCTACAGAATCACCAAAATCATCAACCATAAACAAAATCAACTTTCCATCATTTTAGGAGATGATCTTAAACAAGAAAACACGCCTGAACCGATTTGTGATGAAAGTTGGTCTGTATCAAGCATCCAGGTTAGCACCTTGACAATAAATTGAACCCGGCATGAACAAGAAGCACCCTTTCTATCTACAGATTGTCTTTTGGGCATGTTTTATATGTTTGACTTCACAAACAAACACCCTTGCGCAAAGTACAGGGTTGAATTATCCCATTTATGACGATTATATGCGCAGGCAACAACTCCTCGGTAACCTACCGGAGGAGTCTAGCTTCATGATTCGTCCCCTTTACCCTACCGAGGCTTTTAATAAGAGTGATCCATTCCATTTTGAAGAGAATAATGAAGATTCAGCTTTAGCCAAGCCAGGCTTCCAAAATTTCGAAAAACTGAATTTTAAGGCCCTTCCGCCAATGATAAAAAGCAGGTACAATAGTGACCTCCCTTTTGGCATAAATGATGGGCAGATGATCCCCAACAAAGGACTTCAATTAAATGCCAGTGTGGGTATATATTTCGAATATGGACCATTGACTCTTCAGCTTCAACCCGAAATTTTGCATGCTGCCAATCAAGATTTCGTAGGCTTTCCTTTGGATCACTGGGGAAGCACTTGGTTACAGTACTTCGAATGGATCAATACCTCAGACATTCCAGAGCGATTTGATCGCGGTGCGATTACCCAGCTGTCCTTGGGCCAATCCAGTATTCGTTTCAACTATAAAGAATACTCCATCGGTATTTCTAACGAAAACTTATGGTGGGGCCCTGGTAGAAAAGCCTCATTGCTGATGAGTAATAACGCCCCAGGCTTTTTACATTTTACCTTAAATACCCGAAGACCTGTTCTAACAGATATTGGTAGCTTTGAGGGGCAAATAATAGCAGGCCAACTTAGGTCTTCAAAAGTAGATCCTGTCAACTCCGATTATATCTATACCAATACACCTCTCTATGTAACAAAAAGACCCGATGAAGACTGGCGTTACCTATCAGGATTAGTCCTTAGTTACCAACCTAAATGGGTTCCTGGCTTATTTTTGGGATTCAGCAGTGTGTCCCAAATGTACCATTCAGACTTGAGTCAATTTGCTGATTATCTTCCCGTGTTAAATGGAGAGAAGGGCCCTGAAAGCATAAGCAAGCCTAATGTAGACAAAAGGAATCAACTAAGTTCAGGATATTTCCGGTGGATAAATACCAATGGTCATTTTGAATTCTATGGCGAATATGGCAGCAATGGCAATAGCCGAACATTCAATGATTTTTTAATTAATCCAGACAAAAACAGGGCTTTCATCCTTGGTTTTACAAACTTAACGCCACTGAAGAACAAAGATGAATTTATACAAATGGGAATGGAAATCACCCAAACTGGACAAACTGTTCGGGAGGTGATACTTGAAAGAAACAGCTGGTATACGCATCCTCATGTAAGACATGGATATACGCACAGGGGACAAGTTTTAGGTTTTGGTTACGGACCAGGTAGCAATGCCCTTACCATTGATATGGCCTGGGTCAAAAACTTTAACCGCCTAGGTTTTGAGTTCGAATACATCAATCACAATAACGATTTCTATTACAAACGCTTTGAAGCAATCAAAGACCTGCGTCGAAAGTATGTAGACCTAGCACCTTCACTCCTTGGAGAATGGCGTTTCGATAACCTTCTGTTGTCAGCCAACTTTAAATACGTCACCTCCTTAAATTATAAATGGTACCTGGAAAACGATCCTAACGACTATTTTATCCCGGGGCTGGACAAGAGCACTTTTGTTGGAAATATTGGGATTACCTATCTACTGAAGTAAATTAACCTTTTAAATGATTTAAAGGCTTAAGCTTCTGGTTGCCATAATTGGGGACTCAAGCAGTAATAAATTTAGAAAGCTTAAAGAATTTCTAATAATACCATTAGTTTAGTTGATTTAGAACAGCTGGCAAAGTCATCCCCTTCAAATTTAATTTATCCAATCACTCAATCGTAGCATCAATTTCTAAAAGCACATTTAATATAAGCTCACTGGCTTGTAAATAAAATGTCTGTTGGATGTTATCGAAGGTATCTGTAGGCTTGTGATAATCGGCATGATCTGCCACGCCGAAATAAATGAATGGAATTTCTTTTTTGTGAAAAGGCCCATGGTCAGAGGCATTGGTCCAATCAAGTTCTCCTTTTCCTCCATCATTCCCTAAAACCAGTTCCACAGGAGACCGTTTGCCCGCTTTCTCCAGGTAGTGTTTGAATTGGGGGTAAAAGGTAGTGCCTACAGCATAAAGGGTATTCTCTTCACTTCGACTTATCATGTCCATATTGACTACCAAATTGATCTGCTTTAAAGGAAAGGGGAAGTCTTGAAGCAAGGCTTTGGCTCCTAGTAGACCTAATTCCTCAGCGTCAGTTACAGCAAAGAGAATGGAATGCAAGGGTTTGTTTTCCATAAAATAAGCCGCCAGATTCAATAAAGTAGCCGTTCCTGAAGCATTGTCATCTGCCCCATTGTAGATTTTATTGTCCTTCTCACCCAAATGGTCATAATGCGCCATTAGCAAAATGATTTTTGAAGAAGATGTTCCAGGAATAAATCCAATGATATTTCTTCCTTCTGTTTCTTCACTTATAGTGAAATTTTGAATGTAATCAGGGTATTGACTGCTTATCTCTAAATCTTCAAATCTGCTGATAATATAATTAGCAGCCAACTCGTTGCCTTGAGTGGCTGTAGCTCTCCCAGCTAATTTGTCTGAAGAAAGATACTGTACATCCTCCAACAAGGTCTGTTTATCTATCTTTTGAGACCATGTTAAGGATGGTAAACAACAAAAAAGTAATAAAATTAAGTAGGTAATCGTTTTCATAACGAAAGATTTTACAATGGCTTGTGTATATTCGTGAAAATACTAAACTTTCAGATGTGGATTTGACTTTGTTTATGAAATATATTTCTTTGACAGGGCTGATGTGTTTTTTTTCTCTGGTAAACATTGCCCAAACAACACCTGTAGATCAATTTTTAGACGGAAAGTCTGTGGTTCTTGTTTCAGCAGCCACCTCACCCCTTCCTCCTGTAAATTGGCAAGATCTGGCTGAAGAAATTCATCCTGCCTTGGTCGCTGCTGGAGGAGATCCCGTTGCCTACTTCGACCTGGAAGAAGTGATTTTAACAGATGCGATAAAAAATGCCTACGCAAGCCATTTTTCTACACGGCAGATTAAAAACATTGTTTTACTGATCAGAAAAGAGGATGGCCGTCTGTTTTGTCATATTTTCCCTTTCTCAGGCAATGGTAATATTATCTCTCCCGGCAATAATTGGTCCACTCAAGCAAGTGACAAGGGCGAATTTAAGGAACAGATCCAAGCTATAGGATTAAACAAAAGAAGTGAAAATTTCTTGGTAATAGAAGTACCTGAATACCCTTCTATTCCGGGATTGGAGAATAACTCGGTAAATAGCGGGTACATACAAGCTGCTCCTTTAAATCTGGACGTTTTCAAGCTAGGAATTCTACTCACGGGTGCTGCTGGCAATGAGAGCTATCTGAATACATTCCGGCAAGACATCTATGGTAAGGAGCAAAATCAGGTAATGGAAGAGCAACGTGCTCAAAGAGAAGGTATAGAACAAATATTTAAAGCTGAGTATCCTTTTCAAACTGAATTCCTGACAACTTCTAAGTCAAACCAGGAACTTATCAGCGAAAAGGTCCAGTTTATACTCATGAAGCAGGAAGGGCGGGAAGCTGACCTGATGAGAAGTATGGGTGTGCCATTGGAACAAGGTAAAAATCCAGACGCAATTGTGGTTAAATATTACATCCGGTTTCTGGTAAGGAATGAATTGTACATCGGAGAAAAATGGGATGCCTCACCTGATTGGCGATTAGCGCTTAAAGATTTTTTAGATCAAATCACCCCATGAAAATCCAGGCAAAGTATCATTCAAATTTCCCATATTAAAATCTTGACCTATGGTGAATTAAAAAAGGTAGATCCAAAGGACCTACCTCCACACTTAGAAATAGCAGATTTTATTTGGGTGATAAACAACTTTTCTACTTCTCTAATGCAATATTACTTATCTATTGAACCCATTACTCTTTTCAGAAAAGCATTCATGGCCTCTTTTTTATCCATTCCCTCTTCTTTGATCATTTTCTGAACTTCTAAGGTTCCGTATAAATTGGAAAGCAATTCGCCCATCACATCCAATTCCTCATCCTTCAAACTGCTTATCTCCGTCATTGACTCAAGAAGTTCTATGGTTTCTACTACCCAGTCCTCATCGTTCTCCTCTATGAAACCCAGTACATGTTTAATTATTGGCAACCTCATCTATCAGTATTTTTAAAGCCTCTTCCTTATTTGTTTGTATTTGATTTATAAGTGATCCACCATTAAAAACCGCGAAAGTTGGTAAATTGTTAACCTCAGCTAGTTTTCTGGACTCTGGAAGTTTCTCTGCATCAACGTACAAAAAAGTGATCCCTTCATAATCCTTACTCAATCTTTTCATTTTAGGCTTCATAATCCTACAGTTGCCACACCAGGTAGCACCATATTGAACCACTACTTTTTCGTTGTCCTTAATGACTTGTCCTAAATTGTCTGATTCTAATTCTTGTAGCATATAACTTTTGGTTTATTTGAAGCTCAAAGGTAATTACTATAATTAAATATATCCAATCGAAAATATCTATGAGCGATAGCCATTCTTAATAGTACTCTTTTTGAAGAAATGGGATAAGGGCCAAACTAATTGCTTGCTGATAATAATCAGCCCTACTGATTACACCATTTGTAAGAATACCAACGGCTCCACCACTCTCTTTTGAATTGGTTCGATTAAACAGCTTGTCATCTGCTTCACCCAGTTCCATCCCCTCACTGACCATTTTGTTTACAGCCTCAGGTAAAAAGAAAGTTGCTGTCTTGGCTTTCCCAATAGTACTCTCATTATTCAATACCACCATCCAGGCAAAGGAGACCATTTGCTCTCCAACATTGTCCACACCACCTTCTATTCCAACCCAAAAATCGGCTTCTGGAAAAGCATTTTTGGAGGCAAAAGCCCTGTTGTAGGCACCTGTATAGGTTTCCACGTCTCCTTTGGGTTGTGGACTTACTTTAGGGTCAACATTCAATCCCTGAACAATAAAACTTTCATCAAACAAGGTGGAAAATGCGTTTTCGGTACTTTTAATTTTTACAGGGTTCTTACTGCCGACAATTACTAACTTTTGCCTTTTTTGCTCCTGTAAATTTCTTCTTTTAGGGAATGCCATTATGTGAATTAATTTTTGAAATACCTGGTTTCACCCAGATTACGTAATAGTTTTTCTCCGCCTCTGCTTTGGTATAGCGTAGTGGCTGTCCCGACTTCATCGGGAAGTGATGTAAGCGCAAGAAAATCAGGCTATCTGGAGAATGATTCATAGCACCGTTATGCTGAGGTCGAAAATAGCAACGATTAGACTGATTTGTCCGCCGCAGCGGATCATCACGTTATAGAAAGGCTATTGCATATTTCGGGTTTAAGACATGTTGTGATAAACATGGTTTACATCATCATCCTCTTCTATCCGCTCTATCATTTTGTTTATATCGGCCTCTTGTTCTTCTGTGACATCAGTTGTCGACATTGGGAAACGTTGCATTTCAGCGCTTATGACCTCAATACCTCTGTCTTCAAGTGCTTTTTGCATGTTGCCAAAATCCTCAAAGGCAGTGTAGACAAAAATTTCTCCTTCATTCTCATCAATATCATCTAAGCCAAAATCAATTAATTCCAGTTCAAGTTCCTCTAAATCATAGGCTGCTTTGAGAAAACGAAAAACCGCCTTGTGGTCAAACATGAAACTAACGGAACCACTAGTGCCTAAAGAACCACCAGCTTTGGTGAAATAATGCCTGACATTGGCCACTGTTCTGTTGATATTGTCAGTAGATGTTTCAATAAGAACCGCAATACCATGGGGACCATATCCCTCGTAAACTACTTCTTCGTAGTCTTTTTCATCTTTGTTGCTGGCTCTGGAAATCGCCGCCTCTATCCTGTCCTTAGGCATGGATGCACCCTTGGCATTCTGAATGATGGTCTTTAGTCTGGTGTTGTTCGCCGGATCAGGTCCGCCGGCCTTTACCGCCATCACTATTTCTTTGCCTAGGCGGGTAAACACCTTGGACATTAGATTCCATCTTTTGAATTTTCTTTCTTTTCTAAATTCAAATGCTCTTCCCATAAGTTTTTATTTTTCTGGATTGTAAAAATAAATAAATTTTTCGATAGGACTAATATCCAAGCAAAACTAAGCAAGACTAATCTAGTTGCAAGGTTTTGGGTATTTGTTGAACTATGGCCCACGATATACGTTTTATTTTTAGGTAATACAACCTCATTTAAACATTTTTATAATGGACCAACCACTTCCAAACCTTCCCGAATTGTCCCTGCCCCGAATAGTTGTAATTGGCGCTGGTTTCGCAGGTCTTAAACTTGCAAGGAAATTAAAAAACAAAGCATACCAAGTGGTGCTACTTGACAAAAACAATTACCACCAGTTTCAACCCCTATTTTACCAGGTAGCTACAGCTGGCCTAGAGCCAAGTGCCATTTCCTTCCCCTTGCGTAAGGTGTTTCACAATACGCCTAATGTAACCTTTAGGATGGCCGAAGCCCAACGTATCGACCAAAGTCAAAATCGCCTTTATACTGATATTGGTTATGTTGAATATGATTACCTGGTCCTCGCAATGGGTGCTGATACCAATTACTTCGGAATTAAAAACATCATAGAAAACAGCATCCCCATGAAGTCAGTGTCTGAAGCCTTGTTTATTCGGAATAAAATCATCTCAAACTATGAAAGGGCCATCAACATTGCAGATATAGAAAAGAGAAAAGCATTGATGAATGTGGTGATAGTAGGCGGAGGACCCACCGGTGTAGAGTTGGCTGGTGCAATGGCCGAGCTTAGAAACGAGGTTTTTCCTAAAGATTACCCACAGCTTAATTTTCACAACATGAAAGTGGTGCTCATAGAGGCTGGTCCCTCTCTTTTGGCGGGAATGTCTCCTACATCAGGTCTTAAAGCAAAAGAATACCTGGAGTCTCTCAAAGTAGAAATTATGCTGCAAACAGCAGTGGAAGACTATGATGGCCTTAATGTAATTATAAAGGGTGAAAAGCTCCTTCAAACCAATACCTTGCTTTGGGCAGCAGGGATTAAACCCAATCACATCGAGGGCCTTCAAGAGGCTCAAATGTTCAAAAATGGTCGCCTACTTGTAAATGAACACAATTTGGTCAAGGAGAGCAAAAACATCTATGCATTGGGAGATCTTTCCTTGCAGCAATTGCCTGATTATCCAAAAGGACACCCACAAGTGGCCCAGGTGGCCATTCAGCAAGCGGACAACCTTGCCGATAATTTCCTTGCCAAATTGAAAAACAAACCTTCAAAAGCTTTCAAATACAAGAACCTGGGTAGCATGGCTACCGTAGGAAGAAAACTAGCTGTGGTTGATTTACCTTTTATCAAGCTTCAGGGTGTGCTGGCCTGGCTGATTTGGCTCTTTGTGCACTTGATGGCAATCCTTGGCGTGAAGAACAGAATTTTTATTTTCTTAGACTGGTCCTGGAATTATCTTGCCTTCGACCCATCTCTTAGATTGTTAATTAGACCTACTTATGTCAAACCAAAAGACAGGGAAGAATTGATTGAAGAAAAAAACTAATCGTTTTTATTTTTTTAACATTCCTTAACACCTGGACATTAAACTTGTACACTTTCTTCTGGTCTAACAGCTATACAATCTAAAAATAGAACAGATATGAAAAAGTTAATAATGATTTGTGCACTGGTAGTAGCTACCGTGGTGCACGTACAAGCGCAAAGACAAGGCGACAGAGAAGTTAACCCTGAGAAGATGGCCGAAAGGATGACCCAGAGGATGGATGAGAAACTGGACCTGACTGAGGCACAGGAGAAGCAAATCAGCGCTTTATTTCTTGAGCAAGCTAATAGTCGAAAGGAATCCAAAGAAGCTGACAGAGAAGCAATGAAGGCTGCAAGAGAGGCACACCAACAAAAACTGGAAGCCATCCTTACTCCTGAGCAAAAGGAAAAATGGGAAGCAGAAAAAAAAGAAGGTCGTTCTAAAGGGCGCAAAGGAAGAGGAGGGAAACAAAGAGATGGCGAATAAGGCCCCTAAATCAAAAAACACAAATTAATAAGAAGCCAAGGTGTTACCTAAAGTACTCAATAGTCAATCATTGGTTACTTTAGAATAAGATGCCTTGGCTTTTTTTATGCCTTATCCAATTTTACTGTAATTTTGCCTTCTCTATGAAACAGGCCATTATTGTTTTTCAAAAGTATCCAGCTCCGGGAAAAGTGAAAACCCGACTTGCTGCTAAGATCGGTAATGAAAAAGCGGTATATATATACAGCTACTTGCTGAATTACACCCATCAGCTGTTGGCAAGGACAAAAGCAGATGTATTGGTCTTTCATGATGGCCAAATAAATAAGGAACGTTATCCTGCTCACAATTACTATTTCTATCAACAGGTGGGAGACAATTTGGGAGAAAAAATGTACAATGCATTTGAACAAGCCTTCAAAGAGGATTATGGCAGGGTTTTAATCATTGGCACGGACTGCTTTGAGCTTCAGCAAAGCCATATTGAGGAAGCATTGGATAATTTGGTTATGAATGACCTGGTCTTGGGTCCAGCCAATGATGGAGGTTATTACCTCATAGGCTTAAATAAAAATGATCCCCGTTTGTTTGAAAACATTGAATGGAGCACCAAGTCAGTATTCACTGAAACCATGGACATTGCGAAAAAAATCCCACTAAAAACACACCTTTTGGAAAGCCTAAATGACATTGATGAATACAAGGATCTCAATGAAGCGCTAAAAGGGCTTGTTTCAAAGATCCCATAATATTAAAATCATACCCGAGAATATGCAGGCCCGAATAGTAAATAGCAAAGACAAACAGCTGGTAGGTAAAAGCTGTCGGATGAGTTTGGTAAATAATCGAACGGCTAAGCTCTGGAAAAGCTTTATTACCATTAAGGCAACTATTCCCAACCTGAAATCTCAAGAATTGATCGCTTTACAAGTTTATGATCGGGACCATTTTGCCTCCTTTGATCCAACAAAAGAGTTTGATCAGTGGGCTTGTATAGAAGTAGAAGATTTGACTGAAATCCCCGATGACTTTACAGCTTTATCCCTAAAGGGAGGCCTCTATGCTGTCTTTAACTATAAAGGACCAAGTATAGACAAAAGCATTTTTGAATACATTTATTGCACCTGGGTACCCCAATACGACTATCAACTAGATGACAGGCCTCACTTTCAGGTGATGGGAGATAAATACAGCAACAGCTCTCCATTGTCTGAAGAAGAAATTTGGATTCCGCTAAAAAATAAATAATATCTTTTTTCTGTTAAACTTAAACCCAAAAAATGCATTAGGGTTTACCAGGTCCATCTCCTAATTGTCGTCTATTACCCATTTCAGGTTAAATCACTGGGGAGAAAACAAGGCATATTCTCTTCGATTATAGGCGGTAACAGGAATACAAATACTGGATAACAATGGACTACAGGTTTTGGTAATTTCCAAAATTTGCCTGCTACTTTTAAATGCTAAACTTACAGTTGTATTTTCTACAACATCAATTTCTGAAAGACCATCAATGTCTTCATAAAGGTCTTCCCCTAAATTATAAAGCCCACTTTCTTCTTTCAGAACCAATTCATTCCCTTCCAAAGTATAATTACCTTTTAAATACATTGAGTAACCTATCGTCTGTTGGCTTTCGGGATCTTTAAAAGAAATATATCTATAATACCTTCCGGTTTTATCAAAGCCATAGGTATCTACCTTATTCAAATCCTGATTTTCAAGATAAAAAGAATTTTCCCAGTTCCCATAAAGGTTTTGGACTTCGATGAGCTCCTCCTCTACACAGCTCATCCATAAGAGAAATAAAGATAACATTAGAAAAACGTGGTTCTTTTTCATAATACATTAGCTGCTTTAATTGTTTAAGACGCACTATACGCTCATTTCGTCTCAGAATAAATCAAAATATTAGCTTTATTGTGAACAAAACGCATCAAACTAATTTTTACAGATTTTGAGGCAAACATTAAATCAAATAATATTTCTTACATTCAAACATTGACAAAAGCTTTTTGCTAGGGCCTATTCGCAAAAAAAATGACTTTTCTATACAGTGTATATGTGCTATTTGTAATTCATGTAATAGTTGGATTCAAGATCTATTTTAAAGTTAGTGCGCTTTTAAAGAAGCATCAATTGTCCATTAACAAACAAAGCATTTCCCTGCGTTACTCTGTAAAAGAGCTGTCCCAACTTTTTGACCAAATCGAGACCGAAGAGTTAAACTTAAAAATCAAGCAAATAATCTGCTGGACCAAGCTCAATTATTGGCTGGGTAGGATTTCCTTTTTGCTCTTTGTTGGGATTGTTTTTTATCTTTTTTTCTAGGGGAAAAGACAAGAAGCAAGAAATAAAACAAAAAATGAAGGCATCCATCTTACCTTACAAAAAATATCCTTTCTCCTTAAGGCTTTATAAAAATTAAATGGCTGAAATGGTTATACCTGATATTTCATAAGAAAACTGGAAACTACAAATAGCATAGAATACTATCGTATCGGGGCGTTTAAATATCAGATGCCCACCCTATTCCATAATGCTTTCCAACTCTTTTTAACTAAAATTTAATTTTGATGTTGACTGAGAAATTTCATAAATCCCAAAAAGCCAGAGGGGTGATATTATTGTAGCCAGGGCTGTGAGGCCATGGCGAAACAGGAGATACAACAGGACTCTGGCGGTATATTTGTCTATTTTTTTTGCAACAATGCTGACAAATTCCTGGGTACGCTTAACTACCAAATGACTCGTCCTAAATAAAGTTTACCGTTAATTGTTTAATTTCTGCCAAGGATTTATTATCCCGTGTAAATCCCTCCCGACTTTGGCCGGGACAAACGCTGCCACCTTGAAAGGGGATTATACTTACCAATAAATTCAAATTCGGTTTTAATCCCTCACCCTATCAAACCGAAACTGCTGCTTTTCTTTCCTTCTTTTTCTTGGGTTTCTTCATCTTATTGATCCAAATAATTGTGCCAGTAATAGGAAGACTAGTGGCAATCAAACAAGAGATAAAGTAGAGTAATTTAGAGAATGATCCATATACATCCCCTAAATGCAAAGCCTTAATAGAACCTGAAACCCGCTCATTGAAAGGCTTGTCTCTAAAAATGTCCGCTTCCAACACCTCAGCAGATGCCACATCCAAAACTAACTTATCAGACGCTGCCGGAGCAAAAAAACCTGCACGTTTCTTACTGATATTAACTTTAGAAGCACCAGGACTTGGTAAGCTAACCGTGTATTCACCTGCATAGTCAAGCGTTTGATCCACGCTGTACAAATATTCTTCCAAAGGCAGCATTTCTATTTTGGATTCCTCTTTTTTTGCTTCCTTTTTACCCGAACCCGCATTTTGAGCCGGTCTCCTTACACTCCTCTCTTGGTAAGTCCCCAAGGATTTTTGCAAAGCTTCCCTGTACCAGGGAAATGAAAAGAAAGGTCCCGTCACTCCCATTAAAAATAGAATGATCGCAGAATACAGCGCAAGAGAATTGTGAAGGTCATGATTGATACGCTTCCAATTGCTGCTAAATTTAATCTTTAGCCCTTGACGCCAATACTTGGCTTTGCGTGGCACCCAGATCACCAATCCGGTTAAAACACCTATCGTAAATAGGATGGTACTGGCTCCAGTGATATAACTACCGAGTTTTCTGTTTTCTAAGCCTTCAAAAATTGGTGCTTCAATTTTGTCCAACAACAACCAGCGGTGTAAGGAAAATATGTATCCCATAAATGTAGCTGCCGAATTTTCTTCATTGCTATCTCCTAGCAGTTCACCAGTATATTGATTAAAGAAATAGGTGGTTCCAAACCTACTTTTATCTCCCTCTGCCCTTGCATTTATCTGAAAGCTTCTATTTTCATCTGATGAAATTTTCACAGCCGTAATATTTCCCTCGATAACTTGTCTACCCCTGGCAAGCAATTCATCTGATGTTAGCGCCTCCTTGCCCTCACTATTGTTTACCTTATAAAGATGTGAAGCATTCCACTCACGGATTTCCGTGTTGTATACATATACAGTACCTGTCAAGCAGACTACCAATAATACTATCCCACTTATCAACCCTGCCCAAAGGTGGATATCATTGAAAAACTTCCTGGTCTTAGCCCAAACTTTGGATTTTTTCTGCTTAGTCATATACTTGGTAAATTGATTTATAAAAAACAATGAAAATTAGCCGATTAGGGTAAATCCCATGCTCAAATTATATTCTATTCATTTACTTGTGCTACTCATTTAAAAAGTCAACACAGTCTTGATCCTCTTTCTTTTTATAAAGACTTCTTCCTCTATGAAAGTGCATTAAATCATTGATCCTGTATCACTTACAAGATACAATCCCAAAGCTTTTCACAGGAATATCAATTTAAACATTATTTAGATTAAATCTAAGAAAGGTTAATGGAAATGCAAATATAAAAAAACCTTTAAATTGTCAGTAAAGAATTGGAAATTAATTTCAAGGATTACAGAATACCTAATAAAGAGGACTTTAGATCCATCTTTATAGGCATTAAGGAAATATAACCGGTGTTTTCCTTCCATCTCCCTTGTACCTGTTTGGCCTTACCCCTTTGAATAAAGGACATAGGAGCACTAAGTGCAGTTTCACGAATATTAATAGAAAAAGTCAATTAAATTTGGTATTCACAAGGCTTATCGGAACTTAGCACAATTCTTAATGGCTTTAAAAAACACTTTGGAAAGGAATTAAGGTCTTTACTTATTAGCCCAATTGAAAGTTTATATACAGTAACACCAAACTATCGGTAGCTTTTCCATCCATAAATAGCGGAACCCAATCGTTTGGCATCAAAGAAACTACCCTTAAGGCCTCTGCATCTAGGGACTTGTCCCCTGCCTGCGGGATAAATGGACGCTTCATCGTTCCTTCTTTGGTAATGGTTACCATCACTCCAACGGTACCTGTAACGCCTTTTGCTCTTGCCGCATGTGGATATTGAATATTATTGGCCAGAAAATAGAAAAACTTAGCATCCCCTCCCAACAATACAGGCATGGCTCCTGTTTTAGCTTCCACCAAATCTTCGTCCTTTAAAATATAAACGGCCTTTACTGATTTGAAATCTTGAAGGTATTCGAACGATTTTGTGGAAAAATTGTATTGTTGAATTAAAGTGTTGTCAGCATCAAAATGATCCCAGGTTCCTGCCTTATCTCCCTGACTATATTGTCCTTTTACTCGGAACCCAAGACTTCCTTTGTACTTAATTTCAGCAGCTCCTTCTTTGGTTTGTTGCCCCTCAAGCACATGGTAAGTAGAGACAGTCGAAGGGTTTTTATTGGTCTCTTTTACCTTTTTAAGGCTTTGAGAATTGGCTGAAAAAAATGAGGTGCCACATAGGAGAATAAGAATTAAGGCTCTAACCATATTATTATACCTGAAGTTTATTAGGCGAAAGCTATTCATTTTATTTATAAACTAAAAGACAAAAACATAATATTGAAGATTTAGTTGAAAATGGAATATCTTGAAATCGGAACCTTAGATTATTGCTTCAACACCCCATTCAACCTGGCCACAAAATGCTAATGTCAATTTTTTGATCAAATAAAAATAGTCGAACCAATTGTATTCAGGGGTATAATATTGATTAAATGCTTTCTATATTTGATTTTTAGCTGAAGAATTTAGCATATGACCATACAACAACTGGAATACATATTGGCTGTAGAGAAATTTCGGCATTTTGGACATGCTGCGGAAGCTTGTTTTGTCACCCAGCCTACCCTAAGTGCGCAAGTGAGCAAGTTGGAAAGGGAGTTGGGCATTATTCTATTTGACAGGTCTAAAATGCCGGTGATTCCCACCGAAATTGGAGAAAGAATCGTTGTTCAGGCCAAGAGAGTAGTTGCAGAGAGTAAGGGCATTTTAGAACTGGTAGCGGAAATCAAAGGAGAAGTAGGGGGAACGATAAAAATAGGGATTATCCCTACCCTAGCCCCTTATTTATTGCCCCTTTTTATTCGGAATTTTATCGAAAAGTACCCAAATGTATTGCTGGAAGTACAGGAAATGGTAACTGAAGACATCTTAAGCCGCCTCAAAAACGATGAGCTTGATTTGGGTTTAGTAGTAAGTCCTCTGCATGAAAACGGAATGGTAGAAAAGCCGATATTTTACGAGAAATTTTATGTCTATCTATCCAATGCCCACCCACTTTTAAATCAGGAAGAAATCCCAGTAGAAAATCTTCCTGCCGAAGATTTATGGATTTTGCAGCAAGGTCATTGTTTCCGGGATCAAGTCCTCAACCTCTGTGATAAAAACAAATTTCAGCGAAAGAATTTTCATTATGAAAGTGGCTCACTGGAAGGGCTGAAAAACATGGTGGACCGCTATACGGGTATGACACTGCTTCCAGAACTTGCGACAGAAAATCTTTCCGAAGAAGAAAAGGAAAGACTCAGGCCTTTTGCAGGAGATCCCCCAGTAAGAGAAATAAGCCTTATCCGCACCCGTAGCTTTTTGAAACAAAAACTGGTTACTTTGCTTTTCGAAGAAATTCAATCGGCAATTCCTCTTCACATGCATGCCAATAAGGAGGGACGATTGGTTAATTTTAAATTATAAGAAAGATGTCTCTTAAATGTCTTAATTTTAAGGCTCAGGTTTTTGGAAGTTAATAGAACATAACACTAAAGGTTTTTGTTAGCATCCTCTTAAAAATTGGTAACAATGCTACCAAAATTGTAAATTTACATTCGCCTAAAGCTTGGGATGAAACTAGAACTAGAAATAATTTACTGAAATTAAATCGGCCTGAAAAGCAGATAAATTGCCTATAACGGGCTGATAAAAAAAATAAAGCATCATGGAATTGAAAAAATACATTGAATCCAACTCTAAAAGATTTTTAGATGAATTATTGGACTTGTTGCGTATCCCATCTGTTAGTGCCGACCCAGCATACAAAAAAGAGGTATTCAAGGCAGCAGAATTTGTAAAAACCAGCCTTGAAGCCGCAGGTGTGGATCAAGCTGAAATTTGCAGCACTGCTGGTTATCCTATCGTTTACGGAGAAAAAATAATTGATCCAGCTGCTCCTACGGTCTTGGTTTATGGACATTATGATGTACAGCCAGCTGATCCGCTTGACTTATGGGATTCACCTCCTTTCGAGCCAGTGATCAAAAAGACAAGCAGTCATCCCAATGGAGCCATTTTTGCCAGGGGTTCTGCAGATGATAAAGGGCAATTCTACATGCATGTCAAAGCTTTCGAATCCATGCTAGCGAGCGGTCAACTCAATTGCAATATAAAATTCATGATTGAAGGGGAAGAGGAAGTGGGCTCTGAAAACCTGGATATTTTTGTGCGTGACAATCAGGAAAAGTTAAAGGCTGATGTAGTTCTCATTTCTGATACCTCCATGATTTCATTGGAACATCCTTCCGTAACGGTAGGCCTTCGAGGACTTGCCTACATGCAGGTAGAAGTCACTGGTCCCAAAATGGATTTGCACAGTGGTACTTTTGGTGGCGGAGTAGCCAATCCTATTAATGTGCTTTGCAAGATGATAAGCTCTCTACACGATGAAAACAACCACATCACCATCCCTGGCTTTTACGACACTGTAGAAGAATATAGTAATGAATACCGGCAGCAATTGAATAAAGCCCCCTTTGATGAAGGAGAGTACAAGGAAAAACTTGACATCAATGAAGCATATGGTGAAAAGGGCTACACCACTATAGAAAGAGTTGGCATCCGTCCTACCCTGGATGTAAATGGCATTTGGGGTGGCTATATAGGCGAAGGAGCTAAAACTGTTCTTCCATCAAAAGCCAATGCAAAAATTTCCATGCGATTGGTTCCCAATCAGGACCATAAAGTAATTGCCAAACTATTTGAAGAACATTTTAAAAGTATAGCACCACCTGCTGTCAAAGTAAAAGTGGTGCCCCACCATGGTGGACAAGCTGCAGTAATTCCTACTGACTCAATTGGTTATAAAGCAGCTGAAGCAGCCATAGATGAGGCCTTTGGTAAAAAAGCCATCCCAACAAGGGAGGGGGGATCAATTCCTATTACTGCTTTGTTTCAACAGGTTTTGGGCTTGGATCCAATTTTACTTGGTTTTGGACTGGACACAGATGCCATCCATTCCCCTAATGAGCACTATGGCGTAGACAATTATTTCAAAGGCATAGAAACCATCGCCTTGTTTTTCAAACATTTTCACCAACTTTCCAATAAAGATTAATACCAAGCAAGAAAAGTGAAGGTACAATACGGAACTTATCATTACCGTTTTTAATTACTATGTGGTGTGAAACCTAAATGGGTAAATAAATTCGGTAATGAACTACAATAAGTTATTATTTTTAGCATTAAGCTTCTTTTTCCTAAGCCTCTCACTAAGCGCTCAGGTAACTGACCCACCAAAATGGGACATTCAACTTGACCATAAAGATCCGGCAGTTGGAGATACAGTTACCCTTATATTAAAGGCCTCCATCCCTCTCAACTGGTACATTTATTCTAACGAATTTGATCCGGATCTTGGGCCTTTACTGACAGAAATCAACCTTGAAGAGGCCACAGGGATCAGCCTTGAGGGAGGATTAGAAGCCGTTAACTCAAAGAAAAAGTTTGACGAAGTTTGGGAAGGAGACATTACCTATTTCGAAAAAGAGGGTGAATTTCAACAAAAACTGGTAATCACTGAAGAAAACGCTATAATTAAGGGTACCATAGATTACCAAATGTGTTCTGATGTTACCAATCTTTGCATTAACTATCAGGAAGATTTTTCTATAACGTTGGGTAATCCAGTTACTAGTCAAGTACCTGATTCCCCGGTAGGAGAAAAAATCACACTGGAGCAGCCTAAAGAATCCTTGATCGGTTTTATGCTCATTGCCTTCCTAGCTGGTTTAGCAGCATTACTGACTCCTTGCGTATTTCCGATGATCCCAATGACGGTTACCTTCTTTACTGGTAAAGGCAAGTCCAAAATGGAAGGCTATAGAAATGCCTTTATTTATGGTTTCTCTATTATCGCCATTTATACCATTGCAGGTACTGTGTTGGCCGCAGTTCAAGGACCTGAGTTTGCCAACTGGCTTTCTACCCATTGGATACCAAATGTGTTTTTCTTTGCCGTATTTATCTTCTTTGCATTGGCTTTCTTAGGCTTGTTTGAAATTACGCTTCCTTCGGGGTTGGTCAATAAAATGGATGCAAAGGCTGATAAAGGAGGCATGATGGGCATTTTCTTTATGGCCTTTACCCTTGTTCTAGTTTCCTTTTCATGTACTGGCCCAATTGTCGGATCCATATTAATCAGCTCGGCTGGTGGAGCGCTAATCAAGCCAATTTTAGGCATGTTGGCCTTTTCAATGGCTTTTGCATTACCATTTACCTTATTTGCTATTTTCCCTGGCTGGCTCAGTTCTTTGCCTAAATCAGGTGGCTGGCTAAATTCAGTCAAGGTGGTTCTTGGATTTTTAGAACTAGCCCTTGCCTTCAAATTCCTAAGCATTGCCGATCAGGTATACCATTGGGGAATTCTTGACAGAGACATTTACCTTGCCATCTGGATCGTGATCTTTACCATGATGGGCTTGTACTTGTTGGGTAAAATTAGGTTACCACATGACAGCCCTATGGAATCCCTAGGTGTACCAAGACTAATGCTTGCCATTGCTACCTTCGTATTGGTCATATATATGATTCCTGGAATGTGGGGAGCACCATTAAAAGGACTTAGTGGCTATTTACCACCCCTTTCTTCGCATGATTTTGACTTGTCCAAAATCAGCCGGCAGACCTCGGACAATGAACTGGATGAATCACCCAAGTATGCGGACTTCCTTCATTTCCCTCATGGCATTCAGGGCTATTTTGACTACGATCAGGCACTTAGAGCAGCTAAGAGACAAAACAAACCTTTGTTTATTGATTTTACAGGACATGGATGCGTCAATTGTCGGGAAATGGAAGCCAGGGTATGGTCAGATTCCAGGGTGCTTAAGCGTTTGAAAGAAGACTTTGTAATGGTGGCGCTTTATATTGACGAAAGACACACCTTACCTGAAGACCAATGGTACACCTCCACTTATGACAATAAGGTCAAGAAAACCATCGGCAAGCAGAATGCAGATTTTCAAATTACCCGTTTCGAAAACAATGCACAACCCTACTATGTGATTCTAGATCATCAGGAGGACCCACTTATAAATCCTATTGCTTACGAAACGGATATTCAGAAATTCATTGACTTTCTGGATGCTGCAAGTAAGGAATTTCAGAACAGAACCAATAACAATTAGTTTATAATTCTTATTTCTATTTAGGGCCATATGAAGCCATCCATTAACTGGATGGCTTTTTCCTTTTCCCCGGATTATTTCTCGTCAATCTTTGGTGGGGTTCTTGCAAATGCCCAACTTTACAGGCTTAAAAGCATTTGATATGCCCATGAAAAAAATAAAGCGGGGGATTCAAAAGGTGAAAATGATTGCCTACAAAGAAACCAGCCATCAACCTATTGACAACCTTTGGTCTTTTTGTGGGGCCTTTATTGGCATAGCTGCCATTGGCATGATCCAGCAATATTTTTACCATCTCGAAAGAGAGGATCAGTTGTTTCTTATAGGGGCTTTTGGTGCTTCCTCGGTACTGCTTTTCAGCGCCTCCAATAGTCCCCTGGCGCAACCTAGAAATACTTTATTCGGTGGTATTCTTTCTGCAATTGTGGGTGTATTTACCTATAAGGTTTTCTATATGGAGGATTTTATTTGGCTTTCCCCAGCCTTATCGGTAGCCTTGGCCATTTTGGTCATGCAGTATACCAAGACCCTGCATCCTCCAGGAGGAGCCATTGCACTTATTGCCAATATCGGCTCTGATGAGATTAAGGAAATGGGCTTTTTTTACGTTTTCAATCCTATCTTCACAGGTTTGATGGTTTTACTCGTAGTAGCTTTACTTTTCAACAATATTTCCAAAAACAGAATCTACCCTTATAGAAACGTAGATATACGAAAACTCACGTATTTTGAGAAATTGTTCTTATGGAACCTAAAAAACTAAATCTTCAAGGAATAGCGAAAAACCCAAAGGGATACTGGAAATAGCAGACCAATATCCAGTTTATACCCATAAAACCTTTAATAGCTATTTAACAAAGACAATAATTTAAAAATTACACCCCTTTATTTCTGGTTCATTTTTATTCTAAATAGCGCCAAAGTTGAATTCTATTGGTATTTTCTAACAATAGCCTGTATTTTTGGTTAGCAAAACGGACAATTAAGCAAAGCATGAATAAAAATAAATCCAAAACTGGAATTTTATTGGTCAACTTGGGAACCCCCGACAGCCCTGCAACGGCTGATGTAAGGAAGTACCTCAAAGAATTTTTGATGGATGGAAGGGTACTGGACATTCCTTTTCTATCAAGATGGATGTTGGTCAATTTTATTATTGCCCCTTTCAGGTCTCCTAAGTCTGCCAAGGAATACCGCAAACTATGGACGGAAAGAGGTTCCCCGTTACTGTTTCACACCAAGGACTTAAAAGACAAGCTGGTTCCATTGCTGGACCAGGAAAAATATCAGGTTGAAATTGCCATGAGGTACCAATCCCCAAGTATTGAGGATGGACTAAAAGCTTTGAACAATGCCAACGTAAAGGAGATTGTAGTCTTACCACTGTTTCCTCAATATGCTTCTGCGAGCAATGGCTCTGTCATTGAAAAAGTCATGGCCCTGGCCAGGGAATGGCAGATTATTCCAGGCATAAAGTTTATCAGCAATTTTGTTGACCACCCTTTGTTTTTGGAGGCTTGGGCAGAATTAGGTAAGAAATTGATGGTTGAAGAGGAATATGATCGCTACCTTTTCTCTTATCACGGCCTTCCTGAAAGACAAATTCTCAAGGGGGCAGTCGATGGATATTGTCAGCTAAATGGAAAATGCTGCGCGACTTACCATAAAAAGAACCAGTATTGCTACCGGGCACAGAGTTTTCATACTACGCGTTTGATTGCTGAAAAGCTCCAACTACCTAAGGAGAAAGTCATGACTTCCTTCCAATCCAGATTGGGAAAAGACCCTTGGATCAAACCTTATACCGATGAAGTCATAAAAGAGATGGCAGCCGATGGAGTGAAAAAGGTAATGGTTTTCTCTCCTGCATTTGTCGCCGACTGTTTGGAAACCACTGTGGAAGTAGGACAAGAATACAAAGACCTCTTTCTAGAATTGGGGGGTGAAAGGTGGGACCTCGTTCCCAGTTTAAATTCAGAAGACACCTGGGTCAATTGTGTGAAAGACCTTGTTACTTCAGAAAAATAAATCCACATAAGCCCTGGAAATATTAGGTCAATAATTCCAGGGCCATTTTTTTATAGGCATCCATTTTGGGAACAGGCACGCCTATTTCTTTAGCTCTTTCATCCCATTCACGCATTTTGAGGATGAGCTTGTGTTGTGGATCCGCTTCAAATTCCCTGGCTTCCTCAGCAGTCATTACCCCTCCTTGAAATGTCAAAGTTTTTTTACTTGCTTCAGACAACTTTTTAAAATAAACCGGATTTTTATAGGTGAGATACCGCTTGGCCTCCACATGGCTTTCTACCAATCTGGCTACAATTTCAGGAAAACCCAATTTTCGAAGGTAATCAGCACCTAGTTTTTCATGGTCCATCACTCCATATCCCGACATTTGCTCCAATTCATCTCGTTGGGAAAACAAATGGCCAAGGTCATGAAAAAATGCGGCCAAAATCACTTCATTGCCATAGCCTTCATCTGCAGCCATCTGAGCAGCCTGGCTCATGTGTTCAATCTGTGAGACCGGTTCTCCTATATAATCTGCATTTCCATACGATTCATACAAGGCAAAAACTTCATTGACCTTGTTTTCAGGACTAAGTTTAGACATAGGCGGTTTATTTTAAGGTGGAAATTAAAAACAATCATTCACTATTGACAATTTCGAACCTACTAATTATTAACTTAAACCTAATTTACTCAGGTTTTAAGTTCCCAATATTTTTGGTTATTTTGAAATGCTGAATTTGAAATAGGTACTTAAGATAGATAAAAACATGAACACTCCAATCAAATTGGCTGTCTTTGATATGGCAGAAACTGCTATAAAGAATGATAAGGTAGTACCTGGATTATTATTGAAGGCCTTTCTTCAACATGGTTTCGAAGCGCAAATCAACGAAGCAATCCATGAACAAATGGGTTATGCTATTCCGGAAGCTATTAAACAAATCCTAACTTCACACACAACTTATCAGCCCGATTTTTCTGAGCTCATTGGGGGAAAGATTTATGCTACTTACAAGGCAGAAATTAAAAAATATTGTCGCTCAAACCCTGAAATTTCTCCAGAAGAAGATGCGCTCGAAGTTTTTGAAACCTTGCAACAGCTGGGAATAAAAATAGGGATCAATACCAATTTTGACAGAGAAACTGCGAACCTACTTTTAGAACAAGTTGGATGGAAGGATCATCCTCTAATTGATATTATTGTATGCAGTGATGAAGTTTGCAAAGGAAGGCCTCACCCGGAAATGATCTTGCAAATGATAGCTGCTTTAGGTATTGGAAGTCCATCTGAGACCATCAAATTAGGTGGTACTTTAGCTGATATACTTGAAGGCCAGCAATCAGGTTGCTTGATGAGTATAGGCATTTTTAACCCCAATTTTAGCAAGACTGAATTGTTAAAAGCCCATCCTACCCATATTCTAGATTCTCTTTTCGAAATCATCCCGATTGTAGAAAGGGAACTTTCAAAATCCCCTGAATAAGATTCATGATCCATTTTCCTTCACTTTCCAAAAGGCTTTCAGAAGAAAATCCTTTGCTCATGAGCACCTTTGTAGCTGTCATGGCTTTTCTAAGCTATAGTTGCATGTATGCCTTTAGAAAACCATTTGCTGCCGCCACCTTTACAGGAGAAGAATGGTGGGGTATTGATATTAAAGTCTGGTTAATTCTTATGCAGACCTTAGGTTACATGGCCAGCAAGTTTTATGGCATCAAACTGATTGCAGAGTTGAGTGGAAATAAACGAGGCCTTTTGATACTATCACTTATTGGGTTTTCCTGGTTGTCTTTGCTAGGCTTTGCTTTATTACCTGCCCCCTTCAATATTTTCTGTTTCCTGTTAAATGGTTTTCCGCTTGGCCTAATTTGGGGCTTGGTTTTTCATTACCTTGAAGGGCGAAAATTTACCGAAATGATGGGGAGTATACTGGCGATCAGTTTTGTTTTTTCTTCGGGTTTTGTAAAATCTATAGGAAGGTATTTGTTGGTCGATTGGGCCATTGACCCTTATTGGATGCCTTTTGTGACAGGAGCCTTTTTTATTCCACTACTAATCACAGCGGTGTTTTTCTTGGACCATACTCCAGCTCCAAACGAAGGAGACATCGCCCTTAAAACCAAGCGAAAATCCATGAACAAACCTGAACGTCAGGCTTTCTTCCGGAATTTTAGCTTCGGTATTGTTTTGCTGGTGTTGGTCTATATGGCTTTGACAGCCTTTAGGGACATAAGAGATAACTTCGTAGTAGAAATCTGGAAAGAATTAAAAGTTGGAATAGCTCCCGAGCTCCTTACCCAAACGGAAATACCCATTACTTTGATTCTGCTGCTTATGATGGGCTTACTGGTTTTGGTCAAAAATAATTTCAAGGCTCTTTTCCTTTACCACCTTATTATAATTTCAGGATTGCTCTTGGCCGTTATTTCAACCTTTTTACTTCAAAATGGATGGATAAATCCCTTCTATTGGACAGTTGCTACTGGCACAGGTATCTACATGGCCTATATTCCTTTTAATTGTCTCCTCTTCGATCGGCTTTTGGCCGCCTTCAAATATGTAGGCAATGTAGGCTTCCTAATGTACCTGGTAGACAGCTTTGGCTATTTGGGCTCATGTGGCATCCTTGTATTCAAGCAATTTGGGGACTGGGAGGCGATGAGTTGGTTTACTTTCTACTCCGAAGGATTGATCATAGTGATGACACTTAGTGCCGTGATAATGGTTATCAATGGTTTATATTTCTACAAAAAATTAAAACACCATTCAATAATCTTAGCCATAAACAGCCAATCAATTCAGCCTTTACCTTTAAAAAAGTAAACTGAACTTTACGACTTTTCAATATTTTTTATTCGCTTTTTGAATAAAAACCAATAGCCAAGAGGAAAAATCAGGGCTTTTAGGCGCCAGTCATTTTTTTCATGGAAGGATAAAAATTTATTTTTGCTAATCTGTCTATAAAAAAGACTTGCCATCAGCAAGTGTCCCAATACTAAGAACAACATAACACTATAAAGGATCAGCTCATTCATTTTTTTAACCTGGGGAATATCAGTGGTACAATTTTTTGATAATTAATATAGGCTTCACCATAGATGGATAGCAGCTTTTTCTCTTCATAATAAATACCAAATGGCAAATATAACAGCAAAGCCGATAGATGAATCAATGAGGACATATTAGGCACATAAAGGAAATAGCCAATAAAAATCAATATCAATCCAGCATATAAAGGGTGTCGCATATGCTTGTACCAACCCACCCTTATTAGTTCTTCCTTTTCCTCCAGGTCATCATGAGGCCTCCAACCAATAAATCTGCCCGTAGAAATACCTTTCATGCTTTTTACCATTATAATGGTGCCAAAAGTAGCCAACATGTATCCAAAATAAGTACTGCCCTCTGAAGGTTCAAATAGCCAATAGGGTACTATTATCGCAGCAAAAACAAACAAGCACAATAAAAACAGTGTAGAATACAAACTATAGGCTAGCCTGTACCATTTGTAACTGCCTTTCATCCAAAGCCTGAATTTTCTTTTTATATTTAAACTTGCCAGTACGGTATGGCTTGCATAAAACACAATCCACCCCAGTGCTAAAGTGATATATTCCATAAAGTTTCGAATATCCGCAATTTGACTGACTAATGAAAAATTTAAACCGATATATTGAGCATACGGCTTTACAGCCAACTGTAGATGAACGCGCTATAGACAATGCAGTAAATCAAGCCAAAAAATATTCATTTAGAGGCCTTTGTATTCCGCCGTTTTGGGTGAAAAAGGCAAATAGAAGCTTAGGAGAACTTGACATACAGCTGGTGACAGTGGTGGGTTTTCCCTTAGGCTACTCTATGACCCAGACCAAAGTTTTTGAGGCCAAACAAGCTATTGAAGATGGCGCAGATGAATTGGATGTGGTCTGGTCTACTTCAGCTTTCAAGTCAGGCATGAATTGGCCAAAAATAGAATTGGCTCAAATGGCAAAGGCTTGTCATGAGGCTGAAAAGTTGTTTAAAGTAATTATAGAAACAGCTTATTTAAGTGATGAAGAATTACTACTTGCCTGTAAAATATGTACAGATGCAGGGGCAGATTTTGTGAAAACTTCTACAGGCTTTACTGAAAAGGGAGCCGAAGTGGCTACAATCAAACGCATGCGTGAGATGCTGCCAAGCCAAGTAGGCATAAAGGCAAGTGGCGGAATTAAAACCCTGGATCAAGCTTTAGCCATGATTAGGGCGGGTGCAGACAGAATCGGCACCAGTAGTGGGCACCTTATAATGGAGGCTTGGTTGGACAAAATTCCTTGACAAAAGCTACGTCCTCCCTTTTTTCTAGGGTTACCCTAGGTGTTTCAGGCTTCACCTCTGATTGATTAAAATAGATTAGAAAGAAAGGGATCACAAAAAAGGTCAGCAAGATGTAGGCAAAACCAATCGATTTATTGTTGGCGGTTTGTCTTGCAAATTTTTTGGCCAATCGAACAGGAAGTTCTCTCAACCTGGGAAAAGGAAGAAAGATAAGGTTGCCTATGAGGTTAAACAAAACATGAACAATGGCTACACTTATAGCTGCTTCTGTTTTGTACAATGCTGCGATTACAGCCGTAATGGTAGTCCCTAGGTTTGCTCCCATAATAAAAGGGAAAACCTTGCGAAGCGCTACTTTACCTGTCGCTACTGCTGTCACCATCAATGAAGTCGTCACTGTGCTGGATTGTACCGCTGCTGTGAAGAAAGCGCCATAGGCAAAAGAGCGGAAGGGGAAGTTAAAAATATGTTTCCTTACCTTTTTAAAATTCGGTGTAATCAGGGATTTATAAGCAAGGGAGGAAAGAATCTTAATAGAGCCTATCATCAAGAGAATCCCTGTAGCCAAGGCAAGTAAGGGCCAGCTAAGCAAGGAAAACAGCTCATAGCTAAGTGATCTAAGGAAAAAGCCATTTAAGCCGATCTCTCCAAAGCCTACTGGTTCGTCCCAGATAAACCAATGGGTAAGCCAAGCAGACAATTGACTCAAAATACCAAAGTACACCTCCAATGGTAGCAAAATAATAACGGTGCTGATATTAAATATATCATGAAGCACTCCTGCGGAAAGGGCCTTTCGGAAAGTTTTCTTTTTTAGAATATAGCCAAAAGCTACTAATGTACTTGTTAAAGTGGTGCCAATATTGGCGCCCATTATCACAGGGACAGCCTGTGCCAAACTGAGATTTCCAGAAGCCACCAATACTACGACCATGGCAGAAATGGTCGAACTCGACTGAATGAGGGCAGTGGTAAGCAATCCAATAAAGAGTCCTACAAATGGATTACTGGTGGCAGTGAACAAGGCATTGGCAGCTTCATTGTTTAATTCAGTTAGGGAAACGGTCAAAAAATCAATAGAAAACATGAAAATCAATAGGCCTATAATTATAGTAACTATTGTTATCAGGTTTTTAAAATAAGCATTTCCTTCAAGTACTTTGGTCATTCAAATGAGGCTGTAATTTCGTCCAGGGAATATAAGTGCAAAATACGTTTAGAGTAAACAGAATAACACGCTTTTTAAGTAAAACTTATGTTAATAATGAAAAAGAACAACTCACTCATAAAGAATTGATTAAAAATGCCGATTTAACCCAATAGGAACTAAAATATTTATATTTTTGAGAAAAATGAAATATTGAAATAACTTTATCGGGGCAGGCTTTACAATTATTTAAACAGGGACTTAACAATTTGGTAACATTATCCTTAAAATTTCTTGTTTAATTTGCACCTCATTTCAAAGCCAAAATCTACTCATGGCCAAACTAAAAGATCAAAACATTAACCAGGCTACATTATCTAAGGCAGCCTATTCACTTTTTGATTTCACTAAAAAGGAGAAACCCTTTCTTTTGATTATCTGTATTTTGGTTTCAATTGCTGGGATCATAACGCCTTATACTTATGCCGCCATGTGGTTTGGCTTTGCGTTGGCCGCTTATTCAGCGATTGCCAATGACAGTATTCAGACGATTGGGACTTTTATTGCATCAAACCAAAAACAGAAATGGTATTTTCTATGGCTGTTTATGGGCTTAATTTTTGTCGGTACTGTAACCTTTAGCTGGTTTTATTACAATGGTGATGTAAGTTACCAGCGTTTGCGAGTGGACGGACTTGACCAGGCGCCAACAAGTTTTGTATTTCTCCAAATAGCTGCTCCAATAGTATTGTTGGTAATGACCCGTTTGAGAATGCCTGTATCAACCACTTTCCTTTTGCTTAATGTATTTACCTACAAGGCAGGAACCATTTTAGGAGTGATGCAAAAAAGTTTCATTGGGTATTTTGTAGCCTTTTTCCTAGCCATAATCGTCTGGTTTGTTTTAGAAAAATTTGTCACCAACTACCTAAAAGGAAAGCCAAGCAAATTTTGGTACCCTCTTCAATGGATCATTTCAGGTTGTCTTTGGGCAGTTTGGATCATGCAGGATGCGGCCAATATAGCAGTATTTCTTCCAAGAGAGTTGAACGTTTGGGAATTTTCCGCCTACACTGGCTTTGTATTCTTAGGGCTGGGGGTTCTTTTTTACATGAAAGGGGACAAAATTCAAGGCATTGTAAATGAAAAAACCAGGGTTACAGATGTCCGGGCTGCTACTATTGTAGATTTGGTGTATGCAGTAATTCTTTTCTATTTCAAAGCCTACAGCCAGATGCCTATGAGTACTACTTGGGTTTTTATCGGACTTCTTGGGGGTAGGGAGCTTTCTATAGCATTGGCCAAATCCAAGAAACTGAAGAAACGTAAAGCAAGGCTAGTAAGGGCTTATCGTATGGCCTCAAGTGACCTTTTAAAAGCAGGTATTGGGTTGGTTGTATCCCTGATTTTGGCATTAATTATTAATGAGGGTGTAAGGAAAGAAGTATTCGAACTCATTTTTTAAAGATACATTGGAATTGTTTTCAGACGAATACTGGATGAATGAGGCCCTCAAGCAAGCAAGAATTGCTGCAGATGAGGGAGAGATCCCTGTTGGAGCAGTGATTGTGGTTAAAAACAGGGTCATCGCAAAAGCCTACAACCAAACGGAAAAACTAACCGACGTAACTGCGCATGCAGAGATTCTTGCCATCACAGCCGCTTCAAATGCACTCGGTGCCAAGTACCTTCCAGAATGCAAGTTGTACGTAACCTTGGAGCCATGTATCATGTGTGCAGGCGCTTGTTTTTGGACACAACTAGGGGAATTGCATTTTGCTGCATCGGATCCCAAGCGTGGTTTCACCAAAACAGATATTTCCATAATACACCCTAAAACTAAACTGCATAGCGGAATATTGCAGGAAGAATCCAAGGATTTATTGCAAGCATTTTTTAAAAATCTAAGAAATTAGAGATTCAAAGGAATAAAAGAACCTTTTTTAAAGTTTAGTGGTTTATAGAATAGGTTTTTTAATAGGGACCCACAACCATCAACTTATTTAAATGTTTAACCTAAAATAGAAAAAAAATGGCTTTTGAACTTCCTAGTTTACCTTATGAAAAAAATGCATTGGAACCAAATATCGATGCGAAAACCATGGAAATCCACCATGGCAAACATCATAACGCCTATGTAACCAAATTAAACGATGCTATCAAAGGCACTGAATTTGAATCAAAAAGCTTAGAAGAGCTAATGAAAAATGTTTCTTCTGCACCTGCAGGTGTAAGAAACAATGGTGGAGGACACTTCAATCATTCCCTTTTCTGGACTGTTCTTTCTCCAAACGGAGGAGGTAAGCCTAGTGGTGACTTAGCCGCTGCCATTGACAAAAAGTTTGGATCCTTCGATAAATTCAAAGAAGAATTTGCAAATGCTGCTGCGACTAGATTTGGTTCTGGTTGGGCTTGGCTGAGCGTAAGCAATGGTGAATTGGTTGTAAGCTCTACTCCAAACCAGGACAACCCTGTGATGGACGTAGCTGAAAGCAAAGGAACACCAATCTTAGGATTGGACGTTTGGGAACATGCTTATTACCTTAACTACCAAAACAGAAGACCAGATTATATTGCTGCATTCTGGAACGTAGTTAATTGGGAAGAAGTAGCTAAAAGATTTGCTGCTGCCAAATAAATCATAGTTATTAAAGATGCGATAAAACCTCCTCTGTTTATACATTGGAGGTTTTTTGTGTCCAAATCGAACATAAAAAGTGTTCACTTCTGAGACAGTTCATTTAACACTCATTTTTTTAATTCATTGATTTTTAGGTATTTAAGGTGATTTTTAGGTTTTGGCATCTTTTTCCCATTGAATTGATCTGAACAATTCAATATTAAAAACCATGTATTTCTCTAAGTTAATTTTTGCCACTTCATTTTTCTTCTTGCTAGGACTAAGTCACCTTGCTGCCCAAAGCACTTCATTAACGGTAAGCGGAACTGTAATCGATCAAGAAAACAAGCCATTGCCTTTCGCAAATGTGATATTACAGGAAGCAAACACCAATGGACTAATTAAAGGAACAATTTCTGATGAAGAGGGAAATTTTTCTCTAAATGTAATCAGCTCAGTCAAACTCCAACTCAAAGCTTCTACTATAGGCTATGAAGATTTCATCAGTGAAGCATTTCAGTTGAAAACTGAAGACAAGCATTTTGGAAACATAAAACTGAATGCCGAATTGGGAGCCCTAGATGAAGTGGAAGTTCGTGCAGCACGCCCAAATGTATTGATCCAGGCCGACAAAACAGTAGTAAATATAGAGGGAACGTCTATGGCTGAAGGCAATAATGCATTGGATGTCATCGGCAGGTCACCAGGAGTATTTGTAGATGCTGATGGGAACATCAATCTTAATGGAAAATCTGGAGTAATGGTACTTTTGGATGACAGGCAAACCTATATGTCGGCTAAGGATCTGGCAGACTTTCTAAGGGACATGCCTGCTGACAATATCCAAAGTATAGAGGTCATCAACAATCCACCAGCAAAATATGATGCTGAAGGAGCGGCTGGTGTGATTAACCTTGTGTTGAAAAGGAATACTTACAATGGTATAAATGGAAATTTAAATATTGGTAGCCAGTTTAATGGCCTTCATTTACCCTCCGTAGGTGGAGCGATAAATATTAAGAGAAACAAATGGACTTCCAATGCCAATTTGAATTACAATCATTGGGGTAGAAATATGGAACTTGACCTTTTGAGAAGGTTCCAATTGGACAACGGGCTTTCTGAGTTTGACCAGAGGGCTAGAATGAAACTGCTAACTAAAAACTTGTTTTTCTCTGGTGGAACAGATTATCAGATCAATGAAAAGCATAGTGTAGGCATCAATCTACAAGCCTCCACACAAAACGGTGAAGATGGAGGAACCTCATTTACCACCATTTCTAACCCAGAAAATGCAGACCTAAATTACATCAACGCCCTTAATGAGACAAATTTTGAGAACGCCAGGATATTTGGGAATTTTCATTATATCGGCAAGCTTGACACCTTGGGCACAAAAATCTCAGCAGATTTTGATTATTCCAATATGGATGCTAGCAGCATAATTTTATTGAACAATAGCTATTGGGTCAATGAAGAAAAAGAATTGGCAAGATTGAATAGGGTCAAAACAGGAAATGACATGGTTTACGCTATTTACACAGCAAAAACCGACTTCACAAAGCCTATAGGTGAAGACAAAACGTTGGAACTTGGCTTGAAAGGAAGTTGGGTAAAATCCGATAACATGCTAGATATCGCCAAAAGTGAGGAAGAAGGTCCTTATCTGCCAGACGCCAATAGCAATCATTTTATTTACAAGGAAAAGGTGATGGCTGCTTATGCCTCTTTCAAAGCTCCTCTTGGCAAGAAGCTAGAATACCAAATGGGACTAAGAGCGGAATATGCAAATATTGAAGGCAACTCGATTACTTCCAATCAGGTAAATACCCAGGAATACATCAACTTTTTCCCAAGTGTCTACCTGCAACATAAAATGAATGATGACTACCAAATCGTCTACAATGTCAACAGGAGAATTACCCGCCCTCATTATCGACAGCTTAACCCTTTTGTTTTTTATATAGACCCACTAACGACGGAGGAAGGCAACCCTAACCTCAAGCCACAGTACGCCAATAATATTGAGATGAACCATATTTACAAGGGGGCCTATCAATTGGCTCTGACTTATTCTCAAACCGAAAATGCTTTCGGTCAGATATTGACGCAGGACGAAGACAGTAGAACCACCTTGATACAAATGAGAAACCTTGACCAAACCCAAAATTTAGGTCTTAGGGCAACTGTACCGGTTGAGTTTGCTGAATGGTACAGTACAAGTAATATGTTACAATTCAATGGGAGTTCTTTCGAATCCCAAATAGGAGAAGACTTGTTGAATGTAAAGCAGTTTTCCTATATGTTTCGAAGCCAACACAATATTAACCTACCGAAAGGTTTCAAGCTAGAATTGGTAGGGATTTACAGAAGTCCTTTTCAGGACGCCCAGATCAAAATAAATGGCATGAGTTGGTTGGACGCTGGGATAACAAAAACATTTAAGGATGAAAAATTAAGCCTTACGGTGAATGGCTCTGACATTTTCAGAACGATGAAATTCAAAGGAGGTATTAATTTTTACAATATCAACACCGATGTCCGTCAATACAATAGCATGCAAAGTGTTCGCTTCACTTTAAGGTGGAAGTTTGCTCAGGGTGAAAAGTTTAGTGTTTCACAGCGAAGCGGTAGTACGGAAGAAAGAAACAGGCTGTAATAAGTAAAGATTAGGTTTTTTAAAATGGAAAAGACAACATCCCTTGGATGTTGTTTTTATTTTTAAACCGTATTATGCAATAGAATTTCTCCGCCCTGACAATAGTCAGGGGTAATGCCAGTCCTGAGCTTTCTCAGGAAGCGTTGAAATCACAAGAAAATCAGGCTGTTTGGAGATTTTAGCTTGGCATCGCTATGGTGAAATTAAAAACAGGAACAGAGTGGCTGATTTAATATAAAGCTTACTGGAAATGGTATAGAAAAATCAAATGGGCGGCAAGGGCAGGTTTTCTTTCCCCTTTGATCTCAATCTTTACTTTCATTTCGGTCTTTATGGTTCCACGCAAGTCACTGATATTTGCTAGGGTAGCATGCATTCGAATTTCATCGTTGACTTTGACAGGATTGGCAAATCGTAAGTTTTCGATTCCATAATTAACCATCATCTTCAGGTTATTAACTTGCACAATCTGGTTCCAAAGAAATGGCACCAATGATAGCGTAAGGTATCCATGTGCTATAGTTCCACCAAAGGCACCTTCGGCTTTTGCTTTTTCGGGATCTGTGTGAATCCATTGGTGATCAATGGTCGCATCGGCAAAAAGATTAATCTGATCTTGTGTTACTTCATGGTACTCAGAAACTCCCAATTCTTTGCCTATGTATTCTTGAAAGTCTTCAAAGCTATTAATAATTAATTTACTCATAATCGTTTTAGGTTTAAAAAAATGAAATTATCAAAACCCTGCGGATAATAAAACAAAAATTAAAGAAAACCGCAATACTTCTAATTCTTAAACTGCCCCATTCCTCCTCTTTTTGGAATACATAAAACCCAATATCATACTACTTACGAAGAAAATAAGCGTAGTCCATTCATAAGTACGTTTTTCCTTGAGCCCCTCTTGAATTTTCTCATCTCTAATATCAAGCGCTCTTTTGAGCTTTACAATATCTTCTTCAGCCTTTTGGGCAATGTATTTGTAATCCTCCTTTTCATTCCCAATTGCAGAAGTTTCTATGTCTTTTCGCAGTTTCAGTTCACCAATTATTTGATTGTCTTTCTGCAAGATACGAGCCATCCATTCGTTGGTTACCGTCATGTCTTTTTTTGTCCTGTTGCCAAAAATCCCTGACTTCTGGGATTCTGATTCTTGCCATTCCACATGCAAACGCTCTCTCTCTCCGATCAGTTTCTTTAACTTTTCCTGACCGCTGACGTTCATAGGCAAAGTCATCAACCAAATTATAAGTCCTAAAAAGTAGGTAGTTTTCATTGTTTTGAAGAAAGTTATGGTAATTTTTTTTCAAGAAGTCCACAGCTCAAAAAACATGCCTAACGCAAACTGTAATTGTGAATTCCACAATAAGATCTTAACTGAGCGATCAAAAGCAGCTATAAGTAGCATTGGGGGAAACTTTCGACTAAAGTCTGGAAATTTCAAATAGTTAGTGGAGCAGTTGACCTTAAGCTTTTCCAGGAAGGAATTCATTTAAAACTTGTCTAAGGTAATCCCGGTCAAGATGGGTATAAATCTCGGTAGTGGTGATACTTTCATGACCAAGCATTTCTTGTACCGCTCTTAAATCTGCCCCACCTTCCACTAGGTGGGTGGCAAAACTGTGTCTAAAAGTATGGGGACTTACCTTTTTATTTATCCCTGCTTTTTCCACTGTTTTTTTAATGATTAAAAATACCATTACCCGGGAAAGTTTTTTTCCTCTCCTATTCAGAAATGCATAATCTTCATGTCCTGCCGCAATGACCTGATGAGCCCTGACTTCTTTTAAATACATCGCGAGGTATTTGGCAGCAGATTTTCCGATAGGCACCAAGCGTTCTTTGTTTCCTTTTCCAAGAATCCTCAAAAAGCCAATGTCTTCATAGTATTGACTTAATTTTAGGTTTGTCAATTCGGAAACCCTAAGCCCGCTACTATATAGCAATTCCATCATTGCTCGGTTTCTATGTCCTTCAGGTTCACCTAAAGGAACCGTATCAAACAATTGTTCTATTTCAACATAACTTAAGGTATCAGGTAACGTTCTAGTCAGCTTAGGTGCCTCGAGCAATGCGGCGGGATTTTCAGTGATTTTATCTTCATACAGCATGAACTTAAAGAAAGCTTTTATCCCTGAAATTATTCTCGCTTGAGAAAATTCTGAAATGGACAATTCAGCCAGCACTTTTAAAAATTGTCGAAGGTGGTACAATTCCACATTAATGGGCATGGTTTCTGGAAAGTTTTTATCCATGAAACGGGCGAGCTTTTCAATATCTTGTCTATAAGCTAAGATTGAATTTTCACTTAGAGAACGCTCAATTTTCAAGTAGTAACCAAATGCCTTTATTTCTCTTTCCCAGAACACAAAGTAAAATTAACTTAATACAGGTATTAAATAATAGTTTTTCTAAAAACATATGAATATACATTTAAGTTGTTTTCCGAATGCTTAACTTTGCGCCTGTTTAGTAGCCAATTAAAACCTTCAAACATTGAAAATCACAATCATTAACGGGCCCAATTTGAATTTATTAGGCAAGCGCGAGCCAGAAATTTATGGCAGCCGCTCATTTGAAGATTATTTTGAAACCCTTGTTCAAAAATACCCAGACTTGGAATTGTCTTATTACCAAAGCAATGTCGAAGGCGAGCTAGTAAACATGCTACATGAAGTAGGCTTTGAACATGATGCCATCCTTATCAATGCTGGAGCCTATACACATACTTCGGTTGCCCTTTCTGATGCGATTGCCGGCATTACCAGTCCAGTTCTGGAAGTACATATATCCAATATTTACAAAAGAGAAACTTTCCGCCACAAGAGCATTATTTCTAAAGAATGTGTCGGAATGATTGCGGGCTTGGGATTGAAAGGTTACGAATTGGGATTGAACTATTTCATTGACAATAACAAAGAAAACGCATAATGGCTATACTCACTTTTGCTCCGGGTCCATCTAAGGTACATGACAAGCTGCCAGACTATTTTCAGGAGGCCTTTCAACTAGGAATTTTAAGTGCCAATCACCGCAGTGCGGTTTTCATGGACCTCTATAAAGATACCGAAAGGTTATTCAAGGAAAAATTGGGCGTTCCTGATGATTACAAATTGCTCTTTACTTCATCTGCTACAGAAAACTGGGAAATCATTACTCAGTCATTGGTTTTAAAGTCCTCCTTTCATATATATTCTGGTTCATTTGGAAAAAAATGGTTTGGCTTCGCCCAGCACATCAATCCCAACACAGCGGCATTGGTACTGGACAAAAACACAACCTTGGCAGTAGATGAGCTGGAAATTGGGGCTGACTTTGATATCATAGGCATAACACAAAATGAAACAGCCAATGCAACTCAGGTTAGCAATGAAACCATAGCCGCAGTAGGCAAAAAGTATCCAGATAAAATGTTGGCGATAGATACCACCTCCTCTATGGCGGGCATCAATCTTGATTTCAGCTTGGCTGACATCTGGTATGCTTCTGTTCAGAAGTGTTTTGGCCTGCCTGCAGGTCTGGGCGTTTTGATCCTTTCCCCAAAAGCCATAAAAAGAGCCGAGGAAAAAGGCGAAAATGGAAGGTACAACAGTCTTAATTTCATGTTGGAGAATGCCGCCAACTTTCAAACGCATTATACCCCAAATGTTCTCGGCATTTTTCTACTTAATAGGGTATTGGCAGAAATGCCAAATATTAGCGAGGTGCATGAAAAAACAGAGGCACGGATGAAGGCTTTGGAAAGCATCGTTGAAAATTCTTCAGCCTTGGATTTCTTGGTTAGCAATCCTGCTACCAGAAGTAGAACAGTATTAGGAGTAGGGGGAGCCGAAAACTTTATTAAACGCATTAAAGCTGAAGCTGAAGCCAATGGCATGCAAATGGGCAGTGGCTATGGCCCACTAAAACCAACCAGCTTTAGAATTGCCAATTTCCCCGCATTGAATGATTTGGAGTTTGACAAACTGATTGCCTTTCTCAAAGCGTATTAAAACCAAATTGTAGTGTTTGATTTTAAGGAGATATTATCTGTTACACTGATTTTGTTTTCTGTGATTGATATTTTGGGTTCAATACCAATAGTGATCAATCTCAGAAAGAAAGTAGGCCATATCCAAAGTGGCAAGGCTACCATTGTAGCCGGAGTCTTGATGGTGAGCTTTCTATTGGTTGGTAAATCTATTTTAAGTCTGTTTGGTATAGATGTGGAAGACTTTGCGATCGCAGGGGCTTTGATCATCTTTGTCATTGGGGCAGAGATGATATTGGGGATTGAAATCTTTAAAACTGATCCCGAGGCAAGCTCTACAAGTACTTCAATCGTGCCCATTGCCTTCCCTTTAATCGCAGGTGCAGGTACATTGACCACCATCCTAACCCTTAAAGCTGAATTTAGTCAGGCAAATATTGCGGTAGGAATTGTCTTAAACCTCGGTATAATCTATGCGGTTTTGAAAAGCACCCATTTCCTGGAGCAAAAATTAGGGAAGACAGGCTTGGATATTTTACGTAGGATATTTGGAATCATTCTGCTTTCAATTGCCATTAAGATTTTCAAAACAAATCTTTTTCCTGTTTAGAATTTAGCATAAGATAATTTATTGGGTACTTAAATTGGCTTCAAAAATCAATCATTGGGTAGCGGTTGTCAATTAGTCAAACTGCCAGCCTACTAAAACATCAAAACTAACTGATTCCCTTACGGTTGTAACACAATAAGGAATATTAATGCCCATACTGTGTTTTGAAACCACTTAAGTAGAAATAAAAAAATGAAAAAATATTGAAAATAATGTGCAATGCTTTTTGATTTTCTCAATTTTTACTTACTTTTGTCTTCCCAATATGTCAA
>TARA_R110001592_G_scaffold192882_1_pt1 | contig 45494 bp, 37 predicted proteins | sample TARA_R110001592 | Tara Oceans TARA_R110001592 (sample SAMEA4398387) | marine metagenome | biome: Polar Biome; feature: [SRF] surface water layer (ENVO:00010504); material: water (ENVO:00002006), including particulate matter (ENVO:01000060) such as... | depth 5 m | reverse complement strand
GATAAGGTAGCTGACGATGTACACAATGACCGTCTAAATATTGCTACCGATCACTGGCATTGTGGTGATATGGACGTTGCCTTTATTAATTCGAAAGGTTTTGGTGGTAATAATGCTACCGCAGTTGTATTCTCGCCGAAAATAACCTTAGCTATGATGAGTAAACGCTATGGTGAACAGGCGATGGATGAATATCAGCAAAAATTAGCACTGGTTGAACAAGCGCAAGATGCTTATCGCCAACGTGCTAACCAAGGTCAATTTGATGTTATTTATAAATTTGGTGAAGGTTTGCTTGATGAAAACGCGATTGAAATTAATGATGAAAGTTTAAGCTTTGCTGAGTTTAAACATAAGATAGCTTTACCCACACAAAATCCGTTTGCCGATATGGTTTAAGGGTGAAAAATTTTTCAAGGTTCTTAACATTGGCTATGGCTTGCGAGTATAGATAATCATTATCGGCTAGTTCCGTTTTTTAATATGTTGATACATCAAGAGGTTTTATCATAAATGTCCAAAATTGAATTCTCTAAAGAGCAACGAGAATGTATGGTTCAAAAGCTACAGTCATATTTCGACAAGGAATTAGAGCAGGAGCTTGAACAATTTGATGCTGAGTTTCTTCTAAACTTCTTTTCTAAAGAAATAGGCGCACATTTTTATAACCGTGGCCTACATGATGCTCGTGCAATATTTGAATCGAGAATTGAATCTATTGATGATGAAATTTATGCTAATGAAAAAGAGACATACTGAGTTAGTTAAGCCGTCTGTTCATTTTTAATATTTCACTTCCATGCTTAAAATCGTGTTTGATTATTTTCACAAAGTACTGAACCTATAAGTAGCCGTGCTGTCTATGCTACACGTATATTAGAAAAGTGTTACTACGTTTGTGTTAGATGGATTTTTAATAGAAGGAAACGTTATAAAACAGACACCATTTAAGGTTGCCAAGGGAAAAGGAGATGTGCTGAAAAAGCATTCTCTTGCTATTGCTATTTCTGTGTTCGTTCATTTATTGCTAGCATTGTCGTTATTTTTTATTGCAGAAAAGCAGCAACCTAAGCAAATTAAAATCACCCAAAAAGCCATCAAAAGTTATTTATACAAAATGCCATCTAAGCCTGTGAACGTTGAGCCTGTGGCAATTAAAGAAGTGCCTGAAGAAGTTAAAGTAAAAGAAGAGATCAAAAAGCTAGAAGTGCTTAAGCAAGAAAACCCTAATCAGGCTGAGATCATAAAAGAAAAAAATCTAAAGGTGAATGAAGCAAGTAAGGCTTCATCATTAACCAAAACCAAAGAACCCGTTCAAGCAACTTTTTCAAGCTACCAACAACTTGAGAATTTACGACATTCGATTAACGAAAAAATCATCGCAGAAGAACTCTCAAAACTGCATCAATTTAGATCACCTTCGGTGATGCATGGCGAGCAAATCCCTGTGCCTCATTCAGCAATACAATTAACACCCGAGCAAGAGAAAGAAAAGAGAACCACTAAAATGTCGGATAATATCTCAATCACCAAATATGATAATGGTGTTTGCACTATAGAAAGGGAACAATTTCCCGGTAGTCCTGTATCGGGTTCAAGCTCAGCATTTACCTGTGGAGAAAGTAAGTTTAATCAAAGCTTTCGTAAACACATGAAAAAAGTGCAAGAAAAATTGTTGCCTACAAAAAACAAATAAAGCTGTACATAAAAACAGTATTTGCGCTATGCTTGAGATATTACTTATTTGAGTGTGCTTTCTAATTGAAGCTATATATTGCCGAAAAGCCAAGCTTAGGTCGGGCTATTGCTGCTGCGCTGCCTAAACCTCACAAAAACCACAAGACCCATATTGAAGTTGCTAATGGTGACGTAGTGAGTTGGTGTGTGGGACATATTTTAGCGCAAGCTGATCCGCAAGATTATGATGAAAGCTTTAAAAAGTGGTCGATGGATACCTTACCAATGCTGCCTCAGCAGTGGAAGTTAATTCCTATTGCGCGCACCCGTGCTCAGTTAGCAGCATTGCGTACACTGGTTAAGCAAGCCGATACTATTATTCACGCAGGTGATCCTGATAAAGTAACAATGAATAGCCTTCAGATTGACAAATCATATTCTTCATATATACCAAGGGCTGTAGAGCTTTTTACTGTTCATAACATTGACAGATCAATTTGCACCAAAAGATTGACAAAAACTAGCTATATTATTGACATTTCAAGCATGTTTTTTGCCCTTTTATTGACAACTATTGACAACTCAAGCAGAAAAATAAATTTAGCACCTTTCAAATTTAATGTTATTTCCCCTTCCTTAAATTTTAATATTATTAAAAGGATGTTATGCGCATGAGATTATTTATTGCAGAGAAACCAAGTTTAGCTAGAGCAATAGTAGAAGTTTTACCTAAGCCTCATAAGAAGAGTGATGGGTATATTGAATCAGGAAATGGAGATGTTGTGACTTGGTGCATTGGGCACTTATTAGAACAAGCTCCTCCTGAAGACTATGATGTAAAATATAAGAAATGGTTAGTTGAACACCTACCCATCATCCCGCAGCAGTGGCAATTAAAACCTAAAGTAAAAACCAAAAAACAGCTTAATGTGATAAAGCGTTTAGTAAAAAAAGCCACTATTATCGTAAATTCGGGTGATGTTGACCGTGAAGGACAAATTTTAGTTGATGAAGCTATTAGCTTTTGCGGTGCAAGTAAATACAAAATAGATAACGCTTTAAGGTGTTTAATTAGCGATATGAACCCTTCAACCGTGACTAAAGCTGTAAATAATTTAAAGCCTAACAAAGAGTTCTTACCACTAGCTGTTTCGGCACTTGCAAGGGCAAGAGCTGATTGGTTATACGGCCTAAATATGACTCGACTTTGTACGATTCAAGGACAAAAGTCAGGTTACCAAGGAGTACTATCCATAGGTCGTGTTCAAACACCAATACTCGGCTTGGTGGTAAACCGAGATATTGAAATTGAGAACTTCGTCTCAAAACCTTTCTATGAAGTCTTAGCAAAAATAAAAACAAATAGTGGTGAGCTATACCAAGGGAAGTGGAAACCAAGCAAAGCTTGTGAACCCTATATGGATGAAGATAAAAGAGTACTTTCTAAAAAGCTCGCTTTGACAGTTGTTAACAGAATAAATAATCAACAAGGTAAAGTGTTAAAAGTTAATCAGGATAAAAAACATCAAAAAGCACCATTGCTTTTTAGTTTGTCTGGATTACAAATTTCAGCAGCTAAAGCTTTTGGTATGAGTGCAAAACAAGTTTTAGATATATGTCAGCAACTATATGAAAAACATAAACTGATCACCTATCCCCGTTCTGATTGCCAATATTTACCCACAGATCATATTAATGACATACCTTCGGTAACAAAGGCCATTAAATCAGTTTCGAGTAAATTAGCAACTATGCTAATACCTGCTGACTTAAAACTAAAGAGCAGAGTTTGGAATGATAAAAAAGTTAGCGCTCATCATGCAATCATTCCAACATCTAAGGGAAAACCTACAGGCGTATTATCAAGTGATGAAGAACGAATCTATGAGCTTGTTGCTCGTCAATATATCGCACAGTTTTATCCCGATTTTGAGTATACAGATAAACAAATCGATACCGAAATTGCTGGGGGGCTTTTTATTAGCCGACAAAAAGATATCCTTACCAACGGTTGGAAGGACTTATTTCAAAAGCCGAATCAAGATAAAGGAGAATCAGAATTCTCTTCTGTCAAACTCCCCAACGTCAGCATTGGAGAAATAATTAACTGTATAAATGGTGAGCTAATAGAAAAAAACACAACGCCACCAAAGCATTTTACTGATGCAACTATTTTGGCTGCTCTTACTGGTATTTCCAGGTATGTAACAGATACTAATGTTAAAAAATTGCTGAGGGATACCGATGGTTTAGGCACCGAAGCTACACGAGCCAATATTATTGAGTTGTTATTTAAACGTCAGTTTTTAACAAGGCAAGGAAAAGATATTAGAGCCACAGATGTTGGGCGAAAACTAATAACAGCACTACCTATACAAATATCCCAACCTGACATGACCGCACTATGGGAATCACAATTGGAATCTATCAGTAATCAAACGGTCAACTATCAATCGTTTATTGTAGGCGTTGAAGATAATTTAAAGCAGCTTATTACTAATGTGAAAGGTATTTCATTTACAGGCCTCCCGAAGGCACCTCCAGTAAAATATAAAAAGAAATTTGTGAGAAAGAGAGTAAATAAAAAACAGTCAGTAACCTCATGAATAACCGTGAATAGATGTAAAGCAGCATTGAAATTACTGTTAACCTACAAAGCGACTTATTAGTTTTTTAGATTGTTTGGAAAGTAACATCTCTGTATTTCTACCGAAGGTGTTTACTACTATAAGGTAGTCTTCATACAGTAATAACTTAGGTATTAAGCCAAGTGTTTTATCATTTAAAATGTAAGAGAACTGAGAGTTGTTACCCTGTAAAATAGCGCCATAATTAATAATACATAAAATATCTTCTGAAGTTATTTCATGAATGGATCTCATGATTTCAAACCTAACATTACTTACTAGGCCAGACACTGCAGCTTTAATTTGCTCTACTAACTCGATACAAATGATAGAGTGGTCACTAGCTCGTGCTGGAAGCTTACATGTACGCCATTTTGTTCCCTGTCTATTGGCCTTAAATGACACTTCAATACCGTTACTTTTGGAGTAATTTTCTTGTTGAAAATAATCATTACCTTCCAAGTGTTTTTTAATATTAGAAATATTCTTTGTATTTAAGGTTTCTTGTACCGATAAAAGTAACTGAATTTTTCTTTCTGGTTCAATAAGGTAAATTTCTCCCCAATGATTAATTTCAATTTCAAACTTTGCGGCCTTAAGTGTTTTAAATAATGTTTTTATGAAGGGGTGTACGGTTTTAAGTTTTTCATCGTCTAAATCTATACCACCAATTTTTCGAGTATGGAAAGCCAAAGCTACTCTGCGCTTTTTCGCTTTTCTTAATAGTCTTAGTTTGCTTTCAATGTTCATCTGACTTTACTCTAATTGCCAGAGACTCACCGCGCTTACCTATTTCTCCTTTTTGGGTAATGTTGGGTCCACTAATGTGAATACACCCCTCGTAATAACTGATTGTTTCTACGACAAGTTGAATCGGTGTTCCTTTATAACTTCCAAATTCTGAGTATATCCAGTCACCGGGTAAAATTTTAAAATAGCGCCACAACAACTGTTTGCATAGTAAATTCACCTCGCTTTCTAACGCTCCAGACGATACTTCTTTTTTATCGATATTTTCCTTTAAAGTAGACTGATATTGAATCAACGCCTCATCATCAAAGTTAACTGTAGTAATTTCAACTTTTTCTAATTGTTCTTTTAATTCATTTAATTGATGAGCCTCATCCCATCGTAATTCTTGTTCTTTATTCTTTAGCTCTATGCACTTAATTAAAGCTTCTTGTTCCGGCTGTTTGATCTTATGTAGTTCAACCCTTTTGAATTGTTTGGCTGATTCAATTACTTCGGCTATAGGTAGCGTTGAAGTTTTAAAATAAGACTCTTTATATGGAGGTATCGAGCCAGTAAAGAAAATTTTTGTTTCAGTAACATGAACCTCAATCGTAGCATCTTGATGATATCGATTAGTAATATCAAAAAAGCATGATACTTGGGGGCAGTGTTTTGACACCATAGATAGATTTAAACTAATAAGAAGCTCTCTACATTTTTGTATTTCATCAGTGAAAGCTTCATTAAAATTTACATGACAAAATAAAGGCAACGGAGTACTACGCCCCCAATAATTAGTGGTTTTATTATCGATATGCAGTGCTTTTACCTTAAGGTAAAATAATCGCTTTATATCTTCTGCCATATACTCTCCTTACCACCTTACTACTATAGTTAATTTCCTATTAATCTTATTAAATTAATCTATTTATTGTCGCCACTTAGAATTATTTAAACAACAATGATGTAATACCTCAAGGAGGGAGCATGACAGTACAAATATCAGGGAATATTAAATATAAGGGTAAGAAAAATTTCTGCTTAACTGCCCACTTTGCCATTGCTTTTCTCTAGCTAACATTGAAAATCTTTTTAAGGTACATCTTCGAATGTAAGAATAATCGACTGATATACATCGGTAGACCGAGTTATATTAGTCTTAATTGTACTTACAGGTTATGCTGGACTATTGATAATGCACCAATTAGTTCTTTACCATTTTTTAACAATAATCCGAGCGTATCTTCATTTTCTAAGCTATCTCGTTTGCATTGAACTTTTCTTAACCAGCCTTCGCTAGCTAGGTTGTGAAAAAAATTTGGGAGTTCATCCCATTCAAATGGTAAAGGAGATAAGGGAAACGGACTACCAATTGGTGATCCACTTTTTAGATAACTATCTTCGTACTGAAAAACAATTCTCTCTTTTTTACCTTCTTTGTATTCTGATAAAACCCCAGCTAACTTACCGTTAACTAGAATTAGAGCCTCGCGATTGAGTTTTAGCATTATTTATCTTCTCTATGCAGTTAGTTTTATATAGGTTGTCGGTAAAAATATAAGGAGAGCTTTCAATATATATTAAGAAAACCCTCCAAGCTCTATGTGGTGAATGAATCTAATGAGTAGATCTGTTTGTTTACTTTCACAAAGCTCAAGCGCAGTTATATTTCCACATGAAGGTATTTTTTCATCTAAAAACCAGTTAACAGCCTTATCCTCAGAGCCTGCCCATTCTACTAATAATGGAAATATATAAGATTTTTCGTCAGAAGTAAGATATTCCCCGCAAAGCTTTGTCAATTTGGGTGACATTTTGGTTAAGGCCTCAGCATTTAATTTATTCAAAAGAATAAGCTCACATTAAATCAGTCGACTTCGGATAACTTACAATTAGGGTTTTGAGATGCAAAATCATTAACTAGTGATTCGACTCTGGGAATATCACGAACATAACGACAGAAAAACTTAATTAAATCACCTTTATCACTAAGCACTGCTCTAACATCATTCAAGCCGGCATCTATACTGATATCACCGTTACCTAGCCTGATGGCTCTATGTGCTTTAAATTTTGTGACTGCCATATTATTTAGAATCTGCAATATAGACGTTTTCTCTAGATCTATAATTATTATTTCTTTAGTGCAATATGGCATTGGCTACCTCATTAATAGTAAAGGCTTTAGATTCCAGTAGTGTTTTTAAGCAAGTAAATAGTATTGTTTCTAACTCTGTTTTCCATCAACACATCAAAGCGTAAATATATTTAACCTAAGTGACTCTTCCTTATAGCGGCCAAAAATATTCACCATCTTTTCATAAGACTCCGTTAAAGGATTTTTGAGCTCAACAATATTGGTATAGTTATCATAGATGACATCAATGTTAGTTATTTCTAGTTGAATATCATCATTTTTCTTTAAAGTAATATTTGAACTACTATTTGAGTCATTTTTAAAGTCAAAATCAAATTTTTCAAATTGAACAATATCTACACCATCCGGAATGTCTTGGTTAACTCGATAGGCATATTCAACAAGCTTAGGTTCCGCAAGCATGTACAATATTGCACTTTGATCAGGAGAACTAGTTACGCGTAATGTTCGCCCTAAAATTTGACGGTAGTGCATTTCTGTTTTTATATTCGTTAAATGACAACAAACCTGAAGGCGAGGAATGTTTGTACCTTCTGATATCATACCAACACTAATGATCCACTCTTCGTTACTGGTTCGGTAATCACGAATTAGATCACTGGGCATATCTTCTTTATATGTCACAATGGTGGCATGCTTATTTAACTTGTTCTTTAAAATAGAAAAAATTTGGTTTGCGTGATTAACGGATGAAGCAACAATTAAACCACCGGCATTTGGGTTTATCAGTCGAATTTTTTGTAATTTTTTATTTGCTCTTGTTAACAATTGCTCTATTACCTGATCGTTTTCAATAATTTCTTTGAAAGGTAAAATTGATTGAGAAAGGAGATCTAAAAAGCTAGTGAATGACTCTTGTTCATTATTTTTAGTTACTGATATTTGATCATTATCAATGGCTATTATTTGTGGCATTCTACAAACGTTATCAGTAATAGCTTCTTTTAAACCATAACTATAATCACAAAGAATTTTTTGAGTTTTGTAACAATAATTTGATAATACTATGGGCATATTGTCAGAACGCCATGGGGTTCCGGTTAAGGCAATTGTATATGCAGCTTTATCTTGAATGTTTAATATTATTTTCTCACCCCAAGAGTTGGCATTTGAAGTGTTGGAGCCCGAACAATGGTGTATCTCATCAAAAATAACTAGCACTCTAAAATTAGTAAATAACTCCCAAAAGCTATCATCTAAATATTGCATATATTGATAAGTAAGAGATTGTCCTGCAGCACCAATTTTTCCATCAAATTTAGCATTAAGTTGGGTTGAAAGTGCTTCTTTAAAATCAAGAGATACCAAAGTTGAGGGGGAGAAACATAAAACTAAATCGACTAAATCATAATTGATCAGTTTTTTAGCTAAAGTAGCAGACATATGTGTTTTACCAGCGCCCGGAGTTGCTAATACTAAGAAATGTTTTTGACCTGATTTAAATTTTTTGATCGCTAAATCATTGCATTCTTGCTGCCATGCTCTTAACTTCATACTAATTATTTCTCATTAGTTTTAGCTATAATATTATCTATTGCTTTAATTTTACCTAACAGTCTTGAGTTATCTTCTCTAATGCTATTATATTTAAGCTGTAAATTTTCATGCATATCAGGAAACTCTAAGCGTAAGGAACGATATTCCTCGGCTTCTCCAAACCCTTCGAGTAGGTCATTTTTATAGTCTTGTAGACGGCACAATAGATCTGATGATACTTTTAATGTACATTTTTCAGGTAAATCTAATTTTTTCGATCCAATTGAAGTTAAGTTATGCTGCTTATGTATTACGGGGCTTAAATTAAATAAATCTGTTTTAACATAACTTGTGATACCTCTTTTTTTTGAAACAATCTTTTTTAGCCAACCCTTTTTTACCAGTTTGACCAATTCTGCATAAACAAACCGTCTTGCTTCAGCGTTATTTAAACGACTTTGTTGATTCAATACCAAATAAGCGGTTCTTATTTCAATTGCTGTAAAATGATCTATTTTAGGGTTCGCAACAATGTATTCAAACGTTTCATCTAGTTTCATCGATTTTTGCAACCTCAAAAGTAGTAATATAATACGACAGTAGTAATATAATACCACCGAGTAGTAATATATTACAACGATAAAAAAATCCTTTTGTGTGAAAATATCTCTTTTCACTATTGTTAAATACTATGATCAGCGACCTAAAAGAGATCGGTAAACGAATTAGAGATCTAAGGAATATTGTAGACATGTCTCAAAGTGAGCTTGCTTTTGAAGTCGGCACAGATAAAGCTTATATAAGCCGAATTGAAAGAGGTGAAGTTAATATAGGCATTTTACTTTTTGTAAAAATCTGTTTTGCTTTAAAAGTTTCAAGCAAAGAGCTTTTGGACGTCTAACTTTCAAAAGTTTTCAGCCTTACTATGTAATTTATTCCTTGTTAAAATAAAAACGTTCAACCTAATGAGTATTCAATCGTGACCAGTGAAATTCGCAAAGCTCAGCTTAGAGAAGCACAGAAAAACTATAGAGCAAAACAAAAAGCTTTAGGGCGTAAGCCTCAACCCTTTTTACTTTCTGATAATGATCACAAGAACATAGAACAAATTATAAAAAGCGTTGAAAGTGTAAAAAATAAAGAGCAATCTATTAGTTATGCTCTATCAGAGGCTGTCAAAAATATTAAGAACTAGTTTAAGAAGGAATATTGTTAATGAAAATTGATATTACAGAAAAGGAATATTTAGATGCAGTTAGTGAAGCATGTCAACTAGTTACTGATATTCAGACAAAACCTAACAAAACATTAAACTCTCAAGATGCCTCTCTTAAACGATTTATTGCCGCAATATATGACCCTATTGTCCCATGTAATGTTTTAGAATCTTTAATGATTTCTAATCAGCCTAGGAGTAACATATTATTAGCCTTGCTTATTGGTCGGTGTAAATATGGACGACCTCAGAATGAAATGGCTGATGATATGCTTTTATGGGGTCAAGAATGCCTCAAAGATACTTGGCCAACAAAATGATTTACCTTGATACCGCGGCATCTTACCCTATTTTACCTGAAGTGAAGCTAGCCTTAATTGAAGCTTTTGAATCAGAGTTTGCTAACTCAGCTTCTAGCCACTTGCTAGGTGAACAAGTATCGGAAAAAATCAACAAAGTTAGAGAGCAGATAGCTGACTCTATAGGTGCTTACACTAGTGAAATAATTTTCACTAGTGGTGCTACTGAATCAAATAACATTGCCTTTAAAAGCTTGCTTTTAGGAAGAGAAATAGACGGTAATAAAAAGCACATTATCACTAGCCAAATTGAACACAAATGTATTTTTTCTATATGTGAATACTTTAAGTCTTTAGGTTATGAAATCACTTATCTTAAGCCAAATAGCCAGGGTATTATTGCACCAGAATCTGTAAAAAATGCTATTCGAAAAAATACAGCACTTATATCAATAATGCAGGTCAATAACGAACTTGGCACTATTAATCCTATTAGTGAAATAGGCCAAATTTGTTTTGATGAAGGGGTCTTATTTCATAGTGATGCAGCACAAAGCTTTGGAAAAATTAAAATTGATGTTGATGATTTAAATGTTGATGTGATGTCATTTTCTGCCCATAAAATTGGAGGACCTAAAGGGATTGGCGCAATTTACATCCGTGACTTACGTAAAAAACAGTTGTTACCTGTTATTCATGGCGCAGGTCAAGAAGAGGGCCTAAGAGGCGGGACTGTTGCAGCACCTTTAATTATAGGCTTTGGTAAAGCAATTGAGATATTTCCTAATCTGTATCATCAGTTTAAATTACTAAAAATTAAACTGTACCTATTAGAGCAATTAAAGCTCCGTAATATTGAACATAAAGTTAATGGTTTCGGAGCAACTTTAGAAAGTTGCCTATCGTTAACCTTACCTAATACTGATACTGATACATTAGTTAGAGAGAATGAGCATAAACTATGCCTAGCTCAAGGCTCTGCTTGTTCATCAAAAGAAATTGAACCATCTCATGTTTTAACTGCAGTTGGGCTTGATCGTAAATCAGCGGATCATACTTTTAGAGTTAGCTTTCCGCTTGATATCTCTATTTTAGACATAGATTTGATTGTTTTAGAAATACAAAAGCATACCCAAGAATGTTTTGAATAATTAAAACTGCAAAAACAATCGGCTAGGTGTGGTTCACGAAACGTTTACTTTCATACTAAGTATCTTCTATATAAATAGTTATCTTATTAAAGAGCCGATTAAGTTTGGCTTATCGTGTGCAATAGAACCTTCCAGATAGTTATTTACTACCTTAGAAATACGTTGAATCAGTTGTTTATCTTTAGTGAAATACCCTAAAGGAATATGAACAGGGCTTATGTCTGGTATTGAAAGATGGTAACAAACTGCGGCAAACTCATTATCTAATAAAAGTACTTCAACACTACCGTCGAATAAACCATTTAAAACACCTTCGCACGAAGATACATTACCAAGTTTACGTTTCCATTCTTTAGTGGATTTTTCTTTAGCTTTATACTGGTCCTCACATGGCAAATACATTGCCAGTTGATAGTTACTACCTTTACTATTTTTCTGATTTCCCTGAAGGCTTTCCTTTGCTTTATTGAAGTTTTCACTTATGCCCCAATAACGCGTATTAGCGCCTATCCAACTTAATTCTTTTATTTTACTTTGTTGCTTTGTCGGTTTTAATTGCTTCAGGCACTGCTCGATTTTCGCCCAAGGTTGATTACCATAAATAGGGCCTATCAACAGCTCATAAGGCTTAATTCCAGAGCTGTCCGCCATTTCAGCAATCATCCCCCGAAAATCAATTTCGTCTTGCTTTATAAAACGTGATACCGACATATCTTCAAAAGTATTCCATGCTTGTTTAATACTTTCGATATTATTTACCAATCGAAGGTTATCTGTATCTTGTGAAATAGCATGGCTAATTGCTTCATCATTTTCATAAAGTTTATCGACATAAAATGGCTTGATTTTATTATCAAAATCTATTTCAAATTTTCGCTTTATTCTATGAGCTTTTGTCTTCTTTCGACTTACGTTATCTACAGAATAAAGGCTCGGCAACGAGTTATCATGAGTTTTAATATTGCCTAACTCACCCGCTTCAACAAAACGCTGAAAATGCTTGCTAAAAACCTTTCTAGCATGTTGTTCACTCATACTTTGAATTTCATGATTAACGTCAAGTCGTAACCCACAGTTCCAATTTTCGTATTGATTACTTACTTTATTAAAACCCACCAATTCAAAAGTAACATTCGACGTTCGCGATTGTGGTTTCTCAACCATGGGTTTATCTTCAAAAGTAGAAAAATACCCCTTTGCTAAAGTCGTAAGGCATAACCGGCCATCTTCTAGGTACGACACTTCACTTTTACTCATTGGCTCTTCTATAGCTACGCTAAGCTCCCTTTGGTTAAAACCAAAAAAGGAAGCTAATTCAAACTTAGATAGCGGAGATATATACAAAGTCCTTAGTAAAAACTCTTTAGTAAAGGGAAAGCCTTGCTTAGTTAAGTAAGAATATTCAATATTATAAGTTTCAGCGGGAACAATGTAGTCCACTTCATTAAATTCAATGTGATGATTTTTCATAATAATTAAACCGCCTTTTTATACTGTTTAGTGGCTACATTTAAGAAGGCGTATTGGCCAATGCTGTTATTCTCTTCCATAAATTTAATGACACTACCAAAAGGTAAGTGACTATTTTTTCCCTGCCACATTCTTTTATCACCCACAATAACAAGACGGTCCATTGCGCGGGATAGTGCAACATTAATTCGATTAGGTAACCTTAAAAAGCCTGGACTCTGTTTATGTTCAGAGCGAGTAACAGATAAAATGATAATACGATTTTCTTTACCTTGGTAACTATCAACAGTATCAATTTTTAAGAGTGCAATAAGTGCTTCTGAAAGCCCAACCTTGTTAATTCTTTGTCGTATCCGTTTTTTTTGCTCTGCATACATACAAATTACACCAATAGCGGCTTCACCCTCTTTAACTTCTTTGTACAATGAATTAACAAACTCATCATTTTCATCAACTTGTAAAAGCAATTCTACAATGGCATCAGCTTCGGCATCGTTATAAATACTGGTGCCCGAACCTTGTTGATGATGTGCTTTTTTGCCCAATGATGAAGTATCTAGCCAAGTTGCAGGGGCTACTAATTGCTTAGGAATATTTGAATAAATATCAGGGATTTTACGCTCACCATTTTCAAGTTCACCTTTATAAAAACATTGTGAGACCAAAGTACCAATTGGTGGAGCCATACGATATTGTACTAATAACTTAGCACCTATTTGCTCACCGTAATGAGAGTTAAAAGCACGAGAAAAATCACTTTCAATAAGCTCATCAATATCGTTACTCGATTTAATACCTAATTTTCTGGCAAGCGCCTTTTTATGTGGGTCGGAATACTGAGGAGGAAGTTGTTTGTGATCCCCAACCAGTAAAACTCTTTTTCCTACCTGCATTGCTATGGCTAATTCACTGGCAATTGAACGTGCCGCCTCATCAATGATGATCCAGTCATATTGATTACTCGCTATATCAATTTGCCAGTTTCCTATACCAACACAGGTTCCAGCAACCAATTGACGAGAACGCGCTAAAAACTCATCAAGGTTTGCATTTCCCGAATTCATAACTCTTAGCATATCTTTCGATAGTTCAATTAAACGTTTTACACTGCTGGCAATATGAGGCTCTATAGCGTATTCATGGTTTAAGTTCTTAATTAAAGAGTCACCAACGGCACTTAAATCATCATGCCAATCTTTATTGCTTTGAGCTTCTCTTGGTAAGCGACTATTAAGTAATGACTTTCGCTCACCAATTTCTTTTTTAAGATCTTTTCTTTGTTTACCTTCTAACTCTTTATCATCAAGCTTTGTTAATGCGTTAAGTTGCTCGGTAATAGTAGATAGCACCTGTTTATCTAAGTCTAGAAAAGCCTCTAAATAATCCTTAGGCGCTTTTAATGACTTAGCTAATGCCATCACGCGATATTTCAACTGTGAGGAAAATTGCTCAGATTTTTTACTAACAATGTTGCTTGAATGTATATCTAGTAATGAACTTGATACGGCTGACTCTTTTCTGCTGAACCTGACAACATCAAGCGGTGTTTCAAGGCGACTACAATGTTTACGAATTCGCTCTGCCGCAGTATTTACCGCTTCATGTGACTGACTCACTAATAAAATTCGCTGTGTACCTAGCTTTTCTACCAAGTAATGCACAAAAGCAGCTATAAACTCAGTTTTACCCGTTCCTGGTGGGCCTTGTAGCATTGAAAGCGGGCCAAACCTCAATAGTTGTTGAAACGCTATACGCTGCTTATCATTCAGTTTAATTACATTATCTTTGTCTTTTCTGTCATAACGTTCAAAATCCTTGTTTGTGACTATATGCCCATAGTCAATAGGATCATGTAAGCAATCAGGATCAAAGTAATCAACTAAGTTTTCGATAACAGAATCATTTTCAATAATGCGAGTTAAGGCGTTTTTACGTTTATTATAAGAAGACTTATCTGCTTTACTTCTAAAGAAGATAATATCTTCCTCTTTAAGCCTATGTACACGACTAGAATAACGAGAAAGGCTTACTTGGTTCTGCTTAGCCCTTGCTTGGTTGACTTGCCCAATAATATACTCATTTTCGCCATCGACAATATAGGCTTCAACCTCATCTTTTGCGGTAAAGACATCAAGCGGATCTTTCTCTGCTTCATAAGGGAGTACAATAACGTCTTTGTTATCCTTATGCTGCATTGGCTCACCAGCTAACTCAACATAAGGGTGAGATTCAGATTCCGTTTGAATAATAGCTTGCCAAAGTTCTCGGGTAGAAATAGGCTTTATACTAGTTGCAACATTATGGTTTTGAGGTGGTTCTATGTGTTCATCACTAACATTGCCAACATCAATATTAGGTAAACTAGCTTCTTTACGTTTAAGCTCAAATTGCTTAATGGCATTTTCAAAACTATAAAGCTGCTTAACTCGGCGATTTAAATTATCTAATTGACTAGCTCTTCCTTGGATAACTTTGATGGCAAAAGGTACTTCAAAATCAGCCTTGTCTACAGCCCATTTTGGAATACCACCCATTTCACTTTTTGTAGGTTTCATCCCATGTTCAAATTCAAAACGACTTTTATCGAAAAATAATGTTTGAATACCACCAATACCACAAAAGCTGAGAACTAAACTCGACGAATTATTTCGGCTCTCTTCTATCGACACATACAACTTACCGTTATCTGGATATATCGTTAATGGCTCAAAATCATCTCGGCTACCAATTTCAATACTTATCGTTTCAATGGCAACTTGTAGACTTTGTTCTGGCTTAAACACAGCATCTTTAAAACGTGATAATTCTTTAAAGCCATAATCAACATCTTTTAACTCCTCAATAATTGCCGAACTGATGGCTGGGTGATTACTTCTCTCTTCTCCCCACTCAATGCTTAATAATTCTGCACATATTTTCATTACTGCATAGTTATCACGATCAAAGGCTGAACTATTGTCAGCATTAACAGGGCTATATTCAGAGTTGTAAACTTCTTCAGCATCGTGATGAAAATCTAATACATCAATAATAAAAACATCGCCGGTGTCAGCTAGAATTATATTTTCAGGTTTTAAATCACCGTGTGAAAAGCCAAGTGAATGCATATGCATTACATGTGAGACTATGGCTTTAACAACATCATCTGTGCCTCTACGCCTTACTGTTGTGTCGAGTGGCGCACCTTCTATCCACTCTGTAACCAAATATAAAGCACTATCGCGAGAGGTTATGCCAACATCTATAACTTTGGGCATAAAACTTAAATCAAGACTCTGCAGTTTTTCGACACGTTCTAAAAAGAACAATGTTCGTTGTCCAAGCCCCGCACTAATGTCTGTCGGGTTAATGTTATTCCATACTTTCACTAAACCTTTTTCTGACTTGTAAATCTCTTTACTGTCATTCTCAGAAATAGATTCCTGCTCAGGGTGTTTCTTACTAACCTTGCTATGTTGAACAAACCGCTCAAGTTGATCACTTGAAAACGAAAACGCTTCTTCTTGGCTAGGCTCATATTTTACTAAGGCATCTAACAACTGCCCCGCGTTAGCGTATTTTTTACCTTCAAATGCATTCTGTAAAACAGGGGTAAACCAATCATCACAGTCTGTAAATTGCTTAACAATATTTTGCTCAAATTTAGGGGTTAATCTTTCAGCTTTAATAATTGCTAATGCAATGATGGCTAAACGAGAAACATCATAGTGATAATGACTTACAAAGTTACCTTTTTGGTCATGAACTGATAATTCATCGCGTATTGCGCCAACCGTTTCTTTGTTACGATTAAAGGCAGATATAAAATTAGAAAGTGCAACACGCTGACCTGTGCTTAACCAAACACTATGTCGACCGATATCTCGATGGGCTAAATGCAACTCATGTAAATCAGCAAAACGGGCAACTAACACCTTTACTAAATTCACTCGTTCATCAATTGATAGGTTCTCTCCATAAGTGGTAATAAAGTCATTTAGGCGTTCTTGCCCTTCTGGCAGTTCAACAACTTCGTTGTACTGAGAGGTTATTTTGTCTTTTGATGGAATGGTTAATGATGAAACACAGTGTTCATATAAATCACGGTTCTCACGCTTAATTTTGGTTAAGACTTCGCGCTCGCGCGATACTATTTTAAAGCGTCCATCAGGTGTTTTAGCGTCATGATTTGAAAGTTTTTCAAAGTCCCACTTACGAATAATCGCACGGTCATTTTTATCTGACTCACTTTGGGCATAAAACTCTGAGTAGATTTCATTCGGGTGATTAAATATTTGTTCTTGCCCAATCCAACCATCAACGGTTAATGGCTTTGATTCAATTTTATTATCATTTAATAAATGCTTTTCTAATAAAGGAAGATCATTAAGTAATACCTTCGAATCTGGGTGAGGTGTAAATCGTTTATTAAAAGCATGTTCATTACTACACAGCTTACAAAAGTCATCTAAGCTAACTGTTTCTGCAAGCTCGTTTTTTTGTAATTTAGAAAAGTCACTTGTACCGGTCATCACCACTAAAAAATATACACGCGGAGTATGCTTGCTATTACTAAACTGACCTCTTAAAGGTTTTTGCTTTAGTAATTTATCTAACAAAAATGTTTTATTACGGGTGATTTCAACAGGCGATTTACCTCTGTCCTCATTACCAAAGAACCATTTAGTATTGTTTGACGTTATTGGTTGTCCGTTCCAATCTTTCAATTCAATAATCAAAATGTTGCAATGTGTTACAATCAGTAAATCAATTTCACCTTGCTTGTTTTTATTAATAAAGCGAAAGCCAGCATAACCTTTCCACCCGTTATTAAATGGAGTTTTAAGCACTTCAAGAGCATCAAAGCTTTGACCTATATTATTCTGATTGTTCTTTTTTGTGTGTGTTTTTGGTGCAGTTAAAACGTTTTTAATTTTCTCTATTGCATCTATTTCATGACGTTCAAGGCCGCCTTGCCAATATTTTATATCCATATGTTACTTCTTAATATTTTATGTATCAGACTAAACCAGCAGGCTTAATTCATCCTTTTATTTATAACAGGTAACACAAGCTCCACCACCTTCTACTTCATCATAGATATCATCCATAACATCAGTATCAATAACTTTAACTTTGATCTGTAATAAATTAGGTCTTTTGCGATCAAGTTTCTTTTGAAAACGCTCGAATTTTTTAAGGTGATTTTGCTCAATTTGCGCTTTGCGTTCAGGTGACTCTAATGAAGAAAGAGGAGTACCTTTCCCAAGCCAATAGAAGGTCCCATCAGCTCTAGCTTCTTCGACAGTTTTTTCATAATTTTTGGCTTCTTCGAAAGCATCAGGATAAATTTCTTTAAGCCTTAACCATTCAATTTTTTGTTGGTAAAAGCAAAAAGTGCAACCGCTTCTAGAGCGCCAACCATAATAACCGGGTTTACCGGAGTCTTTTGCTTCAACAATTTTTCTAAGTAATTCAGTAGAAACATTAGACTGATTATCATTGTCTTCATTACGCTGCTTAACCAACACAGCCATTAACTCTTCAATTTCAATATCTGTAGGGTCTTTTGGTTCGCCTGTTTTCTGATTAACAAATAATTGTCTATAACTTACAACTTCTTCATCATCGGCAAAACAATCAGCTTTTTTTAATATATTAAAAACATCTTCTCGATTTAGACCATCTTCTCTGAAAGGCATTTTAATTGTTAAGTATTCTGAGTTTATTGTATTAGTTAAAAAACCTTCTCGGCTAGGTTCATCCGCTCTAATACCCACATAAGAGATAACTTTTGTATAACCTTCTTTTTCCATCTTTAAGTTGATCCACTTTTCAAATGGTACAAGTTTCATTTGAATAGTGCACCACCTAGCCTGAGGTGATGGTAGGTAGTTTTTATGTTTTCTTAACTGATAATCAAAATCTTTCTTCTCCCGATTTGAGGTATAAACCTCTTCGTAGGGATCTACTACCTTTCCAACATATCCGGCTAACTTATTGACAAAATCAATGACTTCAGGCAACTCTTTACCCGTATCGGTAAAGTAGTATTGAATATCTAAATCAGGATAATTATCTCTCATGTACATTGCTAATGCGGCACTATCTTTGCCGCCAGAAAGCCCCAATACATGTAACGTTTTATCTTTATCATCCATGATTTGATTCCTTTACCATTTGATCCAAAATAGTCATTAAGACGGCTGTTTTTTCATCACGTTTCAGCTTGTTTAATGAAGATGAAATATTACCTAGTTCTTTTTTATATTTATTTTTAACCTTCGGATAATCAATATCACCAAAATCTGCAAAATATGAGGCTATTTTAAAGCGCTCAATCACTTGTAGTAATTCTGAATTAGCTTTAGCAATCGCATTATCATCCCAATTCTTTTCTGCCGTACCTGAAAGTAATGAAATTAAACTAGATACCCAGTGCTCACTACTTGCAAACTCAGAAAGCCTAATAGCAAAGGTTTTCAATTTATGGTCAGCAGTAAATTTTGCCACTCTTTTACATTGCGCTACCAATTTGTCGGTTAAAGGGATAAAAGAGATTATTCTCGCTCTGAAGGCCTTTAACATTTCATCATGAGCGCTGCCTAGTTGCTCTAATACACTAGAAAGATCTTCCTTCGTTATTTTATCCGTTGTTGTTTTAAAAATTGCAGGAAAAGATTTAAATAAATACTCATTGGGATCGGAAGCAGTTCTAGTTTTATCTTTGAATGATAAGGTTGTCTTAGCTAGTTTTTTAGTATTTTTCGTCCAAACTGATAATTCGCTATAACGAGTGACATAGGCTTGAGCTATGGTTAAAGGGCTTATCTCTTGCAGATCTTCTTTAATAGGATGAGCTATTTCATTTAAATAAGTTGTAGTGGCAAGATCAACTTTTACAAATTGAATACCAACTTTATCCGGGAGATCTAGGGACTTTAAAGCAAACTCTTCATCCGGTCCATTGATGAAAATTGGTTTATCTGAATTTTCATCAAAATCATAAAAAGCAAAAGTACTAGTTTGGGAAAGTAAAAATGCCATTAGCCAAATGGGGGTGATACCTTTAGATAAACCAAAAGGTTTTTTGCTCCATATGTCCGAAATCTCAGAAAGTCGAACAATATCACCTTTATGTGAAATATATTCCAAAGCACTTTGAAATAGCGCTTGTAATGCATGGTTATCATCACTTGGCATAACAAATTTAAATGAGCCGTCAGATGATTTAACATGTAGCCCTTTATTACTGATACAAGAAAAATAAAGGCCTTTTTCTGCTGGAAAACTGTTTTCAGGCAAGGATAAGTTATTACTATCCCAATTTTCAGCCATTGCCACTAACAATTTTTTAATTGCTGCATTAGCACTGCCTGAAGGTTTAGCTCGGTTTACCAACTCGTTGATAATCACAGGAGCTTTGCTATAAGCATTTTTAGCAATTAAAGATGCCATTGAAGATAGTGGCTGTTTTGTAAACTCTTCACCTTGATAGCACCATTTGGCAGTATTAAAGATTCGGTCTTGTTCATCAGCAAGTTGTTGTTTGAACATATTAATTCGGCTGTCTAACTCTTGCTGAGCTATTTTATCGTGAACTATGTCGTCTTCTTCTTTTTGTATTTTTTCTAAGGCAATTAATTCAATTGCAACTTCTGATAATTGAGTTAAAGGCCCTGGCTCGCCAATCACCATATTAACCAGATTATTTTCCTGCTTTCTTAATCGAGTAAGAACATCTTCATTTGTAGGAATAATGAAGCTAATGAATGCACTTCCAGCTTCTTGCTCTTGCGTTAATTGACTTATTAAATTGTCATCAACGGCACTTACTAAAGCTCTATTAGCCCATCGAATGGTGCCTGTTTTATGATAATGAGAAGTTGCTAAAATGGGATGACTAGACTGACAAGCTTTTACCCAATCAATACCTTGTCTAATTTTTTCTTTTTGCAAATTTACAAGGCTATTAATATCAATGTCACTACCTTGGAAAATAAACAAACCATCGTGAGCAGCACGATATATAACAACAGTCCATGCTTCTAAATCATTTATCGCATTTTTAATTTGCTTTAGCTTATAACCTCTACACTGAAAATAAGCCTCAATGAAAGTTCTACTTGCATGAAAATGTTGAGTAAAGCCGAATATAGTTAAAAGAGCTACAAGTTTTGTAATTAAAGTATGAATTTCACTACCTTTCTTACTTGCTCTATAGATTGCATCACAACTTTCAAGCCAAGCTTTGCTATCGTTTGACGTTACAATAATATGATATAGATTGTGATGTAAATAATCCCATAAATATTCAGGGTGATATAAACGGTCTAATTTACTTACTTTTGTATAGTTTTCTTCAATAAACTCACGAAAGCCGAAAGTTTCATGAGATGCTAAAAAGCCAAATAAACTCCGCTCATTTTGTGAAAAACGTCGTCTTGAAATCGGTCCTAACAATAAACTTACCATAGGATCTATCGGTAATGTTTTTAGTAGGTCGGAGATGCTTCTTGTTTTGCTTTCAAAATTATTATTAACTTCACTTACAATAGAAGCATGAACCTTTTTTAATTTGCTATCTACTTTCTCTGACGATTTATGTATTGCATCACCGACGAGAATTAATGACTCATCAACGGAAGGGTTAAAACTTAAATCCCTATATCGTCCTTGAACCTTTGCCCAATCTTGTTGAAGTTTTGAATCTTTATTTTTCGCATACTCAGTAAAAGGTTGGTGAAGAAAGCCCATTAATAAAACAGGAATATCTGCTTGCTGTGCAATATCAGCAAGTTCTTGAAATAGATATAAATCTTTATTTTCTCTAGAGCAGTAATCTAGTGCTTTTCCCATTTCATCGAGTAAGAGCAAAACCCCATCACTTTTAACCTGCTTTGAGGTCAAAGTTGCTTTGATTTCTGATAAACATTCTTCATCAGATAAACTATTAACTTCATCATGTTTAAAAGCAATATTTAAGCCTGAATATAAACTTTTTAATATTGCATGCTCTGGTGAAGACATAGAACATACATGCTTTATTGTTTTCCAACCTTTTTTTATTTTAAATCGCTTTGGAAATTCAGATTTTATTCCTTCAGCACAATCAAGTTTATCCTCTGCATATTCCCTATCTTTCTTATTCTCAGACAATAATAATGACAGGAATAAAGCTATAGTAGATTTCCCCGAACCGTATGGTCCTGTAATACTATAAGCTCTTTGTTCACTTCCTTCATAATCACGACTAATTGTTTCAAGTACATTAATTGCGGTGCCATGCAAAATAAAGTTATCAATGAAAACCTTATTGTCTGATAAGTTACTATCAATACGAGTAGAACTTTTATATCTTTGTTTTATTTCTACTAGTAAATTATCCATTAGCTACAGCCTTATAATAGTTATCTAAAATATTTTCAGTGCCATGAATCAACGTTTCATCAACTGTTATTTGTCTAAGTCCTAATGAATCTACCCAAGATATTTTTTCACTTGTTACTTGCTGAGCTTCATCAAGTTTAAGGCCGAGCCCTTTTTCTGATAAGCGAAAAATTCTTCCAGGCGAGTAGCGATCTTTAAGTAACGAATCGAAACTAACTTTAAATACTTTTGAAATACTTGCTTCTTTTTCAATAAACTTAATTAAGGCATACATAAAAATATCAATGGGTAAATCTTGTTTCTCATTGAGATCGCTAATAAAAAAACCTCTACCATTATCTTTCACTAAATTTAATTCGGCTAAAGGTGAGTTAAATTGCTCTTCATCTAATGTTTTTGTTTCTGTTTTCAAGCTTTTATTTTTTTTACAATAAGTGTTTAAAAATACGTCAATATCTTTTTTAATTGTACTGTCATTAAGCATTACATCATTAGATACGAGTTTGCTAATATCGTCAGATAAGTTAGAAATAAGCACTGATTTTTCAAAATGCTCACCATTGAAATAATTAAAAAAGTAGCGGTAAGCGGTTAATTCTTTATCATTAAAGTTTAACCAAAAATGAATGAGCCAAATCGAACCAATATGTTCCAAGTAAGGATCTTTACCTGAGTTTTCATCGAAGATATAAAGCCCAGTAGTCGATGATTCATGATCTACTGCAGATTGTTGTCTAATTATTTTGATTGCAGAGGTCGCTTCAGCCCAATATTTAATAGCATTGACCATATTTTTACCAACACCAAGTTCGATTATGGCTTCTTGTGTTTTTTGATCGTTCGAAGTCTGTAATTTCCCACCTGAATTCAAATGGTTAACTGCTTTATAGTTCCATCCATATCTGAATGAAAAGGTGTCATGACCGGTAAATTTAGCTTTCATTGCTTAAAAGTATCTCAATTGGAGGATTCGTCCAGAAGAGCATGATATCGTTTTTTGTATAACTATTAAAGAATTTTATACCTTTACTGTAAATATAAACAGTTATTATGTTTAGAAGTAAATCAGCTGTAATAATATGTTTTTTATTGTATTTTCTGTTGTAATTGTTAATCTATATCAATAAGCTTTAGTTGTTTAATTGTACTATTAGAGTTTGAACAACATCCTAATGGAACGATGTTGTTAATTATTGCTAGGAGTGCAGATGTTCATATATATAAATTCAACTACCTCTGCTAATTATTAGGGGTATCAAATTGCCAAATTGCAAGCATATATTAGATAGTTTACCCCCTGTATATTTTCCTAATGAATTAGATATTGTAAAAAAACTATTTACTCCTATTTCACAATCCTCAAATAAGTTTGATTGTTTATCAGGATATTTCTCTTCAAAAGTCATTTCTGAACTAGCAGAACCTTTATCTATTTTATTTAAAGATCCTACTGCAAAGGGGCGTTTCATTATTAGTCCCAATTTGGATGAAGATGACAAAGAAGCGTTAATAGCCGCTTATTCCAATAAAGAATCTATGTTTGATTATCTAGTTACTGAAGATGAAATAAGCCAGAGTAGCCTTGTATCATCTACGCTTGATGTGATGAAATTTCTTATTATAACGAATCGCATAGATATACGAATCGTACTGATGAAAGAAGGGATGATGCATGCAAAAATTTGGATATTTGATACTCCATATGGAAAGACAGCCATTCATGGTTCAGGCAATGCAACTAAATCAGGCTTAATGAGAAATTTTGAACAACTTGTTTTCAGTCGAGTTTGGGAGTCTGATAATAGTCAGATTATAGTTGAGGCTTATGAAGATAGGTTTAATAGCTTTTGGAATAGTCAGCGAGATGATTCTTATACACTCTCTTTAAATGATAAAACCATTTTAGATATATTCTCTTCAACCGACACATCCGTCGAAAACAAAGTTTTTTCAGATCTATTAAATAAATTGGAACACCACATGGAACTTACACCAAAAATAAAAAAACTGAAGGTTCCATCTTGGCTAAATTTTAGGGATGGCGATTATAAACATCAAGGAGAAGCTGTTGATAATTGGATAAGCAATAATAATAAAGGCGTTTTAGAAATAGCTACTGGTGGTGGAAAAACGCTAACATCATTAGTGTGTGCTGCTATTTCTTTAGAAAGTTATGAAAAAGCAGTTCTAATTATTGCAGTGCCCAACAAGCCCTTAATAAAACAGTGGGCACTTGACGTTGAACATTTTGGTATTACACCGATAGATACTGAAGGAGTAAGCTCAAAAAACATTCGCAGACAATTAAATACAATTTTTAGAAAACAAAAGGCTATTGCGGGTCACGACGTAATGATAATGACTCATGCCGCATTAAAAAATAAAGACATCATGAGTATTTTAGATAAATACTCTGGAAAATTAATGCTTATTGGTGATGAAGCTCATAATCTTGGTTCAAGTAGTTTTGTTGATAATCCCCCCATTGAGTTTGAGCATCGTTTAGCATTGTCTGCAACACCTGTAAGGCAATATGATGAAATAGGAACGAGTAAATTATTTGATTACTTTGGTGAAGTGGTTTTTCAGTTCACATTAAAAGAAGCTATCGGCAATTGCCTAGTCCCATTCGATTATTTTGTACATCAAACATTTTTAAATGCTGAAGAACAAGATGAATGGAATGAATACACAGAAAAAATTAATAACTTAATGTGGAACAAGGATGAAGATGCTCAAAAATTAATAGAACAATATTTGATCAGAAGAAGAGCCATTTCAGAGGGGGCAAAAAATAAAATTGTTGTTTTCAGTGAAGTGCTTCAACAACAAAAGATCAAAAACTATTCATTAGCTTTTTGCTCGGCTAAAGGTCCTGCTCAGCTTGATGAAGTAAACAGTATTCTTTTTGATATGGGTTTTTCATATCATCAAGTCACTGGTGATGAAACATCTAATAAGCATTTAATGAAATCGCTCGTTGAAACATACTCTGCAGGAAATATAGATATTTTAACATCCAAAAAAGTATTAGATGAAGGTTTCAATATTCCTCCTATTCAATTAGCTTATTTTTTGGCTAGTAGTGGTGTCGTTCGTACTTGGGTTCAAAGACTTGGGCGAGTATTAAGACAATCTAAAGAAACAGGAAAAACACATGCCACGGTACATGACTTTATAGTATTACCATTCGAAAATGGAGCTTCAACTAAATCATTAATAGAGAGTGAATTAAAAAGAATGCAATGGTTTTCAGAGCATTCTAGAAATGGTTTTGAATCAGATGGTTCAATGAAATTAATAAATGAATATTTAGATATATTGGAGAATATATGAGTCTTTCAAGGAAGCTAATTGAGCGTCTAATTCATGATGAAGTGAATTTAAAAAGTGAGTATGAAAATTTTGATAAAGAGCAATTAAGTAATTTAGCACAACAGATTTTTTTATCGCAAATAACTCAAACAGACCAACGAGAACAGAAAAAGTCTATTCAAGATAAAATTGAACACTTTCATGCATTAATGAAAGATGGAGATATCAAGTGAAGCTAATAAAGGCAAGTTTTAAGAATTTTAGATTACTTCGCGATATAAGTATCGACTTTTCAGTGGATGATGAGAAAAAGCTAACCGTAATTCGAGCTGAAAATGGCACAGGTAAAACGACTTTGATGTCAGCATTAATTTGGGGACTTTACGGCTCTAGGGTTGTTACTGAAAAGATCTACCCTCTATCTGTTGTTGATGATAACGGAACTGAAAGTCAAATAGGAACAGAGGTTGAGATTGATTTTACTGCTGAAGAGGTAACGACAAGAAACTCTAGAACGGTCGTAAAAAATAAAAAATATAGGCTTGTCAGGAAAGTAATTACTAAAGTCTCTAGTTTTGGTAAGTCGTTTTCTCAAGGGCAAGATGAGGTTATTTTATTAGAATATGATGAAACAGGATTTAAACCTGTTATTCAAAGTAAAATTGAATCTATTATTGAAAGAACTCTGCCACTCCATTTAAAAGATATCTATTTTACAGACGGGGATGCGGCCCTAACTTTTATTGAAAGTACAGCTACGGCAACTGAAAAAAAACATAGGGTAAGAAAAGCTATTGAATCACTACTTTCAATGAAAGAGCTTGAGTCAATAATTAAAAACTTAAAAAATGTGAAACTATCATTTGCTAAACAAATCGATAATACAGACTACGGTAAAAGGTTACTTGATGCAGAAACAAAGTATCAAGACAATGAAGAATGGATTGAAGGAGCTGAAGATGACTTAAACGATTGTTTGGAAAAAAAGCAAGAGGCCGACTCTCAGTTTAAAACTCTCAAATCCAAAATAGAAGAACAGTTAAAACTAGGAAATAAAGCATCTCTCGCAGCAGAAATTAAAGGAATTAATAAATTAATAGAAAGGTCAAGAAGTGGAATAAAAACTTCTGTTTCCGACCAATGTAATATTCTCAACGATAAAGACCTTGCAATAGATTTAATTGGTTCAAAATTAGAAACTTCGATTCTCCTTCTAAAAAAAATGAATGCTAAAGATAAATTTCCTATGCAATTCATTCCTGTTTTAAAGCATGCACTTAATAAAAATGAATGTTTGTGTGGTTCAGATCTTAGTGAAACTAACCCAGAAGGAAACAGTAAACGTATATATATGTCAGGAATTATTCATGATTGTAAACAGGTAGACCAATTAAATAAACGTGCTTCCAATCTATTCTTTTCATCAGATAAATATACAAAAGATGAGTCATCAAAAGGCTGGCTAAGCGAGTATGAAAAGTGTATCAATCAGTTTTTTTCATTTAATAGCACTCTGGATGAAAACTTACAATATCAAAAGAAAAAAGAAGCTATTTTAGATGAAATAAGTGATGAGTTGCTTAATGCATATCGTGAACAAGCAAGTACGACTGAAGTTAAAATTAGGGAGTTCAATGCAGAAATCACAAAATTAACAGAGGAAATAAGACGGTCGAAAGAAAGAAATCTTGATGTAAAAAAAGACATCGAAAAATACTCCTCTAAGTTAGGTAAAAATAATACTGCAGGGGGAAAACATACACTTACTGACACTGTATTAAAAATATTTGATAACACCTTCGAAGTAATCAAAACGACTGAATTAGAAAAAGTTAGTAAAGAAATGAATTCTATATTCTTGTCCATGATTGGTGCCGAGTCAGGGTTAAACCCAAACGGAATGATTAGAAGTTGTAGATTAACTCAAGAGTTCGAAATAAAAGTTTTTGGCCCTAATGACCAGCCATTAAATCCTGATACTGAGCTAAATGGTGCATCTCGAAGGGCTATTACACTGTCATTTATACTTGCTCTAACAAAGGTAAGTAATGTAACTGCTGCAAATATAATTGATACACCCTTAGGTATGACTTCAGGGTTGGTAAAACAATCAATTTTGAAAAATCTGATAAAACAAGGCTCTCAGATTATTATGTTTTTAACTTATGATGAAATCAAAGGTGTTGAAGATATTATTGATCAATATGCGGGCAGTACTGTCACTTTATCCTTTTCTGGTCATTACCCTATCATGTTGAAAAACAAACCATCTCGTCAAGGTGAGTCTATGTTGTGCGAATGTAATCATCGACAATGTTGTGAAATATGTGAAAGAACAGATCAAACTAATATGCAATTAAGGAGAACTTAAAATGGAAAATGTTTTTGCTCCATATTTCATTACAATGCCTAGTAGCTACCAAGAAAGCATTAAGAATTATGTTTCTACAGGTACTAATAGTCAGTCAAGAGAGAATGTCCCTTTTAATCGACAAATAGATTTTTGGTACATGGCTTTGTGTTTAGCATTTAATAAAGATTTAACTCCGATAAAAGAAAAAGATACATATAATGCAACAACAGCAGAAATCTTGAGCCGTAATTCTTTTAGACCAACCCAAATGCAGATGATTGCTTTATCAACGTCTAATGATGAACAAATTTTAAATGCTCCTAAAGAAATGTTAGATATTTGTATCAATTTAGCAAATGCAGGCATTCCTTTATTACTAAGTATATTAAACGATCCTGACGCTACGCCTCTTCAAAATATATTTGATGAACTAGAAAGTTTATGTAATTAGTTTTTCTTTACAGTGGACAATATAAGCTTAATACTGACTCTGATATCAAATAATGGTAGTGAAAGGTACGCCATCAAGTGTCCAGTAATGTCAGATAGGTCCAGAATGCTGATTTTTATTCCCATATTTAAATTTATCACTGTACGCTGAATATTTTTCCAGCGTACAGTGATAAATATTATTTAATACAGAAAATTAAAGCTATAGGAGCTTGAACAGCAATAGGCTTTACTTGAGATAGTTTTTCTTCTTTACACACTACAAACTTTACTTTATTAATTATTTGCCCTTTATTGGCATTATTAGGTAGTTTATTTTTAAGGATATCATCCAATGTTGAAGGTGAAAAATTGAATGATATTTCATTTTTCTTTAGAGCCCAAAAGATTACATCTAAATGACTTTGCTCTATCAAATGATATGTTTTACCAAATTGATACAGGGTTACTTCAGTATTATCATTAAAAACTTCATCGTCGAATAATTGATTGTTACTTTGATTTATAGTTCTAATTAGAACCCTTGCTTTTATGGAATGATGCCCAGTCCTAATCGCACTTTCTTTCCTAGATAAATTTTGAAATATTTCGTTCCTTATTTGCCTAACAATATCGAAGCGAAGAAAAGAGAATACAGAATAATTGTTATCATCTAAAAATGTCAGAGAGTCCATTATTGAATTCGCAACTATCTTTTTAGGATGGACTTCTAACCAATAGCGGATACCATTAGTGATACTCGTAGGTAAAGGAATAATAATCAGTTCAATTTCAGAATCAGTGTTTGGATTAGTGGTTATTTTAGCTTCTACATAAACAAGGTTGACGCCATCACGTTTAATATTTCGACTTAAATCACAAAGTTGTGTACAGTGGATCAAGACGTTTTCAGAGTTACTGATATCCCCTTTAATGAGCACTGCACCGTATGGTATATAGTGACCGATATCTTCAGCTAACTTTTGTGCAGATTTTTCATTATTAGCAACAACTTCTTTTTCGTGTTCCTCAACAGCTAGCTTTTTATCCATTAACTCATTAATAGTTATAGCTTCGATATGTTTGATGTTTAAAATAATTTGATTAAAGCTTTCTTTAACGCCTGTTGAACCAAAAAAATGTACCGATGACTCTAAATCATGAACCGCTATAGCTGAATAGCTAGAGAAGCTCTGGAATTTATTAACTTCATTTTTAATATTATCCTTTAAGTTATCTAAGGCTTCAGATAATTCATTAGAAGACTCAAGGTGAAATAAATTTCTGGAACCGACTATCCCTAAAAGGTGCTGTTCAAAAGGATAATTTTCGAGAGAAGTGCTAGCATAAATTTGCTGAAGATATGAGAAATCCATATTCCATAGTTCTTCTTCTATTTTTGATATGGAGCTTTTATTTGCTTTTTCAAACTGAACAACAAATTCATTAAATACTTTAGCAGCCGCTTTTCCTGCTAACATTTGTTCGTATTGGAGCTGTATCGTTTCCTGCGCATTATCCTCGACCAAAACTGATTTGTTTATAATTGAGAATGCAAGAGAGCTACTTTTTGCTTTTGCACGATAAGTAGATTTTTCATCATTTAGTTGATCTGTAGAAGAAATTAAAAATATTATAGGACTTTTGTCATTATTACCTATGCTACCTAAATATGGGGCTAATTTATTAATATCATCAAAAGCATCTCCCATCATGATATCCATAATAATGACATCATATAACGCTAAATCACTATTATTTGATGGTCTTGTATTATATTTTGTAAGTACGAAAGGGTCATTAGAAAAAGTGTTAAAAAAAGGCTTAAATGTATCATCCTTTTTATTAAGTAAATCTAGAAATAATACAAGCACGTCATTGAATGATGCTAGTTCCTGTATTTGATCCGCATCTAAATTTTCAAATGGTTCGATGAAGAGTTGTTGATATTCTGAGACAATAATTGCATTCTCAACAAACTCACTACTCTCAATATAAATCGATATTTCATCGGTATCACCTTGATCCTTAATCAACCCTTTTTGGAACAAATAATCAGTGGTTACAAGGAAAGCATGAGATCCTGTGTCACTTAAAATTGGTAATAATTCGACTTCTTTTTTTGGAAATGAATTGATATTGGGTCTTTCAATTATATCATCGTCGATAATGGCAACAGATATTTTATTTTCTACTATAGTCACAAAAATTCCTTTTAAGTTTTCGGTAATTCAAGAACGAAAGTACGTAGTCGCCCATCATTGCTTGTAGATGAATCTAAATATAGAGACGTTCCATGATATTCAGCTATCTCTTTAGAGATAAATAAACCTAACCCTTTTCCGTTTTTCCTATTTGTATAATAGGCATTGAATATATCTTGTTTATTAATTTCATCTATTCCTGGTCCATTATCAGTTACTGAAATGGTTCTCGACGTAGTATCTAAATCTATAGATATTTTACGTTTTTTGTCACCTAATTTAATTGATTCTTGTACCCAATATATTGAGTTGGTAATTAGGTTTTCTAGTACAAGAGCAACAAGACCCAAAACCATTTTTACATTGTAAGGTTCTATTTTAGTGGAGCTATTAACAGTAAAATAAATCTGTATATCATGCCTTTTAAAACGGCCAGAGAAGCCATCTAAAACTGATTGAATTGTACCTGAAATGTTAAAGGTTTCTTTACGATTTCGACCTGATGGACTTAAAGCATCAACTGTTCGAATTCTTTTATTTGTAACATTAATTTGTTCACGAATAACTTTAATTATCTCTGTTGAAGAGCTATTACTGCCATTTTTTTCTAATTCTTTCAAATTTTCAGAAGTACTTTGAGTTAATCTTGCTAGTTCATGAACTACTTTCTCGACGACCATTCCTAAACCGGCTAATTCAAGAACTTCAATTCTTTGCTCGGTTGAAAGTTTAACTGCATGCTCATATTTTCGAACATTTTCATATTGTGTATTTAATACGTGGCTAATTTCATCAATAATTTTTTTATCTTTTACAGGAAGAACTTTTTTGAGTGCATTAGCCTTTTTTTGTGCAGATTTTAACTGTTTTCTTGCATCATTTAATGTTTCTACGGCAGTCATTTCAGCCGCTAATTTATCCCGTTCATTTCCTTTGTAAAATTCGATATGAGATTTAAAATCCTTATTAATAACATCTGTTAGAATGTTTTTTAAATTATCTAGTTCTAGACATCCTATTAACTTCTCCCTGTTCGCCGAATCAATTAAATGTGGATTGTTCTTTTTTGAAATAGATAAGGAACCTACAGTTTGGTATCGATTGAAACTAAAACCGCTCGATTTTAAAGCTCCTACATCCGCCTTCAGCCAATCGTCTTCCAAACTTCCAGTAAGTCCAATTCTAAAATTATCTCTATAAATCGTATATCCACCACTCCAGACATTTAATTCTGTTTTAATTTGAGTTGCACTATGGTCTATTAGATCACTCGCAAGATCTCCGCGGTTGAACCACAAGAGGTCTAACTTAAAAGATCCAATTGCTACGAGTTCTTCTTTGGTTATTCCGAATCTAATTAAGTCTTCTTCACTCCATTCTCTACTTTCAAATGAGCTTTGTCCTCTCCAGCTCATTGAACGGCGTAAGGATACTTTTGATGATACTTCATCAATTTCATATTCAACTTTGGCTTGAAAGTTAGCTGCTGTTTTAAACCAAGAATGAATGCCCGGAATTGGTGATATTTTTCCATTAAATTTAACTCTAATGGGAAATTGTATGCGATTGCTAAAAGGATTTTGTAGTCTTCTTAAATACAAATTAATAAAAGCTTTAACCTTTTTTTCATCCCAATGCGCGTTCAAATGATTAATTACTATTTCGGTTCCACTTGTATTTATATCTTTAGATGAGTATTTATCAAGAACAGGAACATCTACATCATCTAAAAATAAATTCGGATTATCAAATAACTTCCAATCAAAATTAATTCGATTATAAAAAGCGCTGTTCTTTTGCCCACTTGTTACAGTAGATTTATTTCCAAGCCTCATCATTGATAAGCGACCTACACCTTTCTCACCTAAAAGCAGAGAATCAGCATCGCTTTCTTTTTCTATCCATTTACTTGGTGTTCCTATGACTAAAAATGAATCTTGAAGATCATTTTTAGACATACCAACTCCCGTATCTTTAATTATAATTTTGCAGTATTTATCAAATATTTTTTGAAGTATTAATGAAATTTCATTTTTTGAGTCAAATACAAAATCATTAATTATCTCTTGTTCTAACATTTCATCGATATCATCGACGAAATTTGATTTTAATATCGTTGAGCATTCTTCAATATTTACTTTTTCACTAAGCATTTTCGATAAAATAATTTTTAATGTCGATGAAAAAGGGTTTTCAATACTGATAGCGACTCTTTTTGATTTTGCATCAATTGCATTCTTTATAAGTTCGTTCAGGGCTATATCATCTGATGTAATTAATTCAGCACCGAGTTGCCTGAGAGCTCTTGCTGCAATTCTAAAACCTTTTGCCATTATTAACTCACATTAATTTTATATATTTTGTTTATAATATACTAACTTAGCCAATATTTTGATGCTTTTTATCGTATTCATATTATATAAATGATGATTTATCCAGGAGGTATGAGTGATTAGTCACATTTATATAATCAAAAAAATCAATATCTTGCTCTGTCATATTTATTTTGATTCTTTCCAATAGTTTTGGCTTTGATTCATTATCAAAGTTTTCATAACCGAGGAGAGTTACTTTTCCAGAGTTGATATGGATCTTTATCAGTTGGATATCATCCAGTTCTCCATACATCTGTAATGCAGATCCTACATAAACTCGAAGTAATGATGATAAATCATCAAGAAATTTCTTATGAAAAATAAGAGAATGAGGTTGGTCATTTTCAAATACGAGTTTGGAAGCGGGTAATAATTCATTGGCTGATATACATTCGGCTGATATCTGTTCGACGTCAGCAATCTTAAACAGCAACTCTTTCGCTTGATGTTGGGCAATTTTATAAGTATCAAAAAATGCTTTAATATCTCGTTTTAAGTCGTCTGGCTGATGTGTATAAGCCTTGCGTTTTTCAAACATGGCAAGAGCAAAATAGATTAGTAAATCTTCTTTCCGCATGGCTGCTGCAAGCTTTAGCTCTTTTTTATCAAACCAATCTGTAACTAATTTAAGCGCCTTTTTATTTGAACCAATGATTTCTTTAATTTTTTCACTACTAGCAAACTCTTCATGTGCAGGGCAACGGCCATAAGCTAGACAAGATAGCCAGAATGATTCTAATAAGTCTTGGTGTTTGGTAAATAAAATGCGTGCTTGGTCTTCACTTACCGGCTTAGGTTCAGTGAGTTGTTGCCACTGATATGTTCTTTTATGCCGATTACTTAAAAATTCTTGCTCAAGATCTTTATCTTTGAATATATAAAATATACCTGGGGCAATCGCAATAGGCTCTTCATCGATGGTTCTTTCTATATAGCTTTTTAACTCTGCTTGAGTGAAATATTTTTGAAAGGTATTACGAGAAGTGATCACCCCGTCTTTATAAGGGGTAAATTGCGCTAGATAGCTCTCATTTGCCAGCATTGCAGAAACAACTAATAGTTTGTCCGCTACTTCCCAAGCGCCCAGAATAGCCTCAATACGCTCATCTTGATCTTCAATAACATTTATTACAAAGCCAATATTAACAATATCAGAGTTTGTTTTATCGGCATCTGGTCTGTAGTTAGGATCCCAACCAATAGCATCTAACCCATGTGCTTCAAGTTCTCTAAGATCATCACCTCGTCCGCAGCCATAATCAAATATTGAAAAATCACCTGACAAAAAACCATTTTTAGCAATAGTCTTCATTGGAGCTGACAGGTCATGTCTCACCAGTGCTGTTTTATGGCGATCAATCTCTTTTTCCATAGTCTCGTTAGGCTTTATGGTTGAACATCTAAATAATCGTCCATCTATTAGCTCGTAGCCATTTTTTTCTATTACGCGTTCCCATGAATTTTTAAACCCTATCATTCGACTGTTTTCATATAAACCCGCAGCTTCTCCCTCTTGAGTGATCATAGAAAACTCGTCGTATTTAGGATGCTGCTTGGGAAGCATAGTTTCTTTTCTATGCAATATAGGAGGGTTATCTCTTGTACAATAGTTGGTAATACGGTGACTTAATTTAGCTAGATCAACAGTTACACTCTGCATTAGCGGTGGGTATGACTCTTCAAAAAAAGTAGGATAGTTGAGTAACGATATACGAAAGTCTTTTCTGAAGACTTTAACTAAGTTCCAATCACTGTCATCAATTTTTAATGCTTTAGCGACAATTAAAATAAACTTTGTTAATGACAATGGTGCTTGAGAAAATGCTTCTTTGTGAAAGTAAATCGCATCGGGTAACTTTTTACCTATGCTGATTGTTTTTACTAACTCTGTGAATTGATCTGCATTCATTATTTATTTAAATTCCTGTAAAAGACTGGCTATAAAATCAAGCTATGACTTACCTTAACCAGTGCAAAGAGATTTATCAAAATTAAATGCTAAATATGAGGCTGCTTTTATCCATTTGAATGGGTTGAATTATATTTACTTTCTACCGCATGACAAAAAATACCACACTCAATGTTTGGCTCATCTGCTAACCTTCCTCTTGTAGGCTCAAGTTCATCTAAGTAAAGTGGGGTGCTAGTTTTAGGCTCTTTTAATACGGTATAGCCTTTTCTTCTCTCTAAAGCTGCCATTCGATTGAATGTATCGGGGTAATCTACTCTTACTTTATTCCAATAGCCCATTCCCCCCTTTACACAGCCAATACAATTGTTATGAGGGTATCCTTGCTTGTACATGATGGGTAATTCTATGTTTGCATTTTTAACCATCGCTAAGCAGTTTTCTTTAGTAATTTGGTTCTTGATTAAAGGGCTATAAACATCGATCTCATTGTTAGCATCAATAAAGGTATTTAACCGATTTTCTTCTTCGATGGTGTAACCAAAGATATGAGTATCATCCACTCTTTGAAATCTCTGTCTTACTTGTTTTTTCAATGCTCTGGTACAAGGGGATCCAGATGGAGTTCTCATATAGTTTTTTTCAAACACCTGAAAAATAGAGCCTTCATAATAGTCGTTTTGTAGAATAATAATCTCTTGGCCAAACCATGTTTCACATTCGTGTAAAAAACGCTCATTATCACCGTGCTCTTCTTGAACTTTGCAGTATGCAATGACTAATTCTTTTTGATTAACTCTGTTTTCTTCTATCGCTATCTTTGTAGCTATTGCACTTGCTGCACCACAACTAAACCAACATACAACTCTATTAGACATAATTTACCCACCACTGATTACTAAGTAATCACAATGTAGCAAATGATTACATAGTAATCAACAGCCTTGATAAAGTTAAAAGTTTAAATATGCCATATATTTCTTATGCTTTTTAAAATAGTATTCTGGCTCTACTAACGTTTAACAGCGAAGTCTACAAACTCCTCACCGATGTCAAACTTCTTAGCCATTGCAATAGCTTCTTTCGATTGCTCTCCATCTCTAGCTATATCCCAGAGACAAATTTTAACTAAATAAGGTTTTCCAGTATCTAATATTGCAATTGCACCAGCCTCGCAAAGTGAATCAAAATCTTGCTCTGGTTTTTCTGCTAAGTAAAATGGACTTTTTCCAAAATGGAGAACTTCATCATCAATGTTCATAATATTGCACGCAAGATCCATGAATATAGGGACACCATGATTTAAGAGGAAAATAACTTCATCCAAATCAGTAACTACTCTAATCTCGTTTTCAGTCATATTAATTACCTTCTGTAGTTATATTTTTGATTTGCTCTTCTAGCAATTCATTTTTACCAAGTAGTTTTCCATTCATTTCAATTAGCCCTTCAATTTTCTGTTTTAATAAATCAATTTCTTCATTTTTCTCGTCTCTCTCTAAATCACAGTTATCTATAACTATCCCAGCTTGTACCTCTGACTCTTCAAAATATGCAACCTTAGACTTATACTCTTCAATAGTAGAAAAAATACGTTTCTCGGCTATTTTCTGTGCTGCTTTAAAGCTACTGATAGTTATATTTTTTGTATTTTTGATAGCTTGCTTTATATTATTTTCGAGATTTTCTTGAATATCTGCTGGTAAATCTATTTCTTTATCGCTTTCATCTGGAATATCACAAGCCTCTCTATTTTGAACATAATTTCCCCAGATTTTATTAATTCTAGTGAAGCTACCTTTGTTACCTAGTTCGCCTCGAATGGCGCCAGGATTTGGAAGCCTCCCTCTCTCCTCAAGCGCAATACCGGCATCAATAATCTCTTTTTCTGTAACCTCAGGAGGTCTAGACATTTAAGGTATTCCTTTAGTTTATTTAATTACTTTAGTTTATTTAATTTCTCGAGTTCTGCGATTTGGTTTTCTAGTTTAAAAACTTGTCCATTAAGGAAAACTGCACTGTTTAGAAAACTTTCACGTTGCGCCTTATAGCCCTTCGCTAAATTTTCAGCTTTTTTTAACTTTCTTTTTAACTCTAGAATTGTTGATTCAACTCCTTCTTCTTTTTGTTTTTTATTATGAGCATCAATTTGGTCGGTTAAATATTTATGAGTAAGTCTATCCTTTTTTAGATAACCCTTATCAAGCCCAGCCTCTTTAGAAACAAGGGCGGCTGTTATAGTCTGTCCAATAAACTCAAGGTTATCCGGAGTACCTTCGACAAGGCGATTAAAAGCTTTATCGCATAATGGAAGCTGATTTTTAGCCATTATTCATCCTCTTTTTTGTTCATTATTTCTAAGTGAAATTAATCGGTCTAATTTATTGCTCACTAATTGATACTCTGCATTTTCGTTACAATAATTTTTCAGTTCACACTGTAACTTTTCTACTTGTGTATCTAACTTATCAAGTTCAATGACTGCATTTTTGCAATCTAGACATAGTGAAAGTTTATTATTCTTCATTACTCTTCCTCTTTTTTGGTTCTCTATTTCTGAATGAAATTAGTTTGTCTAATTCAATGCTCACTAATTGATATTCTGCACTTTCGTTACAATAGTCTTTGAGTTCTTTTTGTAATTTTTCTATCTGGATATCTAACTTATCAGGCTCAATAACTGCGTCTTCACAACCTACGCATGCCGTAAAATCCCCAAGCATATTTTGAAGACACTTTTCGGTTTTTAGGCAACCGCCAAGTAAAGTGTTTTTGTAGTTTATTTCGCCTTGATTTACTTTTCTTTCAGTCTCAGTTCTAATTTCAATTATGTTAATCTCACCCTCCTCTAAACTTCCTCGTTGGCGTTCAATATAGCTCCCTTTTTTCCCCATCAAACCTATGTCTTTCAATACTATATTTATAATTTCACGGGCTTTTTCGGTTGTCATACCTGTTCTAAATTCAAATAAGAAATGGTCAGAGTGAATGTTTATTTCTCCAGTTTCTTTATTAAAACAACCGAGAGCACTTCGTACTTTATTAAATCCTTTTCGGTAGTACCTTTGCATTTCTAGTGATAAATGTTTAAATAAACTTGCTCCTGTTGATTCAGAAATCAGATTTGAATTAGCACCAAAAAAGGCTAGACTCCTTCTATATTGATGACTTTCAAAGTACCAGTTTTGACCCACCTGAAATTTATCCTCTGTAAAATTTCTCTTGTTATCTGATTGAATTAATTCATCTCTATCACTCTGAGTAATTTTAATGTCAGATAGACAAATAGGGGTTATTTTTTGGAAGTTAGATGGTACATACGGCTTTGATTTTCTGAAGGCTAGATAAGATGGATTTTGGAAAAGTGGTAATTCTTTTGGGTCAATTTTGAAGATGTACCCCATCCCATCAGTAATAGCCTTCAAAACATCAATAGCCTTAGTTATTGCTTCAGGTGCTAGCCATCCGGCTTCGTCACGAAAACCGGAATACTTGGTCGTTGTAGAGACAATATCAACAAACTTTTTTGGTTGTAATTTGCTATCTTTAGTAAACATATCATATGAAATATCAACTGGTTTCACACACATATACTTCATGTGAAGAGCTTCACTATTTCTCATCGCTGTATATAAGTGAATTAAATTTTTACAAGTAAATTGAATGTTAATAAGTTTATTTACTAAATTACGCTTATCTTTCAGAGCATAAGCTCCGCTAAAAAAATTCGTGAGATCATGCTTTTGTAATAATTCAGTTAGTGTTGGATGAAAATTATTTTTAATTCCGCACTTTGACTTTTGAGTTGATTTTTTCATACCTACCGGTCGAGACGTAAACTCTTTAATTAAATCTCTTAACTTATCTTTCACTTCCCAATATTTTGAAACCTCGGTAGTTAAGCGCTCAAAAGATAAGAAATATATTCTTGATGGAATTATTGGGGTTTGGTGTGCGGCGGGCCTTGCTTGATAGTAACTAACTACCTCAAAGCCGAGAAAGTTACGATCTAGCCTCTGCAAATCAGCAATTAAATTAGATAATTCGCTTTGTTTGTTATCAGATAGTTTTGAGACAAAACCAGCTAATATCAACTCATTAGATAAGATACCAGCTAAACTAATTTTATTTATGAAATACTCATTTTTTACATCTTCACAATATACTGCTAAGTCTCTCAGTATATGAAATCTATTAGATAACGTTTTAACCGATGAGGAGGAGGATTTTTCATTCTCTGGTGAATAATATATCAATAAAAACATAATCTTTTTGATTTCACTTATTAAAGCTTTTTTCTCACTTTTTGTTAATTTATTGTCGATCTCAAAACTGAAAGGGGAAACTTTATCAGTAGGAAGAGAATAAGGTGAAAAATCCCACTCGATCCCTCCGTAAATAGCAGTTGCTATACCATCAGCTCCTTTACACAAAATAAATTTTTTACTTGGAGCTTTAAATGCCTTTCCCGCTAATTTATGTGTATCAAGTGGTGGTAAACCATTTTGCTTAGCAGTGTGACAGAAAGTTGATTGATAATTTATTTTCATTTGTTGATTATTCCTAACTCTTCATAATGATCGAGTCTGTTATTCCAAAACGCTGTTACCACACCATCATCTAGGACTTCTTTCTTTAATGTTTTTATTAAATGAGCGTGTGTTGATGATATTGCAGTGATTTCATCGAGAATTGATTCAATGCGAATGACAATAGGTGTGTATACTTGCTGTGCAAACTCAATATCGATTGTTTTTTCTAGTATTTGTAAGACGACAAACAAAAGACTCAACAGTTTTCTTAAGTCTTCTTCATCTGCATGACATACAAAATAAACACAAAACAAACATCCTTGAGGAGTCTGACAATCCGGTTTAATTATTGGGTCATCTATGATGGATTTTGGTTCTTGTTTTTTGTTATCGCATGAGGCTGAGGTTGTAGAAGTTGTTTTATTATCTCTATTTACTTTGATTACTTTTCTGACCTCTTTCATTGCATCAAAAAAATCACCAAGCTCTTGAACTTGTTGCTCCTTTGAGTTTTGTGAATAGTGGGCTCCTGATGTTTTTTCAGTATGGTTGTTGTTATCAGCAACTTCTTGTGCCGTGTATCCTAAACCCTTCAAAAATATAGTATTGTTATTACGTATCTGTTGGTCTTGTACTGCTTTTGTATCAGAAGATAGAAAGCCTTGAGATTTAAGATAGTTGTGGTATTCATCTGTGTGTTGACGGCTTAAACCTTTTGTCTTTGTTGTTTTTAATTGACTGGGTGAAAAAAATAACAGCTCGCATTCAATTCCGTTTAATAGCCATTTACGTAGCTTTAAATATTCTTCGAACAGTTTATAGCCTTTGACTTCTATTCTTAAAGTGATTTTTTTATTACCTGCACGAAATTTTATACTGTAAAATTGTTGTGACGTTTTATCTCTTTTTTTATCATAATCGTCTTCATACTTAAGTCTTAATAAATCAGAGTTGTTTATCCTTGTCATTATTCTAAACAGCTGTACAAAAGCTTCTTTTGCTTTGAACGCCATTTCAATTCTTCGAATATGACGACTATTCTTTTTAATTTCATTGTAGCTATCGACAAATTTAGTGTGCTTTTCAACATCAATTGGGTGCTCTCGCTTTCCTATTTTAGGAGGAATTATTTCGCCTATTTTTATGTTGAAATATTTTGAGATTGTTTTATTACTGTTTGCTAATAGTTCTTCTGAGTGCTTTGAATCTAGCCTTGTTCGCCTATCGTTAAAAGGAAAGTAATAACTCTTTATATCGAGAACCTCAATCCAGGGAGGAAATTTAGTATTATCAAAACATGAACCTGAAAATTTATTAAAAATTTCAAAATTAATAACCCAATATGTTTCTATGTACTTATTTGTGATCGGTTCTTTTTGTCTTTTTGGTTTTGCTTTTAACCTTTTTATACCACCGACAACTTTTTTGAGTTCTCCGGGAAAAGCTACCTCTATCAGCTTCATGCAAAACCACTGCTTATCTTTAGCAACACGATCGGTAATAGGTGATGGATGATCTTTTGTTAAAACTCTAGCACTTAAATAATTGGTATAAGCAAAATACGCTCTATGAAAAGTTGCTGTAGATACAAGAAAGTCTTCAAAACTATTAGCATCAAACCAATCAAAAACTTGAATTACTTCATCAAAAAATCCTTTTTGGCTTGATGGTTTTTTGTTTATCAATTCAGAACTAAAATTAGATATACAGAACAAGCGATCTTTTCTTAATGAGTTAACATCGACTAACGTCGGATTTTGAGCATCTCTGGATGTTATGATTTTTTTTTCTTGCCTAATTGAATATGCTACAGATCCAATATCAATAGGCCTGCCAGTCTCTAATTTGACAGGGTGAATTAACCTCAGCTGTGAGAAGTCCATAACATCTATTTTTTCGTATTCAGCAATCGAGTAGACTTTAGTTTGACGTATTACTAGAGGCATCAATTTTACTTCTCTACAGTATTAGAAAACTTATCAAAAATAGATAAATTGAATAATCGGTCTTCCCAAACCGTTTGCATTTCAGTTAACGTTTTATTACCAGTAAAAAGCTTTAAATAATTTAGAGTGGTTGTTGGATCACTATGGCCTAATGCATCTTGAATAAAGCTAATTTGATCCTCAAAAGTGATTTTACCTTCATCAACAAGGGGTTGAAGACAAATATGATAGTTATATGCAAATGTAGCGCGCCCCCAATGGAATTTATAATCCTGTGGGAAACTTGAAGGTAAATCATGCTTATATAATCGATTAATTATGCTTTGAATTGAGCCACCTATCGGCGGGTTTTTCGTTTGCAAATACCGAGGATCATTTTTGGCCATATATCTACAATCCCCTCTTTTACCGATGAACACATATATATCATCTTCATTTTCAAAAAGTTCACCAAAGCTTTCTTTAAACTTTTTAAATCTTTTTTTCGCTATTGGTGAATTAATATAGATTTTAATTTGCTCGGCTAAACTTTCGGGTATTGATATTGTCTGTGGTCTATCAAATTTTGTATCAACATCACTTCCTTGCCCAGCTGATATTTTGTATGTGCCATCAGATGATAAATACTCAGGAGTGAATTGTTTAACATGCTTTCTTCGTAGGGTTAAAACACTTTGTTTTCTTGCACCAGTGTCGAAAGTGAACTGAAATATTAACCTTTCATCCACTGCATAGCGTTTATGACTTAATGCTTTTACTAATAATTTTTGTTCATCTTCGAACAATGGTCTTAATGCTTCTCCATCATCAAGAACATTATTAATATTTAGTGATTTTCGCTTTGTTACTTTAGCCCGTGACTTATGCTTTTTTATTTTTTTAGTAAAATTTTGACCTTGGTCATTTTTAAATGATAAGAAAGCATCTGTGACTTGATCAATTCTAGCGATATCTATTTGATAATTATTACTATAAAAGACTGTAAAATTATAAACTATCGACATTTTTTGGTTCAGGTTACCAGGGGAGATACCTTTCTCGAGTAAAAACTTAAAATAGCAATATGAAGGTCGGTTTTGGGGTCTTCTAGCTGTGAATTTAAACATATCGACATTATTATTTTCACACCAAATTTTATAATCTAATAGATTAGATGCTTTTCTAGATATTTTTGAAGGACTGTAATCTTTAATAATATTTTTACAAAGATGAAATAAAAAATGGGTTCCTTCGTACCAAACACCGCCATCGGCTTCCAACAAAACAGGAAAGTGATAAAAGAATTCATCTTCATCTGAATCATCATCAGTTTGAGTGACAAAATATGAATTTTCGCTATCTAATGAAACTTCACGGCTTTGAGCGCTAATAGAATTTGCACTAATGTTAAAATTTTCACTAGAAATTTTAGGGAGAAAAATTCTTCTTTGTTTTTTTGTTAGAGGCATTTTGATGCCTCTGTAACGAAGTTAGATAGATTAGTTTTTGATGGGATTAATGCTGAAGATGAAGTAACAGCTAACTTAATATAGGTGGAGCTAATAGAGCTCTTAATAACACAAAACATAACCAAACAATCCTAATCACTAAGACCAGCAATTTTAGTTGCTGGTGAAATGTACTTAAAAGCAAGCACGTTACTTCTTTGTTTGGTCAATTTAACTATAGCAATTTTTTAAATAAGAAATCAAATATATTTTTATCTGTTAATTATTTGGTTGCTGTAGAAGTTGGAAATAGGCTTCTCCGTCCGCATTTCAAATATTAGTATTGAAAGTAAAGCGACCTATGAGATGAATTTGCGCTTGATATACTAAGAGTATAAGGGTACTTTTTCTTTCAATCATAACAAAAGCAAACGGTTGATGAACTTTGGAATGAAAGGTTTTTTCCGCTTCAAGCAGCTTTATAACTCAATGAGCTTCATGCAATATTTTCGTAATAAAATAAGTAAGTTAATTCATTTAATTGGTCATCACTCATTCGCAAGGATAAATTCAAAAAATTTTTGGTCGAAATCTTTTGAAATTTCTACAATACCTTTTTTTTATTGTTTGATTGTTGGTTTAATCATTTGTTTCATCGATAGTGGAAAGGTTAATGAAAAACTAACTTTATCAATAATTGAGTTTCTTCAGCCAACAGGAATTCATATTGCTCTACTTACATCTATGGTTCTTTCTGGTATTTCGTGTTTCATTCATAATATTGCACCTAACTGGCTAAGTTCATTTTTTAAGTGGTTAACAACATCATGCGCATTTCTTGGTTTTGTTTTTTCAGCTTCAGCATTTGGCGTTTTTTTGGGTCTAGCAATACCAGCAGCAATAGATGGTAAAAGTTTTATGCACTTATTTGCCTTTATTTTGATGTCATTATATTTTTTGGGCGCACAATGGGTTTTTGTAGGTGCCTCAGAAATTATCAACAAAAGTAATCTTGATGACGTTCAGGCTCACTATAAAATGATTGGTGGCGCAATAATCCTATCCATTTGCCCTTTATATATAATGATAAAAGGCTTCGACAACCTGATTTGAGTTATATAAGTCACTCAAGCAGTACAAATAACAATTGGTTTTTAAAGGAGTCTATGGTGAGATTATTTATATTAGGTGCGGGGGCTTCCAAAGCATATGCAGATTCTAAAACAGGTATAAGCATGCCAATTGCTTGTGATTTTTTTGAAACATATGACAAGCTAAAGATTCCAAATAATTTATGGGTACTACAGGGGCAAATCCATTTATATATTACGAATAAGTATGGAATTGATCCCTATACATATCTTCGTAAAGGGATCGATATTGAGGACTTCCACTCTTCGATAGAAGAAGATATACAAATTGAAATAGATGCTGGAAATGAAAATGAATCGATGTTTCACCAGATGTCTTATAACGAGTTGATATATTTATTTTCATTTGTTATTAATGAAATTCAAAATGGTCCAATTTCAAAACCTCATTTGAAATTGGCTAAATATGTTTCTGAAAAAGATGTTATAGCAACATTTAACTGGGATACTTTAATAGAGAGGGCTCTAGAGGAATCATCAAACTGGAATACGAGTCAGGGGTATAGTTTCAGCCCTAAGTCGATTTATAAAAACGGTTGGGGAAACTCAAATAAAAAATCAAACACGGGCATGGTGCAATTATTAAAACTACACGGTTCAACTAATTGGCTGACAATTCATCCAAATATGCTAGACGGTTTTTCAACATTAAATAGATTTGTAAAACCTGAAGATGTATTTGTTTATGAGTCGACTGAAGAGCCTTACCCTTGTCACCGAGGACGATTTATGGAAGGTTATGAACGATTTTCTTATGGTTATTATCCAGTTAATTTAGATATGGTTGCCTATGATCACGACGGGGAGAAAATTGAATTTGTTAACCAGCCTAAGCCTCATTTTGAAAAAGGAAAAGCTCCTACAGGTGGAGTACCAACAATACCTTTAATTATCCCCCCAGTAAAAGACAAGAAATACGATAAATATGGAGAATTGTTTAGTTTACTTTGGCATAAAACCTCAGAGGCAATTCAAAATGCAGATGAAATTATTCTCATTGGATATTCATTTCCTAAAACAGATATAAAAAGTACTCAGTTATTTATGCAGTCATTTATGAAGAGGAATAACAAACCTAAAATTAAAATATTGGATCCTAATCCTGAAAAAATAGCAGAAAAATTTATTCATGAGTTTGGATTTATTAAATCTGAGGTCCAAGTTTATAAAGATTATTTTTCTGAAAGATTCGACATTGAAGCGTTAATTAATAACTAACCATTAGCTATACGAAAATATAGTGGCTTTACTCCAGCCTCGATTATTTTAACCTGGAACTCTTATATTCAAATTAATGGATTAGAAATAACACAAATCAAAAATGAAGAGTCATCTTTTATTCAAACTCTTCACATTGGCCCCCTCCTCGATTTATTGAAGCCAAGCTTAATAGCTATTTTTTTGTTGATATAATTATTAGCGCTTTAAACCTGAGAATTACCATTTGAAAATTTAGTCATATTCACTGAGGTCGTTAATTAATCCATTGAAAGAAAAAAGGTTCAGGAAATTAATCACCTTAACTTCAAGCAAAGAAATAACTCACACTATAAAGCAATTCAGATTAAAGGTTAGAAAGTGTCAATCTTGTATATTACAAGTAAACTGTCAATAGTGTATATCTCATGTTAACAGAGAAGGTCAGCTTTTAGTTGACGAAGTAATTGATTATTTTAAA
>TARA_R110001592_G_scaffold3525_16_pt1 | contig 45558 bp, 44 predicted proteins | sample TARA_R110001592 | Tara Oceans TARA_R110001592 (sample SAMEA4398387) | marine metagenome | biome: Polar Biome; feature: [SRF] surface water layer (ENVO:00010504); material: water (ENVO:00002006), including particulate matter (ENVO:01000060) such as... | depth 5 m | reverse complement strand
GAGACAACGCAGATCAAAAAATATTTCTATATGATCCGCCCCGCTATGGCGTTGCGGTGGCTCGCGGAAAATAAAGGCTCTAAACTCGCGCCGATGAATATTCAAGATTTAATGGATGGCGGCAACGTACCGCAAGCCATACGCGATATGATGGATGATCTTATTGCACAAAAAATGGCGTGTGAGGAAAAGGCCGAAACCAAGCGCATCAAAACGCTCGATGACTTTATCATGCAAGAATATAGCGCCGCCGAAGAACGCACCGCCGATATGTCTGCACCTGAAAAAGAAATGGGGCGCCGCGCCGATGATTTATTCAGAAGCTGGCTGGTGTAAGGGATGCTTAAGCTGACGCCTCAAACACAACCGTCACGCCGCGCTTTTTGAAATAGCTTTGCATACGTTTGCGCCCTTCGCGGTTATTTTGCACGAGGCGCGCCGGATCAAAAACGGCACTTTTCGCACCCTCTTCTTTTATCGCCGCTTTCAAATCACTGATCCGATCGTTCAAACCCTCATTCTCATTGGACATCGCCTCATAGACCGCTTCGATTGCTTGTGTGATGTTCATATTTTATCCCTTCAATAATTGATCAACAAATTTCGGAACCTCTGTTCCGGCCTTGCCATAAATGCCATGCGTAAATTCATACGCATTTTGCGACGGTTCTAAATTTATCTCAACCGTTTTCGCACCTGAAAACGCGGCTGTACGCACAAATCCTGCTGCCGGATACACATTGCGCGATGTGCCGATTGATAAAAACAAATCTGCATTCAATAATTTCTTTTCAATCGCATCCATGTGATAGGGCATCTCCCCGAACCATACGATATCAGGGCGCATGCCGCGCGCTTTATGGCAGACGGGACACACATCACGCACAGACGAGTCTGTCACTTGTTCATTTTTCTCGCGGCAATGAAGACAAAAGGCGGATAAAATCTCACCATGCATGTGCAGCACATCATCCGCACCGCCGCGTTCATGCAGATCATCGATATTTTGCGTCACGATGGTTACTTCGCCGCGCCATTCCTGTTGCAGGCGCGCTAGTGCCTCATGCGCTGGATTGGGCGCGACATCACCGCCGAGCAAGCCTTGTCGGCGCTCATTATAAAATTGATGAACAAGGGCAGGATTACGCATAAAAGCTTCGGGCGTTGCCACATCTTCAACTTTATGTCCGCACCACAAACCATCCGCCCCGCGAAATGTTTGAATACCGCTTTCCGCAGAGATGCCCGCACCCGTTAATATCACAATATCAGGAGCCAACGCCGCGTCATCGCCAAATTCTTCTAAGAATGCATTTATAAAGCCGTCATTTTGATTATTCATACTCTTCCCTCACCTACGCATGACGTATATCGTGATGACCGTAAAGCGTGATTTTTCACGCGTCAATAAGCGAGAAAACAATGCAAAATGAAATTGTCGCGCCTTCAACCACCCAAAAAATCGGTTTGGGTATTGCGTGCGGAATCGGAAACTCGCTCTTTTTGGTTATATCGTCATCCATGGTCAAACTGGCCAGCGCGCACCACAATGCCATTGATTTGTTTTTCTACCGCAGTGTCGGTGTTCTCATTCTCAGCTTCGGCTTGTTGGTCGCGTTAAAACAACTGCCCGATTTGCGCAAGACCAATTATATGATGCAAATTGTTCGCGGCCTGTTGGGGGCTGTGACGATGTTGCTGGCCTTTATGTCATACGATTACCTCCCCATCGCCCAAGCGCAATTATTTTTCTTTATGTCGCCCTTGCTTATTGTCGGCCTGTCTTATCCCTTGCTAAAGGAAAAAGTCGGCATTTATCGCGGCTCTGCGGTTATTGTCGGTTTATTAGGGGCGGGGATCGTCCTGCAACCTGGCGCGCTGGATTCATCCACGGGCGCGCTTATTGGTGTCGGCGTGACCCTGTTTTATGCCAGCGTGATTTTTTGTCTGCGCCTTATGGGTAAAACCGAAAATGCCAATGTGACCGTGTTTTACTTCGCCCTGATATCCACCGTGATCTCCGCGCCCTTCGCACCGTTTTATGCCACGATGCCGACGCCGCACACATTCACCCTGATTATGCTTATAATTTTCGCAAGCTTTGCCATACAATTATGCATGACCTATTCCTATAAATATGCTCCTGCGGCGATCATTGCCCCACTTATTTACCTCAACTTAATATGGGCGCTTATTTCTGATTATCTTATCTGGGATAAAACGCCCAACGCGCTGATGCTCTCCGGCACGTTCGTCATCATTGCCTCTAATCTTTTTATTTTGTGGCGCGAACAAGCCACCAAGAGAAAGAATACCAAACAAACGCATTATATTTGTGAAAAATGAGCTCGTTCTTTCCCTTTACAAGCTTTGAAAATACGTTAAAGTTTCCCCCTATCATCAGCGATGGAACATGAGGGAATTATGAAAAAATTTGTGACGTTTTCTGCAACATGTGCAGCAATATTATCCTTAAGCGCTTGTGTCACAAGCACTTCACCGGAAGCCAACCAATCAACCATCACCAACGCAGCGATGATTTCAGATGGCGCATCATGCCAACAAATCGCCAATAATATCGAGGCAATGGATCGCATTATTGTTGATACCGGTACGCAAAATTCTAACACGAACTACGCGACACAAAACGCAATCAATTCCAGCATCTATTCAACCGGTGTTCTACAAAAAGCGCCCTATTTAAGCGGCCTTCCCGGACTGGCCAGTTCATGGGGCAATCAACAACAAAGCCAACTGGAACGCCAGCAAGGCAGCAACGCGCTGCGTGAAAAAAATCGCCTCATAACCTTGTTCCAACAAAAAAAATGCGTGCGAACAAATTAAAAATCATGTAAAAGATGCGCCATGAGCAACATAAGCAACATTAAAAAACGTTTATCAATGTCCACCACGCTTCCTGCTGGAACAGGCACAAGCGGCGGTGCACCGCAATGGATGATGGGTAGCGCACAAGGCCATCACCACCATCATGAACATAGCGAAGACGGCTCATGCTGTGGCCATGACCACAGCCACGATCATGACGCGCACGCGGCGCACGACCATTCACATACCCATGACGACCACGATGAAGAGTGCGACGAAGATCACACCAACCCATCGGGTGGGTGTGGTTGCTGCTGATCCCCGCCGAGCAGATACATACTTGAATTATAAATCTCAGCCTGTATAAAGTGTCCGTTCCGTGATAGCGGGGCATTTTATATTTAGTGCCCTGAATCTCACTCACACTAAAAAACACAAATTTTATAGAAAGACAGAGCAATGCTTCGCCTTGTAAAACGATTTCGCCTGACGCAAGATCCAAAGACCGACATTCTTTCAGGGCTAACCGTTGCGCTCGCGCTTGTCCCCGAAGCCATCGCCTTTGCTTTTGTTGCCGGTGTTGATCCGTTGGTCGGATTATATGCGGCCTTTTTTATCGGATTGATCACATCAACCTTTGGCGGTCGCAGCGGTATGATCTCCGGCGCAACGGGCGCTATGGCTGTTGCCATGGTCGGGCTTGTCGCGATATATGGCGTTGAATATTTATTCGCGACCATCATTTTAACAGGCATCATCCAAATGGCAGCAGGTGTCCTTCGTATGGGTAAATTTATCCGCCTTGTCCCGCATCCCGTCATGTTAGGGTTTGTAAACGGTCTGGCGATTGTTATTTTCCTCGCGCAATTGGGGCAATTCAAAGCACAGCAAGTTGCAGGCGCGGTCAGTACGCATAGCAGCGAAGAATCCCACAGCGCGATCAGTGTTCTGTTCAACGGTCACTGGATGCAAGGCACGCAAATGTATCTTATGATCGGCTTAACCCTGTTAACCATGGCGATTATCTGGCTTTTACCGAAAGTACCGAAAGTCGGGAAAATCGTCCCTGCACCATTGGTCGCCATTATTATCGTTTCTGTTCTGGTCATCGGTTTACAACTGGATACACGCACCGTCGGCGATCTCGCCAGCGTGGCGGGCGGTCTGCCGACATTCCACATTCCGATGGTACCCTTCACATGGGAAACCTTATTCATCATACTCCCCGTTGCCTTTACACTGGCGGCCATCGGCCTGATCGAAAGCTTGCTGACCTTAACCTTGATTGATGAAATCACCGGCACACGCGGACGCACATCACAAGAATGCGTCGGACAAGGCCTAGCCAACCTAACTTGCGGTTTCTTTAGCGCAATGGGTGGGTGTGCGATGATCGGGCAATCAATGATTAATATGGAATCAGGCGGACGCGGCAGATTATCGGGAATCACCGCTGCAGTGGCGTTACTCTGCTTCATTCTGTTTGGCGCGACATGGATTGACATAATCCCGCTGGCTGCGCTTACAGGCTTAATGATGATGGTTGTGATTTCAACATTTGCGTGGGCATCCATGCGCATTATGCGCAAAATCCCCAAAGAAGACGCCTTTGTTATTCTATTGGTCACAGGCATTACCGTTGCACATGATCTTGCCCTTGCCGTTATGATCGGCGTGATTGTTTCCGCGCTTGTCTATGCATGGAAATCCGCGCACCACATCTGGGTCGTCGAAGCACGATCAGAAGATGATGGCCGAAAAGTCTATATGCTCCACGGGCCGTTGTTTTTCGGTTCAATTTCGGGTTTTCGCGATCTGTTCAATCCCCAAAATGAAGCCGAAGACGATATTGTCATTGATTTCCGCAATGCGCGGGTCTGGGATCACTCTGCGCTCGAAGCCATTGACGCGCTCGCCACCAAATATGAAGAGGCAGGGAAGAAACTGCACCTTGTCCATCTGAGTGCCGACTGCCAGCTCCTGCTGAAAAAAGCCAAAGACATGGTCGAGGTCAACACCATCGAAGATCCGCATTACGGCATTATTGTTGATTACGCCGAAACGGTTGAGAAAAAGGCCTAAACATACTGCCCCGCGCACCAGCCCGATGACCATGCCCATTGGAAATTGTGCCCGCCCAGATGGCCCGTGACATCCAGAACCTCACCGATGAAATAAAGCCCCTGCGCTTTTTTGGCTTCGAAGGTTTTGGATGAAACATCATCCGTATCCACGCCGCCCAATGTCACCTCTGCCGTTCTATAGCCTTCGCTGCCCTTGGGTTTGATCTGCCACTTTGAAACCAGATCCGCGATGATCTGCAATTTCTTATCCGATAAATCGGCAATGCGCAGGTCATAGGTGCTCATTTCTGCAACCAATATCGCAATGCGCGCAGGTAAAAACTCCGACAAGACGGTACGCAACATTTGTTTGGGTTGCTTATCGCGCGCGCGTTTCAAAAGCGCGAGCACATCCGTATCAGGCGATAAATTCACGCAAATCTTTGCGCCCTCATCCCAATAAGACGACACTTGCAAAATAGACGGGCCGGACAGGCCGCGATGGGTGAAGAGCAACCCCTCACGAAACGCGCCATCACCGCAGGACACGCGGGCATCAACTGACACCCCCGAAAGCTCTTTGGTTTTCACCAGCAGATCCTCTTCAAATGTCAGGGGCACAAGGGCGGCGCGGGGGGGGATAATATTCAGCCCGAATTGCTTCGCCAGTTCATAGCCAAAGTTGCTCGCGCCGATTTTGGGAATGGATAAACCACCGCTGGCGATCACAAGGCTTTCACAGGAAAATGCGCCCTTATCCGTTTTCAGCACATAGCCGCTTTCGCCTTTTGCGATGTCAGCGACCTTCGTGCCGAGATAGAATTGCCCCTCATGGTTTTCAAAGCCGAAACGTAGCATATCAATTATATCACTTGCCGAATGGTCGCAGAATAACTGGCCGCGCGCATTTTCATTGCCTGTTTTTTCATCATGCGCCTTCTCATGATAGGCAATATCATGCGCTTCCACCAAGGCAATAAAATCATGCTGGTCGAACCGCTTTAACGCGGATTTACAAAAATGCACATTGCGCGATAGGAAGTTTTGAGGAGAGCAATATAGATTCGTAAAATTGCTTCGCCCACCCCCTGAAATACGGATTTTTTCACCTATTTTTTGGGTATGCTCAATAATGCAAACGCTGCGCCCACGCTTGGCGGCCTCCCAACCACACATAAGGCCTGCCGCCCCCGCACCGATCACTATGACATCGAAGTTATTCATCTTGGTCGGCTTTCATAAACTCTTTAAATGGCAGAATAAGGTGCTGCGCACCGTGAATATTCAAATGGTTCTTATCCATATACAAGAAACGCCCTGCCGCATCGTAGGGTGGATCTAAATACAGCGCTGCATCAAAATACGATACCCCTAAATCACGCAACATCGGAATAAAGACACTCTTCGTTTTTTCTAAGATCTCGGCGTTATATGCTTCATCAAATTCCCGGCATGTTTCGGCATCATTTTTTGGGAAAATAGCCGTCATCAATAAATGGCCACGCACGAAACAATGATTGGGGTTTTCGGCAAATTCATTGACAGCACCAAGGAAAACCGTTTGTTTACCAAATGCCTTAATGCGCATCAAACTACGTTTTTCATTATCAGACCCTTTAGGAAATCTCTGCGCAAGAAACACATATTGTATAGCTTTATCCTGTTCTAATGTTGTGAAAAAATTATCCGATAATTCTTCACAATATGTATCGCGCTTCCCGTTTTTAAAGCGCGCACCATCATTTTCCTGCCACGTCCTACAAGCACCACGCATGAAAATGCGCGTCGTTAATCCGTTCTCTTGCGCCCATGCCAGAACAGTCGGAATATAGTGAGAAGCATGAGAATCACCGCTTAAAATCACCTCATACCCGTCCTTATTCGGACCAATAATGCAAGAATCATCATACGCACCGCCCTCATCAGAACATGTTTTGACCCATTGATTTGGGTCTGTAATATCCGCATCCAAACTTTGTGTAATACGCCAACTCGATTGCGCGTGCTTTTTCAAAACATTAGATCCAACAATAAGGGTAACCATTGTTAAAACGCCGACCACGATAATTGTCCAAGGCCGCCAGCGGCAATAACGCGTTGTGCATTCCACAAGATAATAAGACAAAACCGCCACGACAAAAGAAGCCGTGCTCAAGCCGATTTGCGCAAGGAACGATAAGTCCTGCGCGAAATATCCCTTATAAAAAATAATCAAAGGCCAATGCCATAGATACAGCGAATATGAAATCAACCCTATAAAAACAACCCACCGCATTGATAAAGCGCGATGCACAAAACTTTGAGTATCCAAACCACTGTAAATAATCAAAGCGGCGCCAAGGCAAGGAAACAAAGCATTTAACCCCGGAAAATGCGCCGCATTCAAAAATATCATGCCGTACCCGATTAAAGCGCAGCCTAAAACCGCCAAGTAAGGGGCGAATTTTTTAGCGCGCGGTACAATATCAAATGCCAATATACCGCCAATCGCCAATTCCCAAGCGCGGGCATGCAACATATAAAAAGCCTGCATCATATCAGTGCGCACCAAATACTCGCTTAACGCAAGACTACTGATGCCAATCAAAATAATAAGGATATAGGCTTTCTTAATCGGCAAAAATCTATTAGAAACCAAAAGCAAGAACGGCCAAACCAGATAAAACTGCTCCTCCACACCTAATGACCATGTATGCAGCAACGCGGCTGATTGCGCGGATGTGTCAAAATAATCCAATTCATTGACAAAAAAGAAATTAGAAATTTGCCCCGCGGCCATACGCAAGGAAGTCAGATGATAACCAAAAGCCTCTGGTGGCAACATGACAATTGCAATGGCAGAGGTCATAACCAGCATCACGAAAAGTGCAGGGAAAATGCGCTTCACCCGCCGCGCATAAAAATTGGTAAGGGAAAACGTGCCTGCCCCAATTTCACGCTGAATAATGTTTGTAATCAGATAACCGGAAATGACAAAGAAAATATCTACGCCAATAAAACCGCCGCCCAAAAACGGCACATCGAGATGAAATAAAAGAACCGCTAAAACGGCAATCGCGCGCAGACCGTCAATGTGCGGAATATAATGTTTTGATTTTACGGTTGTCATCGTGACGGTTTCCTTTGCAAAGAACAGTTTTATATGTATAAATGCAGCTCTCAAAGTACTAATTTAACGAGGAACGCAATACGATGAGCGATCAACAGCCTTCACAAAACATCATGAACATAAAAATTGGCCTTGCCGAAATGCTGAAGGGTGGCGTCATTATGGACGTTGTCACAGCCGAGCAAGCCAAAATCGCCGAAGATGCAGGCGCGATTGCCGTTATGGCATTGGAACGCGTACCATCGGACATCCGAAAGGCCGGCGGCGTTGCCCGTATGAGCCCGCCGGACATTATCGAAAGTGTTATGAAGGCCGTATCCATTCCTGTTATGGCGAAATGTCGTATCGGTCACTTTGCAGAGGCGCAACTTCTACAAGAAATGGGTGTTGATTACATTGATGAATCAGAGGTTCTGACCCCTGCGGATGAAGAATATCATATCAATAAGCAAAATTTTAAAGTCCCGTTTGTCTGCGGCGCGAAAAACCTTGGTGAAGCCTTACGCCGTATCGGCGAAGGTGCTGCGCTGATGCGTACAAAAGGTGAGCCGGGCACGGGAAACATCGTTGAGGCCGTGCGCCACATGCGCCGCATCAACGCGGAAATCAAGCGCGTTTGTAACATTGACGAAGCCGAGCTTATGACTTTGGCACGCGAAATGGGCGCGCCTTTTGAATTGCTGAAACTCGTTCGTAAAGAAGGCAAATTGCCTGTGCCTAACTTTGCCGCCGGCGGTATTGCAACACCTGCGGATGCCGCAATTTGTATGCAACTGGGCGCGGAAACAGTCTTTGTTGGTTCCGGTATTTTCAAAAGCGACAATCCTGACAAATTCGCCAAAGCCATCGTGAAAGCAACAGCGCATTACGATGACCCTGCGATTGTCCTTCAAGCCTCAAAAGAGCTTGGCGGCGTTGCGATGCGCGGTACGGAGATCAGTGAAATTGATGAGCCGATGCTGATGGCTAATCGGGGCTGGTAACAGTAAACCCACCTTAAACCATTACTTATTTTGGCGACGCCTTTATGACGGGTAAATAAACCCTGATGCGATATAAGGCGAGCCATACGCATTGGTATGGTAATTCCAGAACCGCGCGCGCGTCCAATCGTTATTGGGCGAAACATCTTCAACGCGCATACGTTCATAAATCATAGAACGGCTGGCGCGATCACTGCCCCAATTGCTGTGCGTGACCTCAATCGTGCGGGAATTGATAACGCGCTTTACGACCGACACATGCCCATAACGCAGGCGTGATGATTTGGATAAAACGAACACCGCCCCGACCTTTGGCATATTTGATCGGTTATAATGCCCCGCCGCCTGCGCCCACCATGTATGCGCATCACCATGTATGCCAATGCCGGAAACATCCCGCGCATAGGGTACGCAACTGATCGGCTTGGTGACATGATAACCCGCGGCGTTGCTTGAGGAAAATTTCCCTGATCCGCCCCCACCGCATCCCGACAAAATAACGGCGGTGATCATGCATAGAAATAATGTAAAAAAGTGACGCGTCATTAACCCTGCTTTTGTGCTATCAAAACTCATCCCACATTGCGCCATATTTGATACGCTCATGCAACCTTCGAATAAAAAAAGCCCAGCTTGCATTTTAGAATAAGCATTGATAAGACAAAACATACATTTAAGAAAAGTTCTAAACATGACACAGACACATCCAACCATCGGCGTTCTCGCCCTTCAAGGCGCGGTCAAGCCACATCAGGCACATATCGAGGCCTGCGGCGCGCAATTCAAGGCCGTCAAAACAGCGCAAGACTTTGAGAGTGTCGATGCCTTTATCCTGCCGGGCGGGGAAAGCACGACCATGCTCAAACTGATTGGAAATTTCGGCCTTTGGGATGTGCTGGTCGATCAATTTCAGAAAAAGCCTGTCTGGGGGATTTGCGCCGGCTCTATCTTACTGGCAAAAACCGTCACCAACCCTGCACAAAAGTCATTCGGATTGCTCCCCATGACCGTAGAGCGCAACGGCTATGGCAGACAATTAGACAGTCACCACAGCGCCATTAACGGATATACGGTATCCTTCATTCGCGCCCCGATCATCAAAGACATAGCGCAGGACGTAACCATTTTAGCCACGCATGAAGACGCGCCTGTCTGGGTTCAAAAAGACAAAATCATGGCGACCACCTTCCACCCCGAACTCACCATGGATTATCCCTCACCCATGCACAAAGCCTTTATAGACTTGATATAACAATAAAAAAATGGCGCGCCGTGTCGTATTTTATTGCCCAAATAAACTCGGCATGTTAAAAAAAACGGCTTATTTATCATAATTAATATTTGAAAGAGCTTTTTCATGGAACCATTTACAATCGGCAGCATTGGCTTCGGCATCGTCGTCTTTATCGCGATAACCATCATCACCGCCCTGTTCTTACGGCGCGTTGTTCCCACCAATGAAGTGCATATTGTCCAGTCCACAAAACACACACGCTCCTATGGTAAAGACACGACAAACGGCAACACCTATTACGAATGGCCGTTCTGGATTCCGGTTTTTGGTATCACCAAAATCGTTATGCCGGTTTCTGTTTTCGATATTCAATTGACCGCATACGAAGCCTATGACGTTGGCCGCGTGCCTTTTGTTGTTGATATCGTGGCCTTCTTTCGCATTGCCGACAGTAACATTTCCGCCCAGCGCGTAGAGAGCTTTCGCGAATTGGAAACACAGCTTCTATCCATCGTGCAGGGCGCGGTGCGTACCATTTTGGCCTCACATGATATCGACAAAATCATGTTAGAGCGTAGCATTTACGGCGAACAATTCACCGAAGCCGTTAAAGATCAACTCAAAAGCTGGGGCGTAGTTCCGGTTAAAAACATCGAATTAATGGATATCCGCGACGCTGCGGAAAACCGCGTTGTGCACAACATCATGGAAAAGAAAAAATCCCTGATCGAAATGCAAAGTCGTATGGAAGTTGCCGACAACATCAAAAATGCGGAAATCGCAGAGATCGATGCCCGCCGCGAACGCGACATCCGTAACGAGCAAGCCCAACAGGCCGTTGGTGAGCGCACAGCCGAAAAAGTCAAAGTCGTTGGAATCGCCAATGAAAATGCACAGCAGGACATTAAAGAGCAACAACGTGTCACCAAAGAAAAAGAAATGGCCGTTATTAAAGTAAATGACGTACAGCGCGCCGAGATTACCAAAGACATGAACGTTGTTAAAGCTGATGAAGACAAACAAACAACCATCCTACGCGCCGAAGGTGACCTGCAAGCAAAGATCAAAGAAGCCGAAGGGATCAAGGTTGAAGGGGAGGCCAGAGCCGACGCCGAGCGCGCCATGCAACTTGCCCCTGTCGAAGCGCAAATCGTCCTCGCCAAGGAAATCGGTGAGAATGAAGGCTATCAGCAATATCTATTGGGTATTGAAAATATCGGCGCTTATAAAATCGTTGGTATCGAACAAGCCGAAGCGCTCAAAGTATCTGACATCAAGATCATCGCCAACACAGGCGACCCTGTCACAGGTATGAATAATGTCATGGATCTGTTCACAGCCAAGGGCGGCACAAATATGAGCGCCATGTTAGAAGGTCTTGCCCAATCAGACCAAGGACAGGCTTTGTTGGACAAATACGGGGTTAAAATCAAAAAAACACCCCCCGTTTTTGATAAAGACGAATAGTTTGCAAAAATAGCGCAGCGAGTCTGATTGACTTCAATCACAAAACTTTCTAAGACTGCTTTGATGATACGTTATATTTCCACACGCGGCGGGGGGCAGCCCCAGACATTTGAACAAGTCCTCTTAAGCGGGCTTGCGCCTGATGGCGGTTTATATGTGCCCGAAAGCTGGCCGCACATTGATCTGGACGCCCTCAAGGGGAAATCCTATACCGAAATCGCGGAAATCGTAATGTATCCCTTCGTTGAGGGCTGCATCGAGCGCGCCGATTTCAAACAGATCATCGCCGAAACATACGGCGCGGCGGTCTTCCGTGATAAAGACGTCACCCCGCTTCACCCGCTTAAAGACAATATCTATGTGATGGAGCAATTCCACGGCCCGACGATTGCGTTTAAAGACGTTGCGCTGCAATTGCTCGGGCGGTTGTTCGATCATGTCTTAAGCAAGCAAAATAAACGCATCACCATCGTTGGCGCGACCAGCGGCGACACAGGATCAGCGGCGATTGAAGGCTGCCTTGCCTGCGATAACATCGACATTTTCATTTTGCACCCAAAGGGGCGCGTATCAGATGTTCAGCGCAAACAAATGACCACCATTGACGCGCCAAACGTGCACAACATCGCGCTGGACGGTACATTTGATGATTGCCAGAATATGGTCAAGGCCATGTTCAATGATGAAGATTTCCGCAATGCAATCCATCTCTCCGCTGTGAATTCCATCAACTGGGCGCGGATTATGGCGCAGATTGTGTACTATTTCACATGCAGCCTGAAACTGGGCGCGCCGGAAAAGGATGTTTCCTTTGTTGTGCCGACAGGGAATTTCGGCAATGTCTTTGCCGCCTATTGCGCGCAAAATATGGGCTTACCCATTAAATATTTGAGCGTCTCAAGCAATAAAAACGACATTCTGACACGCTTTTTCGAAAGCGGCGCAATGACGCTTGGCGATGCGCATGCCACCATCAGCCCATCCATGGATATCCAAATCTCCAGCAATTTTGAACGCTATTTGTTTGACCTTATGGATCGTGACGCAGACCGCCTCGCCGCTCTGATGAACAGCTTCAAGGACACAGGCGATATCGCGGTCAGTGACGCGCATCTGCAAAAAGCACGCGCGCAATTTGAATCCAATCGCACCGATGACGCAGAAACGCTTGATTTGATTAAGGAAACTTACGACCAAACAGGCTACATCCTTGATCCGCATACAGCCGTGGGGATGAAAGGCGCGAAGCAACTCGCCGCCAAGGAAAAGGGCGCGATTGTCCTGCTCGCCACCGCGCATCCTGCCAAATTCCCTGACGCCGTGCAGCAAGCCATCGGCCTGCGTCCCGCGCTCCCCGATCACCTCGCCGACCTGTTTGAGCGCAAGGAAATCATGACCGAGCAACCCAATGATCTCCCCCGCGTCATGGCCTATGTGAAGGCACATACACGGGCGGTCGACGCACATTAAGAAAAGCGCCCCTCACATAAAATAATAACTTTGCATCTTTCGAAAATAATCTATATTCAATCCTCATGAGTTCTATAAAAATAACAACACTTCCTAATGGTCTGCGTGTCGTAACAGACGTTGTCCCCTCAGTCGAGAGCGTTGCTGTCGGCGTTTGGGCGGGCGTTGGCACGCGCAATGAAAATCTGAGCATCAACGGTGCGGCGCATATGGTTGAACATATGCTGTTTAAGGGCACAAAAACCCGTGATGCCAAAACCATCGCCGAGGTGATCGAAGATGTTGGCGGGCACATGAACGCCTATACCAGCCGCGAGATTACCAGCTATCACATCCATTTGCTTAAGGAGGATTTATTCCTCGCGCTGGATGTGTTGAGCGATATGGTTCAAAACTCGATCATGCCCGATGATGAGATCGAGCGCGAACGCGGCGTAATTATGCAAGAAATCGGCATGTGCCACGATACGCCTGACGATATTGTTTTCGATCATTATTTTGAAACCGCCTATCCCAAGCAAGCGTTAGGCGCACCGATTTTAGGCACAAACGACATTATCGCGCATATGCGCCGTGATGCGCTGATGGGCTATGTTGAGCAATTCTACACCCCTGCGCGGCTGGCTGTGTGTGCGAGCGGTAACCTCGATCACGATACATTCGTTCAGGCCGTAGAACAAAAATTCAAAGCACTACCCGAAGATCAGGGCGATAACAAAAAAACCGCCGATTATAAGGGCGGCGAAATTCGTGAAGTCCGCGATCTGGAACAAAGCCATATCGTTCTTGGCTTTCAGGGTATCCCGCGTCTTGACGATGATTATTATGGCGCGCAAATTCTGGCCACCATTCTGGGCAGCGGTATGTCATCGCGCCTGTTTCAAGAGGTGCGTGAAAAACGCGGCCTCGTCTATTCAATCTACGGCTTTCATTCATCCTATACAGATGACGGACAGTTTGGCGTTTACGCCGGAACGGGCCCTGACAAATTGCCTGAACTGATTCCCGTTATTTGTGATGAAATCATGAAAATCGGCACGACCATTACCGAAGAAGAGCTGGCGCGCGCAAAAGCGCAACTGCGTTCCTCCACATTGATGGCGCGTGAATCGATGATGAGCCGCGCTGACCAGCATGCCAAAGGTGTTTTGTTACGCGGACGCATCCGCACACCGGAAGAGGTTATAAAATCAATCAATGCTGTGGAAATTCAATCATTAGAGCGCATCGCAAAACAAGTCTTTTCAACCAGCCCGACACTCGCGGCGCTTGGCCCGTTAGGGCAGCTTGAAAGTTTTGATAAAATCAAAGAAAGACTTGCGGCCTAAGCCAGAGCAGCGCCTATGCATTACCCGACATTGCAGACAACATACCCGGATCAATACCAAGCTTATTGACCGCTTGCGTCCATTTATCATCAGGATCACCGCCAAAGACAAGATCAGGATCAGAATCAACCACGAGCCATGCATTTTGTTGCAGTTCAAAATCGAGTTGCCCCGCATCCCATCCGGCATAACCCAATACAAACATTAAATTTTCAGGTTTATTACCGCCGCTGGCGATATCCTTCAACGCGTCGACTGTCCCCGTTACGCCATAAGATTTATTGATTTTCATCGTATCATCGCGGGAGAAATCGCCCGAATGCAGTAAAAATCCACGCGCCGTTTCCACAGGGCCGCCATACATGACGGGCAAATCAAGCTTTTGAAAATCGACCTTAATATCTGATTCCAATTTAAGCTGATCAACAAGGTCGTTAAATTCAACACTGGGCATGATGTGGTTCACCACCAACCCCATTGCGCCCTCTTCATCATGGGCGCAGACAAAAATAACCGCGCGATGAAACCGTGGATCGCCCAAAGAAGGCATCGCAAGAAGAAGTTTGCCGGTTAAGTAATTATTTTTGTTGTTGTCCACGTTTATCGCCCCCTTTTTCTTATGTTCCTATAGTGACACAGAATGAAAACCCTAATCAAGTTTCCTAAAGGTTATTATCCAGCGTCGACATCCCCTTCGCGCTCATGCGGCGCATAAACGCGCACCGTTTGCGCAACGATAGAGTGAATATCAAATTCCTGCTCGGCTTTTTGCCTGCTGCGATAGCCCATAGAACGCCGAAGCGCAGGGTTAAACAAGATGGTTTCAATCGCTTTTGCGGTGGCTTTGGCATTTTTCACAGGCACCAGTAAGCCGTTTTCATTGTGATCCACCGCCTCGCGGCAACCTGCATGATCGGTGGTAACAATGGCACGTCCCGCCGCGCAAGCCTCTAGCAAAACGCGCGGTATCCCTTCGCCATAATATGATGGATACACAATCAACGCCGCGCCCGCCAAACGATCGGGCATATCGTCGACCCGCCCCAGCCACTCCACCGCGCCATCCTTGGTCATCTCGATCATTTCATCGCGGGATATTGCCTTGGGGTTGTCGGTTTCCCCGCCTGCAATTTGAAATGTTGCGACCACGCCGCGCTGTTTTAAAAGACGCGCAGCCTCAATAAAAATCGCCACGCCCTTTTCATGAACAAGGCGCGTAGGCATCAACACAATCGGAATATCCGTTTCATGCTCGACATTCATCGCCTTAAACTGATCAAGATGCACCCCAGAGCCTTTAATCAAAAGCGCATGCTCCCGCTTTACGATTCCCTTTTGCACAAAAAGCGCAAGATCATCGGCATTTTGGAAAATGAGCGTCGTGTTGGCGCGGCGGAAAACAAGCCATAATAACGGATATAATAGCGTTCTGAGGATCACTGATTGCGTTTCGTCGCTGCGGAATAAATATCCCAGTCCCGCCATAGTGAAAATTTTACGTTTTTCTTTAAATGGGAAAGCCGCCAGCGCGGTTAAAAACCCATGCTTTAACGTCACGGCGTGGATTGTATCAGGATCTTGCGCACGTATCAGGCGGCGTAAATCACGCACCATCGCCAGCGCGCCAACAATACTCGTATTGCCACCCTGTTTTTGCAGCACTGTGCATTGAAATTCCGGCGCGCGCGCAGCGGCGGCGTCATCGCCATTAATCAAACCGATCACCATATCCAGCCCCTGTTCGCGCGCGCCATATGCAACCGCCATGCGGCTGCTCCAATCACTTGCGTCAAAGACATATAATATTTTCTGATCACTCATAGGGCGTTATCCTGAAATCCAATGTCGATACCATGCCTGAAACATCAAAACCGTCCAAAGCTTTTCGGCATGATTACCGCGCCCTTTTTGATGCTCATCCCATAATGTGTGGATATGCTTATAATTCAAAAACCCTTGCGCGCGCAGCTCATACTCATCGAGTAAATCTTCCGCCCAGTCTTTCAGATCACCGCGCAGCCACGCACCAATGGGAACCGAAAACCCCTGTTTCGGGCGTTCATACAGATCTTCAGGCACATGATGATGGAGCACCTGCCGCAGCAACCATTTGCCCTTTTTATTTCTGATTTTCATATCCAGCGGCAACCGCCACACATAATCATAAATACGCCGATCCAGTAACGGCGCGCGCGCCTCCAGACTAACGGCCATGCTTGCGCGGTCAACCTTGGTTAAAATGTCACCATTCAGATAGGACAACGTATCCCAATACATCATTTCTTCGGCAAATGTTACGCCATCAATTTGCATATCAGGATCGACCAGCGGGATCATTTCCTCATACCCATCCGTCACACACATGCGCGGTTTAGGCCAGTTGCTGACCAGACTTAAATACACATCGCCCTGCGTATGTTTTTCCAGCGTATCGGCAAATTTATGCATGTGAGAACCGAATTGCGGACGGTTCGGACGCAGGCTCGACCATAAAGAGGGCGGCACGCTGCGGATCATTTGCGCGATGGGTTTACGGAATTTCGGCGGAATGTTATTGGTTGCGTTCCATGCCTTTGGCCCTGATATATGACGCGTATAGCCACCGAGCATCTCATCACCGCCATCACCGGATAAAGCCACGCTCACACTTTCGCGGGCGAATTTTGATACCAGATAAGTCGGAATCGCCGACGCATCGGCAAAAGGCTCGTCATAGATATGCGGCAACTGCGCGACGACATCCAGCGCGTCTTGCGGCTTGATATAAAGCTCATGATGGTCGGTTTTTAAATGCTGCGCCACTGCTTTGGCTTGTTCGGCTTCGTTATAGCCCGCCTCCTCAAAACCAATGGAATAGGTTTTCACTGCCTGATCGCTTTGCGCCTGCATCAAGGCCACAATGGTTGAGCTGTCTATACCGCCGGATAAAAACGCCCCAAGCGGCACATCGGACACCATGCGCTCTCCGACACATTCGGATAATATCTTTTCGAAATCGCGCACCGCGTCCTCGGCATTATCAACCGGATTGTCCCGCGCGCTGAGCAAGGCGTCCTTATGGCTCCAATACGGCTCTAATAATGATTTCAAATCCTGACCGCCGCGCAGCATCCGCAGATCAATCGCCATCATCATCCCTGCCGGTATTTGCCAAACATCACGATAAATCGAGAGTGGCGCAGGCACATAACCAAAGCGCATATATGATGTCACGGCGGGGCGGCTGACATCGCGCCTGAATTCAGGATGTGCGCATAAGGCTTTCAATTCCGAACCGAAAACCAATGTGCTGCCTGCCCATCCGACATAGATCGGCTTTTTCCCCATACGATCACGCGCCAGAAACAGGGCTTGCTTTTGACGATCCCATAAGGCAAAGGCAAACATGCCGTTGATCTTTTCAAGCGTCTGCTGAACGCCCCAATGCTCAACCGCGGATAACAAAACTTCGGTATCGCTATGGCCGCGAAATATCACACCATGGGTTGTTTCAAGCGACGCCTTGAGAGATTTGAAATTATAAATTTCACCATTAAAAACGATCATATATCGCCCTGAGGCCGATTCCATCGGCTGCGCGCCCGCAGGGGAGAGGTCGATAATGGATAAACGCCGATGCCCCAGCGCCAACGGCACATCAGGATCTTGCCACACATCATCACTGTCAGGCCCGCGCGTCGCCAACGCATCGTTCATCCCTGTAATCACCCGATGCAAATGCGCACGGTCGGGGCGGGGGTCAAATGTATATAATCCGGTGATACCACACATGCTTTGTGTCTTGTCCTACTTGTTTCATCGCTTTACCTTTATAGATAAAACATATATCTGTGTATCAAAAGGGTGAATTGATGTTTGGGAAATCTAATAAATGAATATAGAGCTTTTTATTTCCAAAAAAGGGCAGGTCGTGTTCACGTGTCACGGGGAATTTAAAAAGGAAATAAGCCAAATCGTTGTGAATCAAGAAAGCGGCGAGATCACCTTTATTTTCAAACCCGACCTTGAAATATGGAAGCCAAATTGCTCCATCGATCAGGAACTTTGCAAAAAAATCCAGAATCAATTATTCTGTGCAGTAGGGTATTATAAGAATGAAAAACTTGTTGCCGGTGAATATGTTCGTTTTACATGCCGCCCGCGATAAACAAAAATAAGGAAGATAAACAATGTCAGCAACAGAACTTACACCAGATCCGGTTGAGAAATTGCCGGAAAGTCCTCTGCAACTTATCGTAGAAGCAACAACCGTTCCCGAATCGATTGCCGTTGTGCATGACGAAGAAATCGCAACAACTGTCGAAGCCGCGAAAAGTCTGGAAGTGACTGGCGCCGAAACAGCCACACGCGCCGATGAATATTTCTCCGCCGAAACAACCAGCATCAGCGCCGCCGATCAAAGCTATGCCGGCGCAGCAACCGCGGGCAGCGAAGAAATCTACAACGCGCACACAGGCCAAGCCGAAACTTTTGTAGCGCAAGCCGACAGCTATAATGTAATGGGACACAGCACCGCCGCGATATCTGAGGAATCAACCGCGAAATCAAGCGCGCTGCAACGCGTCGCCGTTGTTCAAATCGCCGCGCAAGAAATTGCACAACGTACGGAGCTTTCTTACAAACAAGAAGCAGACCGCACCGTTGAAGGTGTTAAACAGGAAATGAAGGCTTTGTCCGCCGTTGATGACGCTGGCGCAGCGCAAAATCTTGAGGGCGAACTCAAAGCCGCAGCAGAGATTACAGCGCCGAAAGTGTAAAGACGACTTTGTATAATAATTGATGAAGGGGGCGGTTATGCGCCCCTTTTTTATGCACATGAACAGATTGTCTGCATGCGTCATTCTCTGCTATTGTGCGCTAACAGCAAAATTTAGGAAGGGTCACACCGCACATGGATATTGATCTTCTGGTGACGCCACAAGGTGAAGCGGGACTTTTAAGCAATAGTAATCTGGTCAAAAAAGCCATCGGCGTCTTGTTTGACACCGATAACGCGACCCTATCCCTAGAATTTGCCGACATGGATCATCTGGATTTAAACATCCCCGTTGAGATTGATTTTTTCGCGATGCTCGACACCAATCCGCAGATTCATATCGGGTCAGTGTCCGAGGGTAAAATCGCGCAAGCCTATCAAGTACCGTTGATGTTTTTAGATGACCCCTATCGCGCCGAAGCGTTCGAGAATGTCAAAGCGCCCGCAAAACCGCTCGCCGCCTTTTACTATTTCGTTAAAAATTGTGTTTTGGGGCAGCCCGTCCACCGCCTTGATGCAGGAAACGAAGAGTCGTCAGGCTGTATTTTAGGGGACGCCGCGCCGTCTTCACTGGAATTTGCCCATCACCTTGCGCGCCGTCACGGCATGGAAGTCGGACAAGAAAAAGCCAACCAGACACTCAACACACCCTCTATGGGGATGGGGGGCAACAGTTCCGGCGCAAGCAGCAGTTCCGGCGGCACATATTACCAAAAACGCTATGTCCAAAAATCGACCAAAGATGATAAGAAGGATGGGGAAGAGTAGGCGTTTTAGATAAATCTACTGCGCTTTTCTGATCTTCCGCCATTGCGCGACATTGTTATTGTGCTCATTCAGGGATTTGGCGAAGGCATGCCCGCCAGAGCCATCGGCGACAAAATACAGATAATCATGGGTTTCGGGGTTTAACGCGGCCTCAATCGAGGCTTGGCCGGGGTTGGCAATCGGGCCGGGCGGTAATCCTGCGTAAAGATAAGTATTATAAGGGGAATCATAGGCCAGATCTTTTTTCAGCAGCCTGCGCCCCAGCGGCCCCTGTCCGTCATTCTTGTTTTCCCCCAACATCAGCGCGTAAATTACGCTCGGGTCAGTTTGAAGCAGCATCCCTCTGCGCAGACGATTGATAAACACGCCCGCGACGCGTTTGCGCTCTGATGCAACGGCCGTTTCTTTTTCAATGATTGAGGCCAGCACAAGCGCTTCTTCCTTGGTTTTAAGCGGCAGGTCAGCGGCGCGCTTGGCCCATGCGGCGTCTAAAACCCGATCCATTGCCTGTTCCATGCGCCCCAAAACGGCGGACGCATCCTCACCCTTTTGATAGCTGTATGTTTCCGGCAGATAACGCCCCTCCCCCTTCATCGCAAATTTAGTGGCATGATCCAGATCATTTTGCGCCAAAAGCAGCGTTTTAATCTCAAAGTTGGTTAAACCTTCGCGGATGGTTACCTGACGCTGCACAACTTTGCCCGATTCCAGTAAATCCATAATTTCAAGCATTGAGGCATGCGGCGGAATTTCATACTCACCCGCCTTAAGCATATTGGCCTGCCCTGTCAAACGCCCATTAAGCTGGAAGATCACACCGTCAAAGCGATCCTCTTGTAAAATGCCCTGCTGGGTTAAAATTTCAGATATAGCGCGAATATTCGATCCATGCGGGATTTGAATGATCACCGCTTCGTCCAGCGCGCTCTGCTTTTCATAGCGATAAGCACTATAGGCCGCGCCCGTCGCACATAATAATGCCGCAAGCGTGATACCCAGAATAAAAGTCTTAACAAGAAAGCGGAGAAGCTTCACAAAACACCCCTTTGATTATGACGCGCGGCTTAAAATCAAAGATGCATTCGTGCCACCAAAACCGAAAGAGTTAGACAAAACAGTATTCACCGTTTTTTCCTTCGCTGTTTTCGGCACAAGATCCATGCCCTGACAGTTTTCAGACGGGTTTTCCAGATTAAGCGTTGGCGGCAAAATGCCTGTTTCGATGGCCTTTGCCGCATAAATGGCCTCGACCGCGCCCGCAGCGCCCAATAAATGGCCAATCGCCGATTTTGTCGATGACATAGACACACTGTCTAGTGCATTCGTGAATAAACGTTTCACCGCATTAAATTCAATGCCGTCACCAACGGGCGTGGATGTACCATGCGCGTTGATATAATCAATGTCTTCGGGGTTCAATTTTGCGCGTTTTAATGCTGCTTGCATGGCGCGGTAGCCACCATTGCCGTCTTCGGCGGGGCTTGTGATGTGATGGGCATCGCCTGACAGACCATAACCAACCACTTCACCATAGATTGTCGCGCCGCGTGCTTTGGCGTGTTCATATTCTTCCAGAACCACGATACCTGCGCCCTCACCGATCACAAAGCCATCGCGCCCCTGATCCCACGGACGGGATGCATCCTCAGGCGCGTCATTATAGCTCGTAGAGAGCGCCCGCGCTGCGGCGAAGCCTGCCACGCCAAGGCGACAAACCGCGCCCTCTGCGCCGCCTGCAATCATGACATCGGCATCATCCAGCGCAATCAAGCGCGCCGCATCACCAATCGCATGCGTACCTGTGGCACACGCAGTAACCACAGAGTGATTCGGCCCTCTGAAGCCATATTTAATCGACACATGCCCTGAGGTCAGATTAATAAGAGCCGCAGGCACGAAAAACGGAGAAATCCGGCGCGGCCCGCGCTCATTCAAAATAGTCGAGGTTTTATAAATTTCATCCAGCCCGCCAATACCCGAGCCAATCAAGACACCTGTACGGTTCAGAGATTCTTCGTCAGTGGGCGCCCAGCCTGAGTCTTCGATCGCTTCTTGCGCGGCGGCCATACCATAAGTGATAAAAACATCAACTTTGCGCTGTTCCTTAGGGTGCATAAACAAATCAGCGTTAAATTCACCGTTCTTAGGATTTTCATCCGTTGTTTTGGGAATAATACCAGCGATCTGTGATGTGATATCAGACACATCAAAATCTTCAATCTTGCGGATACCGCTTTTGCCGTTTGTTATGGCGTTCCAGTTATGATCCACACCAAAGCCTAATGGTGAAACCATACCCATTCCAGTAATCACAACACGTCTTAATTCACTCATTCTTGGATATCCTCTTGATTTAAAACAATCCCTTAAAAGCATCACAGCCCGCTGTGCGGGCTGAAATTTGTTTTAAGATGAACAATAAGGCAACATCGAATCGCCTTGATTATTCGCCTGAATTTTCTTTGATGAACGTTACAGCATCACCAACAGTCTGGATGTCTTTTGCCGCATCATCTGGAATTTCAATACTGAATTCCTCTTCAAACGCCATAACCAATTCAACTGTATCCAGAGAGTCCGCACCAAGATCATCGATGAAGCTAGCACCTTCGGCAACTTTGTCTTCTTCCACACCCAAATGCTCAACAACGATCTTCTTAACGCGATCAGCAATATCACTCATATCAATTCCTTACCTTAATTTAAAACTTGTCTTTTTCTTATATAGAACGAAAATGCATATTACTAGCCCCTTCAATCTTCCGCAACGATTTACCATAGCGGTCATCAAAGATAAAGCGGTTTTTTAGCTGTATATGGACGTAGCTCTGTGGATAAAGCAGATCGGCAGCCTGTTCTTTTCGATCCTCTCCCATAGCGAAACAAAAATAAGCACATCGATCAAAACGTCTTCGGTTTTAAGATTTTATTAAAACTTGTCCTAGATCATGCCGGCCATCAAACATAAAAAAGGCATGAAAATACTTAGAATATTCATAAAATTTTAAATAAATACGGCGTATTATCAGCACATATTAAGAATTTTATTATTTAAAACATATACTTAAGAGTAATTTTAATGGGAAAACACTATACTAAAGGTTATATAGAAAATGTCACCGGCATGACTTTTGAAGAGTTCGTGAAGCTCATACAATTGCATGCAGGCGAACAAAGCATTGATATGAGCCTTATCAATAACGGTCTGGTGTCAGACGATGCCATTCACTGGGCGCTCAATCAAGACACGCTTTCCGATGCGCAAAACCAAGATTTACTCGCTCTGGTCGCTACAGAACTCGAAGAAGAGCAAGAGCCCGCAGCAGGTGAAGACGATGTTACAGCGCCAAAAGCGCAAGATGATGGTGTTCTCGATGTTCTTAACAACACCCATGAAGATAACAGCACCGCGCCGATACAACAAACAGCGACGATGCAAGACGCGCCTGCAAATAATGTACATCATAATAGTAACACCCCTAATTTAGACTTAGGGCGCGCCGGTTTTGAAAATACAATGGTGGACAGCCACACCCTCAAAGAGAATTTCAGCACCACCCTAACATCCAACGCCTTAGACGCGACAAACATCACCTATAATGCGCATTCTTTCACTGCGCCAAAAATCAGCCATATCATCACAGCGCCCGATGTCATCGAAGACATAAACACTGCACCAAACGCGCGCTATGATATTTTCTTTGGTCGGACCAACACAGATATTTCCGGCAACCTGATAACAGATAACGGATATGGCGCAGATTCGGACAGTGACAGCGCAATCTTGTCCGCCGTTGCCGGTACATTTGCAACAGATAATGGCGGCACATTAACCCTCGCCGATAATGGTGATTTCACTTATAGCCCTAGCGCGGGCGCTTCGGGTGTTGATACATTCACATATAGTATTCAAGATGGACAAGGCGCAATCGACACCGCGGAAACAACCTTTGTACTCAGTGCGCGTGACACATTGACTACTATTGATTTTTCTACCGCGACCGTAACAGGATATGGCGGAAGCCAAAATAGCAGCAATTTGCACACCATCCAAGATGGCGGCGATACCATCAACATTCAAAATAACACATGGAAAGACGTGTCCCTATCCCACACAATCACGGCGGACACGGTTTTATCATTTGACTTTATGTCGACCGCGCGCGGTGAAATTCACGCTATCGGCTTTGATACAAATGAATCCATCGCCCCTGCGCTCTCCTTCAAGCTTTATGGCACGCAAAACTGGGGTATTACAGATTTCAATAACTATGCCGGACATGAAGGACAATGGGTGCATTACGAAATCAATGTTGGTGATTATTACACAGGCAATTACAACAAGATCTTTTTCGTTAATGACGATGACGCTAACCTGCATTCCAACAGTATTTTCAGCAATATCTCCATTTTTGAACAAGGCACAGCGGCCTCTGAAACAGTGACGGGCACTTCCGCATCACAATCACTCTACGGCAATGGCGGCGATGATGTGATTTATGGCCTTGATGGCGATGACGTCTTGTATGGCGGCTCGGGTATAGACTTTCTCTATGGCGGAAACGGCGCAGACACCTTTGTTTTCGATGATATAACTGATATCGATCACGTTCAGGATTTCAGCATTGCCGAAGGTGATGCGCTGGATATTTCCAGTCTCTTAAGCGGTTATGATCCTTTAACAGATGCGATCAATGACTTCGTGCACATCACAAGTGACGGTCAGGACACATTCCTCGCGGTGGATAGCAATGGCGGCGGTGATAGCTTCGTTGACGTGGCAATCCTACACGGAATCACAGGGCTGGATAGTGTTGATGATTTACAAACCGCGGGTAATCTAGTCGCTGTTTAAGTGACCTGAGGCGCTTCGACCTCTTCACCAATTTGCTCCATTAAGGCTTCGCGTAACGCGCTTTGCATCACAGGGGAAATCTGCATGCCCTCACGCGTATGAACCTGAAACACGTTTACTGCGCGGTGGCCTTGGGTTGTGATGGAGGCATGCTCTAACCCGACCTCCATATCATTAAAAACCGAAGTCAAAGCATGAAGCAAATGCGGGCGATCACGCGCCGTAATTTTGACCGTTGTATTTGTATCGGACAGGGCATTTGAAAATTCTATTTCAGGCTGAACGGAAAAAACCATATTTTTCGCATTTTTCGCCGCGCTGCGTTTTGCCGATACAGGGTCAAGCTCTATGCGTTCATCTTTGATCACCGAATCCGTGATGGCTTGGCGTAATTTTGCGGCTTGGTCTTCACTGTGCATACCGCCGCTACTGTTTTGAATAACGAATGTGTTCGCCGCTTGCCCTTTGCCATCGGGTATCGTGCTGACCCGTGCATTTAAAACACCCGCCGAAGACAGCTCCAACGCCGCCATAATATTTTCAACCAAATAAGGTTTGTTTTCCGCAACCACCGTAAGGATATCGGCCTTCACATTCTGATTGGGCACAATACTGACATAGGGCACACCCTCTTCATAATCCGCGGGCAATTCAAAGGCGCGGCGATTATATTGCTCGGTTAGGCCGCTCATCATTTTTTGGGCTTTTTCATAAACTGATTCCGCGCGATAAGAGGCATGCGGCGATAAACGCCCCGGCCCCAAAGCCAGCGTATCCGCCATCGTCATAACCCTTAGCAAATCCAAATGCTTACTGTCCGGTATTTTAGATACAAAATTTTGAATCGTTTCACCGTCTTCAATATCCTGATATCGAGCGGTATGCTTCAAGAGCAAATGATTTTCCGCAAGCCATGCCGACATTTTTAGAGCGTCGCCCTCAAGACCAAGCCGCGCACCGACTTTTTGCACCAAATTACGGTTATAGCTTTTCATATCTTCGGGCTGCTCGGCCTCGCCCTTATACACGTCATGTAATAAAAGCGCCACGGATAAGATCTCTCTGTCCTCGGGGGTTAAATCCTGCGCGATTTGACTGGCAGCAGGTGCATAGCCCGCATAATCTTGACTGGCCAAAGCCGTCAAATTACCAATGCCCACCAAGGTATGATCGTCCACCGTATAGGCGTGATATGGGTCAAACAGGACAAGCGCGCGAGTCTTTTCCAATTCAGGAATAAAGCGCGGCAAAACATCCAGCATATTCATACGGCGCAGCGTGTGCTCCGCATCTTTATGCGAGAGAATATCCAGCATAACCCGATTGGCTTGCGGGTCATTAATAAAATCATCTGTAAATAACGCGCCGCTTTTACGGATTTTTTGCATAGCGGTATGGTGCAGCCCATGGCCGGTTTCAACATGTTCCTTAAACAGTTTCATAATCCTCATCGGGTCGTCGACCTGATCGGATCTGAATTTAATCTGCTCACCCCGCGTTGTGCCGGGGGGTTTTACGCCCAGTTGCTCCGCCACATCCGAACACACCATTTTGGCGTAATGGGACACTTCGCGCGTCGCGCTGAAATAATCACGCATAAACGCGCCGACATCGTCATAGCCCATACGCGCCGCTAAGGCCGGTTGCTCGTGCGAATATAAATTGTCATCTTCTTTATTCACCAAATCATGCAAATGACACCGCACAGCCAATAAGAAATTATACGCATCCTCGGCTGATTGTTCATCTTCACCGGTGATAATGCCACGTTCTGCCAGATCACACCCGCCAACGCCGCATTGCTCTTCCGATACCCAGCGCGCCGTTTGAAATCCGCGCAAACCGCCATATCCATTTTTAACATTCGGCTCAATCACCGTAAAACGGCCCATCGACGTCACGCCGCCCTCTGCGGGGGCATGGTCTTCCTTCGCCTGATTGCTCAAACGCTTGTCATATTCTTCAAACTTCGCCGTGATAAAGTCTTTGCGATGTTCCTCACCAATTTGCGCCAAACGATCATTCATGCGCACATATAAATCATCGCTGCCCCATGCTTTGCGGCGATCAAGCATTTGCGTCCATGTTTCCTGATCGGCGATCACATCCTCTGCGCAATGCTCTGTGCCGCGCAACACAACCGATGAAATATCAAAGCCCGCATCCATCAAACTGTAATAAAATCCGCTAAATTTTTCTGCAAAATCGGCATGCTCATCGGGGATTTTTTTACCGTCATAGAGGGCGTCATCCACCAAAAGAAACAGGTCAAGGTCAGAATAAGGCGCGATTTCCTGCCGCCCGTTTGCGCCCGTAAAAACAAGGGTCGCCTTGTCCTTAAAGTCGCCCAAATGCTCCTCGGCAAGTTGCTCGATATTATGATCAACCAGAGCACTCAGACTTAAAACCAGATCTTTGGCCTCAATTTCGCCATCACGAAAATGGCCGAGAATTTCTTCCTTATCCGCCTTCATATGCTGTTTCAATGCTATGGGATTTATCGCCATCACCGCCCCTTTTCTTGTAGTTTTACAGCGTTATATCCAAAAACTCAAGTTTCACGACGCTGCCGCATCGCGTTTTTTAAATTCTTGTTACACCGCCGTCTTTGCCATGGTAACAATCACTGCATGAAACAAGAATTCCACATTCTGATTGATGCACAAACACCCACCGAGGATAAGGTGGCGAGCATCATGGCGCAGCATACCAACCTGTCCAAGCAGGCGATCAAGCAGGCCATGAAAAAAGGCACGCTGTGGATTGAGGATGATAAAGGCGTGCGCCGCCTGCGCCGCGCCGACACAATCCCGCCGCGCGGCAGTACGCTGCACCTCTATTATGATACAGATATTCTGGATACCACCCCACCGCAACCCACCCTGATTGCCGATGAGCACGGCTATAGCATCTGGTGCAAACCCGCAGGGATGTTGTCCCAAGGGTCGAAATGGGGTGATCATTGCACGATCAATCGGTGGATTGAATCCAACACGCCCTTTGACACCAAACCGGAAAGAAATTGCTTTGTTGTGCACCGCCTTGATCGCGCCGCGTGCGGTCTGATGATCATCGCGCATAAGAAAAGCATCGCCGCGCAGCTCTCCGCTCTTTTTGAAAAACGCGACATTACAAAGCGTTACCGCGTCATTGTCGAGGGCGCCTTTCCGCAAGAAGAACAAATCATCGAAAGCGATATTGAGGGCAAAAAAGCCTATTCCGCGGCCAAACGCATTGCCTTTTGTCCGCGCCAGAACCGCTCTTTACTGGATGTTGACATCAAAACAGGACGCAAACACCAGATCCGCATTCATTTGAGCCGCTTAGGGTACCCCGTTGCGGGCGATCGTCTGCATGGTATCGCCGACCAAGAAGATTTACAGCTCTGCGCTTTTTCCCTGCATTTTATATGCCCGATCACAAGCCAAGACAAACAATACGAGCTGCCCGCAGAACGCGCTTTGGCGTTGTAAAATCAGATGAAAATCCTGCTCTATATCAACGTCACTTAAATGATCGAACGAATACCGCGCCAACCAATTTCTAATTGAAAGACGCGGAGCGTCACGTTAAATTGGACATCAACATGATTTGAAGGCTACAATAGTAGCCGTAATTAAAATAAACCTGTTCGCATAAAACAGTAAGGTAGATGTCGTGGGTGACAATATTCATTTAAAAAATATCCATAACAATGAAGAGATGGTCATTGAAATAGACCCATCTCAGCCGAGCGGTTATGCGGCCAAATTGTTCGCACCCCCCGATTCCACAGAGGCCGGTACACCCTTTCAAGATTTGGGCGACCAATTCGATCAATTCACCAGAGACTGGCGTAAAGACGAACCTGTGCCGGCAACGCATAAACATGGCAATACAACATTCGACTTAGACTATGATAATGATGGCGACGGCGATATGGACGTCAGATTGGTCGATAATTTATTTACAATCAAAGACGTCATGAATGCCGAATTAGCATCAGAAGGCAAACCCCTTCTAGAGCGCTTTGATGTTATCTCAGGCTATCGTCATCCTGATACAGCAAAGCTTTTAAACAGCACAGTCAGCATATCTCAACATAATCTTGGAAAAGCGCTGGATATACGGCCTATTGATACAAACGGAGATATTATTCCGACGCGTGATGTAACACAATTAATATGGCAAGACATCTCTGGAATCAGTGGGCTTGGCAATTATGATGTTGATATCAATACACATGTTGACGTTCGCGCCCTTGACGCCGAAAGAAATAACCCTGCCTTCTGGGATGATGACGGGAACGGAAAAATAGGATCAAATTCCGGCGGCCCTGACTGGTCACCCTCCGGCAGCCCCGCGCCAAGATCCCCCGGCGGATAAGATAAGCTAACATTTTCGACATAACACTTACAACGGCGCTCCGGTGGCTCTTCTTTGCTTCTAAACACTTCCCTTTCCAAGCGCGCGTTCCGTCTTGACTCAAAATACAGATATAATATGTCGAGAACTGTTGACATGTTAAAATATGTCCACTAATATCGACATATAGATATACAAGAAGAAATTATTTCTTCGCGCAAGGAAGGGCATTGCTTACCATGAAACACGTTCTTGTCCTTTGTACGGGGAATTCCTGTCGCTCAATTATGGCCGAGGCCTTGATTAATCAACTTGGCGCGGGGCGATATAAAGCCGTGAGTGCAGGCAGTGCGCCAACAGGCGAGGTACACCCCAAATCCATAGAAACATTGAAACGCAAGGGCATTACCGTTCGCAATCCACGAAGCAAATCATGGGATGAGTTTGAAGGTACAAACTTCGATCTGGTGATTACCGTCTGTGATGCCGCCGCGGGGCAAACCTGCCCTATATTTTTTGGCAAGCACAAAAAATTACATTGGAGCACACCAGACCCCGCCGCAGCCACAGGCAGTGAGGACGATATCAACGCTGCTTTTGACGGGGCGTTTGGGATGCTCAAAGGCAGAATTGAGAAAGAATTATTATGAGTACAGAGGCACAATCACCAATGGGGTTATTTGAACGCTATCTTTCCCTCTGGGTTGGGCTTTGTATTGCCGCGGGCGTTGGACTGGGTATTGCGATTCCCAGCCTTTTTGAAGCCATCGCCGCCATAGAATATGCCAGTGTCAACCTGGTCGTAGCAGTCTTTATCTGGGTAATGATTTACCCGATAATGGTTAATGTTGATTTTGCCAGCCTGAAAGATGTGGGCAAAAAGCCAAAAGGCCTATGCATTACTATCGTCGTTAACTGGCTTATAAAGCCGTTCACAATGGCCGCCCTTGGTATTCTATTCTTTAAATATTTCTTTGCAGGGCTCGTCGATCCGCAAGATGCAAAAGAATACATTGCGGGCATGATTTTACTTGGCGTTGCACCATGTACGGCAATGGTGTTCGTCTGGAGTCAGATGGTGCGCGGCGATGCCAATTACACGCTCGTACAGGTTTCCATCAACGATCTTATTATGGTCTTTGCGTTCGCGCCGATTACGGCTTTCCTGCTTGGTGTAACGGATATTGTTGTGCCGTGGGAAACATTACTTCTGTCTGTTGTGCTGTATGTCGTGATTCCTTTGGTGGCAGGATATGCGACGCGCAAAATGCTCGATGGCGCAGGCAATGATGAAAAAATTGCCGATTTCACAGGAAAGGTGAAGCCGTTTTCCATTATGGGGCTACTGGCAACCGTTGTTTTGCTCTTTGGGTTTCAAGCGCAAACCATCATCGATGAACCGCTCATTATCGCATTGATCGCTGTACCGCTTCTTATTCAAAGCTACGGCATTTTCGTCATTGCTTACGGCTGGGCGTATTTCTGGCGTGTTCCATTCACGACAGCCGCGCCAGCAGCATTGATCGGCACATCAAATTTCTTCGAATTGGCTGTGGCTGTTGCTATTAGTTTATTTGGTCTGAATTCAGGCGCGGCTCTTGCTACCGTTGTTGGTGTCTTGGTCGAAGTCCCCGTGATGCTATCCTTAGTCGCGATTGCAAATCGTACCAGACAATACTTCCCGTAATATTCTCTCTATTTCTATTCTTATTAGGCGATGCAAGATGTGGTTGTACTACAGGAAAGGGAGATGCGCTCAGAATGGCATTCTCAGACAAAACAGCCTATGACAAAAACGAAGGATTTCGAACCGCCGCTATCTCGCAGCCATTCTTGCTTTTAGAGGAGTTGAAGGGGGTGAATAGTGAAATGGTGGACCCTAGCGGGATCGAACCGCTGACCTCATCGCTGCCAGCGATGCGCTCTCCCAGCTGAGCTAAGGGCCCGTACAAAGACGAAAGACTGTGATAAGTGTTTCGCGCGGATATTTCAAGAGAAAAAAGGGCACATCACATGCGCCCCTTTCATTATTTTTTATGAATGTCGCTTATTTTTTAAGCAAATCGCGAATTTCGCTCAGCAATGCGATGTCTGCAGGTGGCGCTGATGGCGCTGCTGCTTCTTTTTCCGCTGCTTCTTTTTCTGCCGCTTCTTTCAATTTATTCACGCCCTTAACAAGGAAGAACACAACAAACGCAACGATCAAAAAGTTGATCACAGCATTGAAAAATACGCCATATGTAATCAATGGCGCGCCTGCCGCTTGTGCTGCTGCTAATGTTTCGTACGCTTGTCCGTTCAAAGCAACGAACTTGTCAGCGAAATCAACGCCGCTTGTAACCACACCAATCACGGGCATAATCAAATCATCAACCATTGACTTAACAATCGCTGTAAACGCCGCACCCATTATGATACCGACAGCCATGTCCATAACATTACCGCGCGCAATAAAGTTTTTGAATTCTTTCAACATTTTATGAATAGTCCTTATCGTTAAATATTTATTTTTATAATACTTTCAAAGTGGGCGTAATCTAACAATAAAAAGAAGTTTGTCAATCACAATAACGCGTTACAGGAATATGTCGCTAATACTCATAGAGTATAAATTGAATAATGCGCCCAAAATCCGTCATAAAAAAAGCCCCGCAAATGACTGCGGAGCTTTATAGATTTTATTTAAGTGCGTTTAGCGATTGCTCATCAAGCGCAAAATATGCGTAAACATCACCACAAAACTGATATACAAGCTCAACGCCGCAGACCAAGCCAAACGGCTGTTCACTTCTGCGCCGTTACCGGCATTGAACATTCTTTTTGTGTTTTGTGTTTCCCATACAGTCACACCGGCAAAGATAAGAACGCTCAGCGCGCTTATGCCCATTTGCATTGTGCTTGAATACTGCACGAACATTCCGGTTACGCCCACAATCACAAGACCAATAACGCCCATGAATATGAACTTTGCCATTGGCGCAAGATCACGTTTCGTTGTGTAGCCGTAGATGCTCAGCGAAGCGAACATGGCCGAGGTTATAAAAAACGCACGTGCGATATCCGCGCCTGCATATTTCAACGCAAGAACCGAAAAGCTAATCCCGTACAAGACACTAACGCCAACAAACGCCATCATCAATTTTTGTGATGACATAGAGGCCGGGTTAAAGCCGAACCAAACAATAGCAAGGGGTGCAAGAGCAATCACAATGGCCTGCGGTCCACCAAGGAACATCGTCATAAGAACAGGGGAGCTACTAACCACCCATGCGACGATCGCCGTGATAAGCACACCAACGGTCATGCGGTTATAGACACTTAACATATGATTACGTAAGCCAGCATCGTATACGGTTTCCCGTTCCCGACTCGCTGGACGTGAATAACGATCTGTTTGCATTTCAATTCTCCAAAATTGTAAAATAATAACTCATAATAGGGTTATATACTGCATTATAGCAGATTTCAAAGACTCTTGTTGAATCTTTACACCCTGTTATTCGCCTGTTTGGTTTAAAAAGTTTCACGAATTTGTAAAGGGCTGATTTACTTACGTCTTCCGCGGATAAGCCACGGATTAGTGCGCTCCGCCTTCTTTTGCGCATCTTGGGGAAAGCGCGATTCTTTTTCAATCGGCGGCAAGCTTGCTGAATCGGGGATGGGTGTATTGGTGACATCGGATATTGCCCGAATGCGCGCCTCAATCGGAGGGTGCGTGGCAAACATGCCCAAAAACGGCTTGTGGTTTTCAATGCACATCATGGCGATGTCATCCGTGGTCTGGGGGATACGATCACGCCCCGCAATGCGCATCAATGCCCGCATCATCGCTTCGGGATTTTTGGTCATCTCTACCGCGCCCGCATCGGCCATATATTCCCTGCGCCGTGATAAGGCAAAGCGCATCAATAAACTGGCCATATAGCCCAACCACAAAATCACCGCGATGATAATCATGGCAATAATCACGCCGCCGCCATTACGATCGCGCCGCCCGCGTACAAAAAACAGATTATAGCGGATATTACTCCACATTAATTGCGCGAAAAATCCAAATAAACCGGTGAAAATAATCGTCACAATCAACAAGCGCACATCACGGTTTTGAATATGGGTCAGCTCATGCGCGAGCACCGCTTCCAACTCATCCTGCGCCAATGAGTTCATCAAGCCGCGCGTCACCGTCACGGAAAAATTATCCTTGGTGATGCCACTGGCAAAGGCATTGCGCGCATGGGTTTCGATGATCTCTAATTTCGGCAATGACATCCCGCGCGATATGCATAGATTTTCCACCAGATTATAAAGCTCCGGCTCATCTTGGCGGGTTACGGGATGCGAATGGGATAATTTGCGGATCATACGGGTATGGAAAAACCACGCAATCGTGAACCAGATGGCGACGCCCGCAATAATTAACGGCGCATAATTCAGTACCATATTATTGGCAAAGCCAACCGAAGCCATCGGATCAAGCGCGGGCATAACAGGGTCGCGCCCCATAATGAGATTTTCGGTAGAGCCAAGATAAGCGCGCGTCGTAGTCGTCGCGCCATATCGAAACACCGAAACACCCATCGCCCATGCAATTGACCAGAATATCCCCATCATTAAAACAGGATAAAAGACCAAAAGCATGATACAGCGCAGGTTATTGTTCCATATATGGGTGCTTAAACCAACTTTTGTACCGGCCATGATAATCTCGTTTAAGAGCTTTTAGACTATAATTAAAATTTAACTTCCGGTGGCTTTTGAACAGCAGCCGCTTCGGTTGCGTCCAATTCAAAAAACTCTTCCTTGGAAAAACCAAATGACCCCGCAATAAGAACCGCAGGGAATTGCTCGGTCGCAGTATTGTATTCCGCTGTTGCGTTGTTGAAGAAACGACGCGCCGCCGCGATTTTATTTTCAATATCGGAAAGCTCGCTCATCAATTTCTGGAAATTCTGATCCGCCTTCAAATCGGGATAGGCTTCGGCAACCGCCAGCAATCCCATCAAAGCGCCGCCCAAAACATTTTCCGCCGCAACCCGTTCGCCGGTTGCGCCCTTGGCCGCACCAACGCGTGAACGTGCATTGGTCACATTTTCAAACACTTCTTTTTCGTGCTTGGCATAGCCTTTGACGGTCTCAACAAGCTGAGGGACAAGGTTAAAGCGTTGCTTCAACTGGACATCAATATCGGAAAACGCATTATTCCGTGTTTGGCGCAAAGCAACCAAACGGTTGTATAAAATAACAAATAAAGCGACTATTACGCCAATAATTCCCAGTATGATCCAACTATTCATGATTTATCCCTTTCACTCTTATAGAGGCTGGGGTATTTTAGGGGCTAGAATCGCGTTTGTCTTTATATTTTTTAATTCAATCAATATTGTAACTATATGTCCGTTTTCACATCTACAGATTTCGCAAGTGCTTGTGCAAGCGGTACAGATTGGCGCGATACTTCCAAAATTGTTTTGGAAAAACTGGAATCCATTCGTACTGAGGGCGATTCCTTTAATCTTGGCTTTCTTTATATCTCCGATCATCTGGCGGATGATGCCACCAGCATTTTTAATCTGTTCAAAACAGTCTTGAAAATTGATAACTGGGTTGGTTCTGTCGGTATGGGGGTTGTCGGGTGCAATGAATCACTGGTCGATAAAGCGGCCATTTCCGTGATGATCGGTCAATTCCCCGAGGGAAGCTTTCGCGTTTTTCCGGAAAATGAAGATGAAGAAGACAATTTAGAAGCCAGCAAGCCGAACCAAATGCCGCAAGATGCCGTTGAACAATGGTTGATTGAAAACACGCCGATGCTTGGCGTTGTCCACGCCGACCCGATGTCCCAACATGATCCGCAAGACGTTTTGCGCGATCTGGAAAACACAACGAACGGCTTTTTGGTGGGCGGGCTGACCTCCTCACGCTCGCATCATTTACAAATTGCCAACGCCGTTTTCGACAATGCGGTCAGCGGCGTTTTCTTTGCCGATACCATTCCCGTATCAACCACCCTTTCCCAAGGCTGCCAACCCATCGAAGGCTCACATATCATTACCAAGGCGGATGATAATGTGATTTTGGAATTGGATGACAAACGCGCACTGGATGTTTTACAAGATGATTTACGCACACTAACCAGCGCGCAGCTTGATAAAGATCTCAGCGATTTTTCCGACACATTCGGCGCAATCGAAAGCAGCGACACAATCCCTGATGAATTTAAAAGCCTGTTTCGCGGGCAAATCCATATCGCCCTGCCCCTATCGCAATCCGATCAAAAGGATTTCTTGGTGCGTAATATCGCAGGCATTGATGCGGATGAAGGCTCGCTCTCTATTTCGGAAAACATCTCCAGCGGTGATCGTATCTTCTTTGTTGAGCGCAATGACGAAAGCGTTTCAAGTGACCTGTCCAAAACACTCATCGCCTTGCACAAGCGCGTCACAGCCGAACGCGGCACGTTTGAGCCCAAGGGCGCACTTTATATATCGTGTATTGCCCGCGGCTTTTCCGACAATGCCGCGCCCGATATGCAGGAAATGTCGATCATACATGACATTATCGGCGATGTGCCTCTCACCGGCTTTTACGCTGGCGGGGAAATCAACAATGCCCGCTTCTACGGCTATACCGGCATTCTGACCCTGTTCTTCTAGCCGCTGCCTGCGCCGCCACCCGAAAAAAAAATTGTACTTAGCGAATAATATCGGTATTGTTTGCGCTTGATTACACACAATTATGATAATAACCGTCAAAGAATTGAGGCAAGGATGTTTAAAGGTTTGTTCAAGAAAGTCGCCCTACTATATGTAGGTCTATTGATGTTTATCCCTCAGGCACACGCGCAAAACGATACATTACTCCCCGAACTGCCCGCGCCGCTTCAAAATCTTGCCAATGACGGCGCTCAAATCAGATTCCTTGGTAAAGACCAAGGCGTTGATGGCTGGGTTGCGATTAAGAACGGACAAGAACAATATTTCTACGTTCTGCCGAGCGGTGCTTTTTTATCGGGTATTTTATTCGATGCTAAAGGCAAGACCGTGACAATCAATCAGGTTAAAAACTTGCGTGAACAAGGGGGCTCTCTTTTAGACTCTCTGGCTGCTGACACACCGCCGATGCAAAATGTTCAAGACACCAAAGAAGCGCAGAAATATGAATTTAAAACACCTTCAGAGCAACTTTTCTATGACATAGAAACAAGCAACTGGGTACCAATCGGTAAGGCCGGAACACCTGTTTTCTACAGTTTCATTGACCCACAATGCCCGCATTGTCACGACATGATGAAGACGATTAAGCCTTATGTTGATGCCGGCAAAGTACAGGTTCGTATGATCCCCGTTGGTTTCAAAGAGGAAACACGCGCACAGGCGGCCTTCCTGATGGCAACACCATCACCGGAAACTGTTTGGTGGCGTCATCTGGACGGAACGTCCCCCATTCCCGCCAGTCAGGAAATCAGCCAGCAAGGCGTGCAACGTAACCTATCCATCATGCAGTCATGGAAGCTCAGCGTAACGCCTCTTCTGGTTTATCGCGGCACAGATGAAAAAGTCAAAATCATCCGCGGCGCACCAAAAGATATTGATGCCTTGATCGCCGATCTCGGGGCGCGCACATAAATTGTATGACCGCCCCGTTTGATACGGGGTGCCATACCAAAAGGTAGAGTGACATAATGAAACGCGCAGAACTTCTTTCCATTATTATGCATGACATCGGGTTACCTGTTGTTCAGGGAATCATCGATGTTGCACGCGACAAATCAGAAGAACAGGTTGTCGAGGAGATCACACAGCTTTTAAAAAAGACCATCCATAATGCGGATGAAATCAAAAGCCTTCTCGATTTACTGGAAGATGAGGAAAAAGACGTATCGGTGCGCCTTAATCTGGCGACCTTGTCTTGTCATATCATTGCCGCCCATTACCAGAAAAACAAACGCCTGCCGACAGAAGCAGAACTGAAACGCTCCGTTTCATCTATCGACTTGCTTTTGACCTTTTCTGAAAATTATATCCCGATGGAACGCCTTGATGGTGTATATCCGGAACATTTGCGCGGCCTGTCCCCTCTATCCAGAACCGTTGCAAACCTTGTCTATTTGAAATATTACGTGCCGCTAGTCGATGCCGTATCCGAGTTTTCCTTCGGGCAGCCCGAAACAAAAATGATACAAGACGTGTCAGAAAAATTAAGGCAGCGCGCCGCCGACTTAACGGACACGCTTATGGGCGACAGCATTACCAAACATGAAAAGAAATCGAGCGAGCTTTTAATCTTAAGCAGCCTGATCCCGCTTTATTGCGCATGCCACAATAAAGAAAAAAGCCGAATCATGGCGCTTAATGAAGATGTGCGTAATCAAGAGAATAACGACGCACAAATCAAAAATATCTGGAGCACATTCGAAAAGCGTATCGCGATGCTGACCTTATTGGCGAAGCATATTATGCCTGATCACTTCACGGACGAAGATATCGCCGCCATTGAAAATCTATTTACCGACGATGCCGGTTTCGTTGCCATTGACACGCTGGAAGACGAAATGGACGCGCAAGACGCCGAATATGACGACGATAATGATGGGGATGACGACGAGGAAGAAGATAAAAAACCTGTAAGCCCCCCCAAGAAAGCCGCTTCCAAAAAGAAGGCCAATAAAAAGAGCGCAAAAAAATCAAAAAGCAGCGGGCCGATGGGCTTTTATTCCAGCAATGATGGCGCATCTGATGATGATGACGACAGTGACGGTGACAGTGACGACGATGATGGCAAAGACAGTGCCTCAAGCGACCGTCCCATGGCCTTTTTCAAATCAGGTGACTAACCAGCGACACTGTGCGCCAACTCGCTATGCTGGCGCCCGCATATAGGAGGTTCCTTGGCTGCTACACAAATTCTTGCCGCTTGCATAATGATGGCCGCACAAACCCATGATGTGCCACCGGCGTTGCTGGCGGGCATCTATCAGGCAGAAGGCGGCACAATCGGGCAGGAAGTCAAAAATACAAACGGCAGTTACGATATGGGCCCCATGCAGATCAATACGATCTGGCTTCCCGAACTCGCAAAACTTTGGGGCGTTAGTGAAAATAAAGCGCATGAATGGGTGCGCGATGATGCCTGTACAAACGTCGATGTGGCCGCTTGGATTCTACGAGGACACCTCACAAAAACACAAAATTTATCAAAAGCATTAGAATATTATCACTCCAAAACACCCCAATTTGGAAAAAAATACAAAAAACGTGTGATCGATCTTATGAAAAAAAACAGTTTGCTTAAGACAGACCGTTAATCTTTATAGTCCAAGCTCACGCTTAGATTGCGCGTCATTTAGATAACAAAACAGGTCGTATATATATGCTGTTTTAAAAAAAAGCTTTCTAAGAAGTGCATTATTGTGTTTAGTTATTCTTGATTTGCGTCGCAATTTTGTCTAGTATTTCCAATAGACTAAGTTGTCTTTGTTTTAGGGTTTTAAATTATTATGTCTCGTAACTTTCTTTTCTTACCACTACTGTGTGGTCTTGCACTTACCGGTTGTTCCTCATCTAATACGCAGAGCTTTAGCGTAGGCAGTCCTCAGATTGTCGCATCACCTGACAGTGTGTCGATGATGTTGGCCGAATCTGCTGATAGAGCATCAGCCGCTCTCGAAACACTTGCTGCGGTTGAGCAGGCACGAACACCCGCGACAGCGATGTCGCCGCTTGGTGATGTGCCACAAGAATTACGCCGCACAATCACTGTTAACTGGGTCGGCCCGATTGAGCCGATTGCGAAAACACTTGCAGATCGCGCCGGTTACGGGTTTTTGGTTTTGGGTAGCGAACCCTCTGTTCCGGTTGTCGTCTCTATCGACGCCGAAAATTCACGTGTTGTCGATGTATTGAGAGATACCGGACTTCAACTCGGTAAACGCGGCGACATAAAAGTTGACGCGCGCTCTCGCATGGTGGAAATTTACTATGCACCAAATGCAGGACTCGGCGGCTAAGAGAGGTTTACAAATAATGCGTTTTCTTTTAACTACAAGCCTTTGTGCACTCGTCGGTCTTTCCGGTGTTATTTATTCGCATAATGCTTATGCCGATAAAGTTAAGGGCTTGCCCGTCGATAAAGAAGTTCCCTTAACCACTGCAGATGAACAACCTGTAGAGCTTAAGAATCTTGTCGGGTATGAACCTATCGGTGATATTGACGGCGTTGACGACCTTCCGATTGATATTCGCCTCGAAGCCTTGAAAGAGGCTGCTATTTCTTTTGGTGCACGTGGCGGTTTGGCCAAGCGCACATTTGAAATCAGACGGGAAATTGACAACAGAACACGCTATCTTGACCGTATCTATAATTTCAGTCAGCTTTTAGTATCCGCACCTTCCGGCTTTTTGATCGAACCACCGATCGTGACCGAATCAATGAATGCGATGCTAATTGATATTGATGGCCAAACAGCCGCGGTATCAGACAAAATTTACAATATTATACGCAATGCACGCATCGTTTCTGCGCCAAGAACATGGCGCCAGTATCTAGAGCGTGAATGGGGCCAAGTTATGCCTCCGCCGGATATTTTAACGCCCCAAAATAAAGAAGAACGTGCCACATGGACCGTTAACATCGAAAAAGGTTGGGCGCAGGGCTATCAACAAGCTGATGACATCTTCAAAGATGATTTGGCGCGGTTGGAATCTGATTTTCAAGGTATGATCAGATACAGAATGTTGCTCGCCCAAGGTATGGTTTCCCCTCCTTATGCCCTTCAAGTTGATCGCGGCATTACAGGCGGCGGCGATGAAATGCGCGTTGGTGATCGCGCTGTTCAGATCACCGGTATCCCAGAGCTGATGACCGGAGCAGACACATGGAAGCCCGCAAGCCGGTAAGCCTTGTTAAGGCAGAAGACAGTCATGCTAAAACGTGGCCTGACGAACCTCAACGATTCGCGCAAGACGATATCGATGACTTCCTTCTATGGTGCGTAAAGCAAAACTCTTCTGACATCACAATACAAAGCGAACGTCCCGTCTATAACGAGATTCACGGAGAGTTATATCCCGCGACCTTCCGCGCATTGGACGCGGCGGATATGGCCGTTTATCTGGAAAAACTTTACGGACCTGAGGCGCAAGCGCGCCTTGCCTCTGGTAGAGATCTGGACGTTTCCTATGAAATCAGACCTGACCGCTACACCCGTATACGCTTTCGTGTCAACATCACCGCAATTTTGACCAAAGGCCGCGACGGCGCACAGATCACAATGCGTTCCCTGCCCAGCGAACCGCCCACAATGAAAGACCTGAACATTGAACAGGAAATCATGGATGCATGGGCGCCAAGACAGGGATTGGTTGTTATTACCGGGCCGACAGGGTCAGGTAAAAGTACATTATTGGCCGCCGGAAACAGAATGCTTCTGGAGCGTCCGCGCGGTTGCGGTAAAATGCTGACCTACGAAGCGCCGATCGAATATGTCTATGACAGTATTCAAAGCCCGCGCTCGCTTGTGTCCCAAACAGAAATTCCACGCCACCTGCCCAACTTTGCCCATGGTGTGCGTAACGCATTGCGCCGTAAACCTGAAATTATTCTTGTGGGTGAAGCCCGTGACCGTGAAACGATCAACGCCTCAATCGAGGCCGCGCAAACAGGTCACGCCGTCTATACCACGACACACACTTTGGGCGTTGCCAACACCGTACAGCGGATGCTTTCAACCTATGAAATGGATGAACGCGAAGAACGCGCCGTGGCCTTGATGGAAACATTGCGCCTCATCGTCACGCAAGCTCTTGTCGCGCGTGTTGGTGGTGGACGTTGCGGTGTCAGGGAGTGGATGAAATTCCCCGATGATATTCGCGAAAAACTGATGGATATGCATTTCACCAAATGGCCCAACGAAATCCAACGTTCTATCGCCCAATATGGCAGAACAATGGAACACTCTGCTGCTCTGGCCTTTGAAAGCGGGCAAATTGACCGTCGTGCTTATCTCTTGCTTTCAAACAGCACAGGTGCTTAAATATTAACATTAGATTAATATTCGTTTCATATAATGTTTAATCGCATTTTAGCAGAAGGGATAAGCTCGTGGTAAAAGAGTTAGAGAACATTGAAGCCAAACTCAACTGGCACTGGCGCGATTCCATGCGTACAATTCGTTTTGCCGGCTTTGATGCGCGCGTGGCTTTTCTTATTCCGATCTGGCTTTTATATCTAAGATGGTCAACCATCATCCTGACCGTTGCCGTGTTTTACGTTTTTAAGTTTCTTGAGAATAAGGGGCTGACTTTTCCCTCAGCTATCCGCGCATTAAGAAGCTGGCTCATTGGTCGTTCACGCCCCGGTATTTTAGGAGTCTCCAATCATAAATTTGTAGATTACGGTTAAAAATACGCCCCGTATCAATTGCTTTATGATCCTTTGCCTGCCCGAACTGACTTAAAGACTTGAATTCTCCCATATAGACAGATATTCTCTTGTAATCGATATTATTTATATCGCTTGCTGCATCTTGTTGTTGTGCATTGTTAATTACGTTTGGGAATAAAAAAATGTGTTCAAAATATAATCGCTTTCTCTTATCAACATGCTTACCTGTTATGGCTTTGACGCTTTGTGTTTCTATGCCTGTACATGCTGGTTTCGAATGGACACCACCGGAAAAAGTTGAACAAGTCGAAGTTTTACCCGCGCCTGTTCTTGATGATATCCCTGCGCCCATCCCATCCCATCCTGTTATGACAGAAACACTGGATGAAACCGATCAAGCCGATAGTGCGATGGAACCCCCTGTTGAAGAAATGCAAGAACCACCCGTTAAAATCACCGTTATCGATGATGCACCGGAAGAAACAGCAACGCCCGAAAAAGTTGACATTATTGTTATTGAAGAACATATAGACGATGTTCCCATGGAAATTGAAGATGATCATGAAACGGTGGAAACTGTCATCATAGAGCATGAAGAAGAATTAGCCGAAGAGCCTGTCGTCACCGCGCACGAGCAAGAAAACACAGTGATTGAAGCTATGGATGTTGAAACATCTAAGGCCCCTGTTAAAGAAGCACAGCCGATAGCAGCGCCAGATGAGAATGCACTGACACTCAACCCTTATCCTTTGGAAAACGCTCCTCAGGGTGATGTTGCGCCAGCACAAGCCAACGATGAAATCACATGGAACGAACCACAACATTTTGACGTGATAGAAGGCTTCGGCACAGATATGCCACTTGCGTTGGCTTTACGCCAAATCGTACCACCGCAATATGCTTTTTCTTTCGGGAATGGTGTTAATCCGGGCATGCGTATTTCATGGCAGGGCGGCAAAGCATGGAATGAAGTTTTAGCCGATGCGCTTACACCTGCCGGCGTTAATGTGGGCATCCATAATAAGAAAGTATTGCTACGCACCGATAATACTGTGCAGCCGACAACCACTGAGGAAGCAGCCGTTGAAGAAACCATAAAGCCTGCATTCGAAGATGATGTCGCCGCCGTTGAAAAAGAGGGCATCACCCACGAAGACACTGCCGACAATGTGGTTGAGGATGCCTACGAAGATACAGCAGAGGAAATCTCGGAATCAGTTGAGCATGTAGAAGACGCCCTTGATGAGGCAGCGGACACGACGCCTGCCGCCGCGCCGGAAAAGGCCATGAATGATGCCTTGCATGACGTTTACGGCACGACAGATGATGCGGTGCCTGATGATGCCCCTATCCAACTGGAAAAGGCCACCAGCACCATGGTTGAGGAGCTTCTTGAGCCTGTAGAAACAATCGAAGATCAGGAAGCAATTCCCGCGCCTGACATGGACGCCCTATCTGATGAGGCCGAAAACATTGTGATTGAGCGCACCAATATTCTTGATCCCGGTCAAGCAGAAGGCACACAGCCTGCCGTTTCCATAGACGAAAAAAAAAATTAACGCTGGCGCAAAATCCATCTGATGAAAATCTGACCGTTTTGGAAATCCTTCACCCTGACATGGGCGCTGCTGTGAGCATGTCGGATTACAGGACAGAGCCCAGTAACACCACCCGCGTATGGCAAGCCGTTAAGGGAAAGACGTTAAAGTCTGTTCTGGAAGACTGGAGCGCAACGGAAAACATTCCCGTATCGTGGCACACAGACCAAAAACACACGCTTGATTACGATGTTTTCATCAGTGGAACATTCGAAAATGCCGTTGCGGTTCTTCTGTCGAAGGGGCTGAAAAATGCGCCGCCTTACGATCTGAACGACACCCCCTACCGCCTTAATATCGGTGATAACGAATAACCGCCATATTAACGCGCCAGATAGTTCGCAAGCGTTAGCTGCTGTGTGATCGCCGTCACGTTATAAGAGGCCTGAAGCTGCGTCTGCAGCGTCGTAATACGCACGGCAACCTCATTCGTATCGACATTCTCTATATCGCTGACCGTGGTGAACAATAATTCCTGTTGATCGACATGCGATTCCTTGGTTTCGTTCATCTGCACACGCACCGTTTCCAAATCAAAGCGCGTCTGATCAATTTCATCAATCGCCGCCGAAGCGCGTTTGGTCATCGCGTTATACAGTTCATAAAAACTATCTTGCTGTTCTTTGGCGGTCGTGCCTGGCGCGCCCTTGGCATCCGGCACACCGGGATAGGTGCCGTTTTCATAAACATCAACAATCGGCGAGAAATTTTCATTCTTCATCACCGCCATAATCACCATGATATCCCTAAAGCTGTCATCATTGGCCAAGGTGGTATATTCAAATTCCGAATTTTCATCCGCGCGGACAAAAACATCGCCCGCCTGATTGCTGCTCAACGTGCTGGAAAAACCGATTGTGGCATCGGTAATCGCATTTGTATTGCCGTTCAGGGCTGTCCCGTCAAACAAATCAGCAAGCAAATCATCTGTGGTAATCGACCCGTTTTTCCAATCCGTCAACAAGGTTGAAATCGCCGTATCCAGCGTTCCGGTGTCATTAAAAGGCTTGTTCAAGCTGTCCGCCCCTGCCAATAAATAACGATCGCCTTCTTGGGTGTTCAACAGTTCGCCAAAGAAACCAAACAGATTTTCCGCATGATTGATCACCGCTTGGAAATCCGTATCAACCTTTGAAGAGGTTTTACCCACCTTGATCGCATCATCTTCCGGTGTCGCCGGATCGTCATAAAACACATCTTCGCCCAGCAAGTGATCGCCTTCTTGCAGGAAATTCACCAATGTGTTCGAAAACTCACCCGATTGCGCCTGAAATTCTTCAACCGCGTTCAAGGTCAGGCCAATTGTCGTATTGGCGCGTTTGATATTGTTGATATAAACCTCAATAGAGGATAATTCCGTGCGCGATCTGACCGATGACAACGCATCCGTACTTAAACCCGAATAGCTTTGTGATTTTTTGCCCGTCGCCAGTTGCGTCGATAACTTCGCCAGCGACGTCTGCTGCAAATTCAAATTTTCAATTTGTCTTAAGGCCTGCCCTAAAGTAGAAACACCCGTCATAATATTGTCCTTCCTTCATCTATAGAAGTGATAGTAATTCATCAAATATGTCATTCACCGCACTCACCACACGCGCCGAAGCCGCGTAAGATGTTTGCACAACGATGAGCAATCCCAATTCTTCGTCAACATTTACCCCCGAATCATCGAGAAATTGTTGATCCAGCAACCCGCGCAGCGCGCTTTCATCGGCGGCGCGCGCATTGACCAATGACAAATCTTGCGCCAGTTCGCTGATAATTTTTTGCGCATAATCTTTCAATGTCCCTGACAGAGCAATATCCGCATTAATATCCGCATTAGGCCCAAGATTTTGCGAACGAAAAGAAACGTAATTCCCGCTGCCAGCCGTCGTTTCAGATTGATAGAACGTTTCAACAAGCGGTGATAAATCCTCAATCACACCGGGTGATACCACCTGATATGTTCCGAATAAAGCCTGCGCAATATTAACTCCGTCATCCAACGATGTGCGCCCCATTGCCGTCCCTGCCAAGGATGCCCCAGAGGTTTTGAACGGCCCGCCGACAATACTGATATCCCCGCCATAATCAGGGTTGGTAAAGCTGTTCCCCGGGCGTATAGATAAAAACCCGTCCGCATCAATTTGCGCAGCCACGCCGTTAATCGCATTCAATTTGGCTAAGAGATCGGTTTCCGTATCAGACGGGGCAATTGTTACCCGCACCGCATCCCTGTTACCGACACGCACATCGAAATAAGGGTCTTGCGCCTCGGAGCTTGAAACACTCAAGCCCAGAAAGTTAAAGCCGTCGGGTGAGAGGGGATTCACGCCGCTATTCACAATCGCGATATCCGCGTTGCTGCCGATGACCAAGCGGCCATTCGAATCG
>TARA_R110001592_G_scaffold161973_1_pt1 | contig 45752 bp, 37 predicted proteins | sample TARA_R110001592 | Tara Oceans TARA_R110001592 (sample SAMEA4398387) | marine metagenome | biome: Polar Biome; feature: [SRF] surface water layer (ENVO:00010504); material: water (ENVO:00002006), including particulate matter (ENVO:01000060) such as... | depth 5 m | reverse complement strand
CGTCCACGCGTCTTGTCGCGGATCGCCCACAAGCCGTGGGGGGTGCCGGCGAAGCTTGCGATGAAGTCGCGGCAGCTTTCCCGGGTATGGGTCATGTGGCGCTGTTCGGAAAACCGCACGACGTCGGGGTCGTTCAGCCAGCCCACGTAGATGTCGGTCAGCAGGTCGTCCGGGAACGGCTGCAGCACCAGCCGCGGGGTTTCCAGAACCGGGGGCAAATAAGGCAACGTTCCGTCCGGGGCCGGGGGCTCGTTCCGTGCCACGGCGGTCAGGGCGCGGGCGATGCGCCCGGCGGCGGCGAAGCGCGGAGCGGCGGCGGCACGCGCCGCCATGAACCCTGCCGGATCGGTCAGGGCATGGGCCAAGGCGCCGCACAAGGCATCGCGCGTGGTGACATGGGGAACCGGGCCGTTTTCGCCACCGGTCAACCACTGGACTTCACTGTTCCTGGGCAAGACGGACAACACGGCGCAGCCCATAACGGCGGCCTCGGCCAATAGCGACGTCGACAGGCCGACCACAAGGTCGGCGGCGAAGGCCGCCGCATGGGCGCTGCCGCCCGCGCTGACCGCCGCGATTTCGGCGTCATAGGCGGCGTACAGGCCGGCTGGCGTCTTGGGGTGCAGGCGGAGCGCCACATGGGCATCGGGCGCCACCCGGGCGGCGGCATCCAGCAGTTCTTCGAGGACGATCTCGGTGCGCCCGTCGGCGCCGCCCCGGCCGTGCAGGGAATAATCCGGGCCGCGCCGGAACTGCGCGGGGTCGAGCCCGTCGGACAGTTCGGCGAGGAACAGGATCAGGGGCCCGTCTTCGGGCAGATCGGGAAAGACCTCCCGGCGCACGGCGGCGCGGCCCTTTGCGGCCAAGGCGTCACGGGTGTCGCGCACGCGGTCGAACGCCGGATTGCCGACCACGCGGATGCGCGCCGGATCCACGCCAAGCGCCATGTAGGCGGCGCGCACGGTCTCGTCGGTGACCAGCAGCCAGTCCGTCAGATGGGTCAGGGGGGTGTCGCCGCGTCCCCGGAACCGGCGGTCCGCGTTGGCGGGGCCATCAATCAGGCCGACCGTGGGAATGCCCCGCGCCCGTGCCTCGGCGATCAAGGCGAAGGCGGGTGTGTCGGGATCTTCGGCGGTGCCGACGACCAGGGCGGAAACGCCGTTCAGTGCGGCGGATGGCGGCAGGTTCGGGTCCCAGGCGTCCGGGGTTTCATCGCGCGCCTCAAGATAGGCCAGCGCACTTCCACCCGCGACAAGGTGCGGACGAGTCCCCTGGTCTGCAAGCGCGGCGGAGAGACCCAGGACCATATTGGCCGCCCCCGGGTCTTCGACATGGATCAGGATCTTGGAATTGGACACGGGGTCAGTCCAGGGAAAGGCGGGTGCCGCCCTCCGCCGCCGAGCGCAGGACAAGCCCGAGAACCCGTTCGTTCACCAGGGCGGAAGCCAATGGCGACCATGGGACGGCGCGTCCCTCGGCGACACCGGCAAGGTTGTCGTACATGCGGTAGAAGGCATCGGAAACGGTGGTCTCCAGGATTTCACCGGCGTCCGAGGCGATCTCCTTCTCGCCGCTTAGGCCCCGGTTTTCGGCCAGTGGAAAGATCTGGGTGACAAGACCTTCCTGAAGGATCGACAGGCGGCCCGTTTCGCCCCAGATGTCCAGGCCGACCTCGCGGTATTGAGTGAAGTCGAGGGGCTGGACCGTGGCGACCGCCCCGCTGGCAAAAGTCAGCGCGAAGGCGACGTGGCGATCGCTGGCAAGGGGCGCGCCATGGGCCAGGCGGGCCGGACCCAGGGCTTGCACGGCGGTAACTTCACCCAGCAGCATGCGCAGGAAATCAACAAGATGACCGCCGTTGTTGGCGATGCCGTTGCCGTAAAGCCCGAGAACGGCCTGAACCCCGCCGATCCGTGCGGCGAGGCTTCGCGCCGCAAGGTCCTGGAACAGGCGGTCGGCCCGCCGCCAGTAGTTGACGAGGACGGGAATGCCCCGCTCGGCGCAGATCGACGCCATGCGCGCGCTGTCGGCGCCGTCGTCGCCGGGGCGCGCCAGCGGCTTTTCCACCAGCACGGCCTTCAGGTCCGGCATGGCCTCGATCATCTCGGCGCGGCCGCCGGGCGGAGTGGCGAGGACCGCGATTTCGGGCTGGGTGGCGTCAACCACGGCGGCCAGGTCGGCGCCGATATGGGGGACCTGCCAGACCGTGCGTGCCTTGTCGAGGGCTGCCGCATTGGGATCGACCACGCCCTGCCAATCGAACGCCGGATGGTCGGCCAGGACCGACGCGTGGGAGGCGTATTTGAAATGCGCGGTCATGCGCGGATCGTTGGACAGGCCCGCCGCGACCTGGCCGAACCCGACAATGATGGTGCGCAGGGCCGTCATCGGACCGCTTTTTCCCGGCAATGGGCGTTGAGGGCCGAGAGGTCCGGTTCGGCCGCGAGAAGATCGAGAATGTCACGCACGGAGAAGCCGTCGCCGAACCGGGGCTCGAGGCGGCCGTAGACGGCACGGATCAACTCCAGGTCTTCGGCGTAATCGAGCTGCAGGCGGACCTCGGGCGCAGTTTCCTCGGCGGGGGCGGCAAGATGGTGAATGCGGTAGATTTCGGGGTGTTCGTAAAAATAGAGCGAGACATGTTCGCGGACGGCCGCATCGGTCTGCGTCCGCGCGACCTTTTCCAGGGCGTCGAAGCGAAACACCTGGGCATCGATGCCCTGCGGCCAGGTCAGGTTGGCGGTGTTTGAGACCACATCCACGTCGCCCATGAGGAAACGGGTCACGGCGGCGTCGATCACGCGGGGGTCGAGCAGCGGCGTGTCGCCGCAGATCTCGACGATGATTTCCGAGCCCATCATGCGGTGAGCCTCGACCACCCGGTCGAGAACGTCGTCCTCGGACCCGCGGTAGCAGGGCAATTGCCGGGCTTCCGCCCAGTCGGCAAGGGCGTCGTCGGCGGGGTTCACGGTGGTTGCCAGGACGATGGCGTCGATGCGTTCGGCCCGGGCCAGGCGCCGCACCAGGCGTTCCAGGGCGGGGGCCCCGGCCACGTCCATCAGCACCTTGCCCGGCAGGCGCGACGCCGACATGCGGGCCTCGATGCTGGCGACGACGCGCGGTGGCAGGTCCGGTGTGGTCCGGTCCGTCATGGCCTTATGCCCCGGTTTCCAGCGTGGTTCCGGCGGCGTTCAGGTCCGCGCGATGGTCATGGACCTTACGGATCGCGGCGACCATCTTGTCGGCCAGGGCGTCGTCCACGTCGTAGGCACAGGGTTCGAACAGGATCGCCTCTTTCTCGTGCAGGCGTTCCGTGACCGGGCATTGGCCGTCGGCGTAGCTGCGGTCGGTCAAGGTGAAGGGCCAGCCCTTGCGGCCGATGGCGGTGCGTTGTTTGAACAGGGGCAGGCGGTAGAGCGGCGGCAGATAAGCCGGGAAGTTGGGAAAGCCCTCGGCGTTCAATGCCTTGCAGAACAGTTCCCGGCTCACGCCGACTTGGGCCTCGTCATAACGGACCAGCCAGACGTAATAATTATGGCGGCAACCGTCGCGCACGGTGGGGACGGTCCAACCCGCAAGATCACGGGTGCCGTCGGACAGTTTCTCGGCCAGGCGTTCGCGGGTCGAGACGTGGCGGTCAATGTCCGCCAGCTGGACCAGGCCCACGGCGGCGGACAGCTCGGTCATGCGGAAGTTGAAGCCGACCATGTTGACCAGATCGGTCACGCCTTCGTGCAGGGCGGCGTTTTCCGCATGATTGCGGATCAACTGCAGGCGCTTGGCCAGGTCGGCGTCGTCGGTGACGCAGACGCCGCCCTCGCCGGTATGGATGTGCTTGTGGAAATTCAGGCTGGCGATGCCGATGTGGCCGACCGTGCCCGTGGGGCGGCCATGCTCCATGCCGAGCGGCGCCTGGGCGTTGTCCTCGATCAGGTAGATGCCCCGCGCGTCGGCGAGATCGCGCAGTTCGCGCAGTCGCGCCGGATGGCCGAACAGGTTGACCGCGACGATGGCGCGGGTCTTCGCCGTGATCTGCGCCGCAACCTTTTCCGGATCGATGCAGAAGGTTTCGTCCTCGATATCGGCGAATACGGGAATGCCGCCGTATATCAGGGGCGAGACCGCCGTCGCCGACATGGTCCAGGGCGGCACGATGACTTCGTCGCCGGGGCTCAGGCCGATGGCGCCCATGGCGGCGAACAGGCCGGAGGTATTGGAATTGACGCTGACCGCATGCTTAGCGCCGAAGCGCGCGGCCCAGGCCGCCTCGAATTCGCGGACTTTCGGCCCACCCAGGAATTCCGGCCCCGGCGAGCCGAAAAAGCCGGACAGGCAGCCCGAGGCGACGACGTCGCGTACGGCGTCCTGTTCCGCCGTGCCCATGGATGGATAGGGCGGCAGGTCGCCGTCGATCACCGGCGTGCCGCCAAGGAGCGCAAGTTCGCTCATGTCGCGATCCCTTCGTCGGAGGATTTCATATCATGTTCTTTTGCCAGATCGTGTTCTCTTGCAAGCTTGGCGATTTCCCCAAGTCCCGCATCCCGGGTCGGCAGGTTCTGGGCGATCCATTCCGCGCGGGCGAAATCCGCCGGTGTGTCGACCGCAAGATGCAGGCCCGCATGGCCGTCTTCCCGATAATCCGCGCCGCTTGCCGGAACGTTAACGATGCGGAAGGCATCCGGGGTTTCGTAGGCATAGAGCGTCACATGTTCGCGGTAATGATTGTTGGGCACTTCGGCATTCAGGCGGTCCAGCGTCGCGCGGGGGATGGCTTCGGCGCTGATGCCGGGTGGAAAACTGCGGGGGAAGACGTTGGTCGTCAGGTCGGGGTGGTTGCGCATATGGACCCGGACGACGGCGGCGATCACGGCAGGATCGATGAAGGGGCTGTCGCCGGAAACACGAATCAGGGTATCGAGCCCGAAGGCTGCCGCGGCGCCCAAGGCGCGGCCAAGGACGTCGTGGGTGTCGCCACGAAAGATAGGGAGGTCGGCCGCCGTCGCGAAATCCGCGATAGGGTCGTCGAGTGCCCTGTCCGTGGTCGCCAGCATCACCGGGATACCGGCGGCGCGGCTGCGATGGATGCTCCAGTCCAACATCGGCGCACCGGCCAGCGGCCTCAGGACCTTGCCCGGTAGGCGCGTGGAATCGAGCCGCGCAAAGATGACGATGCCGGTTGTCATGGCGTCACCTGGGGATTAACCCAATGCAGCGTCATCTGCCGGTTCTCGACCGTAAACCCAGCGCTTTCATAGAGCTTGACCGAGGCGGCGTTGTCTTCCTGGGTGCCGACGCGGATGCCGTCGATAGCATCGCCGAAATGGGCAAATGCGCCTTCGATCATCTGTGCGGCCAATCCCCGGCGGCGGAAATCGGCGGCGACGGCGATCAGGTCGATGACGGCGGTACGGCCGGTCTGGAGGCACAGGTTGAACCCGGCGACCCGGCCGTCGATGCGGGTGACCAGGGGGGCGGCGGCGCGGCCGGTCATGTCGTTGCGTACCCAGGCGGCGCGGATGATGTCGGCCACGGCATGCGGCACGCGGGCGTCCCGGTGCAGGCGGTCATAGGTGAAGGCGGTAAGCGCCAGACTGACGCAGGGTTCGGTTTCGTCCGACCGCGCCAGTCCCGTTTCCGCCGTCAGGTTTCGCGCGGGCCGGGCCGGTTGGTAAAAAGTGACCAAGGTTTCAACGTTCTGGAAGCCGATGCCTTCAAGAAGTTCGGCCAAGTCGGTGCGGTCGGCGGGGATGCGGCAGGACACCAGCCAGGTGCCGTTCGCCTGCCAGGACGCCTTCAGATCGCCGAGGGCCGGCGCGATGTCCGGTCCGGCTTCGGCGGAAAGGGTGAGCTTGGCCACGGGCAGGCCCGTGACCCCGGTTTCAAACGCCTGTTCCCGGCAGTCGAGGGCAGCGGTCGGTGCGGCCCCGGCGGCGGTCATGGGGTGGGTCCGTCTGCCATGTAAAAGCCCCGGGTTTCCTTGTCCCAACGCTCGAAAAAGCCGAGCACGGCGGTGGCGTTGTCGCCTTCCCAGGAAATTGACGCCGTGCGGTCTGTCTTTTCGCCGACCATCACCAGATAGTCGGAATCGATGAAGCGGTTGACGTGGGTTCTGCGGAACCCGGCCTGGGCCATGTAGCCTTCCAAGGTGCGGGCCGAGAAATGATAGGGATGCACGTCGGCGTTGGGGCCGATGTAGTACTGCAGCGGCTTCTTGAACGGCACCAGGATACGCGAGCCCGTGGCCACGGCGACATGGCCGCCCGGCTTGCACAGCCGCCAGGCGGCGTCCATGACGGCGCTGGCCGAATGGCAGTTTTCCAGGGTCCAGATAATGGTGACGATGTCGAAGCTGTATTCGCGGCCACCGGTCTGTTCGACATATTCCTCGGCGACGCCGAAGAAATTGGCGATGCCTCGTTCATCCAGCATGCGGCAGTTGGCGGCGGACGGCTCCACGGCGAAGACCTCCCTGGCACCGTAATCTGCGCCCTGGATCATTTCCAAGAAGTCGCCCTCGCCGGCGCCCAGGTCGCAGACGCTCTTGCCGCGGAACGAGACCGCTTCGTCGATGAAGTCCATGGCGAAGGTCTGGCGCGCGTGGACGGCCGGCATGCGTGCGGTGTAGGTGGTGTCGGACAGCCGCGTTTTCTGATCCGCCCGATACATTTCGTCGGCCCAGGCGGCCTTGATCTCGTCCGGCGTCTTGCGGTGGGCGACTTGAACCATGCCGCATGACCGGCATACGTGAAGGTCCCGGCCGGCCATGTAGGTGGGCGCGCAGGCGATTTCGGACATCTCGTCGTTGCCGCACAGGTCGCAGGGATAGTCGCGCATCAGTCAGGTCTCCGTTCGCGGCCTATTGCACAGGCGCCTTCAAAACCCATTCGTTGCCGCGCTGCTCCCAGATCTTCGGGTCGCGGTGTTGATCGAGGGTATCCTGGAATTCGGATTCGGTCAGGGACAGGTAGTCCAGATGCTCGTCGTGATAGGTCGCGGGAAACTCGGCGTCGTACTTGCGCGCCAATTCCAGGCCCTCGTCGCGGGTCATCTGGTTGTTCTGGATCATGCGGCAGGCGTCGCGCACGGCGCGGCCGAAACCGAATTTGATGAACTGCATGTGGTAGTAGAGGTTGTCGATCTTGTCGTCGAGGCTGTCGAAATTCGTGAAGGTGCCGTCCGTGCGGCCGTTTTCGGCCAGACGGAAATCGATCTTGTCCTTGATGTAGTCGTAGTTTTCCTTCATCGACCAGCGGAAGAAATAGGCGAAATAAAGCGCCTTCACGCCCACTTCCTCGACCCGGCCCAGGTCCGGATACAGGTAGGGGGCGAGGTCCTTTTCGTCGACCACGTCGTCCATCCAGTTGTAGGGGTCGTCGCCGATCTGGTGTTCCAGAACCTCGGCGAAATCACGGATCTTGCGGTGTTCCTCGGACAGCACCCGCCCGCCGTATTCGCTTTCACCGTGTTCCGCATAAAAGATCAGGGGCACGTTGTAGTTTACGGCCGCCTGGACAGGCACGGAATTGACGCCTGCGTTCCAATGAATTTTGGGATCGCCGCGTTCAATGAAAAAGCGGCGGGACAAATGGCGAGACACCTTCTGGTTGGGACGGATCATCAAGTGGTCGAACCCGGCCTTCAGCATTTCCTCGCGGTTGTGGGCGGCGACGTCGCTGGGCATCAACGGCGAGAAGGTGACGAGCAGGGGGTTCAAGCCGAATTCGAACTTCAGCTTCCAGGCGATGGCACTGGAATCCTTGCCGCCGGACCACGGCACGATGCAGTCGTAGGGGCCGTCTTTGGGCCGGAAACGTTCAACGTAATCGAGAAATTCCGCGCGCCGGGCATCCCAGTCGATGGATGCCTTTCCGGCCGCCGTGTGGCAGGCGTTGCACACGCCGTCGGCGTCGAAAACGATGCGCGGCCGGGTATCCGGCATCAGGCAGGTTTTGCAGTATGTAACCATGTCTTCCCAGTATTTCCGGCCGGTGTTCCCGGGCCCCACAATCCCCGGTGCCGCCAGCGTTCCGGGGGCTACAGCCTGACCGGAATACCTTTCTTTTCCATGAATTTCTTGGCGCTGGAAATCGAGGTTTCCGTGAAATGGTAGATGTTCTGCGTGCACACGGCGCTAAGCCCGCCTTGCTCGACCCCTTCGACGAAATGCTTCCAGTTTCCGGCCCCCGCCATGCCCAGCACGGGCAGGGTGACGGCGTCGGCGACCTGGCGGCAAAGGGCGAGGTCGTAGCCCTGGAGAGAACCGTCCCGTTCGACGGACGTGATCATGATCTCGCCGGCCCGCAGCTTTTCGCCTTCCCGTGCCCAGTCACCGGGCGTTTTACCTGTGGGCCGGCCGGCGAAGTGAGAAAACACCTCGTAACCGCCGGGCAGGGTATCCGAGCGGCGCGCGTCGATGGAAAGAACGACGCATTGGCTGCCGTAGGCCCCGGCAATCTCGGAAATCAGCTCGGGCCGTTCCACCGCGCCGGTATTGACGACGACCTTGTCGCCGCCGACGGCCATCATGCGCCGCGCGTCGTCGAGCGTGCGGATGCCGCCGCCGACGGCCAGCGGCACGAAGCATTCCTTGGCGAACTGCGTGACCACGTCGTAGAACGCCTTTTTGTCCGCGTTCGGGGCGCGGGTGACGTCCAGCATGACGATTTCATCGACGGACCACGAGTCCACGAAATTGTGGGTATAGCGGTAATCCGGTTCGAACAGCTTGGTGCGGAACAGGGTGCCGTCGTTGAAGGTCAGGACAGTGATCAGGCGATTGCGCAGCATGCCGGGCCCCCTACGCCTTTTCCAGGAAGTTGCGTAACAGGGTCAGGCCCGCCTGCTGGCTTTTCTCCGGATGGAACTGGGTGCCGAACACATTGCCCTTCTGGACCGAGGCGGTGAACGCGCCGCCGTAATCGCAGATACCGACCTGGGATCCGTCGGGCGGGGTTTCCATGCGGAAGGTATGAACGAAGTAGAACAGGGATTGATCGGCGATGCCGTCGAACAGGATACAGTCGGGTTTGGTCTGGGTCAGGTCGTTCCAGCCGACATGGGGAATGCGGAGCGTCGCATCGTTGGGTGCCAGCCGGGTTACGGTCGCGTCGATCCAGCCCAGGCCGGGTGTGTGGCCGAATTCTTCGCTGCTCAATCCGAGAAGTTGGAAACCGAGGCAGATGCCCAGGATCGGCATGCGGCGCTTGATGACAAGGTCGCCCAGGACATCGATCAGGCCGCGTTCGGCCAAATTGGCCATGCCGTCGGGAAAGGCGCCGACGCCGGGCAAAATCAGTTTGTCGGCGTTCGCGAGGATATCCGCGTCCGAGGTGATTTTCGCTTCAAAGCCCAGTTTGGAGACGGCCCCGGCAACCGATGTCAGGTTGCCGAGGCCGTAATCTACAATCCCGATCATGGTCCCGGTCGGTCAAGGCGGGCAGAACGCCCGAAGGGTTGCGTGACCCGGCGGTTAGGCCAGGTTGGTGCCCATCTTAGCTTGAACCCGTTCCCATTGCTCGACATACCATTCGCAATAGCGACGATATCCCGTTTCGAGCGGCCATTTGGCCTCGAACCCGAGCTCCTGTCTGGCCCGCTCCGTCGATAGGGTGCCGCGGATCGGCTTGATCTTGTCTCGGGGCACCTCGCGAAGCTCGGCCGTAGGTACCACGTCTTTTACGATGTTGGCCAACTCCAGAATGCTGCGAGAATTTCCAAAGGTTAGGTTGAAGGTGTTCGACGAACTCGGCGCCATATCAACGGCAAGGGCACGCACGATGCCGTCGACAAGATCGACGATGTAGGTGAAATCAAGACGCCCATCGCCACCGCCTTCGAGCATGAGAGGCTTGCCCATCAATGCGTTTTCGATGAACGCCTGACTGACACGTCGCGAGATGCAGCGTTCGCCGTACAGCGCCGAGGGCCGCACGATGGAAACGTTCAGGCCATACTGGTCGTTGTAAGTGCGGACCAGACGTTCGCCCATGAATTTGGTGTTGGCGTAGATGCCATAGGGCTGCGGGCGCACGTTTTCGTCCACGGTCTGGGTCTTGAAGTCGCCGTAGACGGTGCTCGAACTCATGAACACCACGCGGTTGACCACGTCCGGATGCAACTGGGTGTATTCCAGGACGTTGCGGAGGGTGATGAGTTGCAGGTCGAAGCAATGGCCGGGCATCGTCTTGGCATCGACGGCGCTGGAAATCGCCGCCAGATGCACGATCTTTGTCGGCATGAATTTCATCAGCGCGTTTTCCAGGTCAAGCATGGAACGCGCATCGGAACTGGCGATTTCGACCCCGGCATCGCGGAGCATTTCAAACCGCTGGCGCAAGAAGTTGAAATTCAGCTCGCGGCGGAACGGATCAATCGTCCTGTCGGAAATATTCGCAAGCAGGTTATTCTGCATGAGGTTGTCGACGATTAGAACGCCGGCGCCTTGCTCGCGCAGCCCCAAGGCAAGATTGTGACCAATGAACCCGGCGCCGCCGACAAGTGCGATGCGGTCACCGCTTAAGGCAGATTTGATTCCTTTGGGAGTCAGAATCGTCGACATGTTATTCTCCTCTTTCTGAGTCCGTTGCCCCCGTTTCTCGGAGACATAACGACCACTGAACGAGAGCGGCACTCCCGCTCGTCTTGCTTCATCGCTGGGTCACGGGCTCGTAGAATAGCACGTTAACCCTAAATCCTTAAAGGCCTCTTAACCGTCTCACGGGGGCCCTACGCGGTCTATGACCCGCGTCACAGGGCGGTCGGCGGCACTTTAAGCTTGTCCGGGCGTGGAGGGTGGGATTGTATTCTGGCGGCGTGGCGCGCCCCAGCGAAGGTGGATAACGAGGAACAGCGGTACTTTCATCATGCACGTAAGTGACTTCCCGGATTTACCGGCGCCCCTGAAGTCCGCCCTACTTCGCGCCACGGTGCATCAGCACGAAGGCCAACTGTTCGAGGCGAACGCCCTGTATCGCCAACTTTCCCGCCAAATTCCCCTGCATCCCCTGACCGCCCATAGCGTCGGCGGGTTTGAGCTTCTGAAAGGCGATTTGTCCGCCGCCTGGGCGATGTCCGAACACCGCCTGAACTTGCCCTACTACACGCATCGGCCGTTCGCCGGTCTGTCGGCGCCCTACTGGACCGGCGCGGAAATGCCCGGCGCCGATCTTTTGGTGTTTTCCGACCTTGGGTTGGGTGACGCTATCCTGTTGGCACGATTCATGCCTTGGGTCGCCGGACGCGTGGGCCGGGTCCATTTCCATGCCAACGAAGGAACGGCGGCGTTCTGGCGGCGGCAGTTTCCCGATGCCGAGGTCCGTGAATTGAATGACCCGCTGCCGGACTGCGACGCCCGGATCAACATGTTTTGCCTGCCGCGTGTCTACGGCGCGACCGCCGAGAACATGCCGCGCGCCCCTTACATTGCCGCCGATGACGCGGCGGCCGGGGCGTGGCGCGCGCAGCTGCGGGGCCGGTTCAAGGTCGGCCTTTCCTGGCAGGGAAACCCCGACCACGTACGGGATTTCGAACGCTCCATCCCGCTTGCGGCGCTTCTGCCCTTGATCGCGGACCCGGGGCTCCGCGATGCCGGGGTCGTTTTCCATTCGATGCAGGTTGCCCATGGACGGGACCAGCTTGCGGCCCTTCCCGAAAAGAGCGTCATGGTCGACCTGGGAGACGCCATCATGGCGGCAGATGACCCGTTGGGGGCGTCGGCGGATTTGATCGCCGAATTGGATCTGGTGATCGCCATCGACAGCGCGCTCGCCAACTTGGCGGGCGCCATGGACCGCCCGTTCTGGCTGCCGACTTATCGAATCCCCGATTGGCGCTGGCAGACCTTTCCAGACCTTGATATGGCGGCCCCGGCACCATCGCCGTGGTACGGCTCGGCCCGGCTGTTCACCTGCCGGGAGCGGGGCAATTGGGATGACGTGATCGCGGATATGCGGACAGCGCTGCTTGAGCGCGCCGCGACCTAAATCCGGGTGGCGATTTCCGCCATGCAGTCCGCGATGTCGTTCATGTCCTTGACCCCCAGGTGCGGGCCGCAGGGCAGGGCGATGGCGTTGTCGGCGATGGCGGTCGCCCCCGGGAATCCGCCCGCGTCATAACCGAACATGTCCTGGTAGTAGCGCAGGCGCCCGATGGGATGCGGGTAATAGATCGAGGTGCCGACCCCTTGTTCGTTCAAGGCCAACGCAATGTCGTTGCGCTTGGCCGCGAGATCGCCTTCAAGAAGCATGGTGACGCAGTAGAAGCTCGATTTCAGGCGGTCCTCGCCGCTGTCGAGCACGCGCACGCCCTCAATCGCGTTCAGGCCCTTCTGCAAGGCGCGGAAGTTGGCTTCGCGCAGGCGCATGATGTCGGGCAGGCGGGTCAGCTGCACGCGACCCAGCGCCGCCTGCATTTCGGACATGCGGTAGTTCATGCCCAGCCCCTTGACGTCGTAGAGCCCCGGCACCTTGGGTCCGGGACCCGTGCGGTCGTAGTTGAAGGCGCGGAACTCGCCGATCCGCTTCACCGTTTCCGCGTCCTTGGACACCAGCATGCCGCCCTCGCCGCAGGTGATGTGCTTGACCGGATAGAAGGAGTAGCAGCCCGTATGGCCAAACAGCCCGACATGGGTGCCGTCGATCCGGGCCTCGACCGCCAGCGCGCAATCCTCGACGACCTTGAGCCCGTGTTTTTCCGCCAACGCCATGACCTTCACCATGTCGATGGGAATACCGACGTAGTGGACGATGCCGATCGCCTTGGTCTTGGGCGTCACCTTGGCGGCCATGTCGTCCAAGTCCATGTTGCCGGACGTCAGCTCGCTGTCCACGAACACGGGCTTCGCACCCGTCAGCGCCACCGCATGGGCCGTCGCGACATGGGTCATCGCCGGAAGCAGAACCTCGTCGCCGGGGCCGACGCCCAGGTCCATCCACGACAGATGCAGGGACGCCATGCAGCTGGACGTCGAGACGGCGTGACCGCCGCCCATCATCTTGGCGAAGCCGTCCTCGAAGGCGTGGCAGTTGGGGCCGTGGGTCAGGATATGCCCGGACAGCACCTCCATCACCGCGTCGCGTTCAAGGTCCTCGATCCAGGGTCTGCCGAAGGGAATGTCCAGCTTGGTCATGGTTTCCGTCCTGATGGGGGTTAGGGTCTGATGGGTTGGGGCGATCCGTCACGGTGCGCCTTGTCGGCGGCGGCGATGACGCGGATCAGGTCGAACTCCCGTTCCGCCGCCGGCGCCGGGTCGGCGCCCGTCTGGATGGCCTGGATGAAATCTGGGATCAACACGCCTTTGCCGGTGGGCAGGGGGGAAAGGTCGAGTTTTTCCGCCTGAGTGCCGTCTGCGCGATTGCGGAACAGGCGCGGGCCTTGATCGTCGTAGATGAACGTCGCCTTGGTGCCGAACACTCGGATGACGTGGTGGTGCGGATGGACGCAGCCGAAATTGGCGGTGATGCGGCCGACAGCGCCGGAATCAAAGGTAAATGTCGCGGCCATGAAGTCGTCGTATTGGAAACCCGTTCCCCGGGTCGCTATCTTGGAGCCCGCGGCGACGACGGAGGCGGGAGTCTCTCCCATCAGCCATAGCATCAGATCGATGATATGAACGCCGCCGCCCTCCATCACGGAATAGTCGGGCACGTCCTTGCGCCAGCCTTCGGTGATTTTTTCCAGGCGGCCGTACAGGTAATCGCCGTCGAAAGCATAAATCTCGCCGAACGCGCCGTCAGCGATGACGCCCTTCAGCCAGCCGTAGACGGGGGCACCGCGCAGCACCAGGTTTGATCGCAGGTGCGGCCTGCCGGCGCGGTCCCAGCGGGTGGCGATTTCATCGACTTCCGCCGCCGTGCGGCACAAGGGCTTTTCCACGAACACATGCTTGCCCATGTCCAGCGCCCGGCAAACCTCGCCGTAATGCAGATGATCGAAGGTGGCGATAGAGATGGCGTCGACCTCGGGGTCGGCCAAGATCTGTTCATAGCTTTCCGCCACGCGACCCTGGCCTAGATCGCGGGCGATGCGGGTGGATTTGGCGGCATCCAGATCGTACAGCCAGGAAACCTGCGCATCGGGCGCGGCGGCGAAGGCACGGGCGTGCTGCTCACCCACGCCCAAACCGATCACGGCGACTTTTAGCGTCATATCAGGATGCCGGCTGGTAGATGGTTGAGTCGAAACCGGGCATGAACCGGGCGAATAACTCCCGATTGGAGTCCGAATAACGTGCGAGGATTGCGTTGACCTGATGGGGCGTGAGGGGCGTTTCCCGCGTCGCGTTGTGGTACGCGGCTTCAGTTTTAGGAATATCCACCGTGGTGGCGTCGGCCCCCCGGTTTATGGTCAGTTGAGCCTGGTGGTACTTGGGCACAAGGCTTGGATTGACCAGAAGCTGGTCTTCCAGCCTGATCGGTTGTGCGATCGCCATCGTCCGCTGGATCGCTTCCAAGAAATTGGCTGGTTCGGAACTGTCCAGCCCCGAATAGGTGTCCTTTTCGAACGGAAAGACGGAGACCGCGTCAAGGCCGAATGCCGTGGCGTAGGCATCCGCGACCTTCAGCCAGTCCAGATGCGCATAGGGAAATGCCGCGACGTAGTCGTCGAATTCCATTTGCCCACCATTCTGGAGATGCAGCCCATACATGGATACCACGTACTGCGCCTGATTGCGGACTAGAAGGATGATGCGGGGCTGGAGGCCTTCCAGTAATCGGTTCAGGAACGGTGCTCGGTCTGCATAGGGCAGCGGTTCGTTGGGGCGGTCATGAATTCCAGTCAGACCTTCATCACTCGTGAAAAAACCTTGGGCGTCGTGGTGCAGCATCGGGCCGATGTGATAGTCGCGAATACGGGCATATAGCTCGTCGGTCCAGACGGGTTTCGCGTAGGCGCGCCGAAACTCTTTGTATACCCGGGGCAAAGGCAGGATGCCGCTGTTGCGAAGCGTGCTGTACCCCTGGTGTTCTGGATAGAGAAAAATATTCTCAATCAGCGTTGAGGCGCAGCGCGGTAAGCCGACATGAAGGTAGAAGTTTTTCATTGTCAAAAGGCCTCTCGTGCACGGTATGTCGAAATTATCCGAGGGGCTCCTCGGCGATGCGATGCGTCGGGTCGAACAATTCCGGTCGGCGTTCGGCCAGGGCTTCCAATTCAGCCAGGCCGAAATTCGGATTTTCCGGGTGAAGAATATCGAAAATTCGGGAGATCCGGTTGTAGTCGTGGCGGGTATCCAGCAGGCATTTCAGGTTATTTCGGTTCGGTTGTCGGCGCAGTTCCAGGATGGGAAAACGCTCAGCCTGACGCGCGAAATAGGGAATGATGTTTTCACGTTCGTACATGTCGTCGGACTCGGCGGATAAGGCGCGCAAGGCATCAACCCGCAGAACATGGCTTTCCACGCCCTCGGGGTAACCGGAATCGTTCGGATAATGGGCCCAGGCAGCGCGGGTGGTCAGCGCCGCCTGCAACAGTGCCGTCGCCAGGTCGGGGTCGGTCACTGGACAATCACCCCACATGCGCACGATCACGTCGGCGCCGGTCAGGTCGGTGGCCATCAGGAATCGCGTCACCAGATCGTCGTCCGGCCCGCGCACGACCCGGATATCGGGATAGTCGGCGACGGCCGCTTCCAGGGGGTCGTTGGCCTCGCCCGTCGGGATCGCCAGAACCAGATCATCGACGCCGCGAATGCGCCGCGCGCGGTCGAACAGGTGGTGCATGACCGGACGGCCGGCGAGCGGCAGAAGGGCTTTCTGGGCCAGCCGGATCGAGGTCAGGCGGGCCTGGATGACGCCGGTGACCTTGGTCATGGCCAGAGGACTCCCGATATTTCAATGAAGAAATTCATTGGCTTTCAAGGGGTTGTTGGTCGAGGAAGATACGCGCGGAGATGAAGCTGAACAAGAATTTTGAGAAGCTGTTGGACGTCATGTCCTGATTCAGGAAGCCCTCGAATTTCCCCCGGTCGATCAGGTCGAAGATCGGCCCGGGGGCAAGCAGGCGGTCGCGGGTGTCTGGGTTGTCCCGGTCGACGAGCGAATTAATCGAGGCGTTGAAGCCACGCTTGCGTTTGTCCAGACGCACGCTGTCCGGCACCAGACCTTCGCCCGACTGGCGCAGCAGCAGCTTGGCGAAGCCGCCGCCGATCAGGTACTCCGACGGCACGCTGTACAGAAATTCGGCCAGGTTGCGATCGAGGAAGGGAGAGCGGTTCTCCACCGACCAGCGCATGGAATTGCAGTCGTCCTCGTGCAGGAGGACGGGAATCGATTCCGCGAACAGTTCGTTCATCATGCGGTTGCGCAGCAGTTCGCGGGTGAACTCGGTCTCCTCGAAATCCTCGTGGAACGGCCGGGCCAGCAGGCCTTCGAAGAAATCCTGATCCAGGGTGATATGCCCGCGCTGTCCCGGATCGCGGACGAAGGTCATGGGGTCCTGCAACAGCGGGTTCTGGACATGGGCCCCGAACCCGCCTTTCCAATCGGCCAGCAGGGTTTCGAAGTCGACCGTGGAGTCGATCTGCGAGCGTTTCCACATCTGCGCGAGCCACATGGAGTAGTGGTCGTAGTAGCCGGTATAAAGTTCGTCCGCCCCCGAGCCCGAGACGGCGACCTTGTAGCCCGCGTCGTGGATCGCTTCCGACAGGAACGAATGGACGTAATAGCTGATGGTCGCGACGGGGGCGTCGTGATAGGCGACGATGTCTTCCATGCGCTCGAAGAAGCCCTCGGTCGAGGCGCGGGTGACGTGATGGCCGCACCCGAGTGCCTCGACCATGGCCGTGATGTTGGTGCTTTCGTCGTAGCGTTCGTCGGCGTCGATGATCGAAAAACAATGGATGTCGGCGCCCAACTTCTTCGCGGCGATGGCGGCGAGCGTCGCGGAATCGACCCCACCCGACAGGCAGAAGGCGACGGGCACATCCGCGCGGAGGCGCAGTTCGACCGAGCGGAACAGGCGTTCGCGCGCCTCCTCCAGCGCATCCGCCGCCGACATGGGCCGGGGGATATGCTTGAGCTGCCAATAGAATTCCGGTTGCGATAGCTCTGGGGAAGAGAGCGTCAAATAGGTTGAGGGCGGTAGTTCGAACACGCCGTCGAAAAAGGTGTCGCCCGATTTGTACAGCGACTTGTAGCCGAGGGTGAGGTAGCGCAGTACCTGGGTTTGATTAACTGGCGGCACTTTCCCGGCCAGGGCCGCCAGGGTTTTGATCTCGGACGCGAAATGCAGGCGCCCGTCCTGGGGCCACAGGTAGAGCGGCTTTTCCCCGAAACGGTCGCGGCACAGGGTCAGGGTGCCGGCCTGCGTATCGACGATGGCGAAGGCCCACATGCCTTCCAGTCGGTCAAGGGCGTCCGCGCCCCATTGCCGCCAGGCGGCGACCAGGACCTCGGTGTCGGAGGCGGTCTTGAAGCGGTGGCCCAGGGTCTCCAGATCGGCCTTTACCTCCAGGTAGTTGTAGATTTCCCCGTTGTAGGAAACGACCAGGCCGTCCCGTTCGAACGGCTGGTCTGCACGTGCGTCCAGGTCGATGATCGAGAGGCGCGTGTGCAGCAGGGCCGCCCTTTGCGTGCCCAGATTGAGGACGCGATGACCCGAAGCGTCGGGCCCGCGTCGCGCCATGGTCGAAAGGGCGGCGGCGATGCGGCCGGCGTCCGGCACGGTCGGGCCGAGGGTGCCTGCGATTCCACACATCGTCTGCGCCGGCTCACATGACCATGACGCGTTTTAGGCGGAACAGGTCCGTGCCGGGCGGATTGACGCCGTCCTCGGCGGTCGGGCAGCAGATTACGCCGCGCGCCTTCAGGGCGTCGATCACGGCGTCGGAATAGCAATGGGCCAGGCCCTCCGGATAGGAATAATGGGTCGGCCCGATCCCGGCCTTGCGGTCCAGAAGGTCGAGCGACAGGTCCAATTCCGCCGCCAGCCGGTCCGGCGTCAGAAACGCCAAGATGCCGTGTTCGTGGGAATGGCCGCCGACCCGGAACAGGTCGTGGGCATCCAGTTCCCGCACCTGGTCCCAGGTCATCTTGCGGTCGAGCGGGTCATCGCCGGACCAGGTTTCGTCGAACCTAAGTTGGCGTTGAATGTCCGTCGCCAGGGCATCGGCATCCAGGCTTGGGTCGGTCTTCACATGGGCCCGGATGTCCTTCAAAACACCGATCACCTCATCCGCGTCCGCCGGTGTCGCTGGCACGCCAGACCAGGGCAGGCGAACGCTCATGGCCCGGCCGTCGGCCAGGGCCGTTTCGAACGCCCATTCGATGCGGTCGATCCAGGACATGCGGTTGCGGTCAATGAAATCCGTGGTCACGTAAAAGGTCGCGGGAACGCCGCGCGCCGCGAGGATCGGCGCGGCTACGGTCAGGTTGTTTTCGAACCCGTCGTCGAAGGTCACGGCGAAGGCGTTTGGCGGGAAGGGTTGTCCCTCGCGCTGTAGATCGATCACCCGATCGAGCGACAGCGGCGTGCCGTTCACCGCCAGGTCGTCGATGATCGTGGTGAATTCGGCCGCCGCCAGATGCTTGCGGTTGTAGTTACGCACGCGATAGGTGCCGCCGCCGATCACGCCATGGAACAGGTAGACGGCGAGCGCGCCGTCGCTTAGACGGTCGGACCAAGTCACGGCAGGGTCTCCGTATAACGGGTGAATTTTTCGACGCAGATGTTTTTGAGAATCGACGGCATGAACGAATAATAGCGCCCCCGCCGTTGTTGCGGCGTGACCCGCAGCATATTGCCGCGGGCGAACCCCTTGAGAGTGGACAGGGTGATGGCGATGCAGGTTTCCGTGTTGGCGTGGCGCAGTTCGTGAAGCGCCATGCCCTTGTGCAAGGGGATGGATTTGACCTCGAGAATGGCGCCCGTATCCAGGTCCGGTTCGACGAAGTGCAGGCAACTCACTAAAGCGGGGAAGTCGCCGTGGTAGACGGCCCATAGATGCGTGTCGAGGCCGCGGTAGTCCTGCGGGTCGCCGCCGTGGAGATTGAGTAGGCGCCCGGGCAGGACGTCGAGGATCGGGCCAGCCAGTTTGCCCGTACCGAACACGACGGCGACGTCGGCCTTCATGTCGGCCAGGACCTTTGCCGCGTCCGGATGGTTGAGGGAGGGAAACGACCGGGTCGGTGCCATCTCCCCGATGGCGGGTTCTTTCCCCGCGAACCAGGTATTGCGCTCGAAGGCATCGCGGTCCTGTTCGAACCTGTGGGCCGTGTCGAACGGGGCGGCGACGGCAGTGGTTTCCAGCAACACGCCGGCGACATCATGGGCGTCGTCCATGGCTTGGACGTAGCGCGCATGGTGAGGCGTTTGCGTGGTGAGGATGGCGATACGCATGCGATCAATCCAGAAACTCTGACTTGATCATATCACCCTGCGCGACCGCTTGCCGTAACCGTCGTCCAATCGCCTGATCTTCGCCGCCCGGCGGAATTCCGCCACCGGGTCGCACCCAGGTGATGTCATTTAGGGAAATCTGTTCCCCCTGGACAAGATCGCGGGCGGCGACTACCGAACGGCGCACGGCCGGCACCATGGGGCCTTCGCAAGGCATGGCGCCAAGGATGCCGTCGCCCAGCATCATTTCAGTCCGGCGCACCGCTTGGACTAAGGCTGCAAGGGCCGGCGGGTCGGCGGAAAGTTGATGGTCGCGAAAATCCGAAAACGCGGTGTCGAGCGTGAAATGCTTTTCGATGATCCGCGCGCCCAGGGCCACGGCCAGGACGGCGGCCTCCGGGCCGATGGTATGGTCGGAATAGCCGATGGTCAGGTCTGGGAAGGCGCCGATCATGGTGCGGATCGCGGCTAGGTTGGCTTGGTCCGTGGGCACCGGATAACTGGCGACGCAGTGGAGCAGGGCAAGATCGGGCGTTGCCCCCATCTGCGACCAGGTGTCGCGAGCACAGGTGGCCGCCTTGGTCATGGTGTCGTGGTCAGCCAGACCTGTGGAGATGATCATGGGCTTACCTGTTTCCGCAGCTTTGCGGATCAGCGGATAGAACGTGTTATCACCGGATGCGATCTTGATGGCGTCGACGATGGTGCCGAGGAAGGTTGCGCTTTCCAGATCGAAGGGCGTGGACAAGAACAGTAGCCCCTTGGCCCGGGCCCGGGCGGCGAGGTCCGCGAACTGGTTGTAGGTCAGGCGAAAGCGGTTCAGCGTCGCCATGCGCGCCTCATCACGGGCAGAGCAGTAATGTTCAGGGATGAAGGTCTGGAACTTGACCGCGTCAACGCCGGTTTCGGCGGCCCGGTCAACTAGCTCGCAGGCGACCGAAAAATCGCCTTCGTGGTTGTTGCCCACTTCGGCAATGATCAACGTTCTGTTTAGGGTCTTGAACACAGCTGTGCTCCTGTTTCAAGCCGGATTTCCGGCCCGATCTTCAGCGCCTTAAGCTACGGCGCAAGGTTTAACAATCGATTGATGGGCAAGGCTCACTGAGTCTTCAGATCGGCACCATTCATGCTTTTTTAAATGGGCAGGCGCCATGGTAAACGCTGCTCGAACGTCAACAGAGATGATGAATAGGCGTACATGCATAATCCAGAGAAACACGGCCTTTTCGATGACCGCTCACCGATCATGCCGTCGACCTTGAGCGATGATCGCGGTGCGTCATTGTTTCCGGACCTTATCCTGCCGGGGGCCGATAACCGGGCGTCACTTTGGCGCCTCATGGAATCCTTGTTTCCCATCTATCGGTCGCTTCTGGGGCCCGGTTATAAGCAATCCTTAGACGTTATCGCAGACTGGATTCCCATTACGACCGCAGAGTTTCCGACCGGAGAGCGGGTTCTCGACTGGACCATTCCTCAGGAATTCAAGGTCAACGAAGCCTGGGTCGAAGATCCGGACGGCAACCGCATCATCGATTTCGCCGACCATCCCTATGCGGTCTGGATCTACAGCCGACCGTTCGAGGGTGTGGTGGATAAGGACGAATTGCTCGAACACCTGACGACCGACCCGAACCAGCCCGACGTCATTCCCATGCGGCAATCCTATTACAGGGACACCTGGGGCCTGTCGTGCCCGCACAACCTTTTGCAGCGCATGAAACCCGGGCGCTACAAGGTCAAGATCGACACGGAATTGTTCGATGGTTTTCTGCGGATCGGCGAGATGTACCTTCCCGGCGAGGTCGAGGAGGAACTCCTGATCTCCAGTTACCTGTGCCATCCGCTGGGTGCCAATGACAACCTGTCCGGCGTCGTGGTGGCGGTCGAGTTGTTCCGCCTGCTGCAATCCCTGCCCAAGCGTCATTATTCCTACCGCCTAGCACTGTGGCCGGAAACCATCGGCGCCATGACCTATATCGCCAAATATCCGGAACGCATCGCCAAGACAATCGGCGGATACCAGTTCGGCATTTGCGGCGACGACAAACCTGTCGGCATCGACCGGACCAAACCGGATGCGACGATCATCGACCGGGCATTCCACCATGCCATGGCGCTGGTAACCGGCGAGGTCGTGACGCGCCCCTTCAACATTTACGGAACGGATGCTTGCCACTTTAACTCCATCGGAGTCGATGTTCCGATCGCCAACATCTCGCGGGCTGGATCGCGGCCGGGCGGTTATGTCGAATACCATTCGGCGGCGGACGACCTGAACCTGGTCAAAGCCGACAAACTGTTTGAAACCCTGATGACCGCCTGGGTCGCGTTGATGACGATCGAGCGCGCGCGAACTTATCGGGGCACCTATACGGCTTCGCCGTTCATGTCCCGCCACGGGGTTTATCCTTACCAGCACGGCGCTGGCGTTGGTGGCCGTGCAAGTGTGATCGGCGACGCTTATTACGCGATCATTCCCCATGCTGACGGCGTGCAGGACTTGTTGGAAATCGCCGAACGCTGTGAAATGCCGATCTTTGCCTTTGATGAATGCGTGGCGGAATTTCTTCGTGTAGGGCTGTTGAACGCGGTCTAGTATTGTGCAACGCAGGATCGAAAGGGATTTCATCCAATGACGGATGTCATTGTTGCCGGCGGCGGGTTCAGGGGCATCACTAGCGCCAAGCTTCTTGCGGATCGGGGATGCAACGTCACTTTGGTCGAACGGGCGCCGTTTCTGGGGGCCGTGCTCTGGCCGTTCGAATGGAAAGAACACGGCCTGTTCCTCGACAAGGGGTGTCACATCTTCGGCAGCGGCGATTCCACGCACGATTCCATTGTTCTGGAAATCCTGGGCGACAATTTCTATCCGGTCGATATCAAGACGGCGTCGGTCCTGAATGGAATGGTCACGGACGGCACGGCAGTGCCAGATCTGTGTTCGTTGGGGGAGGACGTGGCCGCGCGTGTCCTGCTTGAAATCATCGAACAGGCGGCGGCCGTGCCGGAAGGTCCGGTGGCGGCCCAAACCCTGAGGGATGCGCTCCGTATCCAGTTCGGTGAAACCGCCGCGCGTTGCTTGGAGGCCTCTGTCCGGAAGGTTGCCGCGGCCGAGCCTAGCGACCTAGCTTCCGCGGCGTTAACGACAACCATCGGAAACCGTATGCGGGCCGCTGGTGACGCGGTGTCGGACTTGCTGAAGCAGATCCCGGCGTTGGATGACCGCATCGCCGGGAACAACGCGGCCGATCCGTATAAATATCTCGGGAAAGTAAACCCCCTGGTCCCGACGCGGCATTTCTATCCAAGGTCGGGCGGCACTGGCGGATTTTGCCGCGATGCGCAGCGGTGCCTGACGGATCTGGGGGTCGAGGTGTTGCTGTCGATGGCGATTGAATCGTTTTCCGCCGATGGCAAGTCGGTTCAGGTGATCCTTGGCGATACCCCCCGGAAATTCGACTATATGGTCTGGGCATTGGATACAGGGTTGCTCAGCCAGATCGCGCTCGGCGAGGACAAGGCATCGGGGTTTGTGCACAAGACGCCGATGGCGCTCTACTATTTCCTGACCGATGCGAAGGCCATTGGCGACAAGGATTTCATTCAGGATTACGACGCCAATCATCAGATCTTCCGGGTTTCGCGGGCCGGCTTGTATTCCAACCAGCAAACCGCGGATGGAAAGACATACATCTGTGCCGAGGTCGTGACGGCGATGGGCTCCGATCTATGGGAGGCTCCCGAAACATTTGCCGGCCAGGTGTGGGACGAGGCCAGGGCCCTCGGCATGGTCGCCGGGACAAAGCCGGATGACGTCTATGTGCAGAAGACGCCGGTCAGCTACAAGCACCCGCGCGTGGGCTTTGAAGATGCCTGCGCCAAGGTGACCGAAGAGGTTGCCAGGCGGTCGGACCGAGTCATCGTGACCGACCCCATGGTGCTGGGCTATTCGGCTATTCTCAAGATGCTGGAGACTGTCGGGGTCGCCTGAAACCGAGGCTAATCTTGCGGCCAGCGTTGTTCCGGTGCCAGGGCGGCCATCTCCGCTTTCTTGTCGTTCTTCACCCATGCACGAACCCGATCACGCAGCCCGTCGGCGGTCGGCAGCAGGATATAGGGATCTTGTTCCAGAACGGCCATTCCCTGGTCATAAACGACTTGCGAGAGGGCCGATTCAAAATGCAATTTTGGGTTTGACGTGGTCAGCATATCGCCGCTCGCTCGGAGTGGATCGGTGATCGACGACCAATCATCTGCAAGCATGATCGCGAGCGGTCGGGAATACAGAACTTCGGAACACGGGCCGATCTTGCGGCCGTCGTCGAACAAGGTTCCGGGAAACCGCTTGAAGTAGCGATAGGGCACCCTTGCCTTTTCCTCGCACCGATGGATGAAACTGCAGCCTTCTTCCCAACTCACGCCCAGGATGCAGATACGGGCGTTGACGCCTTGCATCCAGCCGAGGACGCTGTCGTCCCCCCAGGCCGTGGTGCAGGGCAGGGCGACGACTTCGTCGCTGCGCGGCCCGACGACGAAATAACTGTTCATGGGCTGGCGCGTGCGGACCATGCCCATCCGCCGCCACGCGCGGTCCGGCAGCACACCGACCTGGGGCAGGCTGCGGACCAGATCGAACTGTTTGGTCCGGTAAAAATCGAAATTGTATGCGGGCATGATGAGTGTGCGGTCGGCGCCGATGATGTCGGTCAGAATATCAATCATCGGATCGACGTCTTCCGGCCTTGTCCAGCCATAGGCCAAGGCAAAAGACCAGACGCCGGAATGCATGACGATGACCTCGTCGTCGTCCGGGATGATCTCGCGCAGGGCTGTTGAAAGGTCGTCGAGGGTCAGCTTGGTCAAGTCGGTCTGCTTTCGTAGTGGGGTGGATGCGGATACATAATCGTTTTTTAACGCGTCTCGCGCAGGATGTGGTCGATACACGGGCGGATGATTGCGTCCGCAGTCCGATAGGAGATCAAGTATATGAGCTTTTCCGAGAAATGGGAGATGCAGTTCAGCGATGCGACGAGTGCGCAAATCAGCCGTTGGCCGTGGAGCGATTTGGTGTCTTTCGTCATGCGTTACGCGCGCCCGACCGGGCCGGATTTTCGCGTTCTCGAACTTGGGTGCGGCTCAGGCGCGAATGTTCCTTTTTTTCGCTATTTGAATGTCGATTACCGCGCGGTCGAAGGAAGCTCTTCGGCAGTCCGCATGCTGAAGGACACCTACCCCGATTGGGCCGACCGCTTCGCCCAAGCCGATTTCACCAAGGACATCCATTTCGACGGGCCGTTTGATCTGATTTTCGACCGCGGCAGTCTGCCGCATAACCATACGGCACCGATCCGCGACTGCCTGGCCCTGGTGGATCAGGCTCTCAAGCCGGGCGGGACCTATATCGGGATTGATTGGTTCTCGACGGAACTGACCGATTATCAGCGTGGTCAGCAGGGGGACGACGTGTACACCCGGATCGATATCGAAGACGGCCCGTTGTCCAACGTGGGGCCGGTCCATTTTTCGGACGAGGAACACATCCTGGATCTGTTCTCGGGTTATGACATTACCGTGCTGGTTCACAAGCGTCTCGACCACCTGCGCCCGGCGGGGAATAGACGGGAAGGGCTGTGGAATTTCGTCGCAGTCAAGCCCGCCTAGACGTCTTTCAACGCCCGGTGACGGGCGACGACCGCTTCCAGAGTCGTGTAGGTGCGGATGCTGTCGTCGTCCAGGGTAACGCCGTAATGCCGTTCCAGCGCAAGCATCACGCGGACATGGGCGAGGCTGTCCCATTTCGGATGACCGCCCAGGGCAGCTCCGTCAAACAGGTCATCAACAGCGCACTCCAAAGCCTCGGCAACCAGAATATGGGGCTCAATCAGGTTTGTTGGTTCCATCAGTCACTCGTTTGGCAAGGGTGCCCGCATCGATTTTTTCGTTGGCGTTCCGGGGGAGTGCCTCCAATTGGTAAAAGGCCGAGGGCACCGCGTATTCCGGTAATACTCGCATCATTCCTGCACGGACGGCGTTAACATCCAGTTTATCGGCAGCCTCCATGAAGCAGTGCAGGGCATTGTTCGCGAACACGGTACAGGCTGCGCGCGCGCCCAGTTCGCGTGCGGCCTTGTCGATTTCTCCCAATTCGACCCGGTATCCGCGAATCTTGATCTGATGATCGATGCGTTGAATGAAGAAGTTGTGGCCGTGTTCCCGGCGGCCCCAGTCCCCCGTTCGGTAGCAAGGGACGCGGTGGCCGTTGATGTCCAGATATTGGAACGCCTTGGCGGTGATTTCCGGGGCGTTCCAATAACCGCGGGCGAGTTGCGGGCCGGTCAACACGATCTCGCCTTCATCGCCGTCGATGCCGTCGTCGATAAAATGCAGGCTCATCCCGGGGATGGCGTCGCCGAACGCTAGGCATTGGCCGGCCGCGGCATCCAGATTGTCCGGTGTCAGCCGTAGAAGCGTACAGGATACGGTTGCTTCCGTCGGGCCGTACGTATTGTGCACGGCGACATCCGGGCGCGCTTCGAAAATCGCCTGTACTTGTTCCCGGTAGAGGGGCTCCCCGCAAAAGGTCAGCATGCGAAGCGATTCCAAGTGGTTTGCCGTCATTTGTTGGGCGCTTCGCATCATATCGAGGACGCTCGGCACAGAATTCCAGATCGTCAGCCTACGGTTGCGGATGAAGGTTGCCGGGAACATGCGATCCATGGGGCTGGTCATCGGGTGAAGAGAGGCCCCGCCGCACAAGGCGCCGTATATGTCCAGAACACTGAGGTCGAAGGCAATGTTGGGGTGTTGGGACCATCGGTCCTCGGGGGTGATGGCCATGGCGGCAAGAGCCCATGCCGTATAATGAGCAAGGCCTGACCGAGGCACCATCACGCCCTTGGGCATGCCAGTGGAACCCGAGGTGAACATGACGTAGGCGAGGTCGTGGGCCGGCTTCGCCGTATCCAGGCCACGCTCGGGCAATATGTCGGAGGTGATGATTCTGTGGGGTTGCGGATAACCGAGTGCGGCGACGGAGTCCGGATTATCCGTCACGATGACATCGGGCTGGAACTGGCTGGCGACGCGGGCCTGGCGTTGCGGTGGCCACTCCGTATTCGAACACGCGTAAAACCCACCGGCCATCAGGGCTCCGAACATGGCGGCGTAGGCTTCGGCTGATTGCGGTAGGTGGATGAGGACTTTGGGGTGGTCGCTTGCTTCCGCAAATGCATACGCCATGCGGCGGACGATCGCAGCAAAATCCGAATATGAAAGCCGACGGGCTGCCTCTTGGATACAAAGCCGCTCCGGGCCCGCCTCTGCATGGTGCAGAAATCTATCGAGCGGGTCGCCGGTCATGGTCCTGGGCCCCATTCGTGTCGCCGAAAATTCCGGACCGATCCTGGGTCCGCGAGTTGATTCGTGTATAACGAAATTTAAACGGCGAAGCCAACCTGCTCGACATAATGGAGGAATAAGGCTGCAGATGAGGCTTTGTTAGCCCGCACCCTTCTCGTTCGCGGCTTCCAAGCGCTCCGCCAGATCAATCGCTTCGAGTTGGTTGGCGAACTGGCTGAAGGTGTCTGCTTCGTGGCGGATCAGTTTCTGAGTCACCTTCAAGGCCCGGTAAAGCTTGATCTCATCGACAAACGCCAAAATTTCGTCGGCGATTGGTTTCGCTGTCGGCGCGGCAGCAACATAATCCTTCAAGTACTGGCGAAAGCTTTCAAGGTACTCGGCCTCGTTCCGCGGGAACATGTACGCGCACTGCAAGGCAAAATATACGCGAGCCGCCGGTGTGTTCGATTCAGATTGGGAAATAATCTCCTTTTCCCGAATGATTGCCGAATCGTTGTGAATTAGCAATTTCGCGTTGCTGCCCACATTTTCCACCACCGCTCCGTTGAGAACGAGTTTTTCCCCGGCTTTAAAGTCAAGTTTCAGTGGCATGACCGCACCATGGCTTGATATCCTCCCGCATGCGAATACTACATATGCTATATTTTTGGTCTATAAGCAAGCATCGCGATTTTTCCCAGTGAGCGTGAAGATCGAATCGTCGGGCAATAAAACAGGGCTTCGTGACTTACGCATTAGCCATCAGGCGGCCGATTGATTCGCAATTGGTCAATAGTTTGTTAACTCATTGAATATAGCTTAGCATCCGGGTCGTTGGCAGAATGCGCAACGTGAACGCTGAAGCGGCATTATCGAGGAGAAACCGTGGCCGCTCAGAGACGAGGCAAATGAAATGTCTGACGTTACTCTTTCTGCTGCAGTACGCAGTTCGCTGCTTGCGTTGCAACGCACCACCGATCTTATCGACCGAACCAACGATCGCCTTTCGACTGGCCTGAGGGTCAGCAACCCCGTTGATGATCCGGTTTCCTTCTTTTCATCCAAAGCCTTAAATGACCGTGCGTCCGACTTCACGGAGCGCAAAGACGGTATCGACCAAGGCATTTCGACGGTGACCGCCGCGCTGGATGGTGTTGAGAGCATTGATACGATGGCCCGCCAGCTTAAAGGGTTGGCGAACTCGATGCGCTCCGCCATAGGCACGCAGTTCACCGATCTGGTCAACCAGTTCAACGAAATCCGCACGCAAATCGGGGATCTGGCCAGCGATTCCGAATACCAGGGCATTAACCTGATCGACAACACGTCGGAAACCCTGACCGTCAGCTTCGCCAACAACACGACGAGCCAGCTGACGATCAACGCGGCCCATCTGGGGCATACCGGCCTCGGCATCGACGGCCTGGAACTCCGGGCGGACAGCAAGGTGAGCTTAACGGCGACACCTGTTTCCGGCATTTCGATCGGCAACACGGGCCTCACGGGCAACTTTACGTCGGTGAACGCCGTGTCGGGCTTCGGCGGGGAACTCGTTGTTACATATAACGGCACGGGCGTCACGGTGACGAACTCCGGGGCGGAGGTCGTGTTCTCGATCAACAGTCAGATTTCCATCACAGTCGCGGTTGGCACCTCGGACAGCACGGTGATCACTCAGGGCCAAACCCTGACACTGCAGCTTGCCTCCTTCAACGCCGCGTCGATCAGCGGCGCGTCGGGTGCGGCGGGCAATACCAGCTTCGGGACAATAAACGCGGGACAGGTCACCGGCGTGTTCGTCGGTATCGTCGTGGGCAATACAGGGTCGCTGTCGCATACCGGCGCGATCCAGCAACTGTCGGTCAATACGGCCGGCCTGTTCCAGAGCGGGGTTGATTTCATTGCCGAAGGGCAAACGGACGACTTCGAAAATTTGATCATCGATCTGGATGCGGCGCTGGCCACCTTGCGGTCCCAGTCGCAGCAGCTTGGTTCCAACGTCGCCCTGCTTCAGACCCGTCTGGACTTCACGGAACGGTATACCAACACGCTGGAAGAAGGCGCAGGCAAGCTGGTTCTGGCTGACTTGAATGAAGAAGGCGCCAACTTGCTGGCCTTGCAGACCCGGCAGCAGTTGGGGATCTCGGCGCTGGCTTTCGCCGGTCAGTCCGAACAGGGCATTTTGTCGCTCTTCAACTAGCCTGCCGAATAAGCAGTTTCGCCTCGATTGGAGGCGGAGTAAGCCGCCGCTCCGGTTTTCCGGAACGGCGGCTTTTTCATTCGGGCGCGGAAATCCGCCATTCCAGGGGGCGAAATTAACGTTTGACTTTGTCTGAGAGGCGCAGTTATGCTTGCCGCAACTAGCCATATGCCCGCCAGAAGCGCGGGCCGGTTGGTTGAGGATAGTAGATCCTGTCAACGCTCTAGAATGGAGTCACACAATGTCTGACGTTACCCTTTCATCCGCAGTGCGCGGATCGCTTCTCTCCCTCCAAGCCACCACCGACCTGATCGACCGTACCAACGGCCGCCTGTCCACGGGCCTGCGCGTCGCCAGTGCGGTTGACGATCCGGTGTCGTTCTTCTCGGCCCGGTCCCTGACCGACCGTGGGTCTGACTTCACCGAACGTAAGGACGGCATCGACCAGGGTATTTCCACGGTGACTGCGGCGCTTGACGGCGTCGAAAGCATCGACAGCCTCGTCCGCCAGCTTAAGGGTATTGCCAACTCCCTGAAGTCGGCGACATCGACCCAGTTCACCGATCTGGTTTCCCAGTTCTCCGACATCCGTTCGCAGATCGGCGATCTTGCCAACGACGCCGAATACCAGGGCGTCAACCTGATCGACAACACGTCGGAAACCCTGACGGTCAACTTCTCCAACAACACGACCAGCCTGCTGAGCATCAACGCCGCTCAGCTGCAGGAAACGGGTCTCGGCATCGATGGCGTGGTTGTTCGCGCCAACAGCCAGATCAGCTTTACCGGTACGGTCAGTTCCGGTGTCGTGCTCGCCAACTCGGCCCTGACGGGTAACTTCACGTCGGTCAACGCCGTGTCCGGCTTTGGCGGTGAAGTGGTTGTCACCTACAACGGCACGGGTGTTACCGTGACGAACTCCGGTGCGGAAATCGTGTTCAGCCTGGACACCCAGCACACGGTCACCGTCGCTGTCGGTACCGCCGACAGCACGACGGTCACGCAGGGTCAGACCCTGACCCTGCAACTCGCGACCTTCAATGCGGCGGCCATATCCGGCGCCTCGGGTGTTGCCGGTAACACCAGCTTCGGGACGCTCAACTCGGGCCAGGTCACCGGCGTGTTCGTCGGTGTCGTCGCTGGTAACACCGCGTCGTTCTCCGTCGTGTTGACGGCGGCCGGTGCCTTCGCCGCGGCGGTCAATACGGCTGGTGCGTTCCAGAGCGGTGTCGACTTCATCGCCGAAGGTCAGAGCGGGGACGCCGACGAAATCATCGCGGGCCTGGATTCCGCGCTGACGACCCTGCGGTCCAACTCGCAGAAGCTGGGTTCCAACGTGGCCCTGCTTCAGACGCGCCTGGACTTCACCGAGCAGTACGTGAACACCCTCGAAGAAGGTGCCGGCAAACTGACGCTGGCCGACCTGAACGGGGAAGGCGCCAACCTGTTGGCCCTGCAGACCCGGCAGCAGCTGGGTATTTCGGCCCTGGCCTTCGCCGGTCAGTCCGAACAGGGTATCCTGGCGCTGTTCAACTAATCGGCCCAGGCCGGCCTCCGATACGGGCGCCGGCCGGTTCGAGAGAAGAAGCGGGAAGCCGCCGTCACCCTTCACGGGTGGCGGCGGTTTTCTTTTTGTGGCATTGGATTGGGCGGGGGGCGGTAGGCAATCCATTGCGTGGGTAGCGGTCCAAGATGGCGAAGTTGCAATCCGAATTCGATATCCAGGCCGCCTTGGCGCGGGTCGAACGATGTTTGGGCGAAGAACGTCCGCGCGATGCGATCTCTGATCTGCAAGCCGTTCTTACAGCGGTGCCCAACCATCCCATGGCGCTGTGCGGCGTCGGGCGGGTCAGTATTCAGCTTGGTGATAACCATGCTGCATTGCAGGTCTTGGACCTGGCGTTGGCGGTTGTCCCGGATCTTGCCGAGGCCCGCAATGCACGGGGGGTGGCCTTGCAGAATTTGGGCCGGTTGGACGAGGCCGAAGCGGAATTCCGTTACCTTGTCGATGCCTTGCCGGACCACCCGGGGCCGTTGGCCAATCTTGCCGCGACGCTTGCCGCGCGGGGAGAGATCGGCCCGGCGGAGGCCGCGTTCGAGAAGGTATTGGCTCTGAAACCGGGGGATTTCACGGCCTCCTACAATTTGGGGTTGTTGCACCTTCTGAGGGGCGATCTTGAGGCTGGGTGGCAGGGATTTGAGTTTCGAGACCGGGCAAGCAACGTGGGGCTTGCGCGTACTCGTTCGACCAAGCCCAGGTGGCAAGGCGGCACCGAGCCCGACAAGACCTTGCTGGTCCATGCGGAACAGGGGTTGGGCGACAATATTCAGTTCGTCCGTTTTCTGCCGATGGCCGCGGAACGGGTCGGGCGGGTGATTTTGGAAATGCCAGGGCCGCTGACCGGGCTTTTTTCGAGATTTCCGAGTGTAGACCAAATCATTCCCGGCGATGGTCCTTTGCCCGATCATGACTTTCACATTCCGATCATGAGCCTGCCCGCCGTGCTTCGCATCGCGGGGGACGAAATTCCTTGGCCCGGCCCGTATGTTGCCGCCGATGCGGACGCTACACGCCGTTGGCGGGAAAGGATCGAGCAGAGGGCGCCCGGCATGGTCCATGTCGGCTTGATCTGGTCAGGTAATCCGGCGCACAAGCGGGACGCCGAGCGATCGGTTCCCCTGTCCCTGCTGGAGCCGCTGCTGAAGGTGCCGGGCGTTTGTTTCCATTCTCTTCAGATCGGTGCCGCGGCCGGGCAGATTCCACACACGGCGTTCTCCGGCCCCCTGAAACTTTTGTTCCGGCGGGCCTATCCGTTTACCGAGGTCGCCGCCGCCATTGCCGCCCTGGATTTGGTGATTGGGGTGGATACGGCCCTTGCTCATCTCGCCGGTGCCATGGACCGACCGGTCTGGACCATGATCACGCGCGTGCCGGATTGGCGGTGGATGTTGGAGCGCAGCGATACGCCCTGGTATCCCAACATGCGGCTATTCCGCCAACCGACGGCCGGCGACTGGCCATCGGTCGTCGAGAACGTGGCGGTTCGTTTGAAAGAGTTTGTTTCCAGCCGGGGTGACCGAGAATGAGACTGTTCGCCGTGGATATCTTTACACCGGAACGATAAGGGCGCCTTCGTCCTGAACGTCTTCGTCTACTTTGTCCTGTGGGATCAAAAGCGCCTCTCGCTGCTCCTCCGTCAGGCCGTCTTCGTCGGACACGCCATTCAAATAGTCCTCGGGAAGGTCGATGCCCAAGGCAAGCGACCGAATATGTTTTGTCGCGATCTCGCGCAATCTTTCGGTGATTAGCCGATACTCGTCACGAACGATCTCCAACGCTTCATCGTATTTGTCTTCGTTATTGATGCGGCAGAGGTAGTAATCACATGCAATCAGAATTTGATTGACGGTTCCCCGAAGGACGAGGGTCGCATAATGCTCGAACACCGTGTTGACGCCACCGTAGAACACACGGGAGGATTCAATCAGGTGATCGGTGGTGTTGATAAGATCGTGGGTTTCCATCATGTCGACAAGGTTGTCCAGCATGTCGTTGATGGCGTCGACCATCTTTTCCGGCTGCCACCGGGCATCGACATCGTCTGCGGTCATGTGGCGTGACGCGGCAACGATATCCCTGACGCATTGTTCCCTGGAAACCTTGGGTTCGGGCAGATCGAGGGTACGTGAAAGCTTGGGAGTTGCGCGATTGATCCGGGCGCCGTTGCTACAGTTGTAATATCTGTTTTGCCCTGAATCATATCCAATCGCCCGCTGCAACGTGTCCAGGGCCCAGAAGAGCCCTGAACTGGTCATTGCCTTGCCGCCGAAATTGGCGGGCACCTCGATGTTGAACACCTGTTTCAGGTCGTCCTTGGATTCGTCGGTGTAATGATAGGATGACTTGGCATGGTGCTGGTCGCTGTCCTTCTGCCCAAGATCCGTGCCGAACAGATAGAATTCGCGGAATCCCATCTCCTGCGCGAACGAAAGTCCCACATTGACCACCGTCGGGTCAGGATGCTTCAAACAGCTTTCCATCTGGTTTGAAAATATGGGGAACGGGCAAAGCGCGGGCCGAAACCAGTAGATCTCTTCCGTGAAGTACTGTCGGATTTCACGGTCCACCGTGGAACTGGCGACAAGGCGCACATCAGAAAGATCGTGTCGCGACGCGGCATACATGATGACGGGAAGAACCCGATAGTTTTCCAGTTCCATTTGGAAATCGGGACGAATGCCGGCATCCATCAAGGGGCCGAGCGCCGATCCACAGGAAATAATGACGGCATTGTCGGCATTACGTTTGATGTCTTCTATGTTTGCATCAAGCGAGGGGCCGCAACCGACGATAATCGCCGGCGTGTCGGCGGCGACCGGTTTCTCGGGCCGGAAATAGGTGCGGACGTCCCGACCGATCATGTTGGCGTATGTGTTGCGCAACATGAGCTGCTCATCGAAGAAGAACCCGAGCCCGGTCATCAGAAAATGGGACTCTTTGTTGAACTTTTTCGAAAAGGCCTCAAACACGCTGTTCTTGTAGTGGGCATAGACGTAGAAGCCGTCGATGGAGATCGTGTTGCTGGCGCGGGTCTGATACCGGATGCCGTCCATCCATTGCTGCGGTTCTCCGCCGACATAAAAGAAGACGTCGCCGTTACGTTCCTGAAATTCGAACAGAATACCCGACCAATCAAGCAGTTCCATAGAGTGGTAGAGGCCTTCGAGATTGGGATCCAGGACGAACATGTTCCGGCATCCCGTCTGCTCGATAAATTCCGGCAGATGCCGCCCCAGCCCGATGCCCATGACGAGGCCGTAAAAGCTGTGCTTGTTGGTTCGTCCGACGGAAAATTCGATTTCCGCGTCGTGCATGCGTTCGTGCATGGCGTACAGAAACCGGCCGGCATGGGTGTCGACTGTCTGGGGAACAGGCGGGGCGACAACAAGGCGGTTCGGATTACGCCAGTATTTTTTTAACTGTTGTTCTGTGTATTCCTTGATATTGCCGTCGTAGAACGGCGTGCCGGCAAACTGCATATCCGGTTGGCCGTCGTCGCCGAAGACCAGTTCGGATTTTGGGGTGTATGCATTCAACGCGGCATGAACCGTCGGATATTTTTTCTCGAACATCGACAGGTTGCGCTCGCGCAAGGCCGCGCGCTCATCCGGGTCTGTTGAGGGCAGCCACCATTTATCGGTCAGAGATTGCGCAAGCTCCGTTGTCGTGTCTTCGACGTCGGATGCGGTATCGGGTTCCATCACAATGGGGATCCTTTGCATGGCGGTATTTGGCGGCTCAAACTCGCGTAGCGAATAAATAACATCCCCATTAACATCACGTAAATCAACAGGGCGCGGTGGGCCGGCGTTGATCAGGATTCCTGTATCCAGGTGACGGTTACCTCGCGGCTTTTCCCTTTTTCACTTTCAAGAACGACGGTCAAGGAACGTTCCCCATGCGGCACCTCGTGTATCGTGATGTACCGATGTGCTGCAACATTTTCCCAGCCGCAGGGGATCTGGCCGGCAGTCCCGACATCGAGACGCCAAGAGGCCACCGTTGAGTGTCCCATGGGGTTGATACGCAGGCGGATCGCGGTTTTGTCCGGTTCAATTGAATAGACGGACGCAGTGTGCAGGAGTGGCGCCTCCGTTTTTGGAAGCGCGAACTCGCGGATGTTCCCGTAAGACACGGTGTCGCCGGATTTGCAGACCATGCGATAATACCCCCGCGCGCCGATGTCGGCCATATCGGCGTCTTCGACCACGCCGACGGGAACCCAGCTTGCCGGGGGAATGTAATCCTTGGCAAACACCTCAACGGCTTGCAATCCCAGCCCTTCGTCCGTGGCCCCCTCAAGGAGTTCGAGTTTTACCCGCGTGTAGCCGACGGCACCCTGCAAATTGACATGGAAGTGGTGTCCGGCGGAAAGCGTGCCGAGGTCTGTCGGCATGGTTTGATCGATGGCAATGTCGGAGACACTCGGTCCGGTGATCGTCAATCGAAACATCTTGGTCGGCAGGAAAATATCCTGAAGCAGGATGATGTTTGTGATTTCCATGGGCTTGGCAAGTTCCCAAACAAACGTTGGCGGCGTTTCGCCGACCGGCCCAAGCTGGAACCACCCGGGGAAATCGTCGTCGCGCACGCCATTGGTCAATGCCTTGGGGTCCACCGTCGAGGAGGTCGGAAACTGCACAAGCCGGGCGCCGGAATCCATATGGATCGCGCTTTTATCCCGGAAGGTGACGGAAAAATCCTTGACGACCATTGTGCCGGTGATCATTTCGCGAATATTTCCGAACGGCGCGAACACGAAGATGTTGCCGATATGATTCGCCAGGGATTTCGTGAAGGGTTCGTAGCCGTATCTGTCGGCGTTCGATTGTTCATGAGGGTTGTTGCCGGCGAAGGTCCATCGCCCGCGATCAGACGATAGAACGGCCTTGATTTCGGTGTCTCCGTTCTCCGCCAGGGTGAACGTTTCTTCGGTCAGCATCCAACATGCCCGCCGCGACCCGATGCCGAAGCACGGCCGGGCATCTCGGGTATTGAAATCCTTGGTAGCCAGACGCAGGCTGACCTGTGCGTCCCGCATGTCCGCGCCTTCCCAGTCTTGGAGCTGCTGATATCCGTCGGTTTGGCAACTGTTCGGAAAGGCGGCAAACAACAACTCGCCGAACCCAATCCCGGAGACATGGTTGGGGTCCTGGCCGAAAGGCCAATGGCACTCAACCTCCGGTGGGTTTCCGGGAGCTGACGTGAAATGTACGCCATAGAAATAAAAACGGTTCGGCGTTGATCGGGGGGCCGCATGATAATGGCCGTTCAGTTGACCGGGAACGGGCTGCCATGGCGTTGACCGGGAGAGATTGTCAGGCGAGCCGCCGTATTCGAAACGGTAACAGGCCTCGGAGCCGGCGGCCGCGGCGGAGCCGGTGAAGGTTGCCGCGGAGGTGCCGATTTCGTGGGCGTGACCGGTTTCCGCGGTGGCGAATGGAAGGGGGGCGGGCGTGAGTCCTACCCGGTTGCCCTCCATGACGCCGTGCGCGGTTTCGATGCAGAGTTCGATGGTGTGTGTGTGACCGGGCGACGCCGTAAACTGGGCAGTCCATTGGTCGATGGACGGGCTGGCAGTTGGCGTGCGTTCCGCGGAAACTTCAGTTGTCCCGTCGATCCGAAAGTACCCGTTCGTGGCGTTCGCTCCGTAGGAAGCGCCGGCCAAGCGGAAACGGTACTGGTTGAGATCAGAGCCCACGTCCAACGGGTGCCAGGTGACCACATGCGGGGCATCGGCATGGGCGATCCGTGCCGCTTTTCCGGCAATCAAATATTTCTTCAACCACAGTTGCAAGTGCGTGCGATGTGGGGCTTTCAGACCGTTCAAGCGGACCGGCAGTTGCCAATCTGGATGTTCTCCGTCAGGAATTTCCCGTTTGGCTTCCTGTAGCATGTCGCGCATCTCATCGACGGAGCCCATCGTTGCGAGGGCATAGACGATTCCGCGATAGCAGATCGCCACTTGTTGTTTGGTCGCCAATACTTTGCGGAAATGAGGTAGGGATTCGTCAAAGCGATTTTGCAGGTAGAACATGTTGGCGAAATGCCAGTGCACTTGGACGCATTCGGGGTCGACCTTTAGATACTCGTTGAGAATGATCTCAACGACGTCGTCGGCGCCAGTCCATTGCAGACATGATGCGGCAAGATGCTCGAGCCGTAGGTTTGGTGTGGCGGCGAGGAAATCGGCAATACTTTGATCGACATCGCCGCCGCGAATCCTCGTAACAAGCTGTTCCAGGGTCATGCCGTAGTCTACTCAAGGTGTTTGGAGAGATACAGTGAAAGAACGGCACTTCCTCTCTCATGCGTTATTAGTTTGTCGTATTTTTAAGGCTGGTGTGGTATATTCTAACCTACGGTAATGAATAGGCAATTTTTGCCTAGTGCGCCTTTAGGGTGCGTCGTGTGAAGGCTGACAAAGATGGCGATCACGCCGTTTTCATTTACTTTGGCAAATACCGCGTTGAACAGCCAGCGCGTGAAGTTTGAGTTGCAGTTCAACCTTCTGCAAAACACGCTTATCAATCGCCATAACAAGATGATCGAGGATGTTTCGCAAACATCCTTGTCTGTCCAACGTAAGATCGACGATCTGGCGAACCGCCAGAAAACCCTGGTTGACGCGTTGCCGGCGCTTGCTGATTTCCGTCAGGGAAATCTCAACAACAAAGGCGCGCTTGAAAAGATCTTCGACGAGGTCTCGACGCTTTTTCAGACCTTCAACCAGGATGCTACCGTCGATGCCGACGAGGTTGCTGCGTTCGAGGCGCAGCGGGACAATGTCGCGACCAGAATCGAGAATCTGTATATCTTCGCACACCCGGATGTTAACGATGGTCAAGTCATTCAGCGCTTGAAAGAGGATGTTGCGGCCATTCGCGGCCTTCAAGTGAGTGAGGGTGCGCTACTGGATGCTGGAAACGTGGAAGTGGCGGATACGTTGACCGCGTTGCAGACAGAGGTCAGCGTAGCGATCACGGTGACCCAGAATACAGTCTCCGTAGCTACGGACCTTGAACAGAACATCCAAAAGAAATTTACCAGCGCCGACGCAGATTTGATCAAGCTGACCACGACTGAGGCGGATCGCCGTGAAAAGGAAATCGCGGATGCCGAGACCAAACTCGGTAATCTCCTGCGGGCCTTGTCGTTGTCGTTCGAAATCAATACAGGGCTCAGTGAGGCGCTGGTGAGCAGGCTCAAGCCGCAAACCCCGCCGCCGGGATCAGCCGTCAACATCATTTCCTGAAATTTAGGGTAACGGGGAAGAGGCCTGTGCCGCCCTGAGGGGCGTGCCGGCCGCAGCGCGGTTAATCGGATTTCCGCGCCGCCACCAGGCTTTTGTATAGGTCTTCCATGGCGCGCACGTGGACGACGGGATTGAACAGGGCTGACCGCCGCAATTTATCCCTAAGCCCGGCACGAACCTCTACAAGAGCATCAAGATCACCCGTAAGCGTGGTTAGAATGGTGTCGATGTGTTGCGCCGTTTTTCCAATCCATTCCGTCATGTTCGCCGATGCAAGGATACTGGACGCCGTGCAAGTCAGGGGGCGTGATCCTTGCAATGTTACCACAGGCACGCCCATCCATAGGGAATCAGCCGCTCTCAGCGGGGTGGTGAGGGCATCCAGAACAAGGAATATGTCTATGTTGTGCCAGAAGGCCGGGTCCGGAACCCAAGGTTCACCGACCCCATTGTGCGGCCAGATGGAGACCCGGTCTTCCATGCCCTTTTCTTGGAATAATTGACTGATCTGGCGGGACACGAAGGAATCCGTTTTGCCTGCCGCGCCGAACACAAGCCGGCTCTCCGGGAAATCTCTCAGTACTTTGGACAGCAGATCAACCGCAGATGGTGTTAACGCGGAGAGGTCGCACGGCGCGCCAAAAGTCAGATGGCCATTGCTCTTTGCCGGCAATACCGAAGTCTCGGGTAGCATGTTCGATGGCTTGAGCCCCCAAAGTCCGGGTTGGATCTGGTGGACATCCTGGTCTGCCCCCGCTTGAGTGCGAATTGCATCATCCGACATGGGGTCGCTTAACACGTGGGTAATTCCGGGCATTTTCAAGCCGAAATTCATGCCGATGTAGCCAACCTGGATTGTCGAAGGCTGCATCGCGAAAAGCGATGCCCGGTTATCGGGCTCGGGCGTACACATGTTGACCAGGATGTCGATTTCGTCCCCAGCAATAATGATCGAGGCAATCTCGTCGTTCAGTTCCCAAAGGCGCCGTTCGGAATCAGCCAGGTTGTTAAGGTGTTGAATGAATGCGTTGCGGCCTTGAGTTTGCTGATAGATGTGGACGTTGAAGTGATCACGGTCATGCAAGCTGAGGATCGGGTCGAGGATGGCCACCGTGTCCGCGTTCCAGTCACAGTTGGTGACGTAACCGACGTGAATCCGCTCTTTTCTTCTGCGGCTCGGGCTGGCTTCCGACGGCAAGGTGTCGGCCGTGGACAGGCGCGCGGCCAGCGCATCCTCGATCTTTGACAAAGACTCGGCGTCGGCGTCGGGAAGCTGCATTGACCGGGCGAAAATCGCGGCGATGTTCTGCGGCGTTTCCTCGTCCAGTTCGGCCACCTTCATGAAGTGGTATAATGCCGGCTTGCTGGCGCCGATGGCTTGGCTTAGCGAACCCGCTTGAAAGTGATTGGCCGTTTTATCCGGCCCCAACTTTGTGGCCAATTGCGCATAGGTTACCGCGCGGTCCACATTACCGAGCATTTGGTGGGCCCTGCTGCCATAGCAGTAGGCTATATCGTCATCTGGCGTCAGTAAGATTTGGCGGTCGAATTCACGCGCCGCGTCCGCGTATTGGTGACGGTGAAGGGATACGAAACCGAACGCCTGGTGCCGGGGAATCGAGGTGTTTTCCAGGGATTCGAAGAAATTCTTCATGTCCGAGGGCATAAGATTATGGACATGGGGGTGTGGTTCCAGCGTGGTCGACAGCTTAGCGAAATACACACCTTCTGTGAGGTTTCCGACACGAACATGGAGGTTCGCGAGGACGTCGGAATATTCGAAGCAATCCGGGTCTAGAACATGGGCTTCCTCAATGAACATGAGGGCGCGACCGTATTCCTCCATCGTAACCGCAGCGAGACCGACGAGATAAAAAACCTCGGGAGCGTTCGGCTGTTCGCGCATCAATTTATCGAGGGTTGCGAACGCGTTTTCGGTGTCCCGCGCCAATATCAGACGGCAGGTCTCACTGACCCGATCGTAGAAGTCCGATGGCATTTCGGTATGTGTCGTCATGTCTGGGGATGGGTTTTCAAGAGTTTAATGATCTGGCTAACAACGCGTCTGACTGCCTTGTGCGAGGAAGAGGCGCAGTGCACGGGTGTTCATTATCGGATGTGCCGCACGGAACGATCCATCGGTGTCAAGCTTCGGTGTCCAGTTCCTGTCTCGGCATGGGGGGGGCGGTTTCCGGAGCGGGATTTTGTTCGGGTAGTGCGGAGGGCTCAAGAGGAGGCGCATCGGCGCTTTGAGGGATCTGTGCCAGACCGGCAGCGATATTCCTGTTGATTTCGATCAGCACGGTCATGGCTTCCGGCGTCGGATTGACCAGGGCGCCCACCGTGTGCTTGTCGATGAATTTGCAGAGCGTCAGCATGTTGATCCGCAGTTCTTCAGGCACGTCGGAGCGTTCGGTCGTCAGTTCCGCCTGGAAGATCGTCCACAGCCGCCAGTTCAGGCGCAACGACGCCTTGCGGGCGTCCTTGGTGGCCTTGGCGTCGCCGGCATCGTAGGTGATCGAAACGGCCATTCGCTTGGCGGCTTCAATCAGCGCCCAAGCTTCGCTTTGCGCCGGATTCCCCCCCTGGGGGCGGCGTTCATATTTTTTGACCTGATTCTCGTATGGAGGCATCGCGTTATATGCAGTCCCAATTTGACGAATCGACACACATTACCATGCGATCTTGTAGAAATTAAGTTGTCATAAAGTTAATGACGCACGCAACTGGCCGGACGGCATATTATCTTAAGAGACAATAAGATGCGCGGATGTGATGGCCGTCAAACGCGGTCGATTAAAGGAAGTTCGACAGGCTCAGCTGGCGGACTCGGGCGAACGTCTGATAAGACGCCTCCAAGGTGCGCTGGGTATCCAGCAAATTGGTGATCGCTTCAAGGGGATCGATGTTTTCGATCGATGCGATGCTGTTGTCGAACGAAGCAATGATCGTTTCGTTAGATTTCTTTATGTCGTTCAGCAGGACTGACCGATAACCGAGGATGATTTCCATCTCCTCGATATTGCTGTCCAATTCCCTGCCGAATGGGGGGGGGGCGGTGTTGGTCCGGTCCAGGGCGTCGTCCAATAGGTACAGCCCCTCGCTGACCCGGTTCTGATTGCGGTCAAGGCCGCCCTCGGAGCCGGTTTCGCCCTGCAGGATAAGGAACATGCCGCGGATCGCTTTTTCGAACGCCGGGTCGATGCCTGTGATGTCAAAATTGAATGATTGCGAATCACTGACCCGGTGGATCTGGGTCGAAGTGTCGCCCTTGTAATAGCTGGTGGCTGAGATGGTGCCGACGGTGCCGCCCACGCTGATAGTGCCGGCGGTCTGTGTCGGCGTGGTGTCGTCGACCGCATCCGACGGAATCAGCGTTGCGGTTCGACCGTCCGATGAAACCGAGGCGATCGTATATGTGTTGTCGTTCAAGGCGCCTGTGGTGCCGGCGAATGTGATCTGGGTTCCGGCCGGCAGGTTGTTGCCGTCGAGGTCTCTGAAATATCCACCGCCCAGGGTGATTGTATCTGCCGCGGGATCGTTGTCGGCATAGGTAATGGAGCCGCTTCCGGCCAGCACGGCCGCTGTTTCGGTCGCCGTGCCGCCCGCAAGGTTGTCGGTGGCGACCAAGGTCGCGGTAAGTCCATCGGTGGAAATCGACTCGATCGTGTATGTGCCGTTGTTGCCGCCCGCGTTGGTCACGGTGATCCGGGTTCCGGCAGGCAGCAAGTTGCCCTTGGCATCGGTGAAGGTGGAGCCGTTCAGGGTGATCGTATCCTGGCCCGCGCCGCCGTCCGTGAACGTCACGGAATCGGGGCTGGCGCCGACGGCGTCGGCGTCGAAGTAAAAGTTCCGTTCCGCTGCGTTGAACGCAAAGGGTTTGGCGTCCAACGATACAACGCCCGTGGTCACGGTGCCGATGGTCGCGTCCAGGCTTTCATCCGACGCCAACGTGATCGTCACGTTCGTCGCGCCGTCATCGGCGACGCTCTGGACCGTGAAAATCTTGCCGTCGTTTTCCGTGTTGGTGTTGTTGATCTTGATCCGCTGGCCGGCCTCCAGGGTGCCGAAGGTGCCCGTATTGGTGATGATCTGGTCTTCGCCGTTGGGGCCTGTGCCGACGGAGAACGTCAGTGGGTTGGCGCCGCCCAAGACTTCGAGCGTGCTGTTGGTGCCGCCGTCGGTAACGAAGCGCTGGCTTTCGACTACCAGGTCCGTGCCGTCATTGCTGGCGACCGTGAAGGATCCGTTGTTGTTGGTCGTTCCGGCAATGGTGATCATCGACCCTTCCGGGATAGCCTCCAGGGCGTCGGTGTTTATGGCCGTGATGGTATTGGTGCGGCGGTCGAAGGTGACGTCGGTGGTGAAACTCGTCATCTGCCGGGGGTCTTCGGGATCGGGATAGGAGAATTCCGCGAAGATCGGCACGAGCGTGGTGCCTTCGTCCGTCAGTTGTTCCGTGCGCACGTCGATCCACATCCCATTGGGATCGACGCTGTCGACCGTATAAATGCCGTCGTTCACACCGCCAACCGTGCCGGATATATTGATCGTCGTACCGGCGGTGATGTTCTGGAACTGGCCGCTGGAGGCGGTGGTGTTGATGCGGCTTTTGCCGGTGCCCGCGGTTTGCTCGAACGTCAGATGGGCCGGATTCAGGTCCACGCTGCTGCGGGAAATGGAAAAGTTTTCCAGATGCGCGTCGCGTGTCGTCGGGTAGGTGACGCGCGCACCGTCGTAAATCGATTGGAACGCCGACACCGTCGACAAACCGAAACTGATGGGTTCCGTGCGGACCGTGCCGCCGCCGAAGATATAGCGGCCGTCGGCCTCGGTATTCAGGTAGCCCTGTATGTCCTTCAGGGCACGAAAGGCATCGGCCTGAATCTGTTCGATCCGCTCCGGGTCTGTCTGGTCGCCGTTGGAAAAGCCCAGCAGAAGTTCGCGGAAGTCGGAAATCGCACTGCGGATCCCGGTGATGGCCGTCGTCTGAACGTCGAGGCGAAGTTGGGCCTGGTCGTTGTTCGAATTGAAACGCGCCAGGCTGGCTTTGGCGTTCTCGATATTGAGCAGACGCTGGGACGACAGAGCGAGACCACTGTAGGTCTGGGTGCGCTTTTCCGTGCCGACCTGCGTTTCCAGATCCTGCAGCGTCCTCTGCGTTTGCAGGAAACGGCTGATCAGAATGGTGTTGGAGGCGGAACTGCTGATTCTGGTCATTGTCTAATCCCCTAGGCCACGGCCTGTTCCAGGCGATCAATCATTTCCTGGATGACGGAAATGACCCGCGCGGCGGCGGAAAACGCCTGTTCGAACACGATCAGATCCGCCAATTCCTCGTCCAGATTGACGCCCCGGATGCTGTCGGACTTGAACTGCAGGCTTTCGGTCAAGGTGCGCTGGCTGTCGATCTGCCGGTCGTTGGTGTCGGCAAGCGACGAACTGCGCGCGATGATCGACGAGGCGTATTCGGTGAAGCTGACGTTCAACGACGGCAGGCCGCCGGAAACCGCGAATGAGTTGGAATTGGACAGCATTACGGATAGTTCCTGGGCGACGCCGTTGCTGCCGGGCGATGTCAGATATTCACCGGCCTGGCCTTTCGATGCGTCGAATTCCAAACGTCCGGACGAAACCAGACTGGGGGCCGCGACAATGTCCGGCCGCACGGAAATCGCGGTCGATGCGCGGACATCGGCTTCCTTCAAGCCCAGTTCGCTGATCAGCGTCGTGCCGGCGGTCGCCGGGGCGGCGCCGGGCGAGGCGGAGTGCGTGACGGTAAAGGACCGGCCGTCGTCATGGGCAATCCGCAGCCGGAAGCCGGAGCCGTCGGGCACCACGGAAGCGGTGATGTTCTCGATCGGCGGGAAACTGGTCCCGGCGACGGGGGCACCGACGGGATAGAACATCCCCGACGTGTCCGTGCCGCCGTTGTTGATGAGGTCGGCGATCTGTTGCAGCGTCGCCCCCGCCGGGATGACGACATGGCCAAGATATTCCGGGCCCGATCCCGTATCCGGCGTGTTGGCGTCGCGGAAACTGAGGACCGCGGAAGTGCTCACGAAGCTGGAGCTGAGCACGTTCGAATCGTAGATGTTCTCCGCCAGGCCGTCGACGAACAGGTTGTTCAGGCCGAAGAAGTTGGAGAACCCGGAAACGGTTTCATCGACGGTGCCGTCGCCGTCCTTGTCGAACTGGATCGAGGCGTCTTCAAAGTCACTGCCGTCCGCCGTGCCGGTTTCGTCACGGAAGCCGAAGCCGAGCGACGTGTTGTTGAGATTGATCGACAGCTGGCTTTGGTCGTTCAGCGTCACCGATGCCGAGGGGGCGCCGTTCAGCTGAAAGAAATCTTCGAGCCGCGCCGCCAGTTCCGTGACGGTGATGCCGCCGCTGTCGTCGGTGCCGTCGCCGAAAGTCTGGCCGTTGCCCGTGCCGCTCAGGATTTCAGACAAACGGATCGAGATCGTCTGGGCGCCGTCGGCGTCCATCATGACGATGGCGACGTCGTCCGTGCCGCCGAGGGAAATCGTCTGTTCCTGGGGCAGGGTGAAAATGCGCTGACCGGTCAATTCCTGGTGGCCGGGAAATGCAGTGCCGCGGTTGTGGACCAGGTTGATCTGGTCGCGCAGCTGGGCCGCCAGTTCGTCAAGCTGTGCCTGTAGGTTCGGCAGGACGTCGTCGCGCATGTCGATCAGGCCGGCCAACTGGCCACCACGGGCCTGGGTCGTCAGGTCGTTGATGGCAAGCCGCTCACCCACATAGATTCCGTCGATCTGGCCGCTGGCGACCGTCGAGGTCGAGCTCATGGCGGCTGCGGACTCGTGGGTGATGGTCGGTGGAATGGTGTCGACCAACGTCAGGCCCGAGGACGTGAACACGACGACGTCGCCGTCGTTGCGCGAGAAGAAGCGGATATCGACCAGTTCGGCCAGGCGGTCAATCTTGTTGTCACGCTGATCTTCAAGGTCCGTGGTGTCATTGCCGGTCGAACCGAAGCGGATGATGTCGTCGTTGAGCTGGTCGATGTCGGCCGTCAATTGATTCATCTCGGAGACGACGGCGGCGATCTGTTGGTCGGCCTGAAGCCGCAGGTCCTGAATCGTACGGCTCATGGAGGCGAATTTCTCGACCGCGGACTGGGCCTGGCGGACCAGTTCGCTCTGCTCAAGGATGCGGTCCGGCGAAACCGAGAGAAGTTCCGCGGCCTCCTTGAACTCTTCCAGAATATGCGCGATGGAGGTGTTGTCCCCCGGCGTGCCGAACGTTTCCTGGAGGCGCTGGTAGTAGCTTTCCTTGACCGTCACGTGGTTGAGTTCGCCCAGTTCCGTGCGGATGGTTTTAATCAGGCCGCCATCGACGACACGGCTATAGCTGGCGATCGAGACCCCGGCGCCCTGGCCGGCCAGCACCACGGATTGCTGTTGGATGATCTTGCGTGAATACCCCGGGGTATTCACGTTGGCGACGTTCTGGGAAACGATATTGAGCGCCGTCTGATTCGCCAGCAGGCCGCTTTGCGCTGATCTCAGTGCTTGTGTGATATCGCCCATGGTCGTTCGGTTCCCGTGTATTCGGTCGAATGGCGGTTAAAGGTTTTGGTCAAGAGAGACGGCGACGGAATTGGCCGCCGCGCGCGTACCTTCCTTGCCCGTGCGGCCGTTTTTCGAATAGGTGCCGGAATGGGGAACGGCCTGCTGCACGGCTTCGGCGAACAGATCAATCACCTGCTTGTTGGCGGTCATGCCGACCTCCAGACGCATGGCGTTTTCGCCGACGGCGTTGGCCAGGCGGGTGCCCGAGACGGTCAGATTTTCGTGCAGGTCGGGCGGAATGGCCTTCCAATCCAGGTTGGCTTCGTCCAGATCCTTCATGCTGTTTTCGTACAGGCGCGCGAGCGTCGCCTTGTCTTCCAGCATGGCTTCCACGTCGAGGAACCGGCGTTCGATGAGCGCCAGATTCTCCGCTTCGATCAAGTCGCTCATCTGGTCGGTCAATTCGACCATTCTTTCAAGGCGTTCCATCGGTTCCATGAGTGTAGGTCCTCCTGTCGGGCGCGTGTT
>TARA_R110001592_G_scaffold363391_1_pt1 | contig 45795 bp, 37 predicted proteins | sample TARA_R110001592 | Tara Oceans TARA_R110001592 (sample SAMEA4398387) | marine metagenome | biome: Polar Biome; feature: [SRF] surface water layer (ENVO:00010504); material: water (ENVO:00002006), including particulate matter (ENVO:01000060) such as... | depth 5 m | reverse complement strand
CTGTTTTCCGTGACTATGACGGCGGTGCTTCAGTCATTACCCATGGTCCAGGCCATCATGCTTCTGGGCGTCTATGCGCTCCTGCCACTCGTGGTCGTTTTATCCCGGTATTCTATTGCCATGATGGTGGTAGGTGGTATGGCCATCTTCACCATCAAATTTTGGAGCGTGCTCTGGTATCTCGCCATGTGGGTGGATCAGAACCTGATTTTGTCCATGTACCCGGACGTAAACACCTTTCTACAGATCTTCGCCAACCCCGGCGAGCACGATGCCAAGCGCATGCTGTTGAATATGATCACCACCAGCCTCTATCTGGGCCTGCCGTTGCTTTGGAGCGGGATGATGGCGTGGGCGGGGGTGCAGGTCGGGCGGTCGATCAACAACGCGACGGCGCCGTTAGCGCGACCAGGAGAGGATTCCGGAAAACAAGGTGGTGCAATAGGAAAAGCTGCGGTGAGCCGAGGAGTCCGTCGTTAGAGTCGTGTCTTGCTAGTCGTCGTACCAGCCGTAAGGGTCGGTTCCTGCATCCAGCCGACCGGTGCGGTGATTCAGCTCGCCCGAAAGGTCTGAGTCGTGCAGTCGGCGCTCATCGCCATGCTGAACGTCTGTTGAGACAAAGAGTTCAAACAGTAAGTGGAACATAGCAACTACAAGTCCAAAGCTAGCTGATATAAGCCTTTGAGCAATAAGCCAGGCTGCTGAGTACGGCTTGGAATCATTGAGTGGTGCATTCTTCATCCCATAATAATAGAGGACGCCGCTCCAATGGGAAAGTATCAATTCACGGTGGTAAATAGCTGCCAGAACCTCAGTTTCTGATCTGATTGTACTGCGATGGGCAATACAGTATATTGCAGTACATTTGCAGTCATACTGGGAGAGTGTAATGGCTACCACCAAAACTGCGACGCTTACCATCCGAGTCGATCCTGGCTTAAAGGAAGCGCTGCGAGCTGCGGCGCAAGCGGAGCACCGATCTATCGCCAATATGGTAGAGGTGATGATTCTGGATCATTGCGAGAAAAACGGTATAGCCATAGTACTAACCCAAGAATCAGATCAACGTGGGGAGCGTTAAGCATGATCAAAACAGTTAAACAGGCATGTCGCTTTAATCCTGTCATTCAGGATTACAGAATGAGCCAGGGAATTGAGAACTTGGCTGATCTCATTGACGACGCCGGCGATGGTGATGAGTTTTTCTCACGAAACTACGTCACACATGGCATGGAGCAGCTCTTCCGCGAAGGCATGCTTCGCCTGTCAGGCAAATCTGATCAAGCTGTATTTGAGTTAACGCAGGCCATGGGTGGCGGTAAAACCCACATGATGATTGCATTGGGGCTGCTGTCTAAGCACGCACATTTGCGTCCGGAAGTTTTGCCCGCAGACTTAAACGAACGCTTGGACTTTGGCAATGCTCGAATCGCAGCGTTTAACGGCCGTAACAATCCTGACAACTACATCTGGGGTGAAATTGCCACCCAGCTTGGAGAATCTGAAAAGATCAAGGATCACTGGATAAACGGTCCTAAATCAGTTGATCAGCAAAAGTGGAAAGAAATCATCGGCGACACACCCACGCTGATTATGATCGACGAACTTCCGCCCTATTTAGATAACGCGAGTACCCAGGTCTATGGATCCGGCACACTTGCCAACATGGTGGTGTACAGCCTGGGAACCCTAATGAGTGCCGCTCTGGAGCTGCCGAACTGCTGTATTGTTATTGCCAACTTGACCGGTAGTTATGGTGCCCAGACCAAAGCGCTTAAGGAAGCCATTTCGAATCTGCAACAAGAAACCCGCCGACAGTCGATGACCATTACGCCAGTACAGTTATCGGGTAATGAAATTTATGAGATCCTAAAAAAGCGGCTGATTGATGAACTTCCGGATGAGCAAACCATCAGCGATATTGCTGAAGAATACGCTCAGCAAATTAAAAAGGCAGAAGATGGCGGCTACATCATTGCTTCCAGTATTGAGCAAATTGCTGAGCAAGTAAGAGAGACTTATCCCTTCCATCCTTCATTCAAACACCTGGTAGCCTTATTCAAAGAAAACGAAGGTTTTAGGCAAACTCGCGGTTTGATGCAGTTTACCGCTAGGCTGCTGAAAAGCGTCGAGCAACGTGAGATAGACGATGTCTTTCTTGTTGGCACGCAGCACCTGGATCTGAATGACGAGCAAGTGAAGGACGAGATCGAGCGAATTTCGCCCAAGTTGATCCCGGCAGTGACACGAGATATTGCCGATAAAGGTGATGCCATCGCAGAAAGCATTGATAGCGAACTCAGCAATGATGCAGCTAGCCAATTAATGACCCTGTTACTTGCATCGTCGTTGTCAAGGGCAGTTGGTGGGCGCATTGGCCTGTCGGAAAGTGAGGTCATCGAGTTTCTTGCCTCGCCCAATCGTAAGGCTGATGAGTTCCTTGATGCGCTGCAAAAGTTAAGAGAGCAGGCATGGTACTTGCATCGAGAAGACCAGCGTTACTTTATCAAGGAGACAGAAAACCTCTCGCGACAAATTGAACGTAATGCGAAAGAAATACCGCAGCCCAAAATTGATCAAGCCTTGATTAATCGTCTCCAAGGAATTCTTCAACCCAATCGCCGAAACGTTTATCAGGAAGTACAAATACTGCCGCGCATGGACGAGCTCAAATTGACCGGTCCCCGCGTCATGATCGTGATCAAACCTGATGGCAAGGTTCCACCTAGCGAGTTAACTAACTTCTTCGAATTTCAGCAGGAGAAAAACAATCTACTGGTACTCACAGGGCAAGACAGCATCATGGCGGATGCAGTCGAAGATCGCCTGCGTGAGTTGTATGCTATCGAAAAAATTGCAGAACGTTTAAAGGCCGGTGATACCTTGTACGAAGAAGCGCGCGATAGGCGCGAGGAGGCTGAGGAGCGCTTTACCAAAGCCTTGTCCGCAGCATACAACACTATATTGTTCCCTGGCATAGATGAGCTCGATGGTTCAGATAGGCTACTTAAAGTCACTATCGACAATGGGTTGAAAGTGGGTAAGGACGATCAGTCTGCAGAGACACAGATTGAAAGCCTAATGGCAGACCCCAGAGCCAACTACAAATTGGCCGCTGACCTGAAGAATGATTTTGGTCAGTATTTTGCTATGGCTGAATCTGAGCTTTGGCCTTCCGGGGCGAACAACCGTCGCACGCCATGGAAAGACATTGTGAATCGTGCCAAATGTAATCCAGGCTGGCCCTGGATGCCCGGTAGTGGCGGCATGGACACACTGAAAACTGAAGCCCTCAAGCAGGGGCGCTGGCGTTTAGGAGAAGATGGGTACATTGAGAAGGGCCCCTTTCCTAAAGAAAAGACCAGCGTTAACGTTTCGTTGCTGGGCACCAGTCCTGAGACGGGTGAAACTCTAATTAGCTTAACACCCAGGAACGCAGGCGAAAGCCCGATCATATTTTATTCAACCAAGCCAGAAGTGTTGGAATCAGATCCGAAAGTTGATGATCCGGAAAACTTTAGCACGACGGAAGGCACGCTCTATTTCAAAGTTGCCGACCCCACCGGGAAATATGAAAGCGGCCCTGCTACTCGCTGGGTTGCAGACCTCAAAGTTCGGCATCAGATTGAGCCATCCGCAGACAAGCGCAAAGTAACTTTGCAGTGTACGCCGAAAGCCGACATGTATTACACGCTGGACGGCTCAAACCCAAAGGACGGTAATCCTTACAGCGATCCGTTTGAGGTGGGTTCAGAAGCCGCCCGTTTACTTGTCTATGCAAAATCTGGTGAAGCAACCAAAACAGCCGATTTCCAAATTCCTCACAGTGGTGACACAGCGGTTCAGATTGATGATACCAAGCCCGCGCGTTTGAATGCTGGCAAGCGAGTGCCGCTCGACACCACCGATAAAGTATTTTCTGTAATAAACCACTTTAAGGATCAGGCCAATACACGCTTTAAAGGCGTTCGAATTGAGATCGGTGAAGGTGAAAACACGGTTGGCATACGATTCGGAGAGCGGCAGATCACCGCGGCGATGATCGAAGCGACCGTAAATGGCTTACGGGATGTGTTGAAAGAAGCTGATGCCAATGTCTCAATTGCAATCAGGGATGGCATCGATTTTGAAAATGGCTTTGAAGCCAAAGAGTTTGCCAAGCTAGTAGGCATTGAGTTGAGACCCGGCGACATTGCTCAAGACGAGTAGTCGTCGAAATCGGAGGCAATCAACATGGTAAAGGCTACATCAAAGACCGCCGAGACAGCGACGAAACACGCAACGCTTGGTTTTGGCGTGCCTGCCACCAGTGATCCTCACCACTTCAAAGTCATTATACCTAAGGCAAACACCGGCAAGGTACAAATCAGTGAGTACCTTGGCTTGCAAGCACAAAGTGACGAGTTTGCTGTGATTGACCGCGTGTTATTGGACCGCCCTCGCTGGACAGCCATTCGCGCAGAGGTCCAACGTACGTTTAATGCAAGGCTTAAGGGCCACGATGTCAAAACGGCCACTTGGAAGGTCGGAGAAAATGTTGTGGATCGCCTCCTTGGCAAAGAGCTATGCGTATTGGCTTGGGCTGTAGAAGGCATGGAAACGGAGAAAATACCAGTTGCTGTTCGTAACTGGCTTGCTCTCAGGCAAGAAGAGCGATGGTGGCTATTTGGGATGACAGCCATGAGCACCGGAGGCATTAATGATGGCGAGAAAGGTTGGCGCCTGGCGCTACGTCATGCATTGGGTGATGTCGCACAGAGCGAGCAGCTAAAACCGCGTGAACGCAAAATTGTACGCAATCAAATACGGGAACCGGATGTTCATTATCTGGACCTGTTTGGAGACGAAGTTTAAATATGGCAGAGTTAACCCCATTCGCGCTGAAGGATACGCCTGCACTAATTGAAGCAGTATTTCCAGCACAAAAAGTATCCTTCGAGGCGCAAAAAGAAAGAAAAGCAAACTTAGGGCAAACGCTCACAGGTTTAGGGTCCTATTGGAAAGGCCGTAAACCTCTTATTTTGGTCCGAGCAGTAGTACTTGGTAGTCTTTTACCCCAAACAGATAACATGGAGGAAGATTTAGAAATTTATGAATTACTGATGGCATTTGATGACCAGAGTCTTGCCAAGCGCGGTCTAATTCAGAATTTAGTAAAACCGAATGACATTGCCGATAAAATAGCATTACATAATCCATGGGACTATTTCTCCCATAATATTAAAACTGACGATGATCGTTTTACCGAAATTGACGCATTAACCTTTCCCTTAAACCCTGATTCATTAGGATTAAAACTCCGCTGGCGTCGCGATATTGAAGAAAAGAACAAGCTGAATTTGTTAGCTCTCTTTCTTGGTCAAATTGAAAGCTACGAAGAAAAATCCTTACTCTGCAAAAGGCCCGAGGAAGTCGAACAAGACTGGTTGTATGAGCACATCTGGCCAACGATTAATAGGCACTATGCAGGTTACGGTGTTAATGCATCATCTCACCAAGAGCTCATTGAACAACTGGGTATTTTGAAATATGGACGCAGGCCTAAAGTTGCAGACACATTTAGTGGTGGTGGCTCAATACCATTTGAAGCAGCTCGGTTAGGTTGCGATGTATACGCCTCAGACTTAAATCCTATTGCACTCATGCTGACATGGGGAGCACTTAATATAATTGGCGCATCGCCTGAAAGAAAAACAGAAATCGAAAAAGCTCAGAATGATGTTGCTCAAGCAGTCGATGCAGAAATCACAGCTTTAGGCATAGAACACGATAGTGATGGAAATCGTGCCAAGGCCTATCTTTACTGTTTAGAGACCAAATGCCCTGAAACTGGTTGGCTGGTTCCTATGTCGCCTACTTGGGTGATTTCCAAGCTGAAAAATGTGATCGCCAAGTTAACGCCAAACTATGAGTTAAAACGTTTCGATATTGAGGTAGTTAGCAACGTATCGGCCGATGAAATGAAGCAAGCAAACACAGGCACGATTCAAGACGGTGCCCTAGTGTATATGTTAGACGGAAAAACCTACCGAACTCCCATAAAAACTATTCGGGGCGATTATCGGGATTCCGATGGAAGCAATAAGAATCGCTTAAGAAGATGGAAAAAAGAAGATTTTGCACCGCGTGAAGATGATATTTTTCAAGAACGCCTATACGCAATTCATTGGATCGCGAAAGGCAGCTTAGATCAATCAAGACAAGAAACATTTTTCACCGCAGTTTCTCAGGAAGACATACAGCGCGAGAACAAAGTGAATCAAATCGTTGGTGAAAATATAGGAAGATGGCAGGAAGAAGGGATAATTCCTGATATGACCATTGAACCAGGTGATAAAACAGATGAGCCAATAAGAACTAGAGGCTGGACTCATTGGCACCACTTATTCAATGCAAGGCAGATTCTATTATTTCAATGTTATTTTAAACACAAGTCCCCGGAAGACTATATATTTAATGCGAAATCTTTAGATTGGAATGCTCGAATCGCTAACTGGATGATCCATTGGGAAAAAACAAATAACGTTTTTTATAACCAAGCATTAAATACGTTTTATAACTATGGGACACGCTGCTTTACCAGTCATGAAGCCGGACGCTCATTTGGCTTTGCAAACAGTCCTCTACCGAAAGTTAATTTTGAAATAAAAAATCATCAAGCTTCTCAAATTGATGAAGTAAATGATTTGTATGTAACCGATCCTCCTTACGCTGATGCTGTTTGTTACCATGAGATCACTGAATATTTCATCGCTTGGCTGCGTAAAAATCCGCCGAAACCTTTTGACGAATGGACCTGGGACTCGCGACGCGCTTTAGCCATTAAGGGCTCAGGTGACGATTTCCGAAAAGGCATGGTCAGCGCCTACAAAGCAATGGCCGACCACATGCCGGATAACGGTATGCAATGCGTTATGTTCACTCATCAAGATACAGGTGTTTGGTCTGACATGATCGGTATATTCTGGGCGGCTGGCCTACAAGTCGTCGGTGCATGGTATATCGCGACGGAGACCAGTACCGAACTCAAGAAAGGTGGCTATGTACAAGGCACCGTTATCCTGATGCTACGCAAGCGTCCAGCGGGAGAAAACGCAAGCTTTAAACAGCGATTGCTGCCTGCCGTTAGGGCGGAGGTAAAGCGCCAAATTGAAACCATGATGCACCTGAATGATGATGTAAAAGATAAGTTGGGTGAACCCGTCTTTAACGATTCAGACCTGCAAATGGCTGGTTATGCGGCAGCGCTCAAGGTGCTGACTTCTTACACCCACATTGGTGGTGAAGACGTAACCAGCTTTGCCCTGCGGCCGCGCACCAAGGGTGAAGTGACAGTTGTGGATGAAATCGTGCAACAAGCCGCTGAGGCCGCAAACAGCTTGCTGGTACCGGAAGGCTTGTCCGCCGATACCTGGCAGAAAATAAACGGTATTCAACGTTTCTATTTGCGCATGATGGACATTGAAACCACGGGCGCCTCTAAGCTCGACAACTACCAGAACTTTGCCAAAGCCTTCCGTGTTGAAGACTACGGCCGGGTAATGGGCAATATGACGGCCAACAGGGCGCAGCTGAAACGGATCCCCGAGTTTGCTTCCCGCGATCTGACGGATAGCACCGAAATCGGTTCCACCTGGCTTGGTCACCTAGTTATTGGGTTGCAGCAAATACTCAATGAGAAAGAGCCACAGACTGTCATCAGCCAGCTGCAGGCGGATTTGCCTGACTTTATGGAAGTGCGGCCGGTTTTGATCGACATGCTGGCCTTTATTGAAAAGAAGGCGCCCGAGAAAACCACTCGCGACGCCGCCGAAGTGTTAGGTGCTCGCTTGAAGAATATGCGTGCCTTGGGTCAATAATAACTAGACCCGTGATAGCGGGATCAATATGGATGCAAAGCCAATGAAACGATTAGTTGAGTAGCAACCACGGATGGAGTATCAGCATCAATGAGCATTCGTCGATTTTCATCGCGCACCCACCGGCTCGACAGCAGCTTTCTGCTGGAGCACCTCAAAGGCGCCCGGAGCTATAAGCGTATTGCGGGCTACTTTACCAGTTCGCTGTTTGAGGTCGCCCACGAGCTGATTGAGTCAATCCCGGATGTCAAGATTGTATGCAATGTTGATATCCACCCTGACGATCTGAAAGTCGCCCAGTTGCGCGAGTCCAAAATGATCGGCCGATGGAATGAGCAGGATATAGAAACTGAGAGCCTTCTGAATCGTGACCGTTATCGTCGGCTCGACAGTTTTCTCGCCAAACATGGGCAGGCGATCAGAGTAGCCCCCGATAGCATTTGTGGCTTTCTGCATGGCAAAGCAGGAGTTATAGAGCTAGCCGATGGAAGAAAAATTGGCTTCATTGGCTCAATGAACGAAACCAGCAGTGGCTGGCAACGCCATTATGAAATCTTGTGGGAAGATGAATCACCTGAGGGTGTTCAATGGATTGAGCAAGAGTTCGAGTTTTTGTGGAATGCCGCGCGCCCCCTGCCAGAAGCTGTGATCCGCGAGGTTAAACGACGCGGCCATCGAAAAGAGGTGTTTTTTGAAGATATCGTCGAAGACGATGATATTGCGCCAGCAGCACTGATTGAATCCCCACTTTATCGCCAGGGTTTTTCTTTGCAGCCGTGGCAGCAAGGGTTTGTTATTGAGTGCGTTCGTCATTATCACAATCATGGCATTGTTCGCCTACTGCTCGCAGATGAAGTCGGTTTGGGTAAAACTTTGGCGATGGCGACTGCCGCGCTTTCACTTTGTTTACTCGGCGATAGAGAAAACAAGAAGCGCAAGCCTGTCATTATATTTGCGCCGGCCACGCTTTGTGAACAGTGGCAAGTTGAAATGATCGATAAACTGGGTATCCCGTGTGCGAGATGGCAAACTCAAAAGAAAGCATGGCTAGACCCAGAAGGGCGCATCATTTCACCAGCAGGGCAAGAACATATTGCCAAGTGTCCGCTCAGAGTGGGGATTGTTTCAACTGGGCTTATGATGCGCGACTCCCTCGAAAAGCAGCACCTCCTGGGGCTGCGATTTGGCGTCACCATTTTGGACGAGGCCCATAAGGCACGCAGTAGACAGGGCTTTGGGAAAGATGCGGGTTCTCATAACGAACTACTTTCCTTTATGCGAGAAATTGCGGCTCGTTCAGATCATGTCATTTTGGGTACAGCTACGCCGATTCAAACCCGCCCTGAGGATCTATGGGATTTGATTGGAATACTGCATCAAGGCAGTGGAAACTTCGTGCTGGGAAACGACTTTTCAAAATGGCATCGTCCGTCAGAGGTACTACCCATATTGTCGGGCGAGGATCATGTCACCGAACCCAGTTTTGCATGGGAGTTACTTCGTTCGCCGTTGCCAGTAGTTGATTCAACCAATGAACAATTTGCCCGCCGCTTGTTTAGTTCTTTGCGCCAGGACCTTGGTCTAATCAATAAGAACGACATATGGGATGTAAAAGGCTCATTATCTGACTTATCTGCTGAGTCCTTGGACTATCTCGAGGATGAGCTGGACAGAAATATCTCAGGCGCCAGTTTTTTTCAACGGGAAAACCCCTTTATCCGTCATGTCGTTTTGCGTAAACGAGCAACACTTGAGGATGCTGGGCTATTGCCTCGCATAGGTGTCGACTTGCATCCCGATCGGGATCTATCAAAGGAACCCCATCAGTTTAACGGATTGTTCGAAGGCAAGGCCCTGAGAACTAGTGAGGATTTCCGACAGGCCTATGCTGAGGCAAGACTCTTTGGTAAAGCACTTTCTCAAAGTGGAAAGGGCAGTGGGTTTATGAAGAACCTGATGGAGCAGCGTATTTGCTCAAGTATTGTAGCCGGATTGAATACGGCTCGAATGCTACTCGAAGGGCGTACGGTTCAAGAAGAAAGTGATGAGCAGCTGATTGAAGTTAAAGCTGAGAGCCCAGATGAAATAGCAGTTCTCGCACGAATGATTGCCAGGTTAGAACGTATTCAAGAGGACCCCAAGCTCAATGCAGTCATTCATTATCTTGAAAAGGAAAAGTGGTTGAAATTTGGCGTAATCATATTCAGTCAGTACTACGACACTGCTAAATGGGTCGCTGATTCGTTGGCAGAGCGTTACCCGGATCAGGCTGTAGGACTTTATGCTGGTGCCGGCCGAAGCCGACTGTATCAAAAAGGTGAAAGCGTCAATATTGAGAGGGAAACACTTAAGCGCATGGTTGCAGAGCATCAACTAGAAATTATGGTTGCCACTGATGCTGCCTGTGAAGGTTTGAATCTACAGACGCTAGGCACACTTATCAACATTGATTTACCTTGGAATCCAACCAAACTGGAACAGCGTATTGGCCGAATAAAACGTTTCGGTCAGGTACGAGATAAAGTCGACATGCTGAATCTCGTCAATGAAAAAACCGTCGACGAAAAGGTGTATGAAAAGCTTTCAGAGCGAATGCAGGACCGTTACAACCTATTCGGATCATTGCCCGATACAATTCAAGATGAATGGATTGAAGATATTGAAAACATGGGCGAAAAAATGGATGAGTACATAAATGCTCAGAAGAAAGCGAACGGTTTCGACCTCCGTTACACAGAAACCATGTCCCCGTCGGAGAAAGATTGGCGTGACTGCTCGAATGTACTCTCTCGTCGCGACTTCACCGAGTTGATGATGGCAGGGTGGAGTGAGGGAAAATCATAGAAGATTGAAATACCGATAGCTCTCCGGAAAATGGCGAGATAACAGTGTTGGGTATCAACAATAATTTGAAATATGAGTGTAGGACATAGAACATAAGCTGTTGTGTTCTGAGAATGACTGGATTCAGCGGGGGAATGACGTCCGAACCTCACTGACAGTGTTAGCTACAATAATTGGTTTTTGATGGGCGACAATAGAGATCCGCAAATAGGGTTAGATAGGGCAGTGGGTGATGCCCAGTTAAAATAGGGATGTGGCCCTTTTCAGCAAATATGCTTGAAAATATAGGAACATACTAGGTTGGTTTCCAGGGCTATGACGCGATGGCGCTTGAACTCATCCGAAATGCGGATTGTGCCAAGGCAGAGGAAATTTTTTTTGATATCACAGATAGCAGGATTCTGACGCGATTCACACTTTATTGTCTAGTAATTGAGCCTGTTTAATGGGATCAGAGAGTTTGGAGAAGGTGTAGGAAAATGGAAGTCAAAATTTGGGACGGTGGTCTTCAAGTCCAAGAAGTTGCTGCAATAAGAAAGTTGCAGGAGACGTTTTCTGTTAATGCGCCAACCAAAAAGCCAAATACACGTGGTGGGTCGCTTAAGGATCAGTTGAGGAGCTCCATTCAATGTCACGAAATTTTTCCGTGGAAAGGATATGCGGGATTTCGATTTGTAAATTCCAAAGGGCGGGATGGAGAGTACGACCTGGTAATCGTAACCCATTGCAACGTGATAATTGTCGAACTGAAGGATTGGAACCACGAACCTGTCACTGCAAAGGGTGACATCTGGTATAAGGGCGGTAAAAACATGGGGCGCTCCCCTGTAAGCGTTACCAGAAATAAAAAGTTTGCACTAGATAACAAAATCAAGAAGGTACGAAGTCAGTTCACCAACAGCGGTTTTTTACCGATTGTAGAGTTTTTTGTGGTGATGACCGGCAATGCAGATTTTGGTCAATTGCGTGAGGACCAGTTGGCACACACCATCTCGCTAAAAGAATTCTTGAAGTTTAAAGACAACGATCATTTCAACAAGACATTCAGACCGCATCCCAACTCGAGAGTTTTGAATCAAGATTTCGCAGTATTCGACGAAATGTTTGGCACTAAGTACACGGTCCCAAAACCCCTCAGGGTAGGTGGTTATGAGGCTACAGAGAAGATATTTGAGCATCCTCAATATGTTTATGAAGAGTATTTGGCAAAATCGGAAATTTCTAACAATTCCGAAGCGCTGTTACGTGTATGGAATTTTCAAAACATCGAAGGAGTCAAAGCATACACGCCAGAAGGGCGGGCAGAGATTGTCTCGAGAGAGCGAGAGGTCCTCCAGCTTATAAATCATCAAAATAGGGAGCTCTACAATCACTGCCTCCGTTCCCTGACAAGCTTTCAAAAAGATGAAGTCACCGCGCACTACAGCGAGGTCTATGAATTACCGCCTGGCCATAGCCGTTTCAACGAATTTATCGGAAAGTTTGGTGCCAACTTTTCATTCGGCGATAGGCTGACTATTGTAAAGATACTCATCGCAAAATTTTCAAATCTTCATGAATTGAAGATAGCCCATCGTGACATAGCGGATCATAGTCTTTGGATTGCCCCATCCAAAGAAGTTGCGTTGTCTAACTTCATTTCTGCATACCACCTGCCTCTAGGTACTGTAGGAGATTATCGAAAAAGTATAGCAGTCGGGGCAGTTGAGGCTAAAAGCCTTATTGAACGTCAAAACCTCACACCTTTCCAGCAGGATGTACACGCGCTGGCGATCGTCTCCTGGCATCTTTTATCTGCCAAACGAATGACTCCAAAGAGCCTCGAGTCGATGCAGGATAAAATTCTCGAGGCCGATGAATGGTATGTGGCGGTACTGCTGGATGGGCTTTCTGGTAAATTTGATACCGCCACACAACTCTTCGATGCTCTTAAGGCTACAGAACCTGCAAGCGAGATTTTGCCGACTTTTAACGATGAGGAGCTAGAGCGTTATCGACAGTCCATAAATCACTCTCGGCAATACAGAGAGGACGGCGACTTCATTGTTGAAACGTCGGAAAAAGAAGTCTATTGCTCAGAAGGCAGATTGGTAAAAGCGTGGTTAGGGGTCGGCGCTGTTGGTGGTGATTTGCTGTCAAACTTCCACGCTTTTAGCTTTCTAAAGACACTGGATAAAATTTCGTCAGTAAATCCTGTGTTCATGCCGACCATCCGAGAGTATGGAATTGCTTCGAAATCAGGTAGTCTTTTCTTAGTTACGGATCAGATTGAAGGAAGTACTTGGGATAAGGCTGAGATCTCACATGAAGATAGGTTTGAGTATATAAAGAAGCTCGTATCATCCGTGGAAAGTTTGCATGAACTAGGTATAGCTCATGGTGATATACATCCAGAAAACGTGATGCTAGAGAATGATACAAAGAACATCTATCTTATCGACATACCGGATTACTGCTCTTCCGAGGATGGGCCCAAAAATCACCGATACAGCCCTGAAAACATCGATTCTTGCACTGCTAGTGAGCGAGACAACTTCGCAGTTATGCGAATGTGCTATGAACTCCTTGGTATGGAATGGTCAACTGGGTCTGAAGAGTACCCCAGAATTGCAGACGCAATCCAAAAAGAGTTACATGATTCTGAATATGGGTTTAGAGATCTAAGTAGGTTCAGAAAGGCATTCGAAAGCCACATCGAAGACAGTAGTCGGCCTGGGTTACAACTGATTGTTGGAGGAATAGATGATCCAGTAACGCTTTATCCAGACAATGGTCATCTCTATGTGCGAGTGGAAGAAAATAGAAAGGACGATAGTGAAGCCAGGATCACGTTCACAGGAGTTGGCGGAATATTTACCGCGATATACAAAAAATCGACCAATGTCTTTGTAAAAGGGTTTAGTCCCAGAGATAGGTCATCAATCAGTAGGAGAGACATAGAAAACAGTCACATAGAAATTGATGCTGTAATCCGGATCAGTCCAGGAATCGCTACAGAATTATCAGAGTTATCCGAGTACATGAGCAGTAACGATTCGTTTGCTAGAGCTATTGAGTCCCTTTCGTTAAAGCAAATCGACGAGACATCTGGACCGCTACATCAAGAACTTAAGGAAGCGTTTGAGAAACTGGATAGAAAAGTCGCGGAAACAGACGCTCCTCCAGAAATCGATATTTCCACAGCAAAGTTATGGCAGGCAATTCTTAGCACGGAAACTGAATCCTATCCAAACATTGAGGTTAGTGGGCGCATCGCACCAAATGTGAGTGCGGAAAACGAAGTGGTTATTCCCTATTCCTCCGACATAGACCCGTTGGGTCAGTATTCGAAGGATGATGAAATAGACGCCCTACTAGTGGAGCGAGAGGGTGATGAGCGAAAGATTGGTGAGGTATCGCTAAAGAAGTCTGCTCTCAACAGCATCTGTCTGATTAAAGCCCGTTCATCTGCATATAGCCTAAATGATGGTGACACGGTGTATTTCCGGACTAGGCTAGATCGGGCCTCATACAGTAAGAGAAAAGCAGCGCTTGAGCGCCTTCTTGACAAAGCAAGTGTGACGCCGCTTTTAATGGATTACTTCGATCCGGCTTGCCAGAAAACGGCTACAGATTATGAAGTGATGGTGACTGAAGATGATTTCTCCAGATATGATCGTGAGGATCAGTATGGAAATACTATTAGTCTAAACCCTCAACAGAGGGATGCATTCTCCAAGTTAGCACGTTATGGGCCTCTATCCCTGTTGCAAGGACCGCCTGGTACTGGGAAAACGGAATTCATCGCGGCTTTTGTCCACTTCCTCATTGAAAAACTGGAGACGCGCCGAATATTGCTAGTGAGTCAATCACATGAAGCGGTAAACACCGCTGCCGAAAGAATCCGCAGCCACTGTGCTCGTTTAGGTACTTCCCTCGAAGTCGTTAGGTTCAGTAATCGGGAGAGTGCAGTATCCGTTGGACTAAAAGATGTCTACTCGAATGCCTTAACCTCAGAAAAGAGGGAGCTATTCAATGCGGAGTGTAAGCACCGAGTCGAGGCGCTTAGCGACGCAATAGGGCTTGATTCGGAATTTATATCCAGCTATGTAACGGCGGAGCTAAGGCATTTTAAAGCAATCGATAATCTAGAATCGCTAATTTATCGGACCAACGAAATTAGTGATGAAGAAGAGTTAAGTGAACTTAAGAAAACGGCGAAGGAACTCGATAGTTCAATTAGAGCTGAACTAGAAGAAAAGTACGGATTGGCAGTTTCTCCCGACGCGAGATTGTCGGAGGCGAAGGATATGCTCATATCCAAACTATGTCATGAGTACGGAGTGAAGCCAAACGAACTTAGCCAAGTGCGTGCACTGGCTAAGTTGTCAAGGGAGATGCAGGACGCTCTATCGGGTGACCGTGTCAATTACGATGAGTTCTTTGCTAGGTCAAGACAACTCGTGACCGGCACATGTGTTGGAATTGGTCAGCGGCACATTGGTATCCACGAGAATATCTACGATTGGGTAATAATTGACGAAGCAGCAAGATCTATTGCTAGTGAGCTCGCTATCGCTATGCAGTCAGCCAAGCGGGTATTGCTAGTGGGTGATCATCTGCAACTCCCTCCTTTGTATTCCGATTCCCACAAGGAAGCATTGGCTAGAAGGCTTGGTATCAACAGCAGCCGCACTAGTGTTGATGAAGTTTTGCGCAGTGACTTTGCCCGAGCATTTAGCTCTGAATATGGTAAACAGGCAAGCGCCGCCCTTTTAACCCAATATCGTATGGCACCACCCATTGGAAATCTGGTCTCCGAGATTTTTTATGAAGGAAAATTGGAGAATGGTGACAGGGTAATACCGAATATCTACTTGAAGGCACCTGAAGCATTACAGAGCCCTGTAACATGGCTTGATACATCGAGTCTGGGTAATAAAGCCAACCACTTAGAAGATCGCGGAATCAGTATTTACAACCGATGTGAAGCCGATCTGATTATTTCATTACTAAAAGGCCTCGATCAGAAAGTTGAACTATTAGCTGAGTTGCGCGAACTTACAAGCGAAAATGAGGCTGCGATTGGTGTTATCTGTATGTACGCTGAGCAAAAGCGCATTCTTCGCCAAAAATTTAATCAAGAAGCATGGGGCGAAGGCTTCAGCGACATGGTAAAGATTGATACGGTTGACAGTTACCAAGGCAAAGAGAACCGAATTATAGTTTTGTCTCTAACAAGATCTGATAAACGGGGGAGACCAGGATTTCTTAGGGCTCCAAATAGGATCAACGTAGCTATGTCGCGAGCGATGGATCGCCTACTGATTGTTGGCAATGCTCAAATGTGGAAAGGGAATAATAGTAAACTGCCATTAGGGCGTGTCGTCGGTTTTATGGCAGACCATGGAGATAAAGCCGAGTATAAGATTATTCCCGCTTGCCAAGGAGCGCAACAATAATGGCGATAGAAGGCGGGGTAGTTTATAACGAAGTTGATTTTCTAATACCAGCTCAGAGATTCAATATCCACTTTTCGTATGTCTCACAGAGGGGGCTTCCGTTTATACGGGAATTTGTTCTCCGACTAGTTCATATCTCCCCAGTCAGTAAAACACAGATAGCGACGTATTTCGGGCTTAGTCCACTGGAAACTGACGAAGCGGTCTCTGACTTAGTACAGCGTGGTGATCTGACGCTCTCTCAATCTGGTCGGCTCACATTAACTCAGAAATCCTCAAATTACTTTACTGATCTGGAAGATAGTCCTCAGCTTTCCACAGTACAGCAAGCCGCGGTCGCTTTATCTTTTGATCTGGCAACTTTTAGCTGTCTGGGAAACTCCACCATTAAAGATAGCTGGAGGGGAGGTTTAAGTCTAAGTACTAACAGTGAGCTTGCATCAAAAAGTGAATCTAAAGTCGAACTGGAATTTCAGAATCAATTCAGTGAGATCTATGAGGCCCGACAACTTCCGGGCATTGTTAGTAGAGACGCCAAAGAACAGCCGACTTTATACATTGTAAACTCGGTACATAAACTGAGGCAATTTCCCCTACGCTTGTCTACTGAGTTTAAGTTAGACCCGAAGGGCACAACGTTAGAACGGGATGACTATGAACTCCTTCGGAGTTCTAAACATGTACATGAGCTATCGGCACAGGAGCTAACAAGGCTAAGCAAGCCCGATAACACAATGGCATTAATGAAAGCCGCGACCATTTTGGGCGACGAAGACTCACTGAAGGTCTTTGATTCAGCTACCAATGCAGTGAACCCTGAGTTCCTAGAGGACTTGAATCGCCTGGAGGAACATAATGCAAGTGGTCGGACCACATTTTTGGGTCCTATCTACACCAAGGACAATTGGGAGCTGCTGCAGAAGCGGTTGGCGCCAATTGTTACGAAACGGGTCAATGCCAAGAAGGACTTTTCGGATACTAGATTTGTATGGATAGCTCCATCAGATCCGTTTTGGGGTAAGAGCGAGAGAGTTTTTGCAGGCTTGAGCGATTTCTTTGGGAGGTCTTCTACTAAAGAGCACCGCCTTTACAGCCCTGCTATTTATGTGCCCATCTCCGACGCTGAGGATATTCGTAGCGCCAGGCAGTGGAAAAATGAACTCAGTCTATATGAAACACACTTAAGTGGAATTGCTGAAGGATTCCTAGAAGGAAATGTAGAGATGCTTCTCATGGAGGGTGAGCTTGCGGTGGTCATTTATCACTTTTCACAACCCACCAAATATCCAGTGTCCATGCCTTTAGGTTTTGTATCTACAAAAAAGTCAGTTGTTCAGAAAATTGGTGAAGTTGCCTTCCGTTATGTTGAAAGTAGTTCGGGTTTTGGGAAACCAAATGATTGTGGAAAAATCCTCGATATTTTAAAGAAGTGACATTATCTAACTGTCAATGAGGAAGAACTGTTATCAAGGAATAATGGGGCAGTGTCCGTGAGTGATGAGTTAGTTGGATTTAGATCAGATCAGTTGACACCAATAATGCACGCTTTGATCCTTTCCTCAATACCTGGAAGTAGAGGAAACTCCCTGAAGTTCTCCTCAAGCGATTTAATTGTAAGCGTCAGGAGAACTACCTCTAAAAATCCTGTGTTGGCTCCGGCATCATCAGTGTTTTTCTCCAAGGGAAAACACCATGCCAAAACTCACCACAAAGCAAAAGTACTGGTCTGAACAACTTATCAAAGCCGATGGATTCGAAGGGTCGTTGGCGGAATACGCACTAACACAGAACATTCCCATACAAACCTTGTATTACTGGCGCAGCTATCTCAAACGTTCGGCTGCCACTGAGCCGAAAACCAAGCCAGCCTTCACACAAGTCATCAGTGCTCCAGCGGCGGATTTTTGTATCAGACTGCATGTAGGGAATATTCAGTTGCAGTTTGCGCGGCTGCCCGATCCACGATGGCTATCGGAGTTTATCACTGCGGTTCACACCTCATGATGCGCCCTGACCCTGGGCTTCCAGCTGTGTATTTGTGTGTTGAGCCGGTCGACTTCCGAAAGGCCATTCAGGGGCTCTCTTTATTGGTTGAACAAGCCCTTGAACTGAATCCTTTCGAAGCTACTTTGTTTGTGTTTATCAATCGCCGTCGCGACAAGCTTAAGATTTTGTACTGGGAAAAGAACGGTTTCTGCCTTTGGTACAAGCGTCTGGAAAAACAGCGCTTCAAGTGGCCAACCGGTCATTCTGGTGCGACGATTACGCTCAACGGCGAGCAGTTGAATTGGCTTCTCGACGGCTTTGATTTGTGGAAAAATCAACCGCACGATTCACTGCATTTTGACTCGGTAGGCTAGCGTTAGTGCGGTAGTATTTGCGCCATGTCTTTAGCCGTTAAATCACTCCCAGACGACCCAGCCAAACTCAAAGCGCTGCTGATTAAAGAGCGCTCTGCCAGTGAGCAACGCGAAGATAAACTCAAGCAACAAATCCATTCGCTTCTCGAAGCCCTGCGTCTTGAAAAGCATCGCCTTTATGGTAAGAGCAGTGAAAAGGCGCCCGATCAATCTGAACTATTTGATGAAGCGGATAGCGGTATTGATGAGGCCGAGGCTGTTGCAGATGAACATGTGCCAGCAGTGGGCGCCCAATCTGCTTTGAAGAACAAACGTCCCGCGCGCAAGCCCTTACCCGCGGAGCTCCCTCGCGTGCGTCACGTCACTGAGCTGAGCGAAGAAGATCGTCAATGTGCTTGTGGTTGCACTCTGGTTGAGATCGGTGAAGACATCAGCGAGCAAGTGGATATTATCCCCGCTCAAATTAATGTCATTCAGCACGTTCGCAAAAAGTACGCTTGTAAAGGCTGTGATGAGACCATCAAAAGCGCCCCCAAAGCCGATGTCCTGCTGCCCAAGTCCATTGCCTCCGGCAATACGATGGCTTATGTCATTACCTCCAAGTACGTGGATGGTCTGCCGCTGTATCGCCTCAGTGGGATTCTTGATCGTTACGGCATCGAATTATCCCGCCAAACCTTGTCAGAGTCGGTACTCAAGGTCGCCGAAAAGATCGAGCCGCTCGTGTGCCATATGAATCAACAGCTGATGAGCAGTCCTGTTCTGTTTATGGATGAGACACGGGTTCAGGTGCTTAATGAGCCGGAGAAGACGGCCCAAAGTAACTCGTATATGTGGGTGCAGCGTGGTGGGCCACCCGAGAAGTCCGTTGTTCAGTTCCACTACGACCCTGGCCGATCAACCGCCACGGCTGCGCGATTGCTGAAGGGTTTTACCGGCACTCTCATGACAGATGGCTACAAACCGTATCGGGAAGTGGCCAAAGGCCAGGGAATAAGCCACCTGTGCTGCTGGGCACATAGCCGTCGCAAATTTATGGATGCCCAAAAGGCACAGCCGAAGGGAAAGAGCGGCAAGGCGGACATGGCGATTAATTTTATTGGGAAACTTTACGCAGTAGAAAAACAAACGAGGGGTAGTGATGCCGCTACGCGGCATCGTACTCGCCAACAGATCAGCCTGCCAGTTCTCGAGCAGTTCCACGCCTGGTTGCTCAAAAGTCAGCAGCAGGTGCCGCCAAAAACGGCATTAGGGAAGGCCGTGAATTACACGCTAGAGTATTGGCCTGAGCTGAGTCGATATAGTGAGAATGGCGAATGGCCGATTGATAACAACCCTGCTGAGAATGCGATCCGCCCGTTTGTCATCGGCAGGAAGGCTTGGCTGTTTAGCAATAGTCAACGCGGCGCCACCGCTAGTGCAAATCTGTATGGCCTCGTAGAGACAGCAAAGGCGAATGGCAAAGAGCCCTACAGTTATCTGAGTTGGTTGTTTGAGAAGTTGCCTCGTGCTGACCTGGCCAATGTAGAAACACTCATGCCATTGAGCATGCCTGACTAGCAACAGGGGTACTTCGCCAGACGCTTACATATTATCTACTTACTTTTTCACCTGCTCACCACCCTGGCTAAACTGATTAGACCCGGTGTTAGCCGAACTGTTATTGCCGATAACCTGCTCCTGAAGCAACAGCCGAAGAAGCGAAAGCACCAGATGTTATTTTCACCAGGCGGCGGGCGCAGACCTGGACCCAAGGGACCGTCAGCCGAAGTCATACCCGATACGGCGGGGCAGGCCCTCAATGCCATCGGACTGATTTGGAAAACAAACTCCGTGATTATCAGCGCTACTACAATGAATGCCGGACTCATTCTGGTCGCAATGGCGGTACTCCGATAGAAACCACCGGCAACAAAGTCACTGATCTCAACAAGTACCGATGGGAAACGCATTGCCGCAGGCTATTTGAATTGCCAATTTGCAGCTTGAATTGGGAATTCGCCAGAGACAGGTTGCCCCGGACTAAGAGTCATCCGGGGCAGCACACAAGCAAAGGTACAAACCAGCAGTAGTCCGCTTGAAAGCGTTACCCCGCACTACCGTCAGCCTGGCCGGCGCTGTCATTGCCGGTCTGCTCCTCACTACAAGCACATGGGCACAGACCAGCCCGCACCAGATTGTTATTCACACCATTCTAATCCTATTACTAGCCCACGCTTGCCCAAATCCGACAAAGCAGTTATGATATGTTATATCATTGCAGTTGTAAAAGTAAACATTCCAATCGCCTGCACACACAATGGATCGACAAATGGGCCATACACAGCTACCTGAAAGCGTAATGCCAACGCCGTACATGAATTCAGATCAGATAGCGTTCTTCTCCTCGAGATTAATCTCCTTAAAAGAAGAAACCCTGAACCACATTCACGATGCGCAAAAAGACCTTAGCCAGCGCACTGAGCTCAACGACGAGGCCGATTTAGCCCAGCATGAAGAAGAGTCACGTATGGCGTTGCGTATTGTTGACAGGGAAACAAGACTGTTACGAAAAATTGATACAGCACTTGAGCGTATTCGCAGCGGCGACTATGGATACTGCCTGGCTAGCGGCGAACCCATTGGTATTCCACGACTGTTAATACGACCCACGGCCGAATACTGCACAGAAGTTAAAGATCAGCTGGAACAAAAGGAAAAACACTATGGAAAAATACGCTAAGAAGCTACCAGTTACTGTACTCTCTGGCTTTCTCGGTGCAGGAAAAACAACGGTACTGAGCCATATTTTGAACAACCGCGAAGGTCGCCGAGTCGCAGTAATAGTCAACGATATGAGCGAAATCAATATCGACGCCAGCACCGTCAAACAAGACGTCCAACTCAACCGCAGCGAAGAAAAGCTGGTGGAGATGAGTAACGGCTGCATCTGCTGCACCCTGCGGGAAGATCTATTATTGGAGGTGCGTCGCCTCGCTGATGAGGATCGCTTCGACTATCTGCTGATTGAGTCCACCGGTATCTCGGAGCCACTGCCAGTGGCCGAGACTTTCACCTTCAGTGATGAAGATGGGTTAAGCCTCTCTGACGTGGCCGAGCTGGACACCATGGTCACCGTAGTGGATGCGCTGAACTTCCTCACCGATTACGACGAGGCCAACATGCTTCAGGACAGCGGCGAATCTTTAGGTGAAGACGACGAGCGCAGTGTCGCCGACCTCCTCGTTGAACAGGTGGAATTCGCCGACGTTATTCTCATCAGCAAAACTGATCTGGTTGACGACAACGCCGTGCAGCGCCTGATCGCCGTACTGAAAACACTCAACACCGAAGCCGATATCATAGCTATCGACAACGGCCAGGTAGCAATCCAACAAGTACTGGGTACCGGCAAGTTCAGCTTTGAGCGCGCCCAACAGGCACCGGGATGGCTCAAGGAGATGCGTGGCGAGCATGTACCCGAAACTGAGGAATATGGCATTGGCAGCTTTACCTACACAGCCCGCCGCCCCTTTCACCCGCAGAAGTTCTACGACTTTCTCCACAGCACGGACATCCAAGGCAAGCTGATTCGCTCCAAGGGCTACTTTTGGCTAGCCAGCCGCCCGGACTTCGCCGGGCAGTGGAGTCAGGCTGGCGGCATGGCGCGCTATGGCTTTGGCGGTATGTTCTGGAAAGCGGTTCCCCGCGAGCGCTGGCCGGAGGATGAAGATTACCTCGCATCCATTGCAGAAAGCTGGCAGGAACCTTTTGGCGATATGCGCCAAGAGCTGGTTTTTATTGGCCAGAACCTGGACCGGGATCACTTTATGCACACACTGGACACCTGCTTGCTAGACGATGACGCGTTACTGGCTGGGCGCGAGCACTGGCAGAGGCTGCCCGACCCCTTTCCAGCCTGGGAGGACGCAGCATGAAAACGGCACTGCAGATGGAAACACCGAGCACAACCACGGAGCCGGGCCCGCGCCGGGCTGTATTTGATAGCGCGCCGGAAATTCTCACAGAGATTTACCAGAACGATGTGAACATGGCCGTCTGGCAACGACCGTCACCGGGTAGCGCGATCCCGGAAACACAACTGCTTACTGAGAAAGGTTTCGGCAATTACCGCTCGACACTATCCGTCACAGATCTCCACAATCTGGAGAGGAAGCTGCCGAACCACGCCGTTTACGCCATGTTGAGCGCGGACATTCTGCTACTGGCAGACATGTTTAGCTGCCTTTTTGAACTTCAGGGCGTTGGCTTGCGGATCACGGCGCTAACACAAGCCATGTGCCCAAAATTCCATGTCGACAGAGTGCCCTGCCGCCTGATCACGACCTACATGGGTACGGGCACCCAGTGGCTACCGCAACACTGCGTGGATCGCAGCAGGCTCGGCCCAGGCTCCGGCAAGCCCAATGACGCTGAGAGCCGCCTGCATCCGAGTGCACAGGCCACTCAAACCCTGGCCCCCGGTGATGTAGCCCTGCTCAAGGGTGAATCGTGGGAAGGTAATGAAGGCGCGGGGCTTGTCCACCGCTCGCCCACTGTCGAGCCCAACCGACATCGACTCTTACTTACCCTCGACTTTGCATCTCCCAGCGGGCAGTCATCGCGGACTCGTGATCAATCACGAGCGGAGCGTTGAGACGATGAGACGATGAGGATAGCGCGATAATGTCATACCTACCTTCCGCCCGGGCAATAATGTGTATGCTGCTAATCAGCAGCGCATCCCTGGCCCAGCATCAGCATGAAATTTATAGCGGGGATAAGGCAACCACACCCAGCGGTCACACCCACGGAGTCGCGGAATTGGTGGTGGTGCTCGAAGGCGATCAACTCGAGATTGAGCTACGTTCCCCGGCCGTGAATATACTGGGATTTGAGCATCACATTCTCACACCCGAACAGTTGACCACCCTGGAACACACCCGTAAGACACTGGCGGACGCCGACAGCCTGTTCCAGTTTGACCCAGCGTTATGTCAGATAACGGACCACTCGGCCGACTTTGGTACTGAGACAACAGCCAACACTCATAACGGTGATGGCAACACAAACGATGTGCATGGCAAGCACCTGGAGACGCATAGACACACCAATATCGAAGTTCGCTATCGCTATCGCTGCCAGCAACCCGATGAACTACAATCACTGTCAGCCAGTCTCTCTGACGAATTCCCGGGTATCCAGGTACTGCAAGTACAGTGGATCGTAGGTGGTCGACAAGGCGCAATAACACTGGATAATGACCAGCGTCGCATCCTTTTCAGGTAAGCATACTATGAACACAATCGCACAGATTCTTGACCATGCCGAAGCGAGCTGTCACACCAGCGGCGCCAGACTCACAGAAAAGCGCAAGCGGGTGTTGACTGGTTTACTCAAGTCACAGAAGGCTCAATCTGCCTACGACCTGATTGACTATATGCGCAAGGAATTTGACGAATCCCTGCAGCCAACAACCACATACCGAATCCTGGATTTTCTAGCCAGTGAAAATCTGGTGCACAAGCTTCATCTTGCCAATAAGTATGTCGCCTGTTCTCACATTGCCTGCGGCCATACCCACAAGGTACCACAGTTTCTGATCTGTGATGAATGCAATAACGTGAAAGAAATTGGCATCAAGAAAACGCTGATCAATACGCTCACACGGAATGTTGCAGAAGCCGGCTATGTATTGCAGAGCCCCCAACTTGAACTGCACTGCCTTTGCCAGGACTGCGCCAGCAAGGCCACCTAACCAGCACTAGCTGTCAATACCTTGTTGTTCAACGCGTCCACTAACGAATACTGCTCGCGGTCTGCCACACTGTGACAGCCTCCTATCTCTTGAGAGAACCACGTTCATGTCATTACTGAAATCCATTCCTACCAATGTCATCACCGGCTTTCTGGGAGTTGGAAAAACGACCGCCATCCTGCATTTACTCTCGCAAAAGCCCACCGAAGAACGCTGGGCCGTATTGGTGAATGAATTCGGTGAGGTGGGCATCGACGGCAGTCTATTCAGCGGTAAAGAAAGCGAAAAAAACAGCGTTTTTATTCGCGAGGTTGCCGGGGGCTGTATGTGCTGCGCCGCTGGCCTGCCGATGCAGATTGCCTTGAACATGCTGCTTACTCGCGCCAAACCTCATCGACTGCTAATTGAGCCCACCGGCCTCGGACACCCAAAGGAGGTGCTGGCAGTGCTCACCGCCGAGCATTACAAGGAAGTTCTGGATCTTCGTGCCACTGTCACTTTGGTCGACGCCAGAAAAGTCCGCGATGACCGCTATGCAAATCATCCCAGCTTCAACCAACAGCTGGCGATAGCTGACGTAATTGTCGCCAACAAGTCCGACCAATACCAAGCCACCGATTTTCCGGCGCTGCTGGATTTTCTCGAACGCACAGAGCACCTCGACAACAAAGCGATCTTTCAGGTAAGTAAGGGAACAATACAACTCGACTGGTTGACGGCGCCGGCAGGCCAGCGCAATCACACGTATCATCACCACCAACAAACCGACTCCGCCTCAGTGCTGGAGGCTCCTGACATGTCCGAAGAAGGCTACCTCAGTGTTGATAACGAAGGTGAGGGGTATTATAGCCGGGGTTGGATATTCAACCCGGCATGGATATTTGATGCGCGAAAACTCTACGCTCTGTTACTCGGCGTCAATGCGGAACGGATCAAGGGTGTATTTATCACTGATCAAGGTATTATCGCGTTCAACAAGGCCGACGACGTGCTGACACAAGCCAACTGGGATGATTCCCTCGACAGCCGCATTGAATGCATCTGCGCCGACAAGCGCGACTTTGAACATTTGGAGGGCGCCCTGCTCGACTGCGTGGTGAGTCGGTAGCACCTATTCCGTATAAGTATCCAGCCTATCCACCTTGATAGCATAGGCTGCGGTGGCCATGTCGTTCTCGATTAACGTCGTACTCAGAACACCCGATACCCAGACTGGATCGTATATGGAATCCAGTTCAAAGCCCTTGGTATATTCCGCGTAGAGGATCTGATTTGGGGGTGGCGGAGGCACATGGATACAGGCGCCAAAATAGGGCACCAGAAAAAACTGGGTCACTTTTTGATTGTTATCGAATTCCAACGGTACGATAAAACCGGGGATGCTTACTGCCTGGCCATCAAATTCAGCCAATACCCGCGTTGAGAGCAGCGCGTTGCTATAGCGTTGCTCTTCCTCGCTGCCGTTTTCCAACTGTTTCAGTACATCCTCTTCCACCCTATCAAAAGGATCTTCTGCCCGCGGCTTGCCCGGTTCTAGTCCCAGTACAATTTGGTCCTCTGGAGATCCGTCCACAATGTCACCAATGTAATCCGGCGGGTTAAGTAGCGCTTCGAGTTCTTCCTCTGGTATCAGGTCGATCCACTCGATAGTGCGGTAGCCATCAATCAGCTGCCCCTCACTCGCCTGACTCTGCGCAAGACACGCGTTCATCAACATGAATTGTATAAGAATCAGCGTGCTTATAATTTGGGCTGGATGATACAGACAGGGCAGCGACAAAATCTTCTCCATATAAAGTCAGTGAAAATGGCAACAATGATATTGATATGTTATATCATAGTATTATGACCTTCGACATCAACTAATAGCAGGTTGCACCGTGGTTGCATTAATACAGGACCTCAGCTTTCGCTACGACAACAGCAAAAAGGTGGTGCTGGACATTCCCCAGTGGTCTGTTCAGTCCGGCGAGCAGGTTTTCCTGCACGGTCCATCCGGTGCAGGCAAGTCCACTCTGTTAAATTTGCTGGCCGGCATTCTGCTTCCCACTAGCGGCACAATCGACATTCTTGGCAAGCGCATCAACGGACTTAGCGGCAGCCAACGGGATAGATGGCGCGCCCGCCACATCGGCGTCGTGTTCCAGCAGTTCAACCTTATTCCCTATCTGGGAGCCGTGGACAATATCAAACTGGCGGCCCACTTCGGAGGCACGGCCAACGCCACCGGCCGCGCCACCGAGCTACTGCAAGCACTGGACATTGAAATGGCATTGCATCAGCAACCGGCGACACAACTCAGTATCGGCCAACAGCAGCGGGTGGCAATTGCGCGGGCACTGATTAACCAACCGGAACTGCTAATCGTAGACGAACCTACCTCAGCGCTGGACACCCCCAACAGGAACGCCTTTATGTCGCTATTACTAGAGCAGGTGGCGCAGCATCAAACCGCACTGGTTTTTGTCAGTCACGACCTGACATTGGCTGAGAGGTTTACCAGAGTCGATTGCCTGGCGGACATCAATCTAGCGGGAGGCGCACGCTGATGTTGTTGCGCCTTGCCCTGTCGAGCCTATGGTGTCGCAAAGGATCTGTCCTGCTTACGGTTTTCTCGATCACAGTCAGTGTTTTTGTGCTGCTCGGCGTGGAGCAAATTCGCTACCAGGCCAAGAACAGCTTCGGCAATACTGTCTCCGGCATCGATTTGATCGTCGGCGCCCGCACCGGCGATGTCAATCTCCTGCTCTATTCGGTATTCCGTCTGGGCAATGCCCCCAATAATATCTCCTGGCAGAGTTATCAACGTATCGCGGCAGACCCCAGCGTCGCCTGGACGATTCCCATTGCTCTGGGCGACTCGCATAAGGGCTACCGGGTAATGGGAACGAGCACCGATTATTTCACTCATTTTCGTTATGGCCAGGATCACAACCTGAAGCTCGCTGCAGGCTCGCCCTTCTCCGAACTATTCGATGTCGTGCTGGGCAGCGAAGTGGCACGCGCGCTCGGCTACCGACTGGGTGACCAACTGACACTCGCGCACGGTTTGGGCAGCACCAGTTTTAGCCAACACGATGACAAACCGTTTCGGGTCAGCGGCATTCTCGCGCCCACCGGCACGCCGGTAGATCAGACCCTGCACGTTAGCCTGGAGGGCATAGAAGCTATTCACCTAGGCTGGCAAAACGGTGTCAAGCTACGCGGCAAATCGAATGCGGCCGGCACAGTGACCCAACACGACCTCACCCCACAGAGTATCACGGCCTTCATGCTGGGCCTTGAATCCAAACTAGCAACCTTCCGCTTCCAGCGCCAGATCAATAACTACCCCGAGGAAGCCCTGCTGGCGATTCTCCCCGGCGTGACCCTGACCGAGCTGTGGCAGATGATGGCTGCGATGGAAAATGCACTGCTGCTGATTTCCGCGCTGGTTTTGTTTGCTTCGCTACTGGGCCTCGCCGCCATGCTCCTTGCATCCATACGTGAGCGCCAACAAGAAATCGCCGTTATGCGAGCCATCGGTGCGCCCCCTTGGTTCCTCCTGTTACTGATTGAAGCAGAGGCTCTGCTGATCGCTTTAGGTGGCGTATTGTTGGCACTAGCGCTCCTCTATAGCTCCACTGCCTTGACAGCAGACGTATTAGCAGCGCGATTCAGCTTGTTCATTGAGCAGACGGTCATCACACAACCGTCGATCGTCTATCTACTGACGGTCATTGCCGGAACCCCGACAGTGGCATTGATACCGGGCATCAGTGCCTACCGCAGCGCACTGCACCAGCAACTCACTCGATAAGTGGACTGCCGGTACAGCACCTCCTAAAAATGAATACACGGATCATGAACCGAGAGCTTAGTCGGCTGCATCAAAAATACGCACGCACGCCGAAAATTACGTTGAACCCGATCTGCGGCGCCTGATCCTTGAGAAACGACGTGCTGTTGCGAATATCCTCGTCCAGCAGGTTCTGGCCCTTCAGATAAATTTGCCAATCAAATGGATTGTTACCGGGGCCGGTAAAGACTACTTCGGCATTCAACAGATCATACCCTGGCGTGCGCGTTTCGAGTGGCGCTATATTGTCCTGATCGTAGGCGTGTATCCACACCAGATTGGCCGCCCAGTTCCGCAGATCCCAATCAAACCCGAATGCGATGCGTTTGGGTGGTTGCAGGGGGGCATCGGTATTGTCGTCGAGTTCGCCGTCTACGATATCCCCAAAGGTGAATACCTGCCAGTGACCGAATCGGGTCGGCGCAAAGTCATAGCGCAATTCAATTTCTCCGCCGACAAACTCGGCGTCCTGCTGAAACCAGAACCGCACTGGCAATCCATCCGCCTCAAGACCTGATTCCTGCTGGTAGATATAGTTATCAAACTGGTCCCAAAAGACCGTGGCACTACCCGTCAAACGACCAAATGCCACGCGCGCCCCGCCTTCAACATGCACAGTAGACTCCTTGTTGAGCGAAGTATCGCCCACTTCAAATACCTGTGTCGCAATGTGCGGGCCGTTGGCATACAGCTCGTCGACGCCCGGCGCGCGCTCGGCATAAGATACCGAACCGGTGAAATCAATCGCCTCGTTCACGCTCCAGATCGCGCCTGCGGAGGCACTGAATGGCTGAAAATCAGAGTCTGCTGATGGGCCTGTTGCACCCTCATCTTCAATCAGGGTGTTAGGCACCTTCGTTTTAACATCCTCGTAACGCAGCCCCAGATCTATGTGCCAAGCGTCGAAATCGGCACGTTCGACCCAGAACACTGCGCTGGTCTTAGTGTGCGATTCCGGCACAAACGCCTCTGCACCCACCGCAGAGAAATCGAGCTCGGTATACTGCAGCCCGACTACACCTTGCCAGACACCCCACGGATTGTGCTTTAACTCTACGCGCGTGTTGTCACTATCGCTTTTGAACACAGTACCGACCGCGTCACCTTCAAATTCGATGTGTTTGTAGCGGGTATCGACAAACCGCACCTTGAGTTGCTCGAAGCCGGGAAACGGATTGCTGCCAGCCAGCTCGGCCTCGGTGCGCTCAGCACGCAGACGGATGGTTACGTCACTTTCGTGCTCGTCATGCCCCTCCTCGTCGTGATGCTCTTCGTCGTGCTCATCATCGTCGTGCTCTTCATGCGCATGTTCGTGAGCACCACCGGGCAAACCATAATCCGATTTGTATTCGTTGTAAGCGGCACCGAAACGCCATTGCTCGCCAATCCAGCTCAAGCCAAGTGTAGCGCCGTGATTTTTCAGGAAGCTGTTTTCCAACGTCCCGTCTGCATCACTTTCCTGATCATCGTCATGGTCTTCCTCCCCGTCATGATCATTTTCCGGGTAGAGTTCCGCGCGCCCGGGAATGTCGTAATCATCGGTGCGACGGTGGAATCCATCAATATGCAGTGCAAACGCGCCTTTACCCAGATCAAGGCGCCCCGCAGCAAACTCTTCGCTGGCGGCGGTATTGCCCTGTACCGTGGCACGTCCACTCACGCCACCCTCGGGAAGCACCTGCGGAATCGACGGCGATACCATATTCACAACACCGCCGATGGCGCCGGAACCGAAGAGCAGTGTCGACGGCCCTCGCAACACTTCAATCTGGTCTACCAAAAACGGCTCCACGGAAACAGCGTGATCCTGACTGACGGAAGACGCATCGCTCACCGCCAAACTGTTGTTGAGAATACCCACCCGCGCGCCCTGCATACCACGTATAACGGGACGACCGACATTTTCGCCGAAGCTGGCATTGGACATGCCAGGGGTGCGGGCCAGTGTCTCACCCAATGAATTTGCCAACTGCTGCTGCAGTACGGCCCCCCGAAGTACGGTAGCAGACTGTGACAGCTCAGTGGACTCGCGATTCAGCGGGTTTGCCGTAACAATAATTTCTTCCAGTGCCTTGTGTTCATGCTGAACCGGCGCGTCCACCGCCACTAACGGCTGCGCGACACTAACGCTCGGCAACAGACCACCAAATAGCGCCACAACGACGCCATATCGATTATAAGTATACATTTTGAATCTCTCATCAATCGCGCGCCAAGGGCGACGCGATACAACCTACGGATTGAACCTATTTTGGTTTTATAGTGAGCGGCGAGATTCGGGTGGAGCGCGGCTGGAATAGCATATGCCAAGGGGTAACGATACATGGGCAGGCATATAGAACAGCGTCTGGACTGCGCTGTTTTGCAGTTGCAACGGTACGGCTGAAGAAACGTCAACCGCAGTTCCCAAGCTATGACCGAGCACACAGATAGAGCAATCGTGATGATCAATAACGAGATCAGTACACAGTTCGTGCGTACTTGCGACACCTTGAGCTGACAGCATCAGCAGCAGTAGCACAAGACGCAACATCGGACTCAGAATATAAGGGGTTTTATGCATTGTGCTCATCGATAGGCGGGTCAATTGTAGTGTTCATTAGCATGGCCACTCCCAACTATCATCTGGATTCAAAATCTATTGAATGATATGTTATATCATATTATTATGATGAAGCAAGCAGTCTGCAGAACTGACTGGATATAGACGATCCAAGTGCACATATCAGAAATATTTACACGGTGAGCCCAAGGACTCGCCCCGAAATGGGTAGTGGCGAGGATCTAACCCGACTACGCCAAATAAATCACTACTGCTCACTAATGATATGTTGTATCATACCTAGCAATAAATACACTGGCTCTAAATCCTCGCTGCGGCGCCCCCTTTATTCCGAAACAGCCTGTAGCCGAGTTAGAACAGAAAAGATCTCCGCTGGAGATGGACCGCCAGCGTAATGAATCCCTTATACAAAGTTCATAGAAAAACAGGAAGAGAACTCGATGAAGACAGCACAAGCGATAACAGACAAACTGGCGATAGGCTTGTCATTAATGTGTGCTATCCACTGCCTGACGTTACCACTGCTACTGGCATTACTACCCAGTATGGCGGCACTACGGCTGGACAACGAGCACTTTCATTTCTGGATGGTCGTCGCCGTCCTCCCCAGCAGCGTGTATGCATTGACATTGGGATGCAAGCAGCACAAACGCTACCAATTGCTAATCCTGGGCGCAATCGGGTTGGCGCTGCTGGTATTAGCGCTGGCGATGGGAGAAGAGCGTATCGGCAACGCCGGTGAAAAAATACTGACAGTTGCAGGCGCTAGCTTCGTAGCTGTTGGTCACTGGCTGAATTATCGCCTTTGTCAGGCACAAGCACGCCGTGACTGTGCCTGCCCTAATGATAATCTCAAGAGTCTACAATGACACGCGAGTACTTTCTTGCCCTGGAGTCGCACAGCAGGCACAACCCACTGGCGTTATCCGAAGTAATTGATCAACTCGCCTTTAATGAGCAGGGTCTGATTCCCGTTATTACACAGGATATCAATAGCAAACAGATACTGATGCTTGCCTGGATGAATACCGTTGCCCTGCAAAAAACGATTTCTACCAAACGCATGACGTATTGGTCGAGAAGTCGTCAGCAATTATGGGTCAAGGGTGAAACCAGCGGTCATGCGCAAAAATTGATCACGCTATCACTCGATTGCGACGGCGATGCCATTCTCTGTCAGGTCAAACAGCAAGGTGCAGCCTGCCATACCGGCAGGCAATCGTGTTTCTACCTAAAAGTTGAAGCTGAAAATCAACACGTTTTCATGCGTCAGACTTAACCCACAAGCACGCCATCGCCTGCCAGTTAAGCGCTGCGTACATCGTTATCACTATTCTTCATTACTACAACGAAATGAGAATGAACATGATCGAAAGCCTTCCAGATATTGCCAAGACCCGCACCGAAACGGCCAACTACACACTGCAGTGGGTCGGCATGGAAGACATTGCCGTGCCACTCACACTGGATGTCAGTGATGGAAAGCAGCTGTCGATTGCGGCAAAGGCAAATATCTATGTCAGTCTCGATGATGCTACCGAGAAAGGCATTCACATGTCACGCTTGCATGGCATTCTCAATCAGCTTGCCACCCAGATATGCGAAAAAGAAGGCCTCGACCTGATACTGGAGACTATGGTCAATTCGCAAGCAGGCATCAGCAGAAGCGCTAGGATAGTGTTGATGTTCGATTTGTTGCTTCCCAAGACGTCTCTGCTCAGCAACAAAACAGGGTTTCAAACCTACCGTGTTGAAATACATGGCCAACGCTTGAATGGCTGCTACGATTACCGTCTAAAAATTACGATTCCTTATTCAAGCACATGCCCTTGCTCAGCGGCGCTTTCGCGTCAATTATTTGCCCACGCCATAGACAGTGAATTCCCCACGTCCAGTATCGACAAACAGGCGCTACTGTCATGGGTAAACGCGATGACGGTTGCCACGCCGCATAGTCAGCGCTCTTACGCCTACCTCGATCTATCTCTGGGTGATCATCACTGGCCACCTCTGCCATCCTTCATCATGCAAATCGAAGAGACGATCGGCACGCCAGTCCAAACCGTGGTCAAGCGCGCTGATGAGCAGGAATTTGCCCGATTAAACGCCGATAACCTGATGTTCTGCGAAGATGCCGCGCGAAATATCAAGGCCTTGCTCGAGCGGTCCACGTGGGTCAAAGACTACTGCTTTAAAGTCGAGCACCAAGAAAGCCTGCATGCACATAATGCAGTGGCGATCGACCAGAAATTTGTACATTGATGAGGTAAATATCCAATGATTGAAGACATCAGAATACCCACTTCCGGACAGCTAAATGATGCAGGATCCTGTTGTAATAACGAAGGTTGTTCTGCTTCTGAGAGCCCGATTACCCGTACCGAACCCAAAGTTGGACGGAATGACCCTTGCCCATGCGGCAACGGCCGCAAATTCAAGAAATGTTGTGGTCAGCACGTACAAAACCGCTCTACAGATCTCTCAGTGAGGAATCAACATGTTACGAAAAAATCCCAGCGGTAATATGCCGACAGTAGCGGAGAGTGCCTTCGTTGACCCGACTGCCATTATTTGTGGCAAGGTCGTAATCGAAGACAATGTTTTTATTGGCCCTTACGCCGTTATTCGTGCAGACGAGGTGGACGCCACCGGGGAGATGGAACCTATCATTATCAGACGAGATTCCAATATACAGGATGGTGTGGTTATTCACTCAAAGTCAGGTGCAGCCGTTGTCGTCGGAGAACGCACGTCGATTGCGCATCGTTCAATCATACACGGACCGTGCGAGGTGGGTAATGACGTCTTTATCGGCTTTAATTCTGTGGTTTTTCGGGCAAAGATTGGTAATGGTTGTGTCGTAAGGCACAACTGCGTCATCGACGGGCTGGATCTTCCAGAAAAATTTCATGTCCCACCGATGACCAACATTGGACCGGGGTTCAATTTGGAAAGCATTGCCAAGGTACCACCAGAATATTCTACATTCTCTGAATCTGTAATATCGGCCAATCACACACTGGTTCAGGGCTATAAGCGGTTGGCAAACGAATTCTGATCACCGTCTGTTGATTTGCGCCTAAAATTGACTCACCTTGACGTACACCCTACTACAATGAATGCTGGACTCATTCTGGTCGCAATGGCGGTACTCCGATAGAAACCACCGGCAACAACGTCACTGATCTCAACAAGTACCGATGGGAAACGCATTGCCGCGGGCTATTTGAATTACCAATTGCAGTTTGAATTGGGAATTGGCCAGAGACAGGAGGAAAAACCAGATTTTGGCTTAAAATCAAATAGATATATGGCGGAGAGCGAGGGATTCGAACCCTGAGCCATGCTATCTTACGCCTCGCCATGCCTCCTAATGCCTTGTAAATCAGAGAGTTAAAAAATGAGTCCGGCATTAGAGGGCATCAGAAGGCGTGAGGAGGGTCCCATGGTGGCCCCAAAGTCCAGCTCGCTACGTAAGTAACCCACTCCAGGAAAGTGTCGTTCAATTCGTGCCGCCCCACTTCCTCATCTATCCCTTACAGTCTTCGGAGTCACCAGTGACAACCAGTAGTTCTGCCATCCAATGCGAGAAAATAGCAACTACGCCTATTCATACCTTGAGTATGTCAGAGAAGCCGCGGCAGTTAGCTTTTCTGGTGTAATGTGCCAAGCAACTACATCGATATTCAGAATCTGCCTTCCACTTCGCACAATGTAAGCGCGTGTATGTACTGCCACATCACCTTTAGTGGGACGTAGAAAGTTTACATTTGCAGTTAGTAGTAGAGGCAGTTCACTACCTGATGCTTTTAGGGCTTGCAACGCACCCGTAAGCTCCAGAACACCTACAACCACTCCCCCGTGCCAGGCCTGTAACAACGGGTTACCGGTAAAATGGCCTGCCCAGGGCGTCACGCATTCGATGTCTGGCTCGCTGTTTACAAGCGCCGTGCCGTAGTTGTTCGCATAGGGAGTCTTTTCAAGAAAGTGATGCATAGTATTTTTCATTTCGACTACCCGGCCAGTCGGTTGAGTAGGTTTCTATCCAGAGGTGGGCCTGGACTACCAATCTTGAAAATACCTAGCGCGCTGCACAGCTTGGTGTTTCCGTCCAGGCTACAGGCGAGCGCGCTTACATAGGCAAACCCCGAAGTCCGTTGGTAGCACTCCGCTTCAATTCGGACATCCTTGCCTACTGGAGCTACCTGAATGTGGTCGATTCGCAAATTGATGGTCGCAATAGCCTGTGGTGCCTCAAGGCCTAAAAGCACAACGAAGCCGCAGGCACTGTCCAGGGCCGCGGCCAGCGCACCTGTATGTAGCGAGCCGTTGTGATAATCCGTGGCATGTTTTTCCTGGAAAGGCATCTCCAGCACGACTCCATTGTCTTCAGTACCCACGAACCTCAGAGACATATCATTATGCGCACCCGCTCCAGCGGAAAAGAGCTCATATATTTTTTCTATTTGCAGTGCATCCATTGTGTTCAGGTACTCGACTTGGTGGCGCGGGAAATAAGAAATTTAGTATCGGCTAGCAATGTGTACACCGCAGGAACGACGTACAGAGTAAGAAAGGTTGAGGAAATCAGTCCACCAATCACAATTACGCCCATTGAAGTGCGCAATTCAGCGCCATCAGACGTCGCCAGTGCGATAGGTATCATGCCGAATATAGTTGAGAATGCGGTCATTAGTACTGGACGTAAGCGCAACTGCGCCGCCTCGAGCATCGCTTCACCTTCCGTGCGGCCTTGCTCTATAAGTTGATTGGCATAATCCACCAGGAGAATACCATTTTTCATTACAAGCCCCATCAGGGCAACGAGGCCGATCTGCGTAGTAACCGATAGCTCAGAGTTAGTCCACGCGAGCAGGCTGAATGCTCCTGCAAAAGACAACGGCGCAGTAAGCATGATAATCACTGGTTGAGTAAAACTGTTGAATTGGCTCGCCAGAATCATATATAGGGTAAGCAGTGACATGATCAGTGCAAATATTATGGCATCAGCGATTTCAGTGACCTGCTCAGACGTTCCCAGATAGGTACTTTCGTATCCCGGGACCAAGTCCAGGCCGAGTACGATCTCGTCCATTTTGTCCATCAATTCGCCGGTCGCCATCCCTGGGGGCGCATTTGCAGAGATTCCTATTTTTCGTGCGCGATTGTAGTGATCGATCTGGACGGGGCCGCCGGTTACGTGTACTTCTGCAACGTTGCGAAAATCTATCAGGCTGCCATCAGCGGCCCGCAGTTGAATCAGGTCAAATGTTCCAATCTCATCGCGATACATTTCTGCGTATCGCATACGCACATCATAACGATTGCCGAATTCTTCATAGCTCGTTACATCCACGCCGCCCATCGTTACACCAACGCTGGAGGCGATATCTCGAACCGAAATGCCCAGGTCAGCTGCGCGGCGCCGGTTAATCGTAACTTGCAACTCTGGCTTGCCGAGCTCATAACTGGACTTCACATCTCGAAATATTCCTGACTCCTCCATCTGCGCGGTGATGGTATCGGCATATTTCTGAAGCTGCTCCAGATCGGCCCCACTGAGAGCCATCTCCACATCTGCACCAAAGAATCCCCCACCCGATATCCACGGTACGCTTGTCAGTGAAATGTGCTTTGCACCAGGTACTGCCAAAGCGAGGGCTGAGCGAACCGACTCCATAATCTCCTGCTCATGAATGTTCCTGTCTTGTTTAGGTGTTAAGCCAAAATAGAAAGATATCTCGTTAGTTTTGGCCTGCGCGCCGGATGCTATGGTGGTAAAGACAAGGTTTATATGTTCCAGGTCGCCAACAAATTTGCTTACTCGTGCGGCGACATTTTTGGCGTCGGTTATCCCGGTTCCCAGAGGCAGTTCGACCGTGGCAAGGAATTCGCTTCTGTCCGTATTCGATGTAAAAGCCAGAGGGACTTGCCCCGCGTAGTGAACACCCACGCCGACCGCTGCGGCGGCAAAAACCAAAACAAGCCACCGCGCACGCAGCGCAAAACGAAGACTCTTCGCATAAGCATTTTCCAGAAATACATAGCCGTCATCCAGCAAGGAAAAAAATGCATTGTGACCAGTACTTTTTTTCAGTGCCCGAGAACTCAACATGGGTGTGAGCGTCACAGAGACAAATAGCGAAAGTGCTACTGCTATAGTAATGGTCACACCGTATTGATAGAAAAACACCCCAACCAAACCAGTCGTAAATGAGATCGGCAGGAATACAGCCATCACGCAGAGGGTGGACGCAATGACCGCAGTAGCGACCTTTCGTGTGCCCAATGAAGCAGCTTCCTTGGGCTCCAGCCCCGCCTCTACTTCACGGTAAATTGATTCCAGCACCACAATAGCGTCATCTACAAGCAGACCAACGCATACGGAAATAGCTATCAACGAAATCATGTTGATGGAAAAATCGAGGAGATAAAACGCAAAAAATGTTGCGATGACTGCCGTTGGGATGGCAGTGGCAACGATGAGTGTGGCTCGCACACTGAGCAAGAAGCAAAGAGTAATGATGACAACCAAGAGGATACCCAGCAAGATGTCATATGAGACATCCCGCACAGCCGATTCAATAAAGCGAGAGCTGTCCCTGACCGTGACAAGGTTGATGTCCGTTGGTATTTCTGTCTCCAGCCTGGCAAGTGCGTCTTTAATAGCATGCGCAATTTCGACGGTATTGGTTCCTGACTGCTTGCGAATTTCGAGACTTATACCCGGTCCACCATCAAGCTCTGCATAACTGCGCTCATCCTCCAGCCCGTCCTCTATCTCGGCGAGATCATTCAATCTCACTATCCCCCCACTACTGCGGGAAATAGTGATCTCGGCCATTTCGTTGAGGTTCGTTACTTCTCCCAGAGTTTTGATAGTTAACTCCCTGGCACCTCCGTCGTAATCCAGGCGCCCACCGGGGATATCCGCGTTCTCGCGCTGCACAGCATTGATGACATCAGCAGCTATGACACCGTAACCCCGCATCTGAGGTGCTTTCAGCCAGATTCGCACTTCTCGCTCGCGACCCCCGACAAGTTTCACACTGCCAACCCCAGGAACCCGCTGCAAACGCTCCTTGATGACATCCTCGGCAAACGCGGTTAGCTCTCCAACGGGCCTCTCTCCGGACACAACCACTGAAATGATGGGCTCCGAATCCGGGTCAAGAATGGAGACTACGGGTTGCTTGACCGTGTCAGGTAAATCCGGCATTGTTTGATTGATCTTGTCGCGCACTTCCTGTGCTTTTAGGTTAGGGTTTTCCTCCATATCGAATTCAAGAATAATCTGCGAAAAGCCATCGGCACTAACCGAACGCATCGTGTCAACGCCTGATATCGCGATAAACTCTTCCTCAAGTCTTTCGGTGACTTCTGATTCAATAGTGCTGGGAGACGCACCAGCAAGTATCGTCTCAACCGTTACAATCGGCACTTCTACGCTTGGAAACAAGTCGATACTGACTCTTCCCATGGATACCAGACCCAACATCATGAGTGCCACCGTCATCATGAGCGCCAGCACTGGGCGGCGAATACAAAGATCAGCCAGCCACATGCGGACGCTCTGAGCTGACCACCGTTGATCCATCGGAGACGTTGCGCATGCTCTTGCCTACGACCAGAACTGCATCGGCGCCTATACCATTAACAAGCTCAAGCTGACCATCACCTAGCTCACGTACTTGTACTTCCCGCTGTCTAACTACGCCACTTTCGACGACCAGGACTCGCCGACGACTTCCCGAACCTGTGGTAGCAGCAGAGGGTAAAACGAGCGCTTGTCTCGGCCTTGGCGCCAGCTCCACTTCGATAAAAAGCCCCGGCTTGATCGCGTAATCGGTATTTGGGATTCCAAGCCTTACTTCGATGGTGCGTGTCTTGTGGTCTACTCGGTCATTGATGAGCACCACTTCAGCTTCGTAGGTTTGATTCATACTGGGTATATGAATTTTACCGGAAGTACCTAGCGCTATAGCGTTCAAATGGGACTCGGGCACGAGTACCACCGCCACCATCACATCAATTTGTTGAATTTCGAGGACTGGGCGCTCGGATCGCATAAGAGAGGGCACGTACGTGCCTTCGTCCACATATCTATGGGTGATCACACCACGATAAGGTGCTAGAGTGATGGAGTCATCCATCTCTTTCTGCATCTCGTCAAGATTGGCATCGGCGATACCCAGCTTTGCTTTTGTTACTTTAACCCGGGTGCGTCTATCGTCGAGTAGCTCGGCGGAAAGGGCCTTACTTCTCTCAAGGGCAATAGCATTTTCCAGATCGCGTTCTGCATCCTCGTGCTCTGCCTGGGCCAACCGCCGGGCTTCAAGGACGCGGGAAACCCTGACTTCAAAGTCTTTCTGGCGCATGCGCAGTAAAGGCTGCCCGTTTTCAACGCGCGACCCAACGTCCACGAAAACCTCCTCAATAAGCCCGCCAACCATGGGCGTAATATTGGTGGTTCTGCGAGCGAGGATTGTACCTGTAACGAAAATTGGCTCAGACAGACTGAGATACTCTGGGGTAGCCGTCGTAACTGTTACCGGTGACGACGAGTCAGGTGCTTCGCCTACCAAGCTCTTCTCGCCTGGAGGCTCGCCATCACAACCCGCTAGCAGCAAGGGGACTATAGCGCCGCACAGCGTCACTATTACGAAGCGCTTCCGGCGACAAACCAATGTTCGCTTGACGTCAAAAATTGACAAAGCGAGCCCCCGATAAATATAATAACTATAGTTATATTAACTAGGATTACTAAATTGTCAACGGAGAAGCCCAAGCACAGGCGGACAGAGCAACCTATCAGCACCGTCATGCATGAAATCAGTTTGATGGTAGCCAGGCTCTTCAATCGGCAGGTCCGGGAACTGGGCTTAACACGAACGCAATGGCAGGTGCTCTATCTACTCTACATGAACGGCGAACAAACACAGACCAGCATCGCAGACACGCTGATGATGGCGAAACCACCGCTAGGTAAGCTTGTGGAAAAACTAGAGGCAACAGGTTGGGTAGAACGGTTTAACAGTACCGATGATCGTCGTGCGAAGCTGGTACGGCTCACCAACAAAATCTATCCAATACTACATTCGCTTGAAGCGCTGGTTGATGATATCGGCAGCACAGCTACTCGCGGCATGTCCGCCACGGAGACCAAACAATTTTATCGTCTTCTCAAACTAGCACACGCGAACCTACTCGCGGAAAGCTGACGTTTCTGAGCGTGGCTTTCACAGCCAGTCGGGATAGGCGTACGCTTCACCTATTACGGAGGAATATGCCATGCCTGATGAATTTCCCTTTCTCTCTGCTGAGTATGCTACCCATCCCCAACCTTTCTGGAAGAAGCTTCGCGACTCAGACCCTGTCTACTACGCACAAGACTACGGCTTCTGGGTCATTTCGAGGCACGCTGATATCCTTGAGATGCTCAAGAACCCCGATACCTACTCCTCAGCTGCCGGCCCGGGAGGAGGACTGACAGCGGGGAGTGATGGAGCACCAGAAAACGACAATGCCGGTGTGGGCTTTCTCCCTATGATTCAAAACGACCCTCCGGAGCACACAAGAGTTCGCTCACTTTTTGCCAAAGCCTTCACACCAAAACGAATCGCGGAAATGGAGCCAGCGGTAACCGAGATTGCTAAAAACTTGATAGAAGAAATTCGTCAAAAAGTTCGCAACGGGGAAGCACTCGATTTAGTAAAAGATTTTTCCAGCCCCCTGCCGGTCTATGTTATCGCACAGATGATGGGAATCCCGCTGTCGGAGCGTCACAAACTACGCATGTGGTCTGACTCACTGGCAATTGGTGCAGGCGAAGGGTACTCCATCGAACAGCAACTTGGCTCTCGCAAACAGATGACAGAAACCCTGAGCGATATTATTGCTAAGGCACGTGAGAACCCGCAGGAAAATACTCTTATCAGCGCGATGCTTGAGGCTTCCGAGGACGGTGAGAATCTACACACAGATGAGATATTGGGGCTGAGCAAGCTGTTGTGGCTAGCTGGAAATGAAACCACCACAAATCTGATCAGTAATGGAACTGTTTTTCTGTTGAACAACGCCGAGGTGCTGGGAGGCTTGCGACAGGATAGAACCTTGATTCCTGAGTTCGTTGAGGAAATGCTGCGCTACGACGGTCCTGTTATGGGGCTGTTTCGCACCGCTACCAGGGATGTGGACTTCAGGGGAAAAGCTATCAAGAACGGGGATACTCTTTGGCTGCTGTTTTCATCGGGAAACCTGGATTCGCTCGCCTATGACGCACCGGAGCGCTTTGACTTGCAACGCCGTAACAGGGACCACCTGGCGCTCGGAAAGGGAATACATTTTTGCATGGGCTCAGCACTAGCTCGACTGGAAGCCAGAATTGCTTTTGAAGCACTTGTCGATCTGATTCCTCATATGGAATTGGATTTCGAGAACGGAAAACGAATTCCGGTGCCTATACTCAGTGGCTGGGTAAAGCTGCCTATGATTATTGGTACCGATGTCCTGGGGAACGCGCCATGAAATATTCAGCAGAAATACGCAAATATCTGGAGCCGAGCCTGACGGTAGATAGCGCCGATCCGACAATAAAGGCTTGCGCCGACGGTCTGCTCGACCTTAATGCCGATGCCATAAAGAACGCGCAACGACTCTATTACTGGGTGCGCGATGGTATTCGCTACAACCCCTATGGAATTGACCTGGCTCCGGCAATGCTGTCCGCCAGTTGCACATTGAAATCTGGAGAAGGCTGGTGCGTCTCCAAAGCGATTCTTCTCGCTGCACTGTGTCGATATGCCGGCATACCCGCCCGCCTGGGGTTTGCGGACGTTCGCAATCACCTGTCAACTGAGCGCTTACGAACCGTTATGGGCACCGATATTTTCTATTTTCACGGGTACACCTCCCTCTATCTCAATGGACGGTGGGTGAAAGCAACCCCCGCCTTTAACATTGAATTGTGCGATAAGTTCGGGCTCAAACCACTGGAATTTAACGGACGTGAAGACAGTTTGTATCACGAGTATGACAACGCCGGTAACCGGCATATGCAATACCTCAATGACCGTGGAGAGTTCCTTGATGTTCCGCTTGCGGAAATGACTGCTTTATTTAGGGAGAAATATGCCCCTGCTCTACCAGGGCAGGTGGATAAACCTGCAGCAGTGCTTGATTCTGGACAATGGGACAGCGATGTAGCACATGAGATCAGCAAGCATTGAGTCTAGTATCTCCAACATTCGGATATTGAGATTTTCCTTTGCTGAGCCTACTCTATATGTCATGTCCCGACCGGGGCACGGTCCGAAACACGGGACCAACCGGAACAGCCCGTCAAACGGCAGAACCCAGCGGCAGGTTAAGAACCGGGCGGAAACGCGAAGACCGAGAGACACAGGCACCGGCATGGAACCATGCGAGGAATGTTTGATTCCACACCCCCTTCACCCAACTGCACAATTGCCTTGCGCGCTGCACCTGCCCGCGCGACAATTTCTGCAACAGGTTTCGGGACACCCAAGGGAACAGTCATGATCATTTCCACATTTCGAAAATCCATCGCAGCGTTTACCGCCAGCCTGTTGATGACCAGCGCCGCGCAGGCAGCCTCGCCGGAGGTTGAGAGCATCATTGCCGAGCTGGAATCCAAGTCGGCAGCCTGCAAAGTCGCCATGGAAAGTGATGTGAACGACCGGGCGTTTGCTTGCGTGCGCAGTTGCCAGACAGGGATAAACTATCTAAATGCAGTCCCGGATGCGAGCATTGCTGAAGCAAAGCAGTACCACACGGCCTGCAACAAAAGCTTTGGCCGCGCCGGATTGGGACCGACCGCTCCCGCGCCAGCAGCGCCAGCCGTCCCGGCGCAGGGAAAGCAGCCTCGCACCCGCAGTGCACCGCTCTCGGTAACCAGTTATTCCGACGCAGAGCGCCTCGCTAGTTTTCCCGAGAAAGCCGCATATTGCGTCGCCAAAGCGCCGGGAATGGCGTGCCCCTCCTCATTCCAGACACGCATCCCTCAGGAAAAACGCGAGGCGTGCGACGCAGTTGGCATCTGCCAGAACTATTGCAGCACACCCGCTCTCGCTGCGGACAGGGCGAGTGGCGAGCCTTACAAAAAGAAGCAAGCCGGTGTGATAATGGCCGGCTGCGAACGCAACTGGGAAGTCGTCCGCAAGTACCTTGGCGATGGCTAACGCTTCCAGCACCTTTGCCTTCAAAGGCCGCGATCAGTGGAGCGATTGTTCCGCGACTATCTGAATAGTAAACACCAGAAAAATAAAAAGGCGTGGGGATGGTCCTGTCCCTGGCGAATTATTACTTTTTCAATAATCTCAGATATTTGGCAGTTGCTGCTTTCTCCGCGTGGTACTGCACTCGGAGTGCATGAAGGACGCCATTTAACTGCTTTTTAACTTGCTCACCTCCGCTGCAAAGCTACTGAGGCCTGGTAGCGGCCGAGCTGTTATCGCCGAAAACCTTCTACTAAAACAACAACTCATCATCCACAGCGGATCTCGTCAACGAGCACCTAATCTCTCAACCGAGGATCGTGGCCTACTCGGCTTCTGGTCAAAGTTCATGAACCCCAGGCGCATCGTCAGATCCGCGACAATCATCAAGCCCTCCACCCTGCTGTCATTCCATAACGCCCTGAAGAAATGAAAATACCAGCTAGTGTTCTCACCCTTTGGTGGGAGAAGCCAGGTCCAAACAACCATGGCCCGTCCTGCCTGACTACAATCGGACACGCAAAGGACAGCTTATAGGGTTGTCGACTTATTCCGCTGCGAATCGATCTTGCTAAAGAGCCACTGGGAATTGGTCGTGACGGATCAGTACACGCGCAGGATTGTCGGCTTTGCAGTCCATGCTGGAAACGTAGATGGCCCGTCACTATGCCGCATGTTCAACGAGGCAACTTCACGACAGGGTTTTTCGAATCGAATCAGCACCGATAGCGATCCGCTATTTCAATACCACCGATGGAAAGCCAATCTGCGAGTGTTGGACATCGAAGAGATCAAGTCTCTGCCAGACGTACCGATGTCATATCCATTCATTGAGCGATTGATCGGCAGTGTCCAGTGGGAACTACTGAATCAGACTCTATTCTGGACTGCGACAGACCTCGGGAAAAAGCTTCAGAATTTCCAGTGTTATTGCAACGAGCATCGATGTCATTCCAGCCGGGGAGGTGACACTCTGGTTGAGTGCGACAGAGACACATTAGTCGATATCAACAACTACCAGTGAAAAAAGCAGTGTCGTGGATTATTCCAGCTCCCGGTGGCAGCTTGAAATTGGAATTCGCCAGGGACAGGGCTGTTGAGCTCGTCGTGGGGGTTACAGGGGGACTTCACAGGGTGAATGAAAATAGCTGGCAAAATCAGCTTGTCTGTTTAAGACCCTGTAAAATCTGTAAGGGACCCCATCTGGACATCATGCCTTAACGCTCTACGCAAGCGATGGGTTGGAAGCACGGCAAAATAAAGTCTTCGGCTATGCGTTCAAATTTCACTTCCACTGGCATATCGAGGACGATTCCGTCAACAGGGCAGTTAATCAGTCTGGATGCCATTCGAACCCCCTCATCCAATGCGACCACTATGGCGGCATAGGGTACGTCCGCGGCAAAAGCCGGGTGAAACGCCTGATGCGTTACCGTCCACGAAAAAATACTTCCCCTGCCTTTTGACGGTGCCCACTCATACTCAAACGAGCCGCAGTGGGCACATAAGTAACGCGGCAGGAAACGCCAGACCCCACATGACGTGCATCTCTGGAAGTAGAGGACACCTCTTTGGCAATTATCCCAAAATTCCTGTTCGACAGGGTCGCGTACTTCGGGCTTTGGCTTGGTGATTATTCGCTGTTCGGTCATGAGGCTCTTCTCAAAATTGCGATACTGCCATCTCCCAGGTCGCCCCATCCAGTCACCAATCCAAGTTGCGCATCCATGACCTGGCGGTCACCCGCTGTACCCCTCAGCTGGCGAACTGCTTCAAGGGTATGATTCAGCCCCCATACGTGGGCCTCGCCGAGAAGTCCGCCATGAGTGTTGAGAGGGAATTTGCCTCCAAGTTCGATCTGCCCATCTTTGACAAAAGACAGGGCGTCGCCCGGCTCAAAATATCCCAGCGCTTCCAGCTGCAACAGAACAACATAACTGAAGCAATCATAGATTTGCAAAAAGTCCATCTCGTGTCGCTCCACACCAGCCATCTCAAATGCTCTGGGTGCCGCATAGCTCAATCCGATTTTGAAAGGATCTGGTCTTGAAGGAATGTCGTCCGCAGGGTATGGGTGCCCTTCAGCCGCGCCGGCAATCAATACAGGGTGGTGCGGCATATCTTTAGCACGTTCCGCACTGCTAACAACGACGGCACAGGCCCCGTCAGTTTCGAGGCAACAATCGTAGAGCCGAAAAGGCTCGGATATCATTCTCGCGCCAAAATAGCCGTCTTCGTCGAGAGGGTTGCCATAAGTGAAAGCATTGGGATTTCGCTGCGCATGGCGGCGACAAGCCAGTGCCACTGCAGCCATTGGCTCCGGGCCCACCCCATAGATTTTGGAGTGGCGCATCGCCAGCCAGGCATACATTTGCACCGGTAGCATCACACCATACGGCAGATAATACCCTCGGATAGTATCTCCCAAAGTATTCATGTTCATGGCCCGCGATGGCGGGGCGCCGGGCTTTGGGCGCAGAGCTGAATAGCCATTCCATCCGAGAACAACCAGAACATTGTCAGCAATTCCCGCTGCGACCACCATGGCAGCGTTTTGCAAGGCGGCAGTTGGGCTCGCGCCGCCCATATGTACCGTCGAGGCGAATCTGAGAACATCTATGCCGAGGTTTGCAGCGAGCTCCTCGGACGTGGTGTACACGGGCGGCGTTACCATTCCATCAATATCAAATGGTTTTAGCCCGGCATCGGTAATCGCAGAAACACTGGCCTCCAGCATCATATGAACCGCTGTCTTTTCAGTGCCTTTTACATACTTCGTCTGGCCTATGCCAACAATCGCAGCTCTGTCACTAAAGTTCACTTTATGTCACCGCCCGTTTACAACCTATAACGAATGAAGCTTAACGGGCAGATCCGCAAAGCCGCGCACGAAGTTGGACTGCACCCGCTCAGGCTC